>Ga0181579_10000144_pt1 | contig 50091 bp, 44 predicted proteins | sample 071ome_24_FD_132996 | JGI IMG/M metagenome (GOLD analysis project Ga0181579, IMG submission 132996) | Coastal salt marsh microbial communities from the Groves Creek Marsh, Skidaway Island, Georgia - 071402CT metaG (megahit assembly) | ecosystem: Environmental > Aquatic > Marine > Intertidal...
AAAAAGGTAGCCAAGAAGAAGGCCACCAAGCGTAAGGCTGCAAAGAAAAAGGTAGCCAAGAAGAAGGCCACCAAGCGTAAGGCTGCAAAGAAAAAGGTAGCCAAGAAGAAGGCCACCAAGCGTAAGGCGCCGGCTCGTAAAAAAGCCAAGAAGAAAGCTGCCAAGCGTAAAACCGCAAAGAAGAAGGTTGCGAAGAAGAAAGCAGTAAAGCGTAAGGCACCGGCTCGTAAAAAAGCCAAAAAGAAAGTAGCCAAGCGTAAAACTGCCAAGAAGAAGACCCGCGCCAGGAAGAAGTAGGCCGGATCTTTGCAACCGGGTGCAGTAACCCGACACTCACTGCCTGTTTTTCACCGTTTGTAGGCAGTGAGTGTTAGCTCGGGGCTCTATAAATCCCTCTTGAAGCAATTCAAGGGGGATTTTTCATTCAACATCTACCTTCCGATCTGGCGCGCAAAGTATGGCGACAATCCTCTCAATTGACACAGCTTCAAATACGTCCGGACTGGCTTTATTGCGCGGTAATGAGATTGATGCGGCATATTGCGAAGATGGACGGAAGGCAGCGCAGGTACTCTTGCCCATGGTGCAAGAGATGTTGCAGTCACATGGTGTCACGCTGGCGCAACTGGATGCCATCGCAGTGCTTGCAGGCCCTGGATCCTTTACAGGTATCCGCATTGGCTTGAGTGTTGCGCAAGGTCTGGCGTTTCCCCAGAATATCCCCATGCTCGGCGTTTCCTCAATGGCCGTGCAAGCCTACGCGGCTCTCACAGGCACCTCACATCAAATCGCATTAGTGACCAGCGCAGCGCGACAGCAAGAAATTTATTTTGCGGCCTATCGCCTTGATGAAGAGTTGGGGGTCACTCCAATCGGAATTGAGCAGGTTGCAGAGCCACAATTACTGGATATCCCAACCCTGCCTGATACATTGGCATCGCAGGTGGCGCTTGTGAGTGACTCTGACAGCACCTCAGCGATTCTCAGCGCCGTGCTACCTGTATCGGACCTGCAAGTGCTGCCTTTTATTGGCTGCCCCGTAGAGCAGCTGGCACGCATCGCTGAACTACGTCTGGCAGCGGGGCTGGCATTACCCCCGGAACAGGTTCTTCCGAACTATGTGAAAGACAATATGCAATATGATTCGCCTTGAGGATTTTCTAACAGCATGACTCCCGACTATATTCAGCTCAGTCTGTTGGCAATGCTGCAGGGGTTTACTGAATTTCTGCCAATTTCCTCTTCGGGCCACCTCTTGTTGCCAACCTTGTTGCTTGGTTGGCCAGATCAGGGTCTGGCATTCGACGTTGCGGTGCATGTCGGATCGCTTTCTGCAGTGGTGGTTTACCTGCGCCACGATATCACCAGATTGCTCAGTGCCTGGATTCGCAATTTGCGCCATCCCATGATGAATGCCGATTCACGCATGGCCTGGTTTATTATTGTCGCCACGATACCTGGAGGCGTCGCGGGTCTGTTGTTGAATGACCTGGTTGCAGGTGCGGCGCGCTCAATTGCGGTGGTTGGAACCACCTCGATTATTTTTGCCTTGTTGCTGTGGTATGCCGATAGCAAAGGCCAGAGGCGGCGAACCCTGGCAGAAATGGACTGGCGTTCTGCCTGTCTTGTCGGGCTGGCCCAGGCGTTGGCCTTGATTCCCGGTACATCGCGCTCCGGTATAACCATGACCGCCGCTTTGCTTTGCAATATGCAGCGTGATGCTGCAGCGCGCTTTTCTTTTTTGCTATCGATACCGATTATTACTGCCAGTGGTCTGTTTACCGCGCTGGAGTTGGCAGAGTCAGATAGCCAACCTCTCGACTGGGTCAGTATGTTATTTGGCACCGTGCTTTCAGCGATTGTCGCCTTTATCTGTATCCACTACTTCCTGCGCCTGATTGGTCGCATAGGTTTCATGCCTTTCGTGATTTACCGTATGGTGATTGGTGTGCTACTCCTGGGTATTGCGGTTACTGCGTGAGTGCTGCCCAGCGCCAGTCGCAAATTGTTATTAAAACGGCTGCAGCCCAACCCTCTGCAGCAGAAATCGCACTGTCGGAAAGCCTCGATCTCAAGTTATTGTCAGCAGAAGCTCTGGATACCGACGGGGCAGAATTTGTCCTCGCTTTTGATGAGCGCGGATTAGGACTGCATCTGAATGTGCCGCAAGCACCTGGCGGAATCTATGTGGACTTTACCGCGACGACGCTACGGCGCCGCGCGCGCGACAGCCTGCGCAAACAAAACCTGAGCAAGGCAGTTGGCATTAAGCCAGACTATCTTCCCAGTGTGGTGGATGCCACAGCAGGTCTCGGTAGCGATGCCTTTCTGCTGGCAGTGCAGGGCTGTGAAGTTAAAATGCTGGAACGTTCAATGGTGGTTTGTGCATTGCTTGAAGACGGTTTGCACAGGGCCCGAGAGATACCAGAGCTCAATGCGACAATAAAAAGGCTGACACTGACCCCGGGAGAATTTACCGGGTTGGGGATGGCAGCGGGAGAATATGACGTCGTGTATCTCGATCCCATGTTTCCCGCGAAGCGCAAACAGAGGAAATCCAGGAAATCGATGGCTTTGTTGCAGGAATTGTTACCCGCTACCGATGATGAAGAAGCAATGTTCGCAACTGCCTGCAGCGTGGCGCGCAAACGCGTGGTGGTTAAAAGACCCAAACTTGCACCACCTCTGGCTGGCCAGAGCCCGGGATTGGAATTCAAGGGCTCCAGCAGCCGGTTCGATGTATATCTACAGCAGTAAGCGCTGTAATACCCCCGCATAGATAGCACTCAGTGAATCCAGGTCAGCGATGCTGACGCGTTCGTCCACTTTGTGAATCGTTGCGTTAAGCGGCCCCAGTTCGACGACCTGTGCGCCAGTCTTTGCAATGAAACGCCCATCTGATGTACCGCCGCCAGTGGAAAGCGAGGGCGTCAGACCGGTGACGGCATGAACGGACTCACTGACCGCCGCTGACAATTCTTCACTGGTAGTGAGGAACGGTTCTCCTGAAAGATTCCAGTCCAGTGTGTAGTCAACACCTGTTTCAGACAGTATTGCTTCCACCTTCTCGCGAATTTCTTCGTGACTGGTTTCAGTGGAGTAACGCAGATTGAAATCCAGTTCGATACTGCCTGGAATGACATTGGTTGCGCCCGTACCAGCCCTGATGTTGGAAATCTGCAGGCTGGTAGGCGGGAAGGCAGCGTTACCCTGATCCCATTCGATGGCCAGCAGTTGTTGCAATGGCGCAATGGAGAGATGGATAGGATTCGATGCCAGTTCCGGATAGGCCACATGGCCCTGGACACCATTGATGCGCAGCAAGCCGTTTAACGAGCCTCTGCGTCCGATCTTGATTACGTCGCCGAGTTGCTCCTGACTGCTGGGTTCACCAACCAGGCAATGGTCGATTGTCACGCCAGCGGCGCGCAATGCTTCCAAGGCCTTGCTGGTACCGTCAACCGCCGGGCCTTCTTCGTCACTGGTAATCAAAAAGCCGATACTGCCTGTGGGTTTGTACTGCGCGAGGAAGCTTTCAGTTGCGGTAACCATAGCCGCGAGGCTGCCTTTCATATCAGCTGCGCCGCGCCCCCAGAGATAACCATCCGCTTCAGTGGCTGCGAAGGGCGGATGACTCCACTGTGCGGCGTCACCAGCTGGCACGACATCAGTGTGGCCGGCAAACACTAACAGCGGGGAGGACTCTCCCAGTGTCGCCCACAGATTGCTCACCTCACCAAAATTCAATTGCTGCACACTGAACCCAAGCTGCTCCAGCCGCGCGCCCAGCAATGCCTGGCAACCAGCATCATCAGGAGTGACTGAGGCGCGATTAATGAGCTCTTTGGCAAGTGCCAATGTCGATGACATGATCGTTCCTAGTTATGGCTGTGTAGTTCTGTATTAAGTTCAACAGTCGATTTTAATGGCAATACTTCGACCGCGCCGTTAATGGAATTGCGTCGAAACAGTAAGTTGGGTGTGCCGATCAGTTCTTTGGCTTTTACCGTGCTTTGCAGTTCCTGTTTGGCATTGAGTACTTTTACCTTGGTGCCTGCGGTCACATACAGACCTGCTTCCACTGTGCATCCGTCAGCAAGGGGAATGCCGATGCCTGCATTGGCGCCGATCAGGCAATTCTTGCCCACCGATATGATTTCCTTGCCGCCGCCGGAGAGGGTACCCATCGTACTGCTGCTGCCACCCAGGTCGCTGTCTGCCCCGATCATTACGCCGGCTGAGATGCGACCCTCAATCATCGCGGGGCCTTCGGTGCCTGCATTAAAGTTCACAAAACCCTCGTGCATGATGGTGGTCCCTGCGCCGAGGTACGCGCCGAGCCTTACGCGAGCGGTATCTGCGATGCGTACACCGGCCGGCACAACATAACTGGTCATCTTGGGGAATTTATCTACCGAAATGACATCGAGGAATTCCCCCTGCAGACGGGCCTGTAATTGTCGTTGTGGCAAATCTTCCAGAGCGATCGCTCCCTGCGACGTCCAGGCATTATTTGGCAGTACCGCGAACAAGCCCTCGAGATTTAAAGCATGTGGTTTGGCGTAGCGATGCGACAGTAGATGCAGTTTTAAGTAGGCCTCTTCCACAGTGACTGGTGGAGCGTCTTCGACCAGTACACAGAGCACAATCTGGCTACTACTTTGCAAGGTTTCCAATTGCGTCGTCAGTTCGGTATTGCCAGCTTCTGTCAGAGCACTTGTAACTGCATTCAGATCATCGTTATCCAGTAACTTGCTGCCATTGGCAAAGGGCATGTCACAGGCCTTGCAGATACCTTTGGTCAGCGCCTGGTCTGGCTCAAAAACCGGTGCAGGGTAGTAGACTTCGATGATCTCATGACGGGAATTTTGCGTGGCTATACCAAAAGCCAGGCTGAGAGGATTGCTGTTAGACATGTAATGGATCCTTGCGTGCTGCGGGTACTGGAGTTAATGCTGCTTAATAAGGCTGTTCAGTTGTGCCTGATCATAGCCGAGTACCCAGTGGCCGGCAAAATTGATCACAGGACGCTTGATTAAAGCGGGGTTCTCACACATGAGTTGTATGGCGGCGGCCGCATCGATTTTGTTGCGCTGCTCCTCCGGGAGTTTGCGCCATGTGGTGCCGCGTGTGTTTACCAGTTCAGTATAGGTGAAGTGCTGATAAAACGTCTTGATAAGTTGCGGCGAGCAGCCTGACTTGCGGTAGTCGTGAAACTCGTATTCCAGTCCGTGTTGATCAAAGAGTTTTTTGACCTTCTTGATTGTATCGCAATTACTAATGCCGTAGAGCGTAACCATGACCGGTGTCTTATCCTGATAGTCTGTCTTCAAGTTCTGTGCGGATTTCATCCACGAGTGCATTCAACAATTCCAGATCAGTAATGGGGTGGCCAGCCAGATTTGTGATAAAGAACAAGTCTTCCACGCGCTCGCCAAGGGTTGTGATCCGTGCATCCTTGAGATTGATGTCGTTTTCTGCCAACACCTTGCCTACACAGGCCAGAATACCTGGCTGGTCGGGGCAGTTGATCTCCAGTGTCGTGTAATCCTTCTCCGGATTATTGATGATATTGGTTTCGACTCGCTTGCCGAAATAGCGTTCCTTGCGGCTACGACGGAAGCGAGCTGGTGCGATGGCTTTAGAGCCAGTCTTCAAATAATCGCAAAGCACATTGCGTATTTCTTCCTGCCGCCTGGGGTTATCTCCCACCGGTTTGCCGTTATTTTCCAATACTGTGTAGGTATCCATACAGTAGTTGTTAGTTGAAGTAAAAATACGCGCGCCATAAATGTTCAGATTGAGCTTTTCAAAGGCCGCAGTGCTGTTGGCAAACAGGAATTCTGCATTGACCGTATAAATGAAAACTTGCGTCGCACCTTCCGCGGTATTGTCGGTCATATCTTTTATTGAGACTAGCGCGCCGCTACCATCGTAGCCAGCGATAGCCTCTGTATGCCAAACGATATTGGAGGCAGACTCCCGCAGAAAATACTCATCGTCAGCCCGGGTCCATATATCTTCTATAACATCCTGCGTCAGGCCGCGTTCGGTTAGTTTGGTTAGTGCGGTTTCTTTCTTGTCAGCAATGCGGTCTTCGCGATCAATTGGATTTTCCAGTCCGAGACGCAGCGCGCGCTTGGTGTTCAGGTAAAGCTGGCGCATCAGCGTTGCGCGCCATGTGTTCCAGAGCTCCGGATTGGTGGCGCGAATGTCGGCAACCGTCATGGCATAGAGATAATCCAGGTGCAGCTTGTCACCCATTTGCGAAGCAAATTCATGGATGACTTCGGGATCACTGATGTCTTTGCGTTGTGCGGTCATGGACATCAACAGGTGTTTTTCTACCAGCCAGGAGACCAGTTTGGCGTCCCAATTACTCAGGCGGTGACGTTTGCAAAAGTTCTCGGCATCTTGCATGCCAAGACTCGAATGATCGCCGCCACGTCCTTTGGCAATATCGTGATAGAGACCTGCGATATATAACAGTTCTACCTTGGGTAGATTGCGCACGATATGTGCAGCCACAGGGAATTCTTCTTCCGCATCGGGCAGTCGAAAGCGGCGCATGTTCTCCACCACTTGCAGCGTATGGGCGTCGACAGTGTAGATATGAAACAGATCATGTTGCATCTGGCCGGTTATCTGGCCGAACTCCGGCAGGTAGCGGCCGAGAATGCCGTAGCGAGCCATACGCCTTAACTGCAAGGCAAGCTGGTGCGGCGATCGGAGCAGTTCCATGAAGAGCGAGACATTGACGATATCATTGCGAAACTCATCATCGATCAGGCGGCGGTGATCACGTAATAGTCGAATGGTCGAAGCACGCACGCCCAGAATTTCAGGGTTTTGCGCCATCAACACAAATATTTCCAGTAGCGCAAAAGGCGTGCGTTCAAACACATGGGGCGCAACCACCTCGATATAACCATTGCGCATCTGAAAGCGATTGTTCAGCGGCTTGATGATTTCTTTCTCACCCGCGCGCAGGATTGCTTCATCAAGATGCTGCAACAATACATCGTTCAACTCGCGCAGGTTGGCTACGGCGCGGTAGTACTGTTTCATGAGTTTTTCAACACCGAGACTCTTCTCATCGTCTTCGTAACCAAACAGGCGCGCGAGTTCGCGCTGCTTGTCAAACAGCAACCGGTCTTCGCGGCGACCTTCGAGCAAGTGCAATCCATAGCGCAGTTTCCAAAGGAACGCCTGGCCCTTGTTCAGCATGGTTTCTTCGGAAGGGCGCAGGAATCCCAGGTCAACCAGGATTTTGAAACTGCTGGCGCCGAAATGTCGTTTGGCGACCCAGACGATAGTCTGAATATCCCTTAGCCCGCCCGGGGAGGTCTTGATATTGGGCTCGAGTGCGTAATCGATGTCGTGGTACTTGTCATGGCGATTAAGCTGTTCATCCCACTTGGCGCGGAGGAACTTCTTGATGGGCCATACGCGCTTGCCCATGGTCAGTTCGTACATCTCTTGTTGCAATTCCGGGGGACCGAATATGGTTCGCGTTTCCATCAGGGCAGTCGCGACAGTAATGTCGCTCTTCGCTTCCTGCTTGCATTGTTTGATGGAACGTACGCTTTGTCCGATCTCCAGCCCCAGGTCCCAAAGTGATGTCAGAAAGGCGCTGATGCTTGCCTTGTAATGCTTGTTACGGTCACGCCGGGTGAGAATCAGAATGTCGATGTCAGAGTGGGGGAATAATTCGCCACGTCCATAGCCACCCACCGCAACGAGGCTGATATCTGCGGGCGAGGGCCATTCCTGCTGCTGCCAGACGAGGGTCAGGATTTGGTCCAGTAAACGGGATCTGGCGCTGACGATATCGACGATGTTCTGATTATCCCGGTAGCGGGCATCGAGTATGTCGGATGATTCCTGTAATACCTTGCGCAGGCACTCAACCACATTGCCGGCGCTTTCCACACGGCTACGCAACTCGTCCATGCTGAAGAGCTCGTTATCTGCTATTTCAGTTTGCGCAGCTTCTGATTCGGCAACCGAGAGATTCTCGATAATCACAGTGATTCTTCTGAGCGCAGGGTGAATACTTCAACGCCATCGTCTGTTACGGCCATGGTGTGTTCCCACTGTGCAGATAAACGTCTGTCCTTGGTCGTTACAGTCCAGCCATCACTGCGGGAGAGTTTGGTAAAGCGCGATCCTGCGTTCAACATGGGCTCAATAGTAAAGGTCATGCCCTTGACAAGTTTGGTGCCGGTATTTGGGCGGCCATAGTGCAGCACCTGTGGGTCTTCATGAAATATCTTGCCGATGCCGTGTCCGCAATATTCCCGCACGATAGAGTAATTGTTGGCTTCGCCATGTTGTTGAATGACGTGGCCGATGTCTCCCAGTGTGGCACCGGGTTTGACTATATCAATCGCTTTATAGAGGCATTCCTGGGTTACCCGGATCAGGCGCTGGGCATGCTCGGGTGTTTCGCCTACACAAAACATCTTGCTGGTATCGCCATGGTAACCATCCTTGATCACTGTGACGTCGATATTCACGATATCGCCTTTTTTGAGAATCTTGTTATCACTGGGAATACCGTGACAAATCACGTGATTCACTGAAGTACAGATGGATTTCGGGAAGCCGTTGTAATTCAGGGGCGCTGGAATTGCCTGCTGCTTCTCGACGATATATTTGTGGCAGATACGGTCCAGCTCGCCGGTGCTGATGCCCGGTTCAACATACTGCCCTATCATTTCCAGGACTTCCGCGGCCAGGCGGCCCGCCACGCGCATACGGGCGATTTCTTCGTCGGTTTTGATGTGAATGGTCATTTATGGGTTCTGCGATTTGTCGGCGCGGGATTATTGCGCCAAAAGCAGCCTATTGTAATGCCTGAACCCCTTTAATTACAGCCAATTACTACCATCGCGGGACGCGCGCGGCAATCCGGGCGTCGCGGCCGGATATTGGTAAAAATCTTTATCAGGGCCAGTGTTTATGGTATAAAGCGCGCGCTGTGAACTGGGGGTCGAGTTTTTCAATCCCTCGCAGCATTAAATTTAACTTAACGTCGCACATACACCGTCACATGTGCTCTGGGTGCCTGACCACTGCTTTAAGTGGTTCGGTTGAGTCATGGGGTGTATGGAGGCCTAACCCGAACTGAAGGATACAACATGAACGTAAGCATGAAAGAAATGCTCCGTGCTGGAGTGCATTTCGGGCACCAGTGTCGCTACTGGAATCCCAAAATGGAGCCATATATCTTTGGCTCTCGCAATAAAATTCACATCATCAACCTCGAACACACTGTGCCGGCACTGAACGATGCGCTGGAAGTGGCTGCTGATCTCGTCAGCAAGAAGAGGAAAATACTCTTTGTTGGTACCAAACGCGCTGCTGCGAAAATCGTGCGTGAGCAAGCCGAGCGGGCGAACATGCCGTACGTCAACCATCGTTGGTTGGGTGGCATGCTAACCAATTACAAGACTATTCGGGGTTCGATCAAGCGATTGAAAGAGCTGGAGACCCAGGAGCAGGACGGTACCTTTAATCACCTGACCAAAAAAGAAGCGCTGATGTTGCACCGCGCCAAGGAAAAGCTGGAGCGTAGTATTGGCGGTATCAAGGATATGGGCGGTTTACCGGATGCCTTGTTCATCATCGATGTAGACCATGAGCGCATCGCGGTAACCGAAGCCAATAACCTGAAAATTCCGGTTATCGGGGTGGTGGATACCAACAGCAATCCGGAAGGTGTGCAGCATGTGATCCCTGGCAATGACGACGCTATCCGTGCCATCTCGCTATACGCAACTGCGGTAGCTGATGCTTGCCTGGAAGGTCATAAGCGCGGTGGTGCTGATGTCGCAGCCGGCGAATTCATCGAAATAGACGATGACGAGCCAGTAGTTGCAGCCAAAGCCGAGAAGCCTGCACCAGAAGCCAAGCCTGAAGAGCCAAAAGCTGAAGCTGTAGCTGAAGAAGAACCAAAAGCGGAAGCGGCTCCTGTTGAAGCGGAAAAGGCTGAAGCAGCACCGGCTGAAGACAAACCTGCGGATGCTGAAGAAGAGAAGGCTGCTGCGCCAGCCAAGAAAAAGGCGCCAGCCAAGAAAAAAACTGCTGCCAAGAAAAAGACTGCAGCTAAAAAGAAGGCACCTGCGAAGAAGAAGGCGCCTGCCAAGAAAAAGACTGCTGCCAAGAAGAAGGCCGCAAAGAAATCCGATGACTAATATCGGAGCCCTGTACAGACCACTGCATTGCAGAGGGTTGGATACAAAAAAGGGGGCCAAGGCCCCCTTTTTAAAATGATCGATTAATTAAATTGTAAGGGCCTCACAAACGAGATTTGCTGAGGCGCATTAACGGATATGCGAGGCAAGAAATGGCTAATATTACTGCAAGTATGGTGAAGGAGTTACGCGAGCGCACCGGACTTGGCATGATGGATTGCAAGAAGGCACTCGGCGAAGCCGATGGTGACATGGAAAAGGCGATTGAAGATCTGCGCAAAGCCAGTGGGCTTAAGGCAGCCAAGAAAGCCAGCCGCGTTGCTGCAGAAGGTGTTGTACTAACCAAAATTGCTGAAGACGGCAACTATGGCGTCATTCTGGAAATCAATAGTGAAACTGATTTTGTCGCACGTGATGACAATTTTCTGGATTTCGCACAACAGGCGCTGGAACTGGCTTATTCAAACAAGGACGCCGACGTAGCTGCTTTGTTGGACGCCGGGCTCGAAGATACTCGCCAGGCACTCGTGCAGAAGATCGGTGAGAACATCAATCTGCGACGCGTAGAACGCCTGAGTGTTGAGCAAGCCGACGACGGCATCATTGAAAGCTATGTGCACGGCAGCCGCATCGGCGTGATTATTGCGCTAAAAGGCGGCGACGAAGCGCTTGCACGTGATATCGCCATGCACATTGCGGCAATAAATCCGATGGTGGTGCGCGCTGAAGACGTACCAGAAGATGTGCTGGCCAAGGAAACTGAAATATACTCTGCGCAGGCACGCGAAAGCGGCAAGCCGGAAGAAATCATTGCCAAGATGATCGAAGGTCGGCTGCGCAAGTTTGTTGCCGAAGTCAGTTTGCTGGAGCAGCCTTTCGTCAAGGATCCAGACACCACGATTTCCGGACTGCTAAAACAAGCTGGAGCTGACATCATCAACTTTACCCGCTACGAGGTGGGTGAAGGTATTGAGAAAGAAGAGGTCGATTTCGCTACTGAAGTTGCCCAACAAGCCAAAGGTGAGTAACACGGAATAGTCTGATATGCCCAAACAGGAACGCAAGTACAACCGAATACTGCTGAAATTAAGTGGTGAGGCACTCACCGGCAAGGCAGAATTTGGTATCGATCCAAAGGTGCTGGATCGCATGGCGGTGGAAGTTGGTCAGCTTGTGGGCCTGGGTGTGCAGATTGGCATGGTAATAGGTGGCGGTAACCTGTTTCGCGGCGCGGCATTGCATGCGGCGGGCATGGAGCGGGTTACTGGCGACCACATGGGTATGCTGGCCACAGTGATGAATGCGCTGGCCATGCGCGACGCACTGGAACGAGCCAACATAGCAACCCGCGTTATGTCGGCTATTCCCATGAGCGGCGTGGTAGAGCACTACGACAGACGCACCGCAATTCGCCATCTCAAATCCGGAGATGTGGTCATTTTCTCCGCCGGTACCGGCAATCCTTTCTTTACAACAGATTCAGCAGCCTGCCTGCGAGGCATCGAAATCGACGCTGACCTTATTCTCAAGGCCACCAAGGTGGACGGCGTCTACTCTGCAGATCCTGAACTCCACCCTGATGCCGTGAAATTTGATACGCTCGGATACGATGATGTGCTGGACAAGAAGCTGGGCGTCATGGACCTTACGGCCATTTGCCTGGTGCGTGATCATCAGGTACCAGTGAAGGTATTCAATATGAATCGCCCCGGAGCGCTACTTGATAACGTGATGGGTAAGCCCGATGGCACGCTGATCGAATAATCACCGCGCACAGGGCTTCCGCAAGGCTATACAGAAAAGGAATAACTATGATCGATGAAATAATACTTGATGCCGACGACAGAATGCAGAAGAGTGTTGCGGCATTGGATGAGGCATTCAAGAAGATCAGAACCGGGCGTGCCCACCCCAGTATCCTCGATGGTGTAATGGTGTCTTATTATGGCGCCGAGACTCCGCTTAACCAGTTGGCCAATGTCACAGTGGAAGAAGGTCGTTCGCTGGTGATCTCGCCCTGGGAGAAGAACATGATCGGGGAAGTAGAGAAGGCGATCATGAAATCCGACCTTGGGCTCAATCCCTCGAACAATGGCGACACCATTCGTGTTCCCATGCCTCCGCTGACCGAAGAAACCCGCCGGGAATTCACCAAACAGGCCAAGAACGAAGCGGAAAATGCCCGAATCGCAATACGTAATATCCGTCGTGATGCCAACTCGGATTTCAAAGATCTGGAAAAAGAAAAAGAAATAAGTGAAGACGACCAGCGCCGCGCCGAAGAACAGATACAGAAGATGACTGATAAATACATCGGCGAAATCGAAGCAGCGTTCCAGGCTAAAGAAGAAGACCTGCTCTCTATTTAGCCTGTCTACTCACTGTTGTTGTTCGATTATTCAGGTAGTCGATGACATATACTCAAGCTGATAATGACATCTGACACTGATACCAAGATGCCACAGCATATTGCCATCATTATGGATGGCAATAATCGCTGGGCCAAAGCCAGAAACCTGCCTCCGAAATCCGGCCACCGCCATGGTGCCGACGCGGCACGCGAAATCGTCAATGCCTGTGTGCGTCGCAATATTCCCTATCTCACTCTCTTTGCTTTCAGCAGCGAGAACTGGATGCGTCCAATACGCGAAGTGCAGGGCTTGATGGCGTTGTTTTTATCGGTATTGAAACTCAAGGAAATCAATCAACTGCACAAGCAGAATGTGCGGCTCCGATTTGTTGGCAAACGCTCGTCGTTTTCCTCAAAGCTGCAGGCCAATATGGCAGAAGTCGAGCAGCTGACGCGAGATAATACCGGCACAACAGTGATCGTGGCAGCCGACTACGGGGGGCGCTGGGATATTACCGAGGCCAGCCGCAAAATTGCTGAGCTAGTAGCAGTCGGTAATCTGGAGCCTGCAGACATCGATGTGGAAACCATGCATCAGTACACCTCGCTAAGCGCATTCCCGGACCCTGATTTGTGTATCCGCACTGGAGGCGAGCATCGCATCAGTAATTTCCTGCTCTGGCAGTTTGCCTACACAGAATTATTCTTCACCGAGTGTTTCTGGCCTGATTTTGACGATGCGCAATTGCAGTTGGCACTGGATGACTTTGCCAGCCGACAGCGCCGTTTCGGTGGGCACGATGAAGACGACAGAGAAGACGGCGGTGCTTAAGCAACGGGTCATCACTGCTGTCATCCTCTTGCTGCTCCTGATCGGAGCGACCACCCTGTTGGGCCCATTCAGCTTTGCCCTGGTTATTGCTCTGATCGTATTACTTGCAGCCTGGGAATGGGGCGGGCTGCTCGGGCTGGCGCAGCGTCAGGCTAAAATCGGCTTCCTCGTTTCCATCGCGCTGATGGCCGCTGGTACATTCTTTTTACTCGGTGTGACTCCCGGTGCAGTTGCGATCGATGTACTACGGGTGGAATTACTGCTGATCCTGGGAATTATTTTCTGGTTGTTTGTACTCCTGTTATTAATCCAGTATCCAGCGTCCCGTTCGCGCTGGAACGACCCATCCAGGATAGCTGCGATGGGATTATTTGCCTTGCTTCCCACTTTGGCAGGCATTATGCAGTTAAAATATCTCGCATCGACTGGCTGGCTGGTGCTGGCTCTTGTGGTGCTCGTTGCTGCGGTTGATATTGGCGCCTATTTTGCCGGTACATATTTTGGTCGACGCAAGCTGGCACCTGATCTCAGCCCTAACAAGTCCTGGGAAGGGGTCTGGGGTGGTCTTGGATTGAGCCTGCTCGTAACGCTGATATGCGCGTGGGTCGTACATAATTATTTTGCAGCCTTATCCCTTCCGGCATTTCTGTTGTTTATCGGATTAGCGCCAGTTGTCACATTTTTTAGCGTAACCGGCGATCTGCTGGAGAGTATGCTCAAGCGTAATAGTGAAGTAAAAGACAGCGGCACCTTGTTGCCGGGTCATGGTGGATTGCTGGACAGAGTGGATGGCTTGTTGGCAGCGACGCCTGCATTCACCTTGATGACGACATTATTGCTGGAAGTTAACGAGGTCTTGTTGTGAGTCAGGCGCGGCAACTCACAATTCTGGGCTCGACCGGCAGCATCGGGCAGAGCACACTGGCCGTAACTGAGCTCAATCCCGACTGGACCTTGTATGCACTGACTGCGCATACCCGTGTTGACGAGCTCGCTGCCCAATGCCTTAAGTACCGGCCTCAGTACGCGGTGATTTCCACCGCTGAATTGGCAGACCAGCTCACCAGGCAATTACAGGCAGCCGATTGTGAGACCCAGGTCATGTGGGGTGAGGCAGCCCTGGCGGAGGTTGCAGCAGCAGACGTAGTGGATGGCGTCATGGCGGCTATCGTCGGAGCGGCAGGTCTGGAACCTACACTGGCGGCAGTGACTGCAGGTAAACGCCTGTTCCTGGCGAATAAAGAAGCGCTGGTCATGTCAGGACAATTGTTCATGGAACTGGCACAGCAATCCGGCAGCCAATTGATTCCGGTCGACAGTGAACACAATGCCATATTCCAGTGTCTGCCATTCGATGCCAGTAATCGCTTGTTGCTGAATGATGTGCGCAAAATCGTGCTTACTGCCTCAGGTGGGCCCTTCCTAAATACGCCACGAGATCAGTTATCCAGGGTGACGCCGGCCGAGGCCTGCAATCATCCAAACTGGGATATGGGTGCCAAGATATCTGTCGATTCAGCCACGATGATGAACAAAGGGCTCGAATTGATCGAGGCCTGTTATTTATTTGGCACCACGGTCGAGAATGTCGATATCCTGATCCATCCGCAGAGCATTGTGCATTCAATGGTGCATTTCAAAGACGGTTCGGTATTGGCACAAATGGCTAACCCGGATATGTGTGTGCCCATCGCCAGTGCATTGAGTTGGCCAGAGCGCTTGTTGAGCGGTGTCGCACCACTCGATCTGGCCGCCAGCCCGGCGCTGGAGTTCCATGCGCCGGATCTGGAGCGTTTTCCCTGTTTGCGTCTTGGCATGGAAGCTGCGCGTGCATCTGGTACCATGCCGGTTGTCATCAATGCAGCGAACGAAGTCGCTGTTGCGGCTTTTCTGGAGCAGACACTGGCATTTGACCAAATTCCCCTCATCATTGAGGAGGTTATGTCGAAAATACCTTGTGAAGCGGCGTCCAGTCTCGCTATTATTCAGGGCATCGACCAGCAGGCCAGAATGCTTGCTAACGAACTGATTACAAAGAAATTTCGGTAATGAGACCGGAACTCGAAAATTACCCGGTGAATACCGCTCGCGCAGATTATGATAATTGAATTTTTCATTAACGCTTTAGCTTTGATAGTGACGTTGGGCATCCTTGTCACCTTTCATGAGTTCGGACACTTCTGGGTGGCCCGCCGCTGTGGCGTGAAAGTGCTGCGCTTCTCCATTGGGTTTGGTAAAGCAGCAAAAACCTGGGTAGGTAAGGATGGCGTGGAGTATGTGATTGCGCCAATCCCATTGGGTGGTTACGTGAAGATGCTGGGGCAGGAAGACACGATGGTGTCTGAGGCTGAACAAACTCCGGCATCACAACGGCACGAGTCGTTCGCCTTCAAACCACTATGGCAGCGTATGGCAATTGTGGCAGCAGGCCCACTGGCCAATTTTCTGCTGGCCATTGTGGTGTTCTGGATTATCAACATCACCTACGGTGTGAGCGGTATTGCTCCGGTAGTGAACAGCGTTGTTGAAGATTCAGTAGCCGAGCGCGCCGGATTACGGGCAGGAGATGAAATTCTGGCTGTCGATGGCACCGAAACGATCATCTGGCAACAGGTGACCATGCAAATGTTGGGGCGTCTGGGAGAAACCGGCAACATTACGCTGACCATTGATCCGGCCAACTCCAGTACCGTGCGCGATGTGCGCCTGCCAATCTCAGCGTGGATGGGTGATAGCACTGAACCCAATCCGGTTGCCGATCTCGGCATAGTACAGATGGAAATTCCGGCCCGCGTTGCCGAATTGATAGAAGGCAGTCGCGCGGAGCAGGGCGGCATGATGACCGGCGACGTAATAGTTTCTATTAATGGCAGTGCCATAAGAGGCTGGAATCACTTCGTAGACGTGATTCGCAACAGCCCGGAACTCCCGCTGGATGTCGTGGTCAAACGGGGTGATATAGATGTGCCGCTGCTAATTACACCGGCTGCCAGCGCGCTGGAAGATGGTGGTGAAATCGGCTCGATTGGGGCCTATGTGCAAGCGACCAGCTATGATGAACTGGTTCCGGCAGAATGGCGCCGCGAAGTGAATTACAATGTGGTCAGTGCAGTTGTTCCTGCACTGCGCGAGACCTGGGACAAGTCGGTATTTGTCCTGGACTCGGTGAAGAAATTAGTTGTTGGCCTGATATCAGTAAAAAATATAAATGGGCCGGTAACGATTGCCCAGGTGGCTGGAGAAACAGCCTCCTATGGTCTGGATGTGTATTTGGGATTCCTGGCGCTTTTGAGTATATCGCTGGGAGTGTTGAACCTTTTACCCATACCAGTGCTTGATGGAGGTCATTTGTTGTACTTCGGTATTGAGGCAGTAACGCGTCGGCCGGTGCCGGAGCGGATACAAGCCTGGGGTTTACAGTTAGGCCTGTTGCTGATTTCTGGCATCATGGTGCTGGCATTTTATAACGACTTTACTCGTTTGCTCTGATAATTCGAAACAAAACCCGCCATCAAGAAAGTCATTCAGTTTGAGTATGCTTTACAAATGAAGAGAATATTTTTCTGCTTGCTGGTGGTGTTTGGTTGTCAAACGGTCCAGGCCCAGAACTTTACAATTGCCGATATTATCGTTGATGGTTATCAGCGTATTTCGCCTGGCATCATCTATAACTTGCTCCCGGTTGGAATTGGGGATGAGGTTACACCCACCACGCCTGCACAAATCATTCGCGCTCTTGCCGAATCTGATTACTTCGACGAGATAGAAGTTTCCCGCGAAGGCAATATCCTTGTAGTCACTGTCCTCGAGCGTCCCTCGGTAGCCGAGATTACCATTGAAGGTAACAGTGTTCTCGAAACAGAAGACATTTTGGAAAATATGGCCACTGCAGATATTGCCGAAGGGCAAATCTTTACACGTGCCACTCTGGAAGTAATCAGGCAGGGCATCCAGGATGTGTATTCCTCTCGCGGCCGCTATGGCGCAGCCGTTGAAATAGAAGTTGAAGAACTCCCGCGCAATCGTGTTGCTATCACACTCGATATCAATGAGGGTGAAGAATCCCGTATCAGAAATATAAACATCGTCGGCAATAATGCATTCGAAGAGGAAGACCTGCTTGGTCTGTTCGAGCTCGGCACGAAACCCTGGTACATGTTTCTCAGTCGCCGTGATCGTTATTCCCGTGAACAGTTTACGGGGGACCTTGAGCGTCTTGAGTCGTTCTATCTCGATAATGGCTACGTGGCATTCAATATTGATTCAACGCCAATATCCATCACCCCCGATCGTGAAGAGGTGTATATCACGGTCAATCTTACCGAGGGGGATCAGTACACGGTCAATGAAGTTGATCTGGCGGGAGATCTGGTTGATGCCGAGAATTTGCTGCGTGCCGCAATATTCGTAAGGCCTGGCCAGACTTATTCACAAGCGCTGGTGACAGGCACAGAAGAAATCATGGTGCAGTTCCTCGGCAACCTGGGCTATGCCTTTGCGGCTGCAACGGGTGTGCCGGAAGTTAACGAGGACGATCAAACTGTCGATGTTACGTTCTTTATTGAGCCCGGTAATCGCACCTACGTAAACCGCATTAATTTTAACGGTAATAATTCAACTGCCGATGATGTGTTGCGACGCGAGATGCGGCAGTTGGAAAGCGCGCCAGCTTCCAGCCTGCAAATCGAACAGTCAAAGGTACGACTGGAACGACTCGGATATTTCGAGACTGTCGAAGTAGAAACCGAAGAGGTACCGGGCACCACTGACCAGATCGATGTGAATTATGATGTCGTCGAACAGAATTTCGGCGCTATCAGTTTTCAGATAGGTACCGGTGGTGGAGGGGATTTCTTCATCAGTTCCAATCTGCAAGCGCAGAACTTTCTCGGTACCGGGCGTACAGTGCAGGTTGGTGTGAATCGCAGTCGCTTTCAACAAGGCCTGAATTTTCAATATATCGATCCGTACTACACGCCGGATGGTGTGAGCCGTGGCTTCAGCCTGTTTGCGCAAAAACTCGAGTCGCCGTTTAACGTCTCCCAATTTAATACCAGTTCCTACGGCGGTAATGTGAGCTTCAGCTATCCGATCAGTGAAGTATCTGGCCTTGGCTTTAACCTGGGCTATACGCACACCGAATTGGGTGCTGGTCTGGGTTCAGTGCAGGAAATTCTTTCCAGTCCCAGCCTGTTCGACGGGGTAGACAAGTATATTATCGAGCCAGCCAACGCGAATGTCTTCGACGGGCCGGTACGCGATGCGGTGCTTGGCGATGTCAGTGCATTGCGTCCTGAGCAACTGCAAATGCCCACCGATCCCGGGTTCATTGACAAATTTGGCGATACTTTTGATGACTTCACAATCTCTGGTAACTGGTATCACAACACGTTGAACCGCGGTCAGCTCCCGAACGACGGTTCATTGCACAGTTTCGGCTTGCAAGTCACACTGCCTGGCAGCGACCTGGAGTATGCGCGATTTACTTATAACGGGCAGTTTTACTGGCCAATCTCGCAAAACCGGGACTGGGTAGTGTCACTACGCACCAATCTCGGATATGGCATTGGTTATGGTGAATCAGACGAATTGCCTTTCTTTAACAACTTCTTCGCTGGCGGCTTGAGCGCCGAAGGTGTCGTGCGTGGTTTTGAGGAAAACAGCCTGGGACCGGAGAGTACGCCAGGTGCTCGCTATCTGGCGGAAGGCGGCATTTTGTTGCGACGCGATGAGAATGGCGAGATTGAAAGGCTGGAATCTGGCAGTGCCGCGGGTTTTCTGAACGAGTTCGGCTACCGGACCACTAATTTGTTTGATGCCAACGGCAATCCGGTGCTGGACGCCAATGGCAATCCTGAAGTAGCGCTGGCCGTGGAAAATTTCTTCCTGGACGAGGATTATGATAGTTTTGGTGGTAATATACTGGCTACAGCAACCCTGGAGCTGTTGTTCCCTATTCCCTTTGTGGAAGACAGAAGTCGAGTGAGATCGGCTTTTTTTATAGACGCCGGAAATGTATTCTCCACGAGCTGCACCGAGCGACAACAGTTACTACAAAATTGCTCTAATTTTGATATGGGTGAAATCAGGTATTCAGCCGGGATCAGTGTGACGTATCTGTCCCCGTTTGGACCTTTGACGTTCTATTTGGCCAAACCATTTGGCAAAGATGGGGATGATACGAAGACCTTTGATTTTACTGTAGGGACCGGTTTTTAATTGCTGATTGCAGCAATGAGCCGGCGGAATTTTCAGCTTACCCCACGGGGGTAAGGAACGGAATTGAGATGTCTGTGGGTCTACTTAACGACTCTACAGGAGTTTGAACTGGAGAATGAACGTGAAGACATTAATTAGATATGTAGCCTGTTTTACCTTGATACTGGGTAGCCAGAGTGTATTGGCGCAGGATACCAAGATTGGCGTGCTCAATGTGATGCAAGCGCTGTTTAATTCTGAGCCGGCAAACGTCGTGCGGCAGGAACTGGAAACAGAATTTGAACCAGATACTTCGCGTGCAGAAGATTTGCAGCAGCAGCTCACCGCTTTGCGAGAACAGTTTCAACAGAACGAAGCTGTTATGTCACAGGAAGAGATCCGTCGCATGAATTCCAATGCGCAGGATTTGCAGGTGCAATTGCAGCTAATCAGTGAGCGCTTGCAACAAGCGATACAGGAGCGCAACCAGGTTTTTGTAGAAACCATGCAGGAGGAGCTTGCGGCCGCAGTATCTGATGTCGTGGCCGAGGGCGGGTTCGACCTGATTCTTAATGCAGACTCTGCACCATACTTTGCACCGGTGCTGGATATTACGGCGCGTGTTACAGCGAAGTTGAACGAAAACGCCCAGAACTAATACAGTTTTAGGCAGTGGAATAGTGTCAGGTGACACATAAAATAAGCTATAAACTTGGCGATCTTGCAAAACTAATCAACGCTAAACTGGAAGGCGACGACCAGTGCGAGATTCATGGTCTTGGCACTTTAGCAAATGCCAGTCAGGGTCAGCTTAGCTTCCTCAGCAATTCAGCATATATAGATCAATTAAAAGACAGCAGAGCTTCCGCGATTATCGTGGAAGCTCGTTTTGCTGATGCATGTCCTGCCAATTGTCTGGTTTCAGACCAACCTTATGTTAGCTATGCATTGGCAAGTCGATTGTTTGACACGGCAGCGCTCGATAAATCCGGTGTGCATCCTTCTGCCTGCATTGCTGAAGGCGTAAAAATACCCGAGACGAGTTATGTCGGCCCCAATGTCGTGATTGAGGCGGGCGCAGTGATAGGTGCGCATGTGGTTATCGAAGCCAATTCGATTTTGGGGGAGGGCGTTCGAATTGGCGATCACTCCCGTATCCAGGCCGGGGTCATGCTCTACCATAACGTCAAGCTGGGTCAGCGCGTGATCATTCATTCCGGCGCAGTTATTGGTGCCGATGGATTCGGTTTTGCGTTCGATGGCACCAGATCAATCAAGATACACCAGCTCGGTGGCGTCACGATAGGTGATGATGTCGAGATCGGTGCCGGCTCCACCATCGACAGGGGCGCGATAGATGACACGATTATTGAACAAGGGGTTAAAATAGATAATCAAGTTCAGATTGGGCACAACTGCATTATTGGTGAGCACACTGTAATATGTGGATGCACTGCAATTGCAGGCAGCGTAACTATTGGCAAGTACTGTATCATGGGCGGGGCATCAGGTGCGGTCGGCCACATCACCATCGCCGACAAGGTACAAGTTAGTGCCATGTCGCTGGTTAGCAAATCAATCGATAAGCCGGGCATGTATTCTTCAGGTACCGGGCATATGAAAACCACGGACTGGAAGCGCAATATCGTGAGATTTCAACAACTGGATGATATTGCAAAACGATTGAAGAAAATTGAAAACTCTACCGATAAAGACTAGTGCGCCACGCAGATCTGCAAAGGATCCCTGGCAATGAAGTTCGAGAGCAATTTATGATAATGAATGTAGAAGAAATAAAGGAATACCTGCCGCAAAGGTATCCGTTCCTGTTAGTCGACCGAGTAGTGGAAATGGATCTGGGTAAATCCATCGTGGCATACAAGAATGTCACCGTAAACGAGCCCTTTTTCCAGGGTCACTTCCCACATCAGCCCATCATGCCCGGCGTATTGATCATAGAAGCACTGGCCCAGGCGTCCGGTGTGCTGGGTTTCAAGAGTCAGGAGAAAAAGCCCGCGGATGGGTATCTGTACTATTTCGTCGGTGCGGACCATGTGCGTCTGCGCCGCCCTGTAGTGCCTGGCGATCAACTGCGGCTCGAAGCGACAATCGTTACCAATAAGCGTGGCATCTACAAGTTTGATTGCAAGGCTTCTGTGGGTGATGAACTGGTAGGAACCATGATAGTGATGTGTGCCGAGAGGAAAGTGGATGTCGATTGACAGCTCATCGCAAATCGATCCGGGTGCCGAAATTGCCGAAGATGTCACGATCGGACCCTGGTGCATCATTGGCCCGGATGTAACGATTGATGCAGGTACGGTTATTGATTCCCATGTGGTGATTCGCAGTAATACACGTATCGGTAAGAACAACCGCTTTTTTCAATTCAGCTCGATCGGTGAAGATCCAGCCGACAAAAAATTTGAAGGTGAAGACACCTGGCTCGAAGTCGGTGATAACAATATTTTCCGTGAAGGGGTCACATTACACCGGGGAACCGGAGTCGGGGGCGGCCGCACGATAATTGGCAGCGACAATCTGATGATGCCCTATGTGCATGTTGCCCATGACTGCATTGTTGGCAACCATACCGTATTTGCCAACAACGTCGGAATTTCAGGGCACGTGGAAGTAGGCGACTGGGCCATTCTGGGTGGCTATGCGGGGGTGAACCAGTTTCTCAAGATTGGCGCTCATGCGATGGTTGGCGGCATGACACATATCGTCAAGGATGTACCTGCTTATATTATTGTCAGTGGCAGACCTGCCGCTGTGCGCAGCATCAATGCCATCGGCCTCGAGCGTCGCGGTTTCACCAGCGAATCTATCGCTGCTATTCGCAAGGCCTACAAAATTATTTACCTGCGCCAATTCACTGTGTCCGAAGCCGTGGAGCAGATATCCAGGATGTGCGAGGAATTTCCTGTCTTGCAGGCCCTGATAGACTCATTGGAAAACTCCGAAAAAGGTATTCATCGCTAACGCACAGTTTGTCCTACCAGGATTATCCATTCATCAATTTGATAATGGGAATTCTCTTCAGTAACGGCGGTAAACTAACCGTATGACTCAATCTCCTCATTTCGGCATCGTGGTCGGAGAGCAATCTGGCGACAACCTGGGCGCCGGATTGATGCAGGCCTTGCTAGAACGCTACCCTGGCGCAAAATTCACTGGCATTGGCGGCAGCAAGATGGAGGCACTGGGATGCCGGTCCCTGGCCCCCATGGAGCGTTTGGCGGTAATGGGCTTTGTGGAGCCCCTGGGCAGGTTGCCCGAACTCCTGCGCATCAAGAAACAACTCGAAAAACATTTTATTGAGAACAAGCCCGATGCCTACATCGGTATCGACGCTCCGGATTTCAATCTTAGAGTCGAAGCCAACCTGCGGCTTGCGGGTATCAAAACCGTGCACTATGTGAGTCCAAGCGTCTGGGCCTATCGCGCAGGACGCATTCACAAGATCAAGCAGGCCGTGGATTTGATGCTGACACTATTTCCGTTCGAGACAGCAATCTATCGGGAGCACAAGGTGTCTGTACATTGCGTGGGCCATCCGCTGGCAGATTCAATCGACTTTACTGACCGTCAGCAGTCCTTTCGCGAGCGCTTCGGGCTGCAAGCGGATGCCTGTGTTGTCACACTCATGCCCGGTAGTCGCAGTGGTGAAATCAAGCGGCTGGGGCCCGACTTCATTGGCGCGGCGGTAGCAGCATTACAACAACGGCCCGAGTTGCAGTTTCTTATTCCTTGCGTCAATGGCGATGCTCGCCAGCAAGTTCAGGACTTGCTGCGCAGCGAAGGTATCCTGCCTGGGCCCCAGTTCCAGTTGGTAGATGATTCCCACGGCGCAATCAGCGCTGCCGACCTGGTGCTATTGGCGTCCGGTACAGCAACGCTGGAGACCATGTTGCTCGGCCGCCCAATGATTGTGTGTTACAAGCTCGCTGCACTGACTTATATGCTGGCTTCGCGCATGGTGAAGATTCCCCACGTGGCCCTGCCTAATCTATTGGCAGGCCGTGAACTGGTACCAGAATATATCCAGCATGCCGTCAAGCCACAGACACTCGCCGATGAAATTCTACGCGGTCTCGAAGGCGGTGAGGAGCAGCAGGCGATGCTGGCTGAGTTCAGGGTCATGCACGAAAAACTGCGGTGCGATGCCTCAGTCGAGGCAGCTACTGCTATCAGCGAACTGCTATCGGGTGCATCAGCATGACCCTGCCCGATCACATTGAGTTACAAGGTGAGGGCATCGGTCTGATCGCTGGTACCGATGAGGTTGGCCGGGGGCCACTGGCAGGGGATGTAGTCGCCGCTGCAGTCATTCTCGATCCGGCTAATCCCATCGCAGGCCTGGCAGACTCCAAAAAGCTCAGCGAGAAGCAAAGGGCAAGCTGTTTACAGAAGATTCAGGCACAGAGTCTGGCGTTTGCAGTAGGACGCGCCAGCGTCGAAGAGATCGACCGCCTGAATATTCTGCACGCCAGTTTGCTGGCTATGCGCCGCGCTGTAGAGGCGCTAAGCCTGCAGCCGGGATTTGTCTATGTTGATGGCAATCGCTGCCCCGACTGGCCCTATGCCAGCCAGGCGGTAGTTGGCGGGGACAATAGCCTGGACTGCATCGCGGCGGCCTCGATACTGGCGAAAGTTACGCGTGATGCTGAGATGGTAGCGATGGATGCAATGTATCCCGGGTATGGCTTTGCGCGCCACAAGGGCTATCCCACTCCCGCACATCTCGAAGCGCTCAGGGAGCTGGGGCCCTGTATCGTACATCGGCGCAGCTTCGGTCCGGTTGCCCAGTTGTTGTAGATTGCGAATCCGATTAAACATCGGGCCCGAAAAAGAGTATATTTGCAGCACCATACAGGCCGAATCAGCTGACTATTATTTAACCATTGCATGCCGACCGACACGCTAAAACCATTTACTCACCTAAGGCTGCACTCAGAGTTTTCGATCAGCGATGGCCTGGTCACTATCTCCCCACTTATCGAACGATTACGCGCGCTGCAAATGCCCGCGGCGGCAATTACTGACCGCAGTAATCTGTTTGCACTGATAAAATTTTATAGCAACTCACTGAAGGCCGGCATCAAACCGATCTGCGGATGCGAAATCCAGGTTAATAGCGGTGAACAGGATGAGCCCACCAGATTGGTGTTGCTGGTCAAAGACAAACAGGGATACCTCAATCTTACTACGCTGATCTCTGAGCTTTATACGGACCAGAGCGGTCTGCATAACGCCGGCATCAGCAAGCACCGTTTGCGCGAACTGAGTGGTGGGCTGATTGCATTGAGCGGTGCCCAATTCAGTGACATCGGCAGGGCATTACTGTCGGGTGAGCTGGAAACAGCCCGAAACCTGCTGGAAGAATGGCGCGCAATATTTCCTGACAGTTTTTATCTCGAGTTGCAGCGCGTCGGCAAGGCTGAAGAAGAGCTATACATCGCTGCAGCTGTCACCCTGGCTGAGCAAGCCCAATGCCCGGTAGTGGCCACTAATGACGTGTGCTTTTTGGCGGAGGATGATTTTGAAGCCCATGAGGTGCGGGTTTGTATCCACGACCGTCGCACACTGGACGACCCACGGCGACCACGTAGCTACACCGCACAACAATACCTGCGCTCCACCGAAGAGATGGCTGAGTTATTTGCAGATATTCCGGAAGCACTGGAGAATGCTTATGAGATAGGCCGACGTTGCAGTCTGGGGCTGACGCTGGGCGAACCCTCTTTGCCCAACTATCCAGTACCCGAAGGTGTCACGCTGGAACAATATCTCTGTCAGCTCAGTGAGGAAGGCCTCGAGCGACGACTCAGCGCTGCCGATGCCGCAGGCGTGGGAACGGACATCAGCCGCGAGGTTTACACCGACAGGCTGCACTTGGAACTGGATACTATCAACCAGATGGGTTTTGCCGGTTACTTCCTGATCGTGATGGAATTTATCCAGTGGGCCAAGGACAACGGCATCCCGGTAGGACCGGGTCGTGGTTCAGGTGCCGGATCCATCGTGGCCTACGCTTTGGCGATCACGGATATTGATCCACTGAAGTATGACTTGCTGTTCGAACGCTTTCTCAATCCTGAGCGGGTATCCATGCCTGACTTTGATGTGGATTTCTGTATGGATGGTCGCGACCGGGTCATCCAGCATGTTTCTGAACTTTATGGCAAAGATGCAGTTTCCCAAATAATTACATTTGGCACTATGGCGGCAAAAGCCGTAGTGCGTGATGTAGCTCGGGTACAGGGCAAGCCTTATGCCCTGGCTGACAAACTCTCAAAGTTGATACCGTTTGAGCCGGGCATGACGCTGAAGAAAGCTTTCGAAGATGAGCCGCAACTGGGTGAATTCGTCGATAGCGATGAAGACGCCCAGGAAATTATGGAGATGGCCTTCAAGCTGGAAGGCATCACGCGCAATGTGGGCAAGCACGCTGGCGGTGTGGTTATTGCCCCAACCCGGTTGACGGATTTCACGCCGCTTTACTGCGACGAGAGCGGTACCGGCCTGGTTACCCAGTTTGACAAGAATGATGTGGAAACTGCGGGCCTGGTGAAATTCGACTTTCTGGGACTGCGCACGTTAACGATCATCGACTGGGCTGTGAAGATGATTAACGAGCAGGTCGCCAGCGAAAATCCAATCGACATTAACAAGCTGCCTCTGGACGACGAGTCAGTGTACAAACTATTACAAAAGGGTGAGACCACTGCGGTGTTCCAGCTGGAATCCCGTGGCATGAAAGATCTCATCAAACGCCAGGTGCCCAGTTCTTTCGAAGATATTATCGCACTGGTTGCCTTGTTTCGCCCTGGTCCATTGCAGTCCGGTATGGTGGATGATTTTATCGACCGCAAACATGGTCGTACCCAGGTGCAGTATCCGCACCCGGAACTTAAACCTGTGTTATCCAATACCTATGGCGTGATCCTGTATCAGGAACAGGTGATGCAGATTGCCCAGGTGCTCGCGAACTACACGCTCGGTGGCGCAGATATTTTGCGTAAGGCCATGGGCAAGAAAGACCCCGCAGAGATGGCCAAGCAACGTATCACTTTCATGGAAGGTGCGGAGGCCCGTGGTATAGATCGTAAACTGGCGAACTCGATCTTCGATCTCATGGAAATGTTTGCCGGTTATGGCTTCAACAAATCACACTCTGCGGCCTACGCCCTGGTGTCTTACCAGACTGCCTGGCTCAAGACTCACTACCCGGCACATTTCATGGCAGCGGTGCTGTCTGCGGATATGCAGAACACCGACAAGCTGGTTACCCTGGTCGATGAGTGTCGCGCCATGGAGCTCACAATCGTGCCACCGGATGTGAATGTGGGCAGTTTTAACTTCACGGTCAATGCTGCCGGAGAAATTGTGTACGGACTGGGAGCCATCAAGGGGCTGGGCGAGGGCCCTGTCGACGGCTTGTTGGCAGGTCGCGCCGATGGGCCATTCGAGAGTCTGCTGGATTTATGCCAGCGTGTCGATTCGCAGTCAGTTAACAAGCGTGCTATGGAAGCGTTGGTCAAGTCCGGCGCACTCGACAAGCTGGCTGCCGGCGACATCGATACTGTCAGAGCAAATCTGCATGCCAATCTGCCCGAAGCAGTAAAGGCTGCCGAACAACACAATCGCAACCAGGCCAGTGGTGTTGACGATATGTTTGGCGAAATCGCACCCACAGACACGCGTAAGGCCACTTTTTCAAGGGCTGCCACGCGTCCCTGGAGTGAACAGCAGCGTCTGACAGCGGAAAAAGAATCTCTGGGTCTGTATCTGTCTGGGCATCCTATCGACGAGTACCTGAGTGAGTTGGTACATATCGCACGTGATCGCATCGCCCGGTTGAAGCCTGAGCGAGGCCCGCAACTGATTGCCGGTTTGCTGCATGGTTTTCGCACTATGAAAAGCAAAACCGGAGACACCATCGCATTCCTGACGCTGGATGACCGCAGTGGACGCATAGAAGTGTCATTGTTTGCGAAGGAATACGAGAAGTTTCGTGACCTCCTGCAAAAAGATGCAATTCTGGTCGTGGAGTGCACTGTCAGCATCGACGACCACAGTGGTGGCATGAAAGGCCGGGCCAAGCATGTTATGACGCTGGATCAGGCACGCCAGAAAATGGCACGCAGGCTGGCGGTCAATCTCGAGGCTTCGCGCCTGCAGCAGGATTTCTGTGAACACCTGGCCCGTATTCTCGAGCCATATCGAACGTCATCTGCCGCCCATGCGAGCGGCCTGTCTGTGGTTAACGGTGGCGCAGAGCCTGCCACGGTCGGGGCTTCTGCTGAGACCGATGGATGCCGGGTAGTGGTCCATTATCAGCGAGCAGACGCCAGAGGGTGTATAATGCTGGGCGAAGATTGGCTGGTAACCCCTGAGGATGACCTGATTCAGCGCCTGAAGGCAGAATTTGGTCGCGACAGGATAGCCCTGGACTACAAGAACCAGGCCAGCTAAGGGAGCCAGAGTCTCCCTCATTAAATTTTTTAGTAGTAAACGCTGGCAGGAATATGGACCCCAACTATCTGGACTTCGAACAACCAATCGCTGAACTTGAGGCAAAGATTACTGAACTGCGTCTGGTAGGCAGTGATAGTGACCTGGATATCAATGAAGAAATCCAGAATCTCAAGAACAAGAGCACCAAGCTCACCGAAAAAATCTATAACAACCTGAGCTCCTGGCAAATTTCGCAGGTGGCCAGGCATCCGTTGCGTCCCTACACCCTCGATTACATTCAGCACATTTTTACAGACTTCGATGAATTACATGGTGACCGCCTGTTTGCCGATGACCAGGCGCTGATCGGTGGCATCGCTCGTATTGATGATCGCCCGGTTATGGTCATAGGTCACCAGAAGGGTCGGGGGACCAAGGAAAAGGTCCGACATAATTTCGGTATGCCGAGACCCGAGGGTTATCGTAAGGCTCGTCGTCTGGTTTTACTTGCCGAGCGTTATCGTATTCCAGTGTTGAGTTTTATAGATACACCTGGCGCCTATCCTGGAATGGATTCTGAAGAGCGCGGCATCAACGAGGCGATTGCTGAAAATATGGCAATCATGTCACGGGTCAAAACACCGCTCATTGCGATCGTAACCGGCGAAGCCAATTCCGGCGGCGCCATCGCCATTGGTGTTAACGACCAGCTCAATATGATGCAGTATTCAACCTACACCGTTATCACGCCTGAAGGCTGTGCCACGATTCTGTGGAAGTCGTCAGAGTTTGCCGCCGCTGCAGCCGAAGCCATGGGCGTAACTTCAACCCGATTGCAGAAGATGGGCATAGTCGATGAAACTATTCCCGAACCTCTCGGTGGTGCGCATCGGGATGTCGCCGCTGCAGCAGCGAACATCAAAGCATCACTGCTGACTCAACTCGACCGGCTAACGGGTATGGATGTTGACGAACTCGTGCGGCGTCGCTATGAGCGCCTGATGAGTTTCGGCATTTCTGAATAACGGCTGGATCCAGCCACCGCGATGGGGCTGTCATGGGCTTTTCCCCCACACAACTCACCACAGTATTAACACTGCCTCCCGGCAGTAATCTGCTTGTCGGCTACAGTGGCGGGCTGGACTCTACTGTGCTGCTTCATGCCCTCGTAAAATTGCGCGATGCCGACCGCCTGCCTGGCTCACTACGGGCTATTCATGTGGATCATCAACTGCAGCAGGATTCCGGTCAATGGCGTGACCATTGTGAAGTCTGGTGTGGGAAATGGCAGGTGCCACTGATTACTGCGCAGGTTGATCTGGAGCAGGGCAGTGGCAGCATCGAAGCCCGTGCTCGTGCAGCGCGCTATGCCGCTTTCACCAAACATCTCGATAGCGGAAGTTATCTGCTGCTGGCGCATCATCGTGACGATCAGATGGAGACGCTGTTATTGCGTTTGATGCGCGGTGCCGGCATGCGCGGCCTGGCTGGCATACCACAGCAGCGCGAACTGGCTGAGGCAACATTGTTACGCCCCTTGTTGGAAACAGACCGTGCTGCCTTGCGTGATTATGCCGAGGCTGAAGAATTACAGTGGATCGAGGATGGCAGTAATGAGAATACCGACCTTGACCGTAATTTTTTGCGTCATGAAATTCTGCCTCGACTGCAATCACGTTGGTCGGGTTACCGGGAAAGCTGGAGCAAGACCACAGCGTTAGCGAAGGAGAGCGGGGCTTTGCTGGAAGATCTGGCGAGTTTGGATCTGGCCCGGTTGCGTAGCGAAGATACGGATATCCTGAATACTCAATTGCCGCTGGCAGGGGTTGCCCAGTTGAGCGAGGCCAGGCAGCGCAATCTGCTGCGTTTTTGGCTGGAGCAGGCAGGTTTGCCGGATCCCGGCTGGCAAGGTTTGCAGCAATTGGTCAGCGAATTGGTGCCTGCCGGTGCGGACAGTGCGGCCCAGATGGAATTGGGGGATGTAGTGCTGCGAGTTTTTCAAAAATACCTCTACATCGTACCCCGCTTACCTGAGATCGATGGCGGCGCAGAGTTTTCCTGGCAGCCAGGCCAACAACCTGAGCTGGTTCTGCCGGGCAATGGCAGGTTACGTGCTACTGCTGCAACTGGAGCGGGTATCAGCCAGCAGCACTGTAGTGAGCTACTTGTTCGCTATCGCCAGGGAGGAGAAGACTGCAGCTTGCCGGGCAGGCCACGCAAACCCCTGAAGAAGCTGTTACAAGAGCAGGCAGTTGAGCCCTGGTTGCGTAGTCGCATGCCGCTGCTGTTTCAGCAGGATGAACTGGTGTGCGTTCCGGTCATTGGCGTCAGTGCCAATGCCAGTGCTGCACCCGATGAGGCGGGATGGCTAATCAACTGGGAGCCTCCCGAGGTTGCGCTAAAACACACGAAGGCATTGCTCCTGAAATTAAAGGCCTGATTACTTGCAATCCGAACTACTGCAGAGTGTATTGGTGATTGTGGTCGTTAGGGCCTTCTGGTAAGCTGTAGTTCCATCTGAGGGCCAGCACCCAGTTGGCCAGTACATTTTAGATGGGGCCTCAATGACTCGATATATTTTCATAACCGGTGGTGTTGTTTCCTCACTGGGTAAAGGCATTACTTCAGCGTCACTTGCGGCTATTCTCGAGGCTCGCGGCCTCAACGTCACCATGATGAAACTCGATCCATACATCAATGTGGATCCCGGAACCATGAGTCCGTTTCAACATGGCGAAGTATTTGTCACAGAAGACGGCGCCGAGACCGATCTCGACCTGGGGCATTATGAACGCTTCAGTCGCGCCACCATGTTGCAGAAAAACAATTTCACTACCGGTGCTGTGTACGAGGAAGTACTCAAGCGCGAACGCCGTGGTGATTATCTTGGCGCAACCATCCAGGTTATTCCCCATATCACAGACGAGATCAAGCGCCGGGTAATTGCGGGCGCCGGAGACGCGGATGTGGCATTGGTGGAAATCGGCGGTACTGTGGGTGACATCGAATCCCAGCCTTTTCTCGAAGCCGTGCGTCAGCTACGGGTCGAGCTGGGGGGTGAGCACGCACTGTTTCTGCACCTGACCCTGGTGCCCTATATCAGCACTGCTGGAGAGATCAAGACCAAGCCCACACAACACTCAGTCAAGGAGCTGCGCTCCATTGGTATCCAGCCGGATATCCTGGTCTGTCGCTCAGAACAGGAAATAGACGCCGGCGCGCGTGAGAAGATCGCGCTGTTTACCAATGTGGAGAGAGCTGCGGTGATTTCCCTGCCGGACACGGATTCTATCTATCGTATTCCGTCAATTCTCGGTGCGGCTGGCATAGACGATATCGTCGTGAAGAAGTTTCAACTGGATTGTCCTAAGGCGGACTTTGGTGAGTGGGATACGGTGATTGATAACCAGCGTAACCCCGAGCGTGAAATCAATCTGGCCATGGTTGGCAAATACATGGAACTGCTCGACGCGTATAAATCCCTGAATGAAGCAATCACCCATGCGGGTATTCACACACGCACTCGCGTCAATATTACCTATATCGATTCCGAAGACGTGGCGGCGAAGGGTCCAGACCTGCTTGCCAATCAGGACGCGATTCTGGTGCCCGGGGGTTTTGGTGAGCGCGGCGTTGAGGGCAAGATTCGTGCAGTGCAGTTTGCGCGCGAAAACAAGGTGCCTTATCTCGGTATTTGTCTCGGACTGCAGGCTGCAGTTATCGAATTTGCACGTAATGTGGCCGGCATGGAAGACGCCAACAGTTCCGAATTCAAACCCGACTGCAAGGATCCTGTGATTGCATTGATCAGCGAATGGACTACTGCAACAGGTGACACTGAAACTCGCCATGCAGGATCAGACAAGGGTGGCACCATGCGTCTGGGTGGGCAGAAGTGCATACTCGATGAAGACTCCACGACATTTGCCTGTTATGGCAAAAAGGAAATTATCGAACGCCACCGACATCGCTATGAATTCAACAATGACTATATCGATGCACTCAGCGCAGCGGGCCTGAAGCTGGTGGGTAAATCGGCGGATGGCATGCTGGTGGAAGTCATCGAAGTGCCTGACCATCCGTGGTTTGTGGGCTGTCAGTTTCACCCCGAATTTACTTCAACCCCGCGCGCTGGGCATCCGCTGTTCTCCGGCTTCATCAAGGCGGCAGCCGAGTTGCGAGCGAGCAGGGATTCCGATGCACAGTTGGGCACAGCGCCACCTGAGTTGCCCCAGGCCAAGGTGGTGCAGGTCTGATCCCTAAAACCTGCAATAAAAACAATCCGATCCAGCTATAATCACCCTTATGACCAGCAAAGTAATTGAGTTTGCGGATATTGCCCTGGCGAATGACCAACCTTTGGTGCTGTTCGCCGGGATGAATGTGCTCGAATCCCTGGAACTGGCGCAGGAAGTCGCGGGCGAGCTGCAGGCAGTGACCAGCAAACTGGGCATTCCCTGGGTTTTCAAAGCCTCTTTCGACAAGGCCAACCGCTCTTCCATAAATTCCTATCGTGGCCCCGGCCTGGAACAGGGGCTGACATGGCTGGCCGATATCAAGGCCAGATATGACGTACCAGTCATTACCGATATTCACGAGCCCGCACAGGCGGCACCCGTGGCAGAAGTAGCCGATGTGCTGCAACTACCAGCATTTCTCTCCCGCCAGACTGATCTTGTGGTGGCTATGGCCAAAACCGGCGCGGCAATCAATATCAAGAAGGCCCAGTTTCTGGCACCCGCAGAGATGACCCATATCCTGACCAAGTTCCAGGAAGCGGGTAACGATCGCCTCATGCTGTGCGAGCGCGGCAGCAGTTTTGGTTACAACAACCTGGTGGTTGATATGCTGGGCTTTGACATCATGAAGGCTACCGGTTTTCCACTGCTGTTCGATGTAACACACGCCCTGCAGAAACCCGGCGGGCGGATGGATAGTGCCGATGGTCGCAGAGGACAGGTATTGAGCCTGGCACGAGCAGGCGTTTCCCAAGGTATTGCGGGTCTGTTTCTCGAAACCCACCCCGATCCGGACAAGGCCAAATGCGATGGCCCTTGTGCGTTGCGGTTGGCAAAACTGGAGCCTTTCCTGCAACAGATCAAGGCGCTGGATGACCTGGTTAAAGGCATGCAGCCGCTGGATACGCAGTAGATTCGCACCTCAAACCCATCTAAAATCTAATTTAAGAAGTTGTTATAAGGTATTGAAATGGAAGCAATTAAGGATATTAAAGCTCGCGAAATTCTGGACTCACGCGGCAACCCCACCATTGAAGTCGATGTGATATTGGCCAGCGGCGTCGAGGCAACAGCCTGCGCACCATCCGGAGCATCTACTGGCTCGCGGGAAGCACTGGAATTGCGTGACAAGGACCCGGCCCGTTATCTGGGCAAAGGCGTGTTGACTGCCGTGGGTAATGTGAATGGCGTGATTCGCGAAGCCTTGATCGGCCATGATGCGACCGCCCAGGAAACCCTGGATAAGGCCATGCTGGAACTGGATGGCACCGAGAACAAGGCCAATCTGGGTGCCAACGCCATTCTCGCGGTATCGCTGGCGGCGGCCAAGGCAGCAGCCATGGAAAAAGGCGTTCCGCTTTATGCTCATATCGCCAGCCTGAATGGCACCGAGGGCATGTATTCATTACCTGTGCCAATGATGAACATCGTCAATGGCGGCGAACATGCCGATAACAACGTGGATATTCAGGAATTCATGATCCAGCCCACTGGGGCACCGAATTTTTCCGAGGCACTGCGCTACGGCGCTGAAGTGTTCCATGCCCTGAAATCCGTACTCGCCAAACAGGGCTTGAGCACAGCGGTGGGCGATGAGGGTGGTTTTGCGCCTAATCTGCCTTCCAACGCGGCGGCACTGGACGCCATTTTGCTGGCAGTGGACAAAGCGGGATTAAAGATGGGCAGTGATATCCATCTGGCGCTGGACTGTGCTGCCTCCGAGTTTTATACCGATGGCCAGTATCAGCTCAAGGGTGAAGGGGCAAACTACAATTCAGGAGAATTTGCGGAATATCTCCAGAAGCTCTCCCAGGACTACCCGATTCTGTCCATCGAGGACGGTATGGACGAGTCAGACTGGGATGGCTGGGCTAAATTAACGGGGCTAATAGGCGATAACGTACAGTTAGTAGGTGATGATTTATTCGTTACCAATACGAACATACTGCAGCGTGGCATCAAGGAGAATATCGCCAATTCCATTCTGATCAAGTTCAATCAGATTGGTTCTCTGACAGAAACCCTGGCAGCCATAAATATGGCGAAGGAAGCGGGTTTCACTGCGGTGATCTCCCATCGTTCGGGAGAAACTGAGGATACGACGATTGCTGACCTGGCAGTGGCAACAGCGGCCGGGCAGATAAAGACTGGTTCACTGTGCCGCTCGGATCGGGTGGCCAAGTACAACCGCTTGCTGCGCATCGAAGAAGAACTGGGCAGCGCATCCATGTACAACGGCATCAAGGAATTTGCCCGCTTTACGGGTTAAAACAATAAAACATGAAAACCTTGTTCGGCATTTTGTTCGTTCTGTTACTCACCCTGCAATATCAGTTGTGGCTGGGTGATGACAGCGTGCGCGCGCTGAATATGCTGGAAACAGAACTTGATGAGCAGCGCGAGATTAACGCCAGGCTCGAGTCGCGCAATGAAGTGCTCGAGGTCGAAGTGCTGGATCTGAAGAATGGCCTTGAGGCCGTTGAAGAAAGGGCTCGCTCCGAACTGGGCATGATCGGTGAAGGCGAAACCTTTTACCTGATCATAGAGTGACAGACCATGTCTGTCGCTTGTAACGACAAGCGCAAATTATGAACATCTGGGCAATAGTGCCGGCAGGTGGCCATGGCCGCCGGATGGGTTCGCAAACCCCCAAACAATACCTCACCGTAAGTGGCAGTGCTGTCATCAGTCACAGCTTGCAGCGATTGCTGGAAATAGATGTCATCAAACGCATCGTGGTTGCCCTGCCTAAAGACGATGAAGAGTTTGCCAGCTTGCCCGAAGCCAATGAGCCGCGCATCGTCACCGCCACCGGGGGCGCACAGCGTCAGGAATCTGTGCTGAATGGATTACACGCACTGGATGCGGCGGCCGATGATTGGGTGCTGGTCCACGATGCCGTAAGACCCTGCGTGCGCTGCACCGACATTCGCCATCTCATTGAAGTGCTGCGCGAACATCCCGTTGGTGGCTTGCTCGGCGCACCGGTTGATCACACGCTGAAACAGATCGATGCGCGGGGAGTTGTCACGAATACTCTGGACCGCAGTAACTGCTGGCATGCCTTTACACCACAGATGTTTCGTTATGGCATCTTGCGCGACGCATTGGAGCAGGCCCATGCATTGGGCAACACCACCACTGATGAGGCTGGCGCTGTCGAAGCGCTGGGTATGGCGCCGCAAATGGTGATGGGTGCCAAGGACAATATCAAGATTACCCATGAGGCAGATCTGGTTATGGCCAGCAAGATTCTTGAATACCAGGAGCAATCCCGTTGAAGCTGCGTATTGGACATGGCTTCGATGTGCATCGCTTCGCTGAACAATTCGATGCTGACAAGCCACTCATCCTCGCGGGTGTCACGCTACCTGAATCCAGAAGCCTGCTTGCCCACTCCGATGGCGATCTGGTTCTGCATGCCGTGTGTGATGCCATTCTGGGTGCATTGGGCAAGGGTGACATTGGAGAACATTTCCCGGACACCGATGCCAGTTTTGCCGGTGCTGACAGCAGTGTGTTGTTGGCCGAAGTCCTGTCGCTCGCCAAAGCGCAGGGTCTGGCGCTCATCAATGCTGACGTTACTGTGATCGCGCAGGTGCCCCGATTGAGTCCGTATAAAGCCAGCATGCGTGAACAGCTGGCGAAACTGCTGGGTGTGGCACAAGATTGCGTCAATCTGAAGGCCACGACTACAGAAGGCCTGGGCTATCTGGGGCGGGAAGAAGGCGTGGCCTGCCACGCAGTTGTGTTGTTGGGCAGCGATGAGTAGTGACGATTCGTTAACCCCAGGCCAGACTGCAGCTTCACATGCCACCCAGTGGCGCTTCGCTCTCGGCGCACCCAGGTTAAGTGCCACAATCAAGCAGGCATTTGAAGATTTTCAGGTCGATGAAGACCTGGGCTTTACTCCCACAGGCGAGGGTGAGCACTTGTGCCTGCACGTGAGCAAAACCAATCTCTCAACCACAGACATCGCACGGCGTTTGTCCGAGGTGGTGGGCGCGTCCGACAGGAATATCGGCTATGCCGGCATGAAAGACCGGCGCGGTATCTGCACTCAGTGGTTCAGCATTCCCTGGCATGAACACGCGCTGGAGCGACTCGCTGCCAGTGAGGACGATTCATTCAGGGTGCTTGGCAGTGCACGCAATCAGCGCAAGATTCGCATCGGCAGCCACAAGGGCAATCATTTCCGCTTACGGCTGCGCAATTGCGAGGGCACTCAGGGCGCGTTTGAAGAGCGGCTGCAATCCATCCAGGCCACAGGCGTGCCGAATTATTTTGGTCAGCAACGCTTCGGGCACAACATGAGTAACTTGCAGCAAGTCCATGCGTTGTTTCAGGAAGATACGCAGAACAGCCGTCAGCGCAAAGGGAAACGCTATGGCATGTTGCTGTCAGCAGCTCGCTCGTACCTGTTTAACGAGGTCTTGTCAGCGCGCATTGAGCAGAATAACTGGAACAAGTATGTCCCCGGCGACGTGATGGGGCTGGATGGCACCACGCGATTTTTTGTGCCGGGACCAAACAGCCCCTGGGATGCGGAACTGGAACGGCGCCTGGCGGAGTTTGATATTCATATCACCGGACCGCTCGCCGGGCGCAGGGAAAGTGGCGACAGATATACAACCAGCGGCGAAGCGGCCGATATTGAAGAGATGGTATTAACGCAATTCCCGGACCTGTTGGCTGGATTGGAGAGCCGGGGGGTTGTTGTTGCGCGCAGATCATTGCGTTTCAGACCCGGCCAATTGCAGTGGCAATGGCAGGACGGGGACTTGTTACTCCAGTTTTTTCTCTCTCGCGGTTGCTATGCAACCAGTCTGCTGCGCGAGTTATGTGTCATTAACGAACCATCCAAGTAGTATTGGGGAATGTTTTTCAGGTGAATACGCAAGTGAATTTGAGTGGCATTGGCATGACTTCGCAAAGAACCCGGGAGCGATTACTCGGGCGCTTGCTGGATCAGGGAATCAAGAGCATGGAAGTGCTGGACATTATCCGTTCGACTCCCCGGCATATTTTCCTCGACGAGGCACTGTCCCATAGAGCCTATGAAGATGTTGCCTTGCCTATCGGTTACAACCAGACCATTTCGCAACCCTTCATTGTCGCCCGCATGACTGAGGCAGTGTTTCGTTCTGGTCCGCTGGAGCGGGTACTCGAGATCGGTACTGGGTGCGGTTATCAGGCCTCAGTGATCGCACGTCTGGCAGGCTCGGTGTACACCGTTGAGCGCATCAAACCACTGCAGGACAAGGCACGCAAAACACTGCGCAAGATTGGTGTGCGTAACGTTTACTACAAGCATGACGATGGCAGTCTCGGCTGGCCCGAAAAAGCACCGTTCGATGCCATTATTACCACGGCAGCACCGCAATCGGTGCCGGGCGAGTTACTGGAACAGCTCAAGGATGGCGGGCGACTTGTTATTCCGGTGGGTTCCGGCGATTCCCAGGAGTTGCAACTTATTACTCGCACAGGCAATTCCTATGAAACCGAAGTGCTCAATACCGTCCGCTTTGTGCCTCTATTGCCTGGGCAGGTACCACGTTGATTTGAAATTCAGCCCGCTATGAGTGAAACCCCATCATCACAGCCTTCTACAGAATTTGCTACTCGCAGCAAACCTGGTAGCTGGGTGCTGTTGTACGTCAAGGGCGTGTGTATGGGTCTTGGAGATTCGGTACCTGGCGTTTCCGGTGGCACGATTGCAGTTATCACCCGTATTTATGATGAATTTATTGACTCCATAAAGTCTGTCGACCTCGGAGCGCTGCGGAAGCTGATTTCAGGAGATGTAAAAGGCGCCTGGTCTCACATTAATGGTAATTTCCTTGCGCTGTTGGCGCTGGGCATACTGAGTGGGTTACTGGTCTCTGCCAACACCGTGCTTTATTTGCTCGATAATCAATTTCAGGCACTAATGGGATTTTTCATTGGCCTGGTGTTGGCGAGTTGCTGGCTGTTGCGCACTGAAGTTACGTGGCAAGCTTCGGCGCAAGGCGCGCGCAATCTGTATGCAATGCTGGCAGGAATTTTTGTCACTGTGGGTGTTGGCATGTTGCCTGCTGCGTCGGCTGAGCCTGGTCTGGCATATCTGTTCCTGTGTGGCGCGATAGCCATCTGTGCCATGCTGTTACCGGGCTTGTCTGGTGCGTTTATCCTGATTCTGTTGGGCGCTTACGAATATGCCCTGACGGCACTTACCAGTTTCGATCTGGTTGTTATCCTGGTTTTCATGAGCGGTTGTGTAGTGGGGCTGATGTTATTCTCGCGTTTGCTGAGCTGGTTGTTGCATCACTATCACCAACTCAGCTACAGCTTCATTATCGGTTTGTTGCTGGGTTCGTTGTCGGTGTTATGGCCCTGGCAGCGGGTTGTCAGTTACTTCGAACACAGCGACGGTACGCGCGAGGCGCTGCAAACCGCCAATATACTGCCTGCGCAGTTCTACCAGGCGACTGGGCAGGACGCCAAAACGGGATTGACTGTCGTTTGTTTGGTGGCAGGATTGTTACTGGTCATTTTGTTGCAAAAACTGTTTGATCATTCTGATGAAGAAGTTTCTGAATAGTATGCAAGGTTTGCAATTATTGTACGCAGTACTTTTGGTGAGCTTGCTGACTGCCTGTGGCGGCAGTCCTGCACCTGTGGCGGAGCGCAGCGAAGTGCTGGAGCGCACCCGTCCCATCATTGTTACCAGTTCTTCCCCAAGCAGTGTCCTGCAATCCCAAAACAGCAGGCCGCAGGTTGCAAACTCCACACCTATCGTGCGTAACAACAGTATTCCGGTTACTTCATCGCCACGCGCCTCTGGTTCCTCTGGTGCCACTGGGACCCATCAGGTAAGGGCAGGCGATACACTGTTTTCCATTGCCTACCAGCACGACCTGGACTTCAGGGCGCTGGCACTGGCCAATGACCTGCGTCCGCCTTACACCATATTCGTTGGTCAGGAGTTGAGTCTGAACGTTAATCAGCCTGCGTCAGGTTCTGCCGGGCGGGGGACTGACCTCGGTACACCAGTGGGCGACAATCAGGTTGCCCGCTCTCAGGGTACCAGCGGTGGCGGTGGTTTGTTGCGGGCACCGGTGGGTACAACGCGTAATGCCGAGCCGGAATGGCAATGGCCTTACAGTGGCCGCGTATTACAGGGATTTGCGGCAGGTTCCAGCAAGGGTCTCGATATAGGTGGTCGTGTAGGTGACAGCGTGCAGGCTGCAGGTGCCGGAGATGTTGTCTATGCCGGTCGCGGTATTCAGGGCAGTGGTGAATTGATAATTCTCCGCCATAACGATCGCTATCTCAGTGCCTATGCCCATAATCGGGCCATACTGGTACAGGAAGGCGATCATGTAGAAGCCGGGCAGCAGATCGCTGAGCTGGGTGAGAATCCCACTGGTGTGCCCATGCTGCATTTCGAAATTCGTCTGGATGGCAAATCGATTGACCCGCAAGGGCTCTTGCCAAGACGCTAAAGGCTTTTGCCAAGACACTAAAGTCTTTTGTCAGGACCCTGCAGGTTTTCAGGGCATTTGTCAGATAGATGGGTTGTTAGCGTTCTAGATACTGACGCTTGTCAGGCTTGTCGGTCCACTCTTCTGCATCGGGTAATGCATCTTTCTTTTCAGTGATATTGGGCCACTCTTCGGCAAGTTCAGCATTGAGTTGGAGAAACTCCTGCTGCTCTTCCGGTAATTCGTCTTCGGCGTAGATGGCATCTACCGGACATTCGGGCTCACACAAGGCGCAGTCGATACACTCGTCAGGGTGAATGACAAGAAAATTCGGACCTTCATAAAAACAGTCTACCGGACAGACTTCAACACAGTCTGTGTGCTTACAGCGAATGCAATTCTCACCAACTACGAACGTCATTTTGTCTTGTTTCCTTGGCTGTCTCTCATTACCTGCTCAAAACCTGAATGCTGGCTTCGGCATGGCCAATAACTGGTTCTTCTGAAGCCGGAGATTGTACTCCGAGCCACCAAAACGCGTGCATTCTACCAGCTTTTGCGGGGGCTTTACCAATTCAGGAATCGGTTTTCTTCTTCAATTCATAAAGGATTGCCAGCGCCTCTTTGGCACTGATTTCGTCCGGATTCAGGCGCTCGAGATATTCAACCGCCGGGTGCGGCATACTGGCAAACAGCTCATTCTGCCGGGGTCCTGCTGCCGGAGGCCGTTGATTCGGTGCCGGCGGGGCGCCGGTTTCCAGTGCCGCCAGCTTGTCCCGCGCCTGTGCGATTACTTCACGGGGAATGCCTGCCAATTGAGCAACCTGAAGTCCGTAGCTGCGATTGGCTGGCCCGGATTTGACACTGTGCAGAAACACGATGCCACTGTCATGTTCGGTGGCGTCCAGATGCACATTCACGATGTTGTCGAATTGTTCAGGCAGTGCGGTCAGTTCAAAGTAGTGGGTGGCAAACAGTGTGTAAGCCTTGAGTTTTTCGGCAATATACACGGCCGCGGCCCAGGCCAGTGACAAGCCATCAAACGTGCTCGTGCCGCGCCCGATCTCATCCATCAGCACCAGACTATTGGCCGTGGCATTGTGGAGGATATTGGCAGTTTCGGTCATTTCCACCATGAAGGTGGAGCGACCGCCCGCGAGATCATCAGACGAACCAATGCGGGTGAAGATCCGATCGATCGGACCAATGCGGGCACTGCTGGCCGGTACGAAGCTGCCGCACAGGGCGAGCAGGGTGATGAGTGCTGTTTGTCGCATGTAGGTGGACTTGCCACCCATGTTGGGGCCGGTGATGATCAGCATCTGTTGCTTGTCGTTCAGACACAGATCGTTGGCGATAAATTTGTGCTCGCTCACTTTTTCTACAACCGGATGACGCCCGCCCTCGATAAACAGACCGGGCTCTTCAGTCAGTTCGGGCCGGCAATACTCAAGATTGGCGGCGGTATCGGCAAAGCTTTGCAATACATCGAGTTCACACAAGGCTTCGGTGCTGCGCAGTAATGCAGCGAGGTCTGCGCAGAGCGTTTCAAGAAGGGCATCGTACAATGATTTTTCCCGCGCCAGTGCTTTGCTCTGGGAACTGAGTACCCTGTCTTCAAATTCTTTCAACTCCGGTGTGATAAAACGCTCGGCATTCTTGAGCGTTTGTCGCCGGACATACTCTGCAGGCAGATCCGCAGTAGCCTGGCCCTTGCTGATTTCTATGTAGTAGCCATGCACACGGTTATAGCCAACTTTCAAGGTGCTGAGCCCGGTGCGTTGCCGTTCACGCGTTTCCAGGTCGACCATGTATTGCCCGGCGTTACTGCTCAGGTCGCGCAGTTCATCCAGTTCATTGTCGTAGCCGCGTGAGATCACACCACCTTCGCGAATCACCACAGGCGGATTCTCTTCTATGGCCTGGGTTAGCAGTGTTGTCTGCTCGGGAAATTCGCTGATGCGTACAGCCAGCGCTAGTACATGTTCATTGTCGACTCGTGCCAACGCAGATTGCAGTTCGGGCAGGAGTGCGAGTGCATCACGCAACCGTGCCAGGTCGCGCGGGCGCGCCGACCGTAAACCCAGTCGTGCCAGAATGCGTTCGGTATCGCCGATTTGTTTCAATATCCCGGCCAGTTTTTCAAAATGAAAATCCTGCTGCAGTGCGGCGACGATTTCCTGGCGCTGTTGTAATTGTCCGGTATTACGCAGTGGCCGATTGAGCCAGCGTCCCAGCAATCGGCTGCCCATAGGGGTTGCACTACAGTCGATAACGGACAGCAGTGTATTGTCGCGCCCGCCGGCCAGGTTATAGTCGATTTCCAGGTTACGACGACTCGCTGCGTCCAGCACAACGCTGTCTTCCACAGCTTCAACCTGCATGCTCTGGATATGGGGTAAATCAGACTTTTGCGTTTCCCGGGCATAGTTCAACAAGCAACCGGCAGCTTGCAGGGCAATTTCCAGGGTGTCGCAGTCGAAGGCAGACAGATCGCGCGTGCCAAAGTGTTCAGTTAACTTGCGCACCGCGTTGTCCAGTTCGAACTCCCAGGGCTCGCGTTTGCGGACGGCGCTGTGTTTGATGCTGGCCTGTAATTCCAGCGACTGGGATGGCAATAATACTTCGGCCGGTTTGATGCGTTCGATTTCTGCCAGCAACGCTTCCAGTGTGCGCACTTCACTCAATACAAAGCGTCCGCTGCTGATATTCATCAGCGCCAGACCATAGATCTTTTGTTGGGTGCCTGACTCGGCAATAGCAAGCAACGCATTGTCGCGCCGTTCATCCAGTAGTGCTTCGTCACTGATCGTACCTGGTGTGATGATGCGCACGACGTCGCGCTCCACCGGGCCTTTGCTGGTGGCAGGATCACCGAGCTGTTCACAGATGGCGACAGCGACTCCGGCATCGACCAGTTTGACGAGATAGCGATCGGCAGAATGGAAGGGGATGCCACACATGGGAATAGGCTCACCGCCGGATTTGCCCCTGGCGGTAAGCGTAATATCGAGAATGTCGGCGGCGCGTTTGGCGTCGTCATAGAATAATTCGTAGAAGTCACCCATGCGGTAGAACAACAGGCTGTCAGCATGCCGGGCTTTGATGCCCAGGTATTGCTGCATCATGGGTGTGTGTTTTTGCGCGTCTGCCAAGGTGTTATCGGTCTTGTTTTGCGGGTTACAACAGAAGGGGTGATTCTACACGCAATGACGGGGCACTTTAAAACTATCTCGATGGGTCGTTCAGTTTGGAATGAATCCAATGTGTTGCGCAGGATTTGGGCGCCGGCAGGTAATACAGTCTGGAGATCGCAAACCCACGTCCCTGTGGGCTCGGCCTCTGCATCTATGCCTCGGACGCCTCCTGACTGAATCGCCTGCCAGCGCCTGTGCAGTCACTGCCAAATTCCAGCAGGATAATAATCAGGAGTTAGCACCTACCTCTGCTCGCGATAATGCTGGTGAATTTGATTCTGGTCTTGTGAGGTGGGGGATTCGCGCTACACTTACAGTCCATGAATGATGACCCATCTTCCTCCATTCCCGCCCTGGTTAAGCAACTCGCCGAGAGGCTGCAAGCCATGGAATTGATGATGGCCACGGCCGAGTCATGCACCGGCGGCGGCATCGCACAACATCTCACGGCGCTCGCGGGCAGCTCGAACTGGTTCGATACCGGCTTTGTCACCTATTCCAATGCGGCCAAGCAACGTCTGCTGCAGGTGCCGGGCGAAATTCTGGCACAAGATGGGCCCGGGGCCGTGAGCGAGGAGACAGTAATGGCCATGACGGCGGGGGCTATTGCCAACAGCCAGGCGCGGCTCGCGGTGGCGGTTAGCGGCATTGCCGGGCCTGATGGTGCCACGCCGGGCAAGCCCGTGGGGACGGTATGGATCGCCTGGCAATATGATGACAGGGCACTGGCTGAGCGCTTTCAATTTGATGGGGATCGGGAAGCAGTGCGCAACGCTACGGTTCTTGAGGCTTTGCGGGGCTGTCTGAAAATATTGCCAGCGGGGCACTAAAGGAATTTCAGTTTTTGCCAATATACTGGTTGTATATACAGTAAAATTTTGCTTAAATTTCCACTGTTCAAATATACAGTAGTCTGGAAAACGGGTCGCAGACCTGATGTATAGAAGGCTCCACAGCCTGATTCATGGCTAGACTCGATGTTTCTCGGGTACCACCCACCAAAACGGTTCCGGGACATCGAGTCTAAGCCACCAAACTAGAAACTAGAAACTAGAAACTAGAAACTAGGAAACAAGAAATAAGAAATAAGAAATAAGAAATAAGTTTAAAAAGTGGCGCGGTAGTTCGGGACTGACTACCCTCAATAGAAAGCAACTGCATTACTCACGGAACCAGGCTTCAGTTGTATTCGCGGTGTAGGAGGCTAAACAGCCTGCAGCACTGGAATTTCAGGAAAAGGAAAACAACATGGTTGAAGATAACTCAAACAACAGCAACAAAGAGAAAGCACTTGCAGCGGCCCTGTCGCAAATAGAAAGACAGTTCGGCAAGGGTTCCATGATGCGTCTTGGTGACAATGAGCGAGTAGCTATTCCGGCTATTTCTACCGGCTCTCTCGGGCTGGATATTGCGCTGGGAGTAGGGGGTCTGCCTCGGGGCCGTATTGTTGAGATATACGGTCCGGAGTCCTCGGGTAAAACCACACTGACATTGCAGGTGATCGCCGAAGCACAAAAAGTCGGCGGCAGCTGCGCCTTTATCGATGCCGAACATGCACTGGATCCGATCTACGCCAAGCGTCTTGGTGTGGATGTAGACAATCTACTGGTCAGCCAGCCAGACACTGGTGAACAGGCGCTGGAAATCTGTGACATGGTAGTGCGCTCAGGCGCGCTGGATGTCGTGGTCATCGACTCGGTCGCGGCGCTCACTCCCAAGGCGGAAATCGAGGGCGACATGGGCGACAGCCACATGGGCTTGCAGGCACGCCTGATGTCCCAGGCATTGCGCAAGATGACTGCCAATATCAAGAATTCCAACACGCTGGTGATTTTCATTAACCAGATCCGTATGAAAATCGGTGTCATGTTCGGTTCGCCGGAAACTACCACTGGTGGTAATGCGCTGAAGTTCTATTCCTCAGTGCGTCTCGATATTCGTCGCATCGGTGCGGTGAAAGAAGGTGATGAAGTAGTAGGTAACGAGACCCGCGTGAAGGTTGTGAAGAACAAGGTGGCACCACCGTTCCGTCAAACCGAATTTCAAATCATGTACGGCAAGGGTATTTTCCACCTTGGCGAGGTTATCGATCTGGGCGTGAAGCAAAACCTGATTGAAAAATCCGGCGCCTGGTATGCCTATAAGGGTGAGAAGATCGGGCAGGGCAAGAAAAACGTTGCCTCCTATCTTGAGGAAAACCCGAAAATCGCCAAAGAAATTGAAGATGCGATTCGTGCAGAACTACTCACCAACGGCGAAGACGAACCCAAAGCCAAGTCTTCTGATTCCGGTGAAGTAGTCAACCTGGCTGATGCCAAAGCCAGCAGCAGCAAAAGCTAGGCTGGCGCGAGAGTAATCACATCGTCGGTATCAGTACAAACGTGTCCCCGTTCATCACCGATACCGACGCGGAGGGCAGGGAACGCCCTTCGGTTGATGTCCCCGTTCTCCGACGAGCTGCCATGGACTATCTGGCTCGTCGGGAACATTCCTTTTTCGAACTCAAGCAAAAGATGTTTGAGCGCTTCGAACAGATTCCTGTCGCCGACATAGAAGGTGTGCTGCAGAATCTGCGCGAAGAAAACCTTCAGTCAGATGCGCGCTTCGCCGAATCTTTTGTCCGATACCGCAAGGGTCGCGGGTTTGGCTATCAGCATATTCGTAGCGACCTGCTGCGCCGTCATGTGAATAACGAGTTGATAGAGCGCTACCTGTTTGCCGATGATGCCGATTGGGAAACAACGATTCACCAACTCATACAGAAAAAGCTCAGGGCCGACACCCGCCTGCAATGTGGTTCCCGTGATCACGGCAGAGTGAAGCGCTTTCTCGAGTCCCGTGGCTTCCAACCCATGGAGATCAGCAAAGCGCTGCAATCCTATCTAGACTGAGTCCACGTCATTGGCCAAATCTGGCCGCCCGGCGAGGTGGCTAACGCGGTACTGGCACGCCACCAGGCAGGCGATTGGACGGAGGCGCGCAATTTGTTTTCTCAGCTCGCCCAAAAATGCGACAATACGGATCTCTGTCAGCTTTTTCTCGATCGTATTTCTCAATTCGAACAAAACGAACAGTCCCAAACCGCAGCGTATGCCGGAAACTGGGATGGTGTTTTCGAATTCGATACCAAGTGATGAGTATTGTTCGCGAGCTGACGTGAATTTCACCAGCACCAAGTAATTAAAAAAACTATCTGGAAGTATGCATGCAACCGATCAAGCCGTTTAAAGGATTACGACCCGCCAGGGATCTCGCCGCCAAGGTGGCCTCGCACCCTTATGATGTATTGAACCGAGACGAGGCTTATGAACTGGCCAAGGATAACCCCGTCAGTTTTCTCCACATCAATAAACCCGAGGTGGATATGGATAGAGCAGTCAGCGTGTATGACCCATCGGTGTATGCGAAAGGTGCCAGCAACCTGCAGGACTTTATTGCCAAAAACATCCTGCGCCGGGATGAGGAAGAAAGATTTTACGTCTACCGCCAGATCATGGGTGACCATGTGCAAACCGGTCTGGTTGCCGTGGCTTCAGTTGAGGCTTACGAGAACAACCTGATCAAGAAACACGAGTTCACCCGCCCGGACAAGGAAGATGACCGGGTGAATCACATGGATGCACTCGATGCCCAGGTAGGACCGGTGTTTCTGACTTACCAGGCCGAAGAGAAAGTCGACGCCTTGGTCAGCCAGGTCACCGGGCAGGAGCCCGAGTATGAATTTGACGCCGACGATGGCACGCGTCATGTGTTTTGGGTTGTAAAAGACGCCGAAACCACCACTGCATTGCAGGCTGCATTTGATACGGTGCCGTGCCTGTACGTGGCCGATGGTCACCACCGCTCTGCGGCAGCCAGTCGTGTGCAAAAATTACGCGCCGCGCGCAACGCCAACCATACAGGCGAGGAATCCTATAATTTCTTCCTCGTGGTTGTGTTCCCCCATAACCAGATGCAGATACTGGATTACAACCGCGTCGTGCAGGATCTTAATGGCCATGAAGTGTCTGAATTTCTGGCCAAACTTGAAGAAGACTTTATGCTGGAAAGGCGCGATCGCGACCTGGCCAAACCATCGCAGGCACGTGAATTTGGTTTATATGTCGACGGGCAATGGTATTTACTCACCGCCAATGCCAATCTGCTGGGGCGTATTGATGAGAGTGATCCGGTTGCCAGTCTCGATGTGAGCATCTTGCAGAACGCCATCTTCGGTCCGCTGCTGAACATCATAGATCAGCGCACAGACAAGCGTGTCGATTTTGTCGGCGGTATTCGCGGTATGAAGGAGCTGGAGAAGCGGGTTAACAGTGGCGAGTGCCAGGCCGCGTTTGCGATATATCCCACCTCAGTGGAAAGTTTGATGGCCATCGCTGATGCGGGTGAGGTCATGCCGCCGAAATCCACCTGGTTTGAACCCAAGCTGAAAAGTGGACTGGTTGTTCACGTACTGGATTAAAAATTTGTGCGCGGTTTTTGAACCGGGCAAAGAGAAACTGGCGGGAACAGCGCAGCGCATCAATCGCTGCGCAGGGATTGATGCGCTAGCCTGCGTGTGACTGACAGCAGGTCTGCTTGCTGCAAGGGTTCGTGATCGAAGTGGTGATCTCATGCAGCATGGTGCTGCGGAATCTCAACCGCATGCACACGTAGTGCATAAACCCTGCTTTGAATGCTTTGCTTATCTTGTTCATTTTGCTCTCCAGAATCACCCTGTCTGATGATTCCTGTTCTGGTATTTCCCAATTTTTGAGTATCTGCAGCGTCGGTTCATAGTGGTGGGCTGCAAAAGTTATGTCTTAAACGATTCCAGCGCCAAAAAGGTTTACAAATTTAAGATAAATTACTGAATCCAGCGACAAACCGATGAGGTGTCTTAACCAAAACGGCGCTCTGTTCCAGTATGGAACAGAGCGCCGCTACTAGTTAGCACTCAAGACTGTCTGGTTACAGATCAGGCAGCGTCGCGCTTGTCCACATCGATCAGATTGGGTTTGCTGGTTTCAATCTGAATCGTTTTGGGCTTCATGGCTTCAGGAATTTCCCTGGCCAGATCAATCTGGAGCAGGCCGTTATTCAGACGCGCTCCTTTCACAACCACATGGTCGGCTAGCTGGAAGCGACGCTCGAAAGAGCGGGTGGCTATGCCACGGTGCAGATAATTGCGCTCTTTGTCATCATTGTCAGACTTCTGGCCTTTCACCGTAAGGGTTTGATGCTCGGTAACCAGTTCCAGTTCGTCTTCCGTGTATCCGGCAAGCGCCATGGTGATCTGGTACTGATTCTCATCCAGTGATTCGATGTTGTATGGGGGATAACCATTGGAGTTGGTATCGCTACGGTTCACAGTGTCCAGGAGGGACGAAAGGCGATCAAAACCAACAGTGGTTCGGTAAAGGGGTGATAAATCATAACTTCTCATAGTCATATCCTCATGTTTAAGCAATATGTTTTAAGTGCCCATCACAATGATCGGGCGGTTTGCGAGGCAAGCTCCTATGAGCCTTGCCTGTGCCTAGTTATATAAGGTCGGGCGCGAATTTTTCAAAGGGTTTAAAACAAAAAAACCGCCGAGCGGGGGCCCGACGGTCGCTTGAAAAGTCATGGATGTGCCGCTGGCAGGTGCGCCATGGCCTGCCTATATCACCAGCATATCCATGAATTCATTCACGGGGGTCTGCTCGAGACGCTTCTGGTCTTTACACAGGCTGAAGATTTGCTCACAGCGGGCAGCCGGAAAACGGGTGGCCAGGTTGGCTTTGAACTTGTCTTCAAGCAAGGGGATGCCTTCCTCGCGGCGGCGGCGATGCCCAACCGGGTATTCGATTTCTACGCGATCGGTACAACTGCCGTCCTTGAAGAACACCTGCAAGCTGTTGGCGATGGAACGCTTTGATGGCTCCAGATATTCATTGGAGTAGCGTGGCTCTTCGTGTATCTCCATCTTCTCCCGCAGTTGATCGATGATCGGGTGAGCCTGGTGAAAGCTGTTTTCATAATGCTCTGCCACCAGATTACCGAATGCCAGCGGTACCGCAGTCATGTATTGCAGGCAGTGGTCTCGGTCGGCCGGGTTATTCAGTGGACCAGATTTACTGATGATACGAATTGCAGACTCATGGGTATGGATATCGATGCGTTCGATCTCTTCCAGGCGGTCTTTAACCTGGGGGTGTAATCTGACTGCCGCTTCCGCCGCAGTTTGCGAATGAAACTCAGCCGGGAAAGAAATCTTGAACAGGATGTTTTCCATCACGTAGCTGCCGTATTCCATGGGAAAGGTGAACTCCTTGCCCTTAAACGACACGTCGTAGAATCCCCAGGTGGGAACAGTCAGCACACTCGGATAACCAATCTCGCCGCGCAGGGTGATGTCGGCCAGGCGTACAGCGCGCGAAGTCGCATCACCGGCTGCCCATGATTTACGGGGTCCCGCATTGGGGGCATGGCGATAAGTGCGCAGGCTGGAACCATCGAGCCAGGCCTGCGAAAGGGCATCAATGACCTGTTCGCGAGTACCACCCATCATGCGAGTGGCGACCGCCGTGGAAGCCACGCGCACCAATAATACGTGACACAGACCGACGCGATTAAAGCTGTTCTCCAGTGCCAACACTCCCTGGATTTCATGCGCCTTGATCATTGCAACTAACACATCATACATGGTCAGTGGCGCCTTGCCGGCGGCAATGTTTTGTTGGCTCAGGAAATCGGCAACGGCGAGAATGGCGCCGAGATTGTCGGAAGGGTGACCCCATTCTGCTGCGAGCCAGGTGTCATTGTAATCCAGCCAACGGACTATGCAGCCAATGTCCCAGGCTGCCTTGACCGGATCAAGACGCAATTGCGTGCCCGGCACGCGCGCGCCATTGGGTACTACGGTGCCTTCAACCAGCGGGCCAAGTAACTTGGTACATTCAGGAAAGCGCAGGGCGAGGAAACCGCAACCCAGGGTGTCCATCAGGCAATTACGGGCGGTGTCGAAAGCCTCGGTGGAGTCTATTTCAAAATTACAAACGTAATCGGCGATGTCCACCAGTACCTTGTCAGGTTCTGGCCGGGTATTCATATCTACATTGGCTGACATATTACTTATTGGTTCCTCGAGTTTGTGTAAGTAGAAATTGGTTAATATTTGGGGTCAGGAATAT
>Ga0181579_10000146_pt1 | contig 50064 bp, 31 predicted proteins | sample 071ome_24_FD_132996 | JGI IMG/M metagenome (GOLD analysis project Ga0181579, IMG submission 132996) | Coastal salt marsh microbial communities from the Groves Creek Marsh, Skidaway Island, Georgia - 071402CT metaG (megahit assembly) | ecosystem: Environmental > Aquatic > Marine > Intertidal...
GAGTGGGTTGCGCTATCTCCTGTAAGGGTTACGGTACCACCGCCAAGCACAACGTCCGTAGGCACAGTTAAATTCCCACCAACGTTTAGGGCAAGAACACCGGCGAAGTCAGTGTCTGCACCAGTATCCGTCAGGGTGACGTTGCCATCGACGGTAAGAGAGGCAGTTACATCGAAGTCGTCTGCATCCGCGGAGTTAGTAAAGTTACCGCCAACTTCCACTGCTGCTGTGACATCGACCTGGCCATCCTCTACGTGTAGGTTACCGGTAATTGCGACGATATCATCCAACTCAAGAGCTTCTCCGTCTGTCATGTTGACAGTGACATCTGCTGTCTGACCGTCTGCGAACTCACCAGTAGAGCTACCGCCGTCGCCGAAGTAAGTAACGTCCCACGCCCCAGCTAACGCACCGGTAACGGTAAGCGTACCCTGAGAGGGATCGCGTGTAACCTGAGCATCGTCGCCCGTCATCGTCAAAGTAGCCGCTGCGGCGATGGTAAACGTACCATCGTTCAGCGCCAGATCTCCACTTAGGAAGATGTCTTGATTCAGGGTTACGGAAGATGAGTTATTAACCCGAATATTTGACAGCGTTGGGTCCGTTGAAGGGGCCCCACCAACTGTGATGCCCTGAGCATCACCACCAGCGAACGCAATAGCACCGAAGTCGCCATTTGTAACAGCGGCTTCATCCGTAAGGGTCACATTGTCGGAAACCGTAACGGTATTATTCCCGAGAGCAAGAGTTGCGTCGTTTCCGACCGTGAGACCTCCCGTTGCAAAGCCTTCTGATACAGTAACCGTACGGCCTGAGCCACTAATAGTAAAGTTGGCGACCGTCGTGTTAGGAGCAGGAGCAAACGTCGCACCGCCGGCCGGGGCGTTAATTTCAACGTCGTCCGCATCAGTCAGAAGACCCCCTACAAAGTCACCAGCGAGAATCAGACCGTTGGTACCGTCAAGGTCCAGCTCCCCGTCTACGCCTATCGAGGCGCTACCGACCGACAGGTTATCGTCACCACCCTGAGTTGTTAGGGTAAGAGTTCCATTAACGGTCAGAGCACCCTCGACGTCAGAAAGATCTTCTCCAACGTCAGTGAACGTAACACTAGCCTCAGCAGGGATAGTAAGGTCGCCAGCAAAGTTGACCGTTGAAGCGACGGTTCCCCCAGTAAGAGTAGCATCGCCATCCACGTCCATAGTTCCAGCCGAGGTAATGTTGCCATTAACATCACCAGTCACCTCAATATCATCGCCGTCATCAGGATCGCCGAATGTAATCGCGCCAGCTCCAGTGGTAGTGAGGTTACCAGACACCACGAAAGCGTCAGCAGCGTCACCTCCATCGTCGAACGATACAGCTGCAGATGATGTGAGATTCCCGTCTACGTTGAACAAAGCACCTGTGATCGTTACCGCCGATGCTGCCTCAAAAGCGACATTGCCTGTGAAGTTGAAGGCGGTATCCATGTCACGGGCAACAGACAGCGTGAAGTTAGAACCCTCGCTGAGCGTCGAGATGTCATTCCCTGCCCCATTTGTAATCGCAAGCGTTCCATCGCCACCCCAGAATCCCAGGTCAGCATGTGCGCCATCGAATGCAAGGCTCACGGTTGCGCCTGCTCCTACTTCGATACCCTCGGTATCGTCAAAATCGGCAGCAGCGCTAGTCACATCACCTGACACTGTTGTCGATGACTCGAAGACTATGAGAGCGCCCGCTGCAAGAGTGATTTCGAGAACGGCGGTATCTGTACCCCCATTTTCAGAAAGTAATGACGACTCGGTTACCGCGCCATTAACAGTGAAGCTTCCTGCATCAACGTCAAGGATCGAAGGGAAGTCCTCGTCATCTGCGTCATCATCGTCCTCTAGACCGAGCACGATTGACCCGACCTCCGTCGTTCCGGCTGTATGAGTGATCACAATACCGTCGTCGATGTGAGGAAGAGAAAGTTCACCAGAGATCGTGACATTACCGTCTGTGACTGTTAGGTCTGATCCTGCACCGGTCAACGCTAAGCTGGCCATTGAAACAGCCAAACCGGCAGCATCAATCACTGCATCAGCATCTGAAGAGACAGCAGCGAACGTGGCTGCGCCATCAATGGTGATACCTGTTACTGTGGTGGCACCGCCAACCGTCGCGGTCCCCGCATTATGATCAAAATCATTATCCAGGGTCACCGTCCCTGTCACCTCGAAGTCGCCCGTAGATCCAAGCGTTATATCTAAACCGACGACATTTCCACCGATCGTGGTGTTACCTGTGCCAGCCGTAACGACATCACCAGTCACATCGCCACTCACGTCAAGAGCACCAGCGGCGGCTGTTGACACGTCCCCGGTTACATCTCCTGACACTGTTGTCGTACCTGCTCCGTCCGTATCGATGTCGCCTGTCAGGTCACCCGAAATAGTGACATTGGCGTCACCGTTGACATCTAGGGTCGTTGTAATCACATCGACACCGAACGTAAGGGTGCCGTTGTCATAATCCGCATCCACCTGAATAGTACCTGTTCCGGTGTCTCCATCGAATTCAGTACCAGCCGTTACATCAGCGTCATCAACGTTCGTGGGGTCATAGACCAAATTATATTCCCCAGCATAAGCCGGAGATGCACTAGCCATAGTTCCGTCAACGACGTTAACTGTGACGCCGTCTGCCAGCTCCAACTCACCTGTTGCCAGGGTAAGCGTACCTTCAGTAAGGGTCACATCACCTGAAAATGAGAACAAACCCGTACCTGAGGTGATCGTCGCTCCAAGAACATCATCGAGCTCTAGGGTACCGGTGACGGCTACATCAGTGTTGATTCCTGAAGCAACAGCTTGAAGCGTTACTGATTCGTCTAGCGTTACGGCCTCGATGTAAGCGCCCGCGAGCACTACGATAGTGTCTCCGTCACTCGCGGCTGAGATTGCCGTCCCGATCGAAGCGAAGGGACCAACACCAGCGCCGGCGTTCTCCATCTGGGAGCCGTCGTTGTTGTTATCACCTTCCGTCGAGCTGACGTACCAGGTTGACTGAGCCTGAGCAAGGCCTGCGCCCATGAATACGATCATGGCTGCAATAGTCGTGGTACGAATAAATGATTGTAGCAGTCTTTTGGCTGTCATCGAGAGTTCCTCTATGATGTTGATCTACAACTTAGGCACCAAACGCAGTCATCTCTGCGAATCGCGCCGTGTTTAATTGACGCACGGATGGACGCCTTCTCCGGAGAGAAGCCACCCAAAAATCCGCCGTATGGATCTGTGAACGTATCGTTCATAAGCTTTAAATCCGCATTTAAGCGGCTCACACGCCCCTTTTAAGGCGCGCAATCCCATCTTTTACACGCAAACCGGGCACTATACCCAAGCCTTTCTGCGGGAAAAATCTTTCCCAGGGGCGCAAAGAAGGATCGATCTTCAAATTTAGGCCCATCCTTACCAGCAATTCAAGAACAAATAGTTAAGTTTCAAGGCTTCAGATGCTGCCAATCACTTCCGGATTCATGCACTCCAATCTCCGTGCCCACCTAGCTCCCAGAGTTAATCGATTCATTCTCGCGCTGATAGGATTGTCGATCTTGATCCTTCTGAGCCCATCAACCATCATGGCTCAGCAGTGCCAGGTATATGTTAACTCTTCAGATGGATCCGACTCGAACTCTGGTGGATTATCCTCACCGTACAGAACTCTATCAAAAGGCTGGAACGCGATTTCGAGCGGGGGGGACCTCTGCGTAGCAGCTGGAAGTTATGGGCCAGATGTCCAAGGCGAGTCTCTCCTGTTCATCGGGAAGGACGATGTAACCTTCCACATTGTACCGTTTGGAGGCGAAGCGGGGGTCAAGATCTCTTTCCAAACCGTTACATTTGGCTCCCGCGTGACGTGGAAAGGAGCGAATTCGAGTCTTCAATTTGGGTCAATAGAGCTTGGCGCTGATAGCACCGAAGTGATACAATTCCTCGAAGGTACTGTCACTTTCGATTTGCCAGATGTTGTTCTGGAGAGCACCGTTCAAGAAATTGTCTTTATAAATAGCACGGTTGCTGGAAACTTTAGTGTAGTAGGATCAGAGGCCGTGGTGCGTTATCAGAATAACCAGCCGATCGACAATGCCCGCTTCATTCCCGGTCTCGACTCTGTGTTTGAAAATGAAGCTTCTTTGGTATTCCCCACTCTGGTCGATTGGACAGGTCAACGTATCGTGCAAAGCGGAAGTGGTGAGATGATTTTCGCCGCCGGACTAAGGTGGCTGTCCGCTGAAACAATTTTTGAGCAGAATGCAGCTTGCGGCTGCCAGGCTAGGGTGCAAGGCGGACTTGAGCTAGGTGACAGCTCTAGCTCCTTTGTGGTCACAGGCTCGTCACTTGTGCTTGATTCCCTTTTTACGAGTTCTCAAGGTGCCTCCCTAGACCTCTTGAGAGGAAGTTTGGTGATTGAAACAGTTTCGGAAGCGTCGCATGATCGGCTCCAAGTGACGGTACGGGACGGCAATTCAGTGATCGGAACACCGGGAGTGGTCAACCATCTTCCCGCCAGGATAGAAGTGAGCGGGCAACTTGCTCTCAATTCGGAGCTGAGCCTTTCCGGGGCTGAATTGAAAGCTATTCGCCTTCTGAGCAACCTGAGCGGTGCGCAGATAGAGTTTCGAGAGGCTTTTGGAGAATTGGATGTCGAGTCGGTCGATTCACTCGATGTGCTCATCCAGGCTGAATCATACGCCCATCTCGGGCGCACTTCGGGAGAATTGATCGTCGAAAGCGACCTTTTCTTAGAGGGCGCAACAAAAGTGCGACTTCTGACTGTAGGGAATGCAGGTAAGGTATTCTTTTCGGAAAACTTGGAAGTCGGGGGCCTGTCTTCTGCCGGCGCCTTAGTGAGTAATAATGAATCGTTCTTGATGATCTCCGATGACTTGGTCATTTCCCATCACCCTCAATCAAGCCTTTCTGCCCTCATTCTTCTCGAGTCATTTGATCAGGCTTCCTTCGAAGGTGACTTCTCGTTAGTCGACTGGAAATTAACCTCATGGGCGAAGGACGGACTCCTCTTCGCTTCCTCGCTTCCTGATGTCGAAGTCCGCTCTGGACAACTCAATGTTTCCCATCTCAATTCCGAAGCGACCGTCTTGAGCGACATCGAAATAGTAGGAGGATCCTTGGTCCTTTCCGGTAGCGATTTCTCCCTGATCGGAAACCTTTATGTCTCCTCAGATGCATCGTTCAACTTAGCAAGTCAATCGCCTTTGGGTATAAACGGTACAATTCTCCCATCGTCAGGCTCAATAAATTTTGGAAACGCGGGCATCAAGACGCTCGATAGCAGTCTCTTACGTATTGAATCAGCAATTATGGTCGACTCAATATCCATGAACTCACCGAGGGCTCGAATAGAGATAGCCTCGACACCGAATCTGGTAAAAAGTCTTGCCCTTGGAGAGGGTATTCTGTTTCTGAACGACGGATCCTCAATCGACGTCGAGAGTGACCTAATCCGTGAAGAGGCCAACATCGTCTCGGAAGGAAATGGAGCGCTAAGACTAGTTTCGACGGATACCTTAACGGTTCAAGGGTTTTCTGATAGCCTTCTACCCAATCTCCATATCGATGCTCCAGTAATTTTGAACGACGATGTAGTCTTTGTTGACGGAGACCTGCTCATTGGTCCGGAAGCATCTATCTACGCCGCCTCAGGAGCCAGACTGGGTATTCGAGATGACTTCAGGGCCAACCAGGCAACGATAAGCATGAGGGATGTTGAATCTCTGAACGTGTCTGGCGACCTGGAAATAAACTCATCATTCTTGGATATACGAGGTATAGAGATCTACGTCGATGGCAAAATGACGGTGCATAATAGTAATACCATTGATAATATCGCTCTATTATCCGGGTCAACGTTTGAGATAACCGAATCAGTAATTGAAACTGATTTCATGTCTTTAAAAGCACTGGGAATAAATGAAATCACTGGCGATGGGATGATTGATATTTCTAGGCGCCTTACTATTTCTTCTGGAAGCATTGTCGTTCATGACGGAGAGGTACTAAAAGTCACAGACGGAGAACTCCGTATTGATGGCTCTGTGGAAGGTACAAACTATATAACGCTTGAGGGCTCGACCTCTACCTGGAGTGGTACTGGTGTTTTTTCACATCTCGCACTCAATCTTACTGACTCCAGTTCGACAGCTCATTTTGAAGGAGATAGTTTGACAGTTGGTTCTTTACTTTTTAGGAATGGAGGTATTAACGCCGGAGGTGCTCATGTTACCGGTAGTGGTTCCCCTGCCAAAAATAAGTTGGTTTTCTATTTAGAGAGTACTGATACGCAAGATAGTTGGAATGAAAAACGGATCGCCAACTATGCTTCTATTGATGGCGACTTTTCCATCACTATTGAAGGAGAAGTGTCTGATTACTTTACCTTCCCACCCTTCCTGAACGAGTTAGGTATTATTGATCTAAAGATCGCGACGAGAGATATATCCAATGATCCGGGCCTGTATGGTATTTCAATATCACACAACTTGTTGGTTGAAGGCTTTTTAGTAGTAGCCCGTGATACACGGATTCGCTTAAGCGGTACTATCACCCTTGTAGGGCAAGGCAGGTTTCATGAAATACAGGGCCATATCCTGGGGGGTGTCTTGCAATCTTCTGGCCTTGGCTCAACTTTAAAAGGCGACCTTGCAATGCGTCTTGATGAGTTGCACGTACTTTCATCAGGGACACTGCAGGATATTTATGATGTAGGCTTTATGCAGATAGACACCGCAGATATCCTTTGGGTAAATGCGAATCGTTTTCCAGTAAACAGCTCTGGTTTTGATATCGATGGATCCAAGTTGTCGCTGTCTGATGTCTTTATAGACAATGTCGGTAACTCAAACTCCATTTCAGGGTCTCGTATTGATTTTACGAATTCTAATATTTCTTTCAATCAGCCGGGAGTATTGTTAATAAATGATTCTGACTTTGTTATTTCATCATCTAGCGTGACACCTTTTTCAATCTCATCGCCTTTATCAATTAATTCCAATTCAGTCCTTCCAGGTTTTCTCGTCGGAAGCGGTGGATCTGTATTGCTGCAAAACAATCTAAGCGCAACTGGTAAAGTATTCTTGGACAACTCTACGATGGCAACTAACGGATATTCTTTTACCCTAAGACATGGCCAAGTCAGCGTTGGGGAGAATGTGACGATAACCGGCGACCCTGATACGAATCTCGATCGAATAATATTTTCAGGAGAAACGAATAGCTGGTCTGGATCGGCATCGCTTCAAAACATCGGTATACAAGTAGTAGACTCGCACCTCGAAGTATCAAAACCACATGGAGATGGGGCTCCTTGTTTTCTGTCAGCATTTGGTGGGTCTTTAACTATCATAAATAGTGAATTATCACTGATAGATTGTGATGTTGTTATAGAAAGCAGCCTTCCTGAACCCGTAGCCATTGACAACTCCCGAGTGACTACGACGCTACAACAACCACCCAATATCAATCTAGATACCTGGATACTCGATGACGAGAATTGGGCCGAATTAATTATTCGTACTTCGGAGGAAAGCAGAGTCCGTTTTAGCGGGAATACTCGCATAGATAATTTGACGATTGCCAACGGAGTTCACCTCATAGCAGCGGACCAGCCAATTCATATCCACGGCAGATTTGCCTTTGGAAGAACAGCTTCCAGCACAATCATCGATGGCAGCACCTCGATTGGTTTGCAAAAAGGCGCGCACATTGTAAGAGAGGGTATGGGCGAGTTAATCGGTAATATACTGTTCGATTCGGGGCATACAATTGCATACACCATAAAGGACAAGCGATCTTTCGAAGCAGACTTTCTCAGTGGTAGGCTATTCGTTTCCGGCACCGAGCTACCAGATGTGGTTGACAATTTTATCTTACAACTAGATTTTTCGACCACTTATGACGCTTCGTTGCAGATTCGTAAATCTGTGGAAATAGAGGTAGCAGCCTTTTTGGGGGGTACGTTTAATTACAGTAAAGATTCAACACTCTTGTTTGGAGATAATTCCCTTTTATGGATCAGGGATACGTCGCAGTATTCGAAGCCCATGATCCCATCGTTTAGGCCGAACAGTGTATCGAGACTGATTTACGATACTGATCGTGAATCTTTCTTGGCAATCCCCACTCATGTCGAGCGTATTGATATTTCTTTGTTAAGCAGTTCATCTGCTCTCAGCATAGGTGCCGCCATTAGTGCAGACTCACTTTTATTTTCGGGTACTGATAAGAATTCTATTGTGAGACTTAATGGTAACAGTGTTTCCAGTGCACGCTATCTGTCTGTAGTCGGCACCTCCATCATAAGTCGGAAGAGAGCTGAGCTTACCTTTGACGGAAGAGCATTTATTGACCACAATTCCTCACTTGAGGAGAATCTAATCATAAACTCATCTGCTGATATGACGGTTGAGGGTGCAGTCAGCGTACTGAGCTTCATAAGCGAAGCTGATTTAACTCTCGATACAATGCAATTTAATCCGCTACAAATAACCGCTCGGCGTACTGCACAAGAATGGTCTCTTTCTGATGAACTGGAATTGGATTACCTGATTATCGACCTGCCGGAAGCAGCAGCTCTGACCCTGACTTCAACAAAGGATATCAATGTAGTTGTTAAACAAAGACTTGAAATGATCTCCGGAGGCATCATTGGATCCAATACCTCTATTCTACCCAAGCAGTTTGATTTTACGCCCATGAATACATTTTTATTTGGGAGAATCGTGATGCCCTTTGAGGCCGGTAAGCCCCTTTATTTTAGTCTTCCCGTTCGGATACATGACCGCTACTTCACTACTACATTCGAAGTCCCTGATGCCCTCCCTGCTGAAACCGTTTTGAGTTTATCATCAGTTTATAATTCATTCTCGCTGGAATCTGGCCTACCCCTCTTCGGTACTGACGATACTGCATATAGAGGATCTACTGGTTATTCCCTCTCAGTACACAGCTCTACCACGTATCCTGAACGAATCAAACTGAACGCAAAGTTGGAGTCCAATACTGGTTCGTCCCATCTGGCTATTCTCGATAGGTGGAATTGGGCGATTCCGGGATCAGGTTTGATATCATCCGCCGATCGCTCAGAGCATACATATACGAATGTGCTCGGTGCTCTATCTTCGAAAGGATCACTTTGGACTGTTATCATTCCCGAGGCCGACTTTGCTTATCGAGCAACTTCTCAACTTTATAACTTTGGTGATGATATCATCGATATCGATTTTCTCGGTGTATTTATATCGCTTCCAGAAATGGCCGCCACACCTGAATTAAATTGGGCGTGGAATAGTGATAGCGACATATTTGACGGTGATCTTCCTGGACTTACTCGACTGGTTAATTCCACCCACAGTAAGATAGTTATCGATAGAGATATGAAAGCCAGAACATTGACCTCCATTATAGATGATACCCGCGTTTTGTATCAGCCCCTCAGCAATGATGAACGGCTTGAGATTTCCTGCTCTTTTTGCGAACTACCATCCCTAAAGCCGATTTCAGGAGAACTCCTAAGTCTGGGATTTTTGTCGGAAGAATATTCTTTGGACATATCTAGTGAAGCTAATACTACCTCTTTCAACATTCAGGCTTCGAAAATAAGTGACCTTCTTTTCGTCGAAACCCCAGATATTCTTCATTATTATGACGAATTCGGTGACAGAATCTCCGCTGTGGTTACCACACTGGTAGAAAATAAACCGTCATCTGAAAGAGGTGTCGGTCGGTACGATCTATTTCCAAACCCGATGAAAAACGATCTGACGATTTCTTGTGAGGATATGGCAGACTCCTTCACTCAGGTATCTGTCTTCGACTCGCTGGGAAGACAAGTCGGAAATGTCAAAATGACGCAGCCTAGTTGCTACTTCAACCTCAATGGAAACACTTCACTTCGTCTCAGTGCCGGGCATTACTTTGTACAATTATCAAACAGTAACCGAACTTTGGCGACGCGAATCGTTACCAAGTTGAGATAAATATGTCATAAGAATCGAAACATTTTAAGTCAGGATTGTACCCCCTCTGTTCAATTTCGACTTCGTTTTGCCGAAAGGAGATCACATTATAGCTTTGCCATGGAAGGTGCGTCTCTCTGGATCGGGAGCTCGTGGCCGTCCCTGCACAAACATGATGTATTGAGCCGTAGGCTGTCTTTTCTACCGAGATTAGACTTCGATGAAGATGGCCGTGAAGAACCATACTGCACCCGTTAAGAGATAATTTGGAAACCAATTGGTGATAGTCGGCAATAAATCCTGGTGCTTGTTTACAGGAATAGTCGTAAAGTGGATGATGCAGGCATACCACGATTTTAGATACACTACTCTCCGATAGAAGCCTTTTCATACGCTCCACCAGTGATTTAGAGTCAATCGTCCCTCCCGTTGTTTTGCGTGGGTCGGTTGAATCAACTCCCAGAAAAGCAATGCCCCCGAGTACGCATTGTTCTCTAACAAAGTCTCCTAAATATTGGTCAAAACGTGCTTGGCTATAAAGGAGCCTATTGATTGGCTCCCAATACGGCGGTATATCGTGATTACCCTGAACAGCGAGTAGAGGCGGTTTCAGAGATTTCAAGAAGCTACGAGCTAACTTCCATTCTCGGTCGCGGCTTCGTTGAGTATGGTCTCCAGAAACCACAATCAAATCTAAATCGAACCGACTAAGATCTTCGAAGAGAGCTACTACTAGACCACGGTTTTGAATTTGTCCAAAATGGAGATCTGATATATGAGCAATTTTTAACCCCTGTCGGACATCATCCATTTATTTATCCGGGAGAAGATTCGCCGAAGCTAAAGCAACATCGTGACCGGATCCTCGAGGTAGCCGCGGACGGTTTTGAGGAATTCAGCTCCTGCTACACCGTCAACAACGCGATGGTCACAAGACAAGGTGACTTTCATCTGCTTGCCCGGGACAACCATACCGTCGCGCACAACCGGCACTTCGCGGATTGAACCGATGGCCAGGATACAGGCGTTGGGCGGGTTGATGATGGCCGTGAACTCGTCGATGCCGAACATGCCGAGATTGGATGTCGAGAACGTCGAACCGGACCAGTCCTCTGGCTGCAGCTCACGATTGCGGGCCTTTCCGGCCAGTTCGCGGGTTTCGGAAGCCAATTCAGTAAGCCCCTTACGATCCGCATGGCGGATGACCGGCGTGATCAATCCCTCGTCAACGGACACGGCAATGGCCATGTGTACGTCCTTGTGAAGCCTGATTTCGCCTTCTGCTTCCATCCAGGAGGCATTCACCCACGGATGCTGGCGCAGTGCCAGAGCACACGCCTTCGTGACCAGGTCATTGAAGGAGACCTTACTCAGATCGCGCGCTTCTGCCTTCTCATTGAGCTTGGCGCGGAAGGAAACGGCTTCCTGCATGTCGATATCCGCCGTCAGGTAGAAGTGCGGATTCGTGAACTTGCTTTCGGCCAGACGACGAGCGATTGTCTTGCGCATCTGCGAGATGCGGAGGGCTTCGTACGAGCCACCCGGCGCGACAGCTGGTGCAGCAGGCTCAACCTGCGGACGCGGCGTTTGGACGGGAGCGGCTGGCTGCGCAGCAGGTGCAACGGTACCGCCCTTGGCGGCTTCAACGTCGCGCTTGATGATGCGGCCTTCCGGACCTGATCCGGCAACGGTGGCCAGATCGATACCCTTCTCTGAGGCCACCTTACGTGCCAATGGGGAGGCCTTCACGCGACCACCCTGAACTACCGGAGCGGGAGCCGGAGCTGGTGCCGGCGCGGCAACGGGTGCCGGGGCTGGTTCTTCGGCCGCCGGAGCAGGCGCAGCTTCCTGAGCCGCGGGAGCCGGTGCGGGAGCTGCGGCACCATCTCCTCCGTACTTGGCGAGGATGCCCGAAATATCTTCTCCCTCCTGACCGAGGATGGCAATCAGGCCTCCAATAGGCACGGCGTCGCCTTCACCGATCACGCGCTTGAGCAGCACGCCATCGTCGTAGACTTCCAAGTCCATGGTTGCCTTGTCCGTTTCGACCTGGGCGACGACGTCACCTGCAGAAATGGAGGTACCTTCTTCAACGAGCCATGCCGCGAGAACACCTTCTTCCATGGTGTCACTCATCTTCGGCATTTCAACTGCAATAGCCATCTTGTTCTACGCTGTCTAGTATGGGCTTGGGTCAGGAGCGGTGCTTCAATCGCCGCGGACGTGCCGTGCAAAAGAAGCATTTCAGGAGGGCGCCGGCCTTTGTCGTGCCGGCCCTACCTGGTCTTACTTGGCGTACATCACGCTCAGGCAAGCCTGGTAGGCATCCTCTTCCTGCGGCATATAGTATTCGATCAGATTCTTGGCATAGGGTGCCGGAACGTCTTTGGCCGTGATGCGCTTGATCGGGGCATCAAGGAAGTCAAACGCACGATCCTGAATCTGGAACGTGATTTCGGATGAGATGCTCGCGTACGGGTTGCTCTCATCGATGATCACGCATCGGTTGGTCTTCTTGATCGAATCCACAATGGTGTCAATATCCAGCGGACGGATCGTACGTGGGTCAATCACCTCAGCGCTATAGCCGTCGTTTTCGAGACGCTCAGCCACGCGCATGGCGATGTGATAGCTCTTCGAATGGGCCACGATCGTGACATCCGTTCCTTCCTTGGCGATACGCGCTTTACCGATCGGGATGATGTAATCCTCTGCATCGGAGACCTCGCCTTTCATCCCGAACATGACCTCGGACTCGAGGAAGATGACCGGGTTGTTATCGCGGATGGCCGACTTGAGCAGGCCTTTCGCATCGTCCGGGTTGGACGGAGCGATCACCTTCAGGCCTGGAATCGTTGAGTAGATGCTTTCGGTCGATGTGTTGTGCGTGGCGGCCAGCTGACCGGCCGCGCCGTTTGCACCGCGGAAAACAATCGGCACATCGAACTGACCACCGGACATGTAGCGGATCTTGGCCGCGTTGTTGATGATCTGATCGATGGCGACGAACGAGAAGTTGAACGTCATGAACTCGATGATCGGGCGCAGACCGTTCATGGCTGCACCGACGCCGAGACCACAGAAGCCGTTCTCGGAAATCGGGGTGTCGATCACGCGTTTCGGACCGAACTTTTCGAGCATGCCTTCACTGACTTTGTAGGCGCCGTTGTATTCGGCGACCTCCTCTCCCATCAGGAATACGCGCTCGTCACGCTCCATCTCCTCGGTCATTGCCGCGCGAAGTGCTTCTCTGTACTGTAGAACTGCCATTGTTGGAACTGGAATAAAGTTGGGAATCGCTGGAAAAGGAGCCTCAGGCTCCGATCAAGGGATCTAGGCGAGGTACGGGTAATCCCGCGTGTCGTAGACGTCATCGTAGATGGCATCGAGATCGGGTGCCGGACTGTTTTCGGCAAACTCGACTGACGCCATTACTTCTTCCTTGACGTCATCGTCGATGGCGTCCAGCGTCTTTTCGTCCGTGATCTTGTTCTCAAGCAGGTAGGCTTTCAGACGAACGATGGGATCTTCGTTCTTCTTGGCGTCCAGCTCTTCTTTCGTACGGTATTTCTGCGGATCGGACATGGAGTGACCGCGATAGCGGTACGTACGAATCTCCATCATCGTCGGCTTGAACTCACGCGCGCTGGCGATAGCATCCTGCATGGCCTTTACAACGGAGAAGACATCCATACCGTCCGCCACGGAGCCGCGCACATCGTAGGATGCCGCCCAGTGAGAAAACTCGACCTGGCCAAAGGCACGGTGAACTGCCGTACCCATGGCATACTGGTTGTTCTCAACCACCAGGATGGCAGGCAGCTCGTAAATGGACATCAGGTTGGCCGCTTCGTGGATGGCACCCTGGCCTGCCGCACCGTCTCCATAGAAGGCAATGGCAACGCCGTCATCTTCTTTGTATTTGTGTCCGAAGGCGATACCAACACCGACCGGAACGTGAGCGCCCACGATACCATGGCCACCGAACATGCGGTTCTCCTTATCGAAGAAGTGCATCGACCCGCCTTTGCCTTTCGAGCAGCCACCGACTTTGCCAAACATCTCGGCCATGCCTTCATTGGCGCTCATGCCGAGTGCCAAGGCGTGTCCGTGATCGCGGTAGGCGGTGATCAGCGAGTCCTTGCCAATTTCCATCGCAGTAGCCGTGCCTGTCGAGATCGCTTCCTGACCAATGTAGAGGTGCAGGAATCCGGCAATCTTCTGCTTGCCGTACATCTGAGCGGCACGCTCCTCGAATCGACGCTGCAATAGCATATTGCGATACATCGCAATCACCTGATCCTCACTGAGGCCGAGGTCGGTATGCGTGTATTTCCCGGCAGGGTAGGTATCGAACTCCTGCGTCAACGAAAGGGAGTCGGGTACCACATTCTGTTCAACGTTTTTTCCGGCGGCGGGCTTTTTCGCTGCAGGCTTCCGCTTCGGAGCTGCTCTGCGTGTCGACGTTTTATTCGTCTGCTTTGCCATGGGGCGCTTGTGTAATTCGGTTGGAAAAATCCAAAAGCCCCCGATGATACGACATGATCGGGGCAATGTCGTGATGGTTAACCCAAATTTGACCAGCCTGTGATAACAAGTGATTACAAGTGAAGTCCCGGAAGCGCTTTTCTGCTGATTCACGGCGAATCACTCATGAAGAGTTCTTATTCGGATTGCAATACAAAGACCCAGTGAGCCCCACTCGCGCTCGTGCAACTCAGCATGTTTTGATCGCAGAAGGCCGGGCACGGACCGTCATCCCGTCCTTTTCGATGAACGGCAAAAAACGTGCGATGAACGGAGTTCGACATTTGGCCTGCTCGGATGTAGTTTGTCGGAGTGCACCAACCCCACCCCGGGGCAACACCCGTACGATGCACGACACGTCTTGTAACAACTTCTGCATGGAGCCAACACAGAAAACGAACCCGGCGAGTCCGGACGCGCCTTCCGACAGGGGTGACCTCGTCACGACTACGGCGGAGGGCGCAAAAGGACCCATCAGCCTCGAAGCGCTGATGGCCGGGGACGAAAAGGCATTCGAACAACTGGTAATTCAGGAGTCTCCCCGACTTTTCCGAGTGATCGTCCGCATCGTGGGCGACGACGACGAGGCGGCGAGCATCCTACAAGAGACGTTCTTTCAAGCGTTCCAGCGTATCAATACGTTTCGGCGTGAGTCGAAGCTAACGACCTGGCTCTACGCCATTGGAATCAACTTGGCCAGGGCATCGCTGCGCAAGTCGCGGCGGCTGAGCTCGCTGGAAGATCAGGAGGTCGAGCGCATGCAACCCGATTTCAATCGGGGAATGTTTGTTGAAACTCCGGCAGTTTGGGACCCCGCTCGTGTAACGGAACTCGCCGATCGACGACAACTAGTAAGGCGAGGCATTGAGCAGCTTCCCGAAGATTATAAAACGGTCTTGGTTCTTCGAGACATTGAAGAATATTCGACCGAAGAAGTCGCCAACATGTTGGGCATCAGTTCTGGCGCCGTGAGGGTTCGCTTACACCGAGCTCGCGGGGCCCTTCGGAAGCTGCTTGATCCACATATGCGTCGTCTACCCAAAGATTGAATCGGTCGCAGTGCATCCGAAAGTCGGATCACTCTGAAAGTCTGAAGATCATTCCCGTTCACTCCGATGAAATTTATTACTGCACTCAAAACAGCTCTGGGCATGGCTCCGGGTTGCGAGCAGGTGAACGAATTTCTTGCCGAGTACGTCGAAGGCACCCTTGACGAGAAGATGCGTGCCCAATTCCAGGAGCACATGGACATGTGCAAATGTTGTGATCATTACCTCGACCAGTACCGGCATACGATCCAGTTGACGAAGGAAACAGACGAGATCTCCGTTCCTTCAGAGCTGGCTGAACATACCCTTGCATTTCTCCGTAAGAGCAACGCCTTCGCTTCGGATCAGGACGCTGCCTCCTCCTGATCCTCCTTTCTCCCGCCACAACTTGCCAGGATGGAATCGGCGCTCACGCTCGTAATCGTACCAACGTACAACGAAGCCGACAACATCGGTCACGTCGTCGGTCAGGTACTACGACTTCCTGCACGCTTCCACATCCTTGTCGTGGACGACGCCAGTCCTGACGGGACAGGCGATCTGGTTGAGCGCCTACAGAAGAGCCACGGCGATCGCCTGCATTTGCTTCGGCGAGAAGGCAAGCTGGGCCTGGGTACTGCCTATCTCGCCGGCTTTCGATTCGCACTCGCCCACGACTACCAGCGTATTTGCGAAATGGATGCTGACCTGTCCCACAACCCGGCCGACTTGCCACGCCTCGTAGAGCCTATCGACCGGGATATCGCCGACGTAGTGATAGGATCCCGGTATATCGGCGGCGTGCGCATCATGAACTGGCCTCTTTCCCGCCTCATTCTCTCCTACAGTGCAGGAATCTACACGCGTACCATCACCCGGCTGAAAGTGCAGGACGTTACGGCAGGATTCAAGTGTTTCCGACGCGATGTTTTGGAAGCCATCGACCTGGACCGGGTGCGCTCAAATGGGTACTCCTTCCAGATCGAAATGAACTTCATTGCCTGGAAGAAAGGGTTCCGGATCCATGAGGTGCCCATCGTCTTCACTGAGCGAACGGAGGGCCGTTCCAAAATGAGCAAGGCGATTGTCCGAGAAGCCACATGGAAAGTTTGGGAGCTTCGTCTACGCTCCCTATTGGGTCGACTTTAAGGTCTGAACAGACCAAGATCAGCTGGCAAAGATCGGAGCGTAGTTCCGTCGGGGAGTCTGGGTCACGTGGCTCCTGCACCCGTTTTTCACTCGCTCATTCGAGCACCAGAGGCGATTTTGCATCTCCAACTATTCTCAGTACGCAATCTGCGAGAAGAAGCCCGATGTACGATCACCTGACGACCCCGACCGGTGGCGAAAGCGTCACCATGAACAACGGGACCCTGAGCGTTCCTGACACCCCCATCATTCCATTCATCGAAGGCGATGGCATCGGCCCCGACATCTGGCGGGCTGCACAGAACGTGTTCGATAACGCCGTTGCCAAGGCCTACGCTGGTCAGCGGCGCATTGAATGGTTCGAGGTCTATGCGGGCGAGAAGGCATACGACAAATTTGGAGAATGGCTACCAGAAGACACCCTTCAGGCTATTCGCAACCACCTAGTTTCGATCAAGGGTCCCCTCACGACTCCTGTCGGCGGTGGTATCCGTTCGCTTAACGTGGCCCTGCGCCAAAAGCTGGACCTGTTCGCCTGTGTTCGTCCTGTGCGCTACTTCAGCGGCGTACCTTCACCGGTCAAGACGCCTGAGAATGTGGACATGATCATCTTCCGCGAAAACTCGGAAGACATCTACGCCGGTATCGAATTCGAGGCAGGTACCGAGGACGCTGCGAAGTTCGCTGAGGCACTGAAGACCGCGTTTGGTGATCGTTTCTCCAAAGTTCGTTTCCCCGAGACCTCCGGATATGGCATCAAGCCGATTTCGAAAGAGGGAACGCGCCGCATTGTCCGCGCCGCGATCAAGTATGCTATCGACCAGGGCAAGGACTCCGTGACGTTGGTCCACAAGGGCAACATCATGAAGTTCACGGAAGGCGCCTTCCGAGACTGGGGTTACGAGGTTGCTCGCGAGGAATTCGGTGCAGAAGTCATGGGCGAAGGTCCATGGTGCAAGCTGCCCAACGGCATCGTCATCAAGGACGTGATCGCTGACGCCTTCCTGCAGCAGATTCTGACGCGTCCGGCCGAATATGGCGTTATCGCAACGATGAACCTGAACGGTGACTACATCTCGGACGCCCTCGCTGCCCAGGTCGGTGGTATTGGCATCGCTCCAGGCGCAAACATCAACTACGACACGGGTCTCTCCATCTTCGAAGCTACCCACGGTACCGCACCGAAGTATGCCGGACAGGACAAAGTGAATCCGGGCTCGGTCATCCTCTCGGGTGAGATGATGTTCCGGTTCATGGGCTGGAACGAAGCGGCCGACCTAATCGTGACCTCGCTCGAGAAAACCATCAGCCAGAAGCGCGTGACCTACGATTTCGAGCGGCTGATGGACGGAGCTACGCTACTCAAATGCTCTGAGTTCGGGGAAGCCATGGTCGAAAACATGGGCTGAAGATCCTTACGGTTCGAGCACCATTGAAGAATGGAAAGGGCGCCCCACCGCATGGTGGGGCGCCCTTTCTTTCGTTTCGCGTCCGATGTCGAGCGTCCCGCTCGAACGACTACCTAGAGTTGAAAATTCTTCCGCTTGGCAGCGATGTCCTCGAACAAATTGTCGAAATGCTCCACGTGCTGGCCCCACTCAAGGTGCTCGGAGATTCCGCGCAGCGTGGAGACGGGTAGCGGTCGATCCTCTCCTTTCAAGATCCGCGCCATCATCTCGAAGAGCTCATCCTCTGTGTCGTAGAGGATGGGTGCATGCAGCAACGGGCTGTGCAGTGAATCGGGAATCAGCTCGGGATACGACAGTCGTCTGGGTAGCAGCGGGTGGCATCCGCAGTAGATGGCTTCCAGCATCGAGATACCGAAAAATTCGTGCTTGGACGTCGAGACAACCAGATCCGCACGGTGAAGAAGCCTGCTGTATTCCCGGAAATCCTCGGCGTAGCCGTAATGGATAATGCGCTCAGCGTAGCGCTCGAATGCCCGCTCGAATTCTTTGGGCTGCTCTTCGAAATGCTCGCCAGCGAGGATCAGTCGGAAGGTGTGGCCAGAATCATCAAGCCGATTCATCACCCGGAAAAAAGCCTCCGGGTCCTTGTCGTATTCCCAGCGCTGATTCCACAGAACGATGGGCGGCTTCATGCCGGGACCCCAGTCATGGCCTTCATAGGCCGAGGCATACTTGTCGTGACCTCGCAAATCCAGACCAAGATGCAATACTGAACTCTTGTCCCGTATATGCGCCGCCGTCTTCAAATGGGTGTAGTCGGGAAAGAGGCGCAGCAGTCTCGGTAGAGCCTCTACAAACTGATCATAGTGGAACTGCGAGTTGAACAGCACATGATCCGCGGCCAGGCAGGACAGGTAATTGATGTATCCGTACGTGTGATCGCGCTCCTTAGCCTCGGGAAGCGGATAGGTGAGCTGATTCTCGTGCATGTACATCACGACCGGTACACCCTCCAACTCAAAGCGGGTCAGCGCAAGAAAAGCCGGGAGGTTTACCATGCTCGAAGCGAAAATCACGTCAGGTTTTTCCTTGTCGTGATACATCCGTTCAGCCTTGCGTGCCATCGTAACCGCACCGCCGTGCATACGCCACTTCCAGAAGCGAGCGCTCATGGTGATCGTATCGATCTCGTGGCGGCTGTGGCTTGACAAGCCGTCCAAAAACGTGCGGTGCGAACCGCCGTACCAGGGTTCAAGTGCTAGAATGCGCATGCAATCGCTTTATGGTGCCCTGCGTTCAAAAACGTTCGGCTTGCCTGGCGGGCTCGATCAGGACAGGCGTTCCCGCAATTCGGCTTCTTCCTCATCCCGCGCCGGACGGACGATCGAAACGCCCCTGACCTGAAGGAAGTCACGCAGTGTCGCGTCGAGAACTTCCTCGGCGGTCACCAATTCCTCCTCACCGGGCTCCAGCGTGATGCTCCGCGTGGCCATATCGATCTTCACCGTTTGTGTATTGGTGTTCTTGATCAACATTCCTTTGCGCTTGCGGTCACTCATGGTGATGGGCGGCTGGTGCCGGGTAAGGGTCCTGGCTCGTCTGAAACTGTCGCTGCGCTTGGCGCGCGCCAGAGACGGCCATATGGGTTCAGAATGAGTGGGACGCGTCTTTCGACAGGACCCGACGAATTATACAAAAGCGTGGTTGCATTCACGATCCAGCAGGGTCAGTACCCGGGGCTTCCATCATCATTTCACGCGGTAACCCTTCTTCCCGAAGCTACGTGCAGCATCCAGGCTTACGACTGGCCGCTCAGATCATCCAATATGCATCTCTTTTGCGGGTCATTTCAGGTAGGACTGGACCTTCTCGTGCCCCGCCGGTGCAAACACTGTCTGGCCGCGCTCTCGCTTCCGGGCTCCTTGTGTCTTGCTTGCTTCCGTGTACTCGAAACGTGCCGCATTCCGGATTGGGAGCTTCCCGGATTCACGCCACAAGGTCGCCCGGTAAGCGCCATCTCCTATTATCGGGGCGGATCGCCACTGCGAGCCGTTCACCGCGCTGCCAAGTATGGGCAGGATATGGCTTGCGCCCGTTGGCTGGGACACTACGCATCTCGCCGAATGGGGAGTCGCCAGAATTTTCGCCCGGCCTCGATCGTAGGAGTACCGTCGCACCCTGCAAGATTACGGGAACGAGGGTTGGACGTAGTTGACGAATTGGCCTGCGTGCTTTCGCAACACCTGAGTACTCCAAAAGTGCAGCTCATTGAACGGGTTCGACTGGGGACACCTCAGCGTTTTCAAGATCGGATTGGAAGAGTGTCAAACGTGGAAGGAGTCTTCAGATCTTCAGGGGAGACGATTGCAGATCAGCGGCCATCGGGACCTGTGCTACTGTTTGACGATGTCGTCACAACGGGCGCAACGATGGACGCATGCGCCAGCGTGCTGGAATCGCAGGGGTACTCGGTGGTTTTACTCGCTCTGGCCTTTCGAAGAGAGCTTTTTGCTGGCTGAAATCAATTCGACTAGCGGCCATCCGACGACGGCTCACGACGTACCCGCAGGTGATCAGACTGGCTGCCAACGCCGTCCTTCAGCGGAAATCGTCCTTCAGCGGAAATCACCGATGTCGATGCGGTATTCGCAGGCAGCCGCTTCGTCTGGCTCGTTTGTGGCTACGATGACAACACGCGCCCGGGAGACCGCTGAATCGATGATGTCTCGCACAATGGCTACACCGGCCAGATCCAACGTAGCGGTCGGTTCGTCCAGCAGCAATACAGGGGGATCCGAAAGCAAGGCACAGGCCAAACGAACGCGCTGAATCATGCCCGACGAAAACGTACTTACCGGATCATCGGCCCGCTCGATCATCTGAACCTGCTCAAGCACAGCATCGATGCGGGGGTTCTTTTTCCCCATCCCCCGGACAGAGGCCAGAAACTGAAGGTTCTCGCGCGGAGAAAAGCCGTCGTAAACGTTCAAATACGGGGCGATCATCCCACAATGCATGGGTCGGACTTCATCATGCACTGGTGAGCCGTCGACCAGCAATTCCACGTTTCCTTTGGTCGGGTGCATCAAACCAGCCAGAATCCGGACCAGCGTCGACTTCCCTGATCCGTTGGATCCGGTGATCGCCGTGGTCGTCCCACCCCGGAAGCGAGCGTCCATCTTCCGGAATAGCACACGTTGGCCGAATCGGTGACCGAGCCGGGTCGTAGACAATTCGACAGCGAGGGGCGATGTTGGGTGTGAAGACTCCAGAGCTTGGACGGGATTAGTACGTGAACGCTGGGGCGACAGGCAGCCGCCTGTACGTAGCAAAATAGCCGATGGCAGCGGTTCAGACCACGAATCTGACCATTGGCTCCCGTTGCAGGCTCCTGAACCCGTAGAAAGTTCGTTAATTACGGAGTCCTCGTCCCTCATTTTCTTCCGATTCGCTCCGCAGCATGATCGTTCGTCGCCCTCTTCCTTTCCAGTACATGGGTGCCGGGATGGTCATACTGGCCGCCATGTTGGCGCCGTTCCTTTGGCTGGGCGAGCCAAAGATCCAAGATGTGCCACGGACGGCCTTCCAGGAGACGCGCCTGCCCAATGAATCGGCCTGGCTACAGAGGACCTTCCCTCATTTCAACCACGCTCCGGACGTCTATCGCAAAGCCGTGGCACACACGCAGGGGATGAAGGCCCTGGCCAAGAGCCCGGGAGCCACGTGGGAGTTCGCTGGACCCGGCAATATTGGCGGCCGCATCGTGGATGTTGCGTTTGACCCCAGAGACTCCGACATCCTGTGGGTTGCCGCAGCCACCGGGGGCGTTTTCAAAAGTACCAATAAGGGCCGAAACTGGCAGGCCGTATTTGACGAACAGCCCGTTTTGACTATTGGGGACCTTGCCCTTGCTCCTTCCAACCCGGATATCGTGTATGTCGGGACAGGAGAAGCAAATGGATCGGTGAATAATTATGCGGGGGCCGGAATGTATCGCAGTAACAACGGCGGTGCCTCATGGTCCTTCGTCGGGCTCGAATCCACTACCAGCATCGGACGCATTCTGGTTCATCCAGAGAATCCAGACGTGGTATGGGCTGGCGCCATCGGGTCCTACTATCTGCCGGACGAGTATCGCGGGGTGTACAAGTCAATCGATGGCGGGCAAACGTGGGACAAGACGCTGGCCATCAACGATTCCACCGGCGTGATTGACCTCGTCATGCGCCCGGACAACCCCGATGTGTTGTTTGCGGCCTCATGGCAGCGCGTTCGACGACCGACCGGCTCCCGGCTTTTCGGTCGAGGAAGCGGTATCTGGCGAAGCGAGGACGGCGGCGAATCGTGGGAATTGCTCGATCATACGCGAGGCCTGCCAGACCCGAATGACCATCTGGATGCCGAGGGACGTGCGCGGATTGGCCGGATCGGTCTGGCCATCAGCCCTTCGCAGCCGGACACCATGTATGCCTTCTTTTCTGACGGCAATGGGTACCTCGGATTATATGCTTCCCATGACGGCGGCGATTCCTGGTTCGACGCGGATCCAGATCGGCGTATGACACAGAAATCCAACATCGGCCAATCACCGCACCCCATCCTGTTCAATTTCTCCTGGTTCTTTGGCCAGGTACGTGTGCATCCGACCAATCCAGAAAACGTCTTCGTACTGGACGTCCAGGTCATGGAAACGATGGATCCGGATGCGGCATGGGTTCACACGAACGGAACACATGTGGACCACCACGCCATGGATTTTGACCCGTTCGACCCCAATATCATCGTGGAAGGCAATGATGGCGGTGTAGCCATCTCCAACGACGGAGGAGAATCCTGGGAGCGCCTTGGCGATCTGCCCATTACCCAGCTTTACGAAGTTTCGTTCGATCCAAACAACCCGGAACGATTATATGCGGGTAGTCAGGATAACCACCCCATTCGAACGGTATCCGGATTCCCCAACGACTGGCAGGATATCCTTGACGGCGGTGATGGTATGGAGGTTCTTGCCGATCCATTGGACCCGAACACTGCTTGGGCCATGATTCAGCTCGGACGACTCTTTCGCATCGACGGACTATGGTCCCCTCCAGGCTTCCCCCAGCCATTTTCTCATGAGGGGGTCGGTATCCCTCCAGACTCGGTCGAGGCGAGAAACTGGAATACACCATTTGTGATCGACCCGTGGGATCCGAATGTATTCTACATGGGCACGACCCGTGTTTATCGAACACTCAATCGGGTCACAGCCAATGCCCCCTGGGAGCCCATCTCGCCGGATCTCACAAAGAAATTGGGATATGAGCGCCTCGGCACACTTACCCGCATCATGCCGGCCCCTTCCAATCCCGATGTGATCTACGCCGGTACCGATGATGGCAATTTGTGGGTATCTCCGGATTTTGGCGTGACGTGGAACGACATAACGGGGGATCTCCCCTTCCGCGCCGTGACGCGCATCGTTGTTCATCCTGACGATCCGGGTACAGTCTATGTCACCTTCTCAGGCCTTTTTTGGAAGGACCGAGAAGCTCATGTTTTCCGTTCGCGCGACATGGGCGCGTCATGGGAGGATGTGAGTGGAAGCGGGCCAGGCGCGCTGCCGGATATTCCGGTCAACGCATTTGCCATCGATCCAGAATTCCCGACGCGGCTGTTTGCGGGCACCGACGTGGGTGTCTTCAGGAGCGTGGATGAAGGTTCGAGCTGGCAGCCTCTCCAGGAAGGGATGCCTCTTGTGACCGTCACCGATCTGGAAGTGAACAATCTTGACCGGTTACTCATCGCTGCCACGTTTGGACGCGGTGCATGGACATTGCCACTGGACGCCCTCCCTACCACCAAGGAGGCGGGCGTGGAAAAACCGGAAGCATTCCTGCTCGAATCTGCATTCCCGAATCCCTTTACCGATGCCGTTCGCGTGACCTGGAGCCAACCCGCAACAGCCGACGTGGAGATCGAAATAGCGAACGTGGCCGGACAGCGCGTGATGCAACATACCTTGCCCATGGTCCCTGCCGGGCCTCAGGAATGGACGTGGAGACCACAGGGAATCGCTGCGGGGACTTATCTGATGCGCGTCACCTCCAGCGGAAAGACGGACACCCGATCTCTGGTTCTCGTGCGTTAATGCGTGAGGAAAGGACCGTTCGTCGTTTTTCAACGAATCCCTACATCGGACTTGGTACGGAGTAGATAAGTTGGCCGCAGTTCCTCGATTCTGAAGGTCATGAATTTCTCCGGCTCCATCCGAATAGCATTAGGACTGCTTGTCCTTGTCATAGGCTCGTCTCCAGCTCAGGCACAACAGTTTTATCGCGCTGACAGTACCCGAATTGTTGCGCCTGCAGGTATGCCGGAAATGATGCGGGGCATTGGCCTAGGAGGATGGTTGGTCCCCGAGGGATATATGCTCCACACGCCTGGCGAATGGGGGCCGCGACAGATCAACGCTGCGATTGTGGATCTCATCGGTGGCGAAGCAGCAGCGACCTTTTGGGATCTGTACCGAACGTATCACGTCGCGGAAAAGGACATTGCAGCTATTGCATCGTGGGGATTTGATCACGTTCGGCTTCCGATGCATTGGAATCTGCTCTACGACGATTGGGATAGCTCGTTCATCGAATCAGGCTTTGCCACCATCGATTCCCTTTTGACCTGGTGCGAGCAGCACGACCTGGGGTTGATCCTTGATATGCACGCTGCGCCGGGAGCGCAAAGCGACGGACCAATTGCTGATTCGGATGGTGAAGCACGCCTCTGGACCGAGCCTGATCCGTATCAGGATATCCTCGTCGATATCTGGGCAGAAATTGCAAGACGCTATGCAAATTCGCCAGCGATCATTGGTTATGACCTCCTCAACGAGCCCGTGACTCCGGACTCTGTTGTCGACCCCGGACAAACCCTGCGAGCCTTGTACATCCGGATTACGGACGCCATCCGGGAGCATGACCCGAATCATATCGTGTTCATCGAAGGCAACTATTTCGCAACCACGTTCGATTACCTGATGCCGCCGTTCGATGAGAACATGGTTTACACCTTTCACAAATACTGGAATCCCGCTGATCTAGGCACCATCTGGTATCTGTTGAATATCCGAAGCGAATGGAATACTCCCCTCTGGCTGGGAGAAACCGGGGAGAACAGCAACATTTGGTACTACCAGACCATGCGGCTGGCCGAGGAAAACGATATCCCGTGGAATTTCTGGACCCACAAAAAAATTCGGACGACCACATCTCCTCTTTCCTCACCGATTTTGCCTGGTTACCAACGCGTGCTGGACTACTGGCATGACTCCGGGCCCCGACCCACGACTGATGACGCCCGCGAAGCACTCTTTGCCCAGGCGCGCGTACTCGACCTTGACTCTGCACGAGTCAACGTTGGGATACTTCCTGCCCTCATGGATGCGTCTTGGGAGACCCTTCGTCAACCAGTTGCGGAAAACACGATCCCGGGAATCATCAATGCGGTGGACTACGACCTTGGAAATCAGGGTGTCACCTATCTCGACTCTGACTATTGGGCCGTATCTGGAGCGCCCGGAGGCGGAAATTCGGGCACCCATCTTCGGAATGACGGCGTCGATATCGAGCTGTCACTCGATCCGCAGGGACACGCCTACAACGTTGGGTGGCTTGCTCCATTGGAATGGATGGAATACACCGTCGAGGTTACTGAAAGCGGGATCTACAGCGTCGATATTCGCCTTGCCTCCCCTGATGGTGGCGGTAACCTGAACATGTATCTGGACGGGCAGAACATCGGAGAGGTTACTGTGGATGCGACCGGTGGCTGGCAGATATGGAACAGTCAGACCGTTTCGGGTATCGAGCTCACGCAAGGCACACACATCTTGCGGCTGACCGTAGGACGTAGGGGAGCATTCAACCTCAATCGTCTCTCATTTTCCCTGACCCAGGCCACGCATGTTGAACTCCCCGATCGCATCGGTCAGGTTGGCGTCGATCTTTTTCCCGTCCCAGCCTCAGACCGGGTTTCTTTGCTTTTCAAAGAGCGGTTGGAGCATTCGTTACAACTGGAGATAACAGACATGTTGGGACGCATTGTCCGAAAGGATGATGTTGAAGCCGGATTCCTTGGGAGGAAGGTGGTATCCTTATCAGGCCTGCCAGCCGGGTTGTACTTCGTGCGAGCGTCGTCACCAGCCCACGGCCAACAGGCCCATCAGGTAGTGTTCACCCGCAAGATTCCTGTCATCCGGTAGGCTTTTGAGCCCGTCCGCCGGACGCCTCAGGGATCGCATGCATCCATGAAGGCCCCCGATCCACTTCTTTACGGACACGACGACACAACCCGTATTGTGGCCGTGCAGCCCATAACGGATCGTGCGAGTGCAAAAGGGCACGTGCACGTATGGCGACGTTCGGAAGACGGCTTGCGCGTGATGCTCTCGGAGGTCCCTTTTTACCCGTTTGTTTTCGTCTCAAACATGCGGTTACTGTCCGGCCTGGACCGAAGTCGATTCCGATTTCAGAAGCTACAGGGCCGACTGCACTTTGATCATTTGGTTGTCTTCAGCAACTGGCATGACTACTGGAACGGGATCCGGCACATCGGTCGCAAGGCGAAAGAATTGGACGAATCGCAACCGACCTATACCATTTCTTCCCCCGCGCAGCAGTATCTGATGCAATCCGGACGCACGCTGTTCAAAGACATGCAGTTTGATGATGTCTATCGACTGCAACTGGACATCGAGTGTATTTCCAGCGGTGACTTCCCCAATGCTGAACGTCGGGAAGATCGCATCATCCTGGTAGCGCTGTCCGATAACCGGGGCTGGAGGGCCGTTCTCGGCGGCCCAGACTGGAGTGAAGAGCGCCTGCTCGAGGAAACCGTTCGCACCATCCAAGCGCGCGATCCGGACGTGATTGAAGGACACAATATTTTCCGCTTCGACTTTCCATACCTCATGAGGCGATGCGCCATGCATGGGATTCCGTTCGCCATTGGCAGGAATCGGGACGAACCTCGCACCTTTGCCAGTTCGACGCGGTTTGCGGAGCGCAGTATTGATTTCACGGCGCTCGATATTGCCGGACGTCATGTCATCGATACGTTTTTTCTGGCCATGGAGTACGATGCAATAAAGCGAGATCTGCCCGGTTACGGGCTGAAAGAGGTGGCCCGCCATTTCGGATTTGCTCCGGCAGACCGCACGTATGTGGAAGGAGGTGACATTACAGCCATGTGGTCATCCAACCCTGAACGGCTGATCCGCTATGCACAGGACGATGTCATCGAAACAGAGCGGATTGCGCGCCACCTGTCCGAATCGAATTTCTACCTGACTCAGATGCTCCCCATGGAGTACGGTCAGGTGGCGCGCGTCGGCCCTGCTTCCAAAATCGAAAGTCTGTTTGTACGAGAGCACCTGCGTCGGCGCCAGTCCCTGCCCAGATCTGAATGGGGTAGCCAATCCCATGGCGGATACACGGACATATTCTGTACTGGTATCACGGGGCCAGTAGTCTATGCTGATGTTGAGAGTTTGTACCCATCCATCATGCTCAACTACAACATCAGACCGGATCGTGACGCACTCGGGCTGTTTCCCGACGTGCTTCGCAGATTGACTACGCTTCGGATGGATGCCAAGCAGGCTATGAAGGACGCGCGCTCAACGGAGCTGAAGAGCGCACTCGACGCACGCCAGAACTCGTATAAAATCGTCATCAACAGCTTTTACGGTTACCTGGGATTTTCAGGAGCCCTGTTCAATGACTATTCTGAAGCCGACCGGGTAGCCACAACGGGGCAGGACATACTCCTGAGTATCATGCGACTGATTGTTGAACGAGGTGGCTCGCTGGTCGAGGTGGATACCGACGGTGTGTTGTTTGTCCCACCCCGAACGGTTGAAGGAGAACAAGCTGAACAGGCCTTTCTGGAGCGACTCAACGATGAGATGCCTGAAGGTATTCGAATTGGATTCGACGGTCGGTATGCACGCATCCTTTCCTATAAAAAGAAGAACTATGCTCTGCGGGGATATGATGGGAGCACGAAAATGAAGGGCTCTGCGCTGGTTTCCCGTTCCCTCGAACCCTTCGGGCGACGTTTCGTCCGTTCCTGCGTATTCAGGTTACTGGCAAAAGATATTCAAGGCCTACACGATACGTACCTGGATATCCGCGAACGAATTACGGAGCACAACTGGGAGCATCCTTCGAATTTCTGCAGAACCGACACCCTCCGTGACTCCCTCGAAGTCTACCATCGAGACGTAGATCTGGGAAAACGCTCTCGTAGCGCCGTATACGAATTGGCTCGGGAGCACAACGAAAACAATGCCCATAAATTCCGGAAGGGGGATCGCATCACGTGGTACGTTGGTGGATCCACATCCAGTGGACCGGCATTCGAACTCGCTCGCCTTGCAACCATGTGGGACCCGTCCTCACCGGACGAGAATACGGCCTTCTACTTGAAGCGCCTCGACGAGCTGGCCTCACGATTCGAACCGTTCTTTACGCCGACAGACTTCCGAAGCATTTTCTCTCCAGAAGACCTCTTCGGATTTGACCCGTCAAACATAAACGTGGTCAATCGTACCTTCCCCATCCCGGACTCTTTTACCCCTGAATTGCCCCAGGACGACGATGATGAAGAGTTTTGAAAGGAGCATCGATCCACATGCGCTCCGTTTTTGATTACTTGAAGCCCCCAAACGTATGATTCGCCGGAATTACAGTTCTCCCCTTGGGCCTGAATGCTCTGATCTGACAACTCGAATACGAATAGTTTACGCCCTATTCGCGCTCCTTTTTTCGACCAGTGTGCTGTCCGGTTGCTCCGGCAAGGGTGACACATCTATGGAATCAAATCAGCAGATGGTGCCTATCGTCCCGCGTCCAGCTTCCATGGCGGTGACGGAAGGATCGTATACACTGACTGCGCAGTCTGCCTTCCATGTGGTAAACGAAGAATTTGAGGCCGTCGCTCAGTTGTTCTCGGAGATGTGGACCACGCCGATGGGGAACGCTCTTCGCGTAGAGTCCAGCTCCGGGGATATCCAACTGGTACTCGATGACTCATTGGACGATGAGGCTTATGGACTGACAGTCGACGACGATGGTGTTACCATCCGAGCCGGTGACGCGTCGGGAGCATTCTATGCACTGACCACCTTGCAGCAGATGCTCCCTGCGGACATATCCGGTAATGGGCCGGCCCCGGATACGGCTTGGATTCTCCCTCATGTCTCTATTGATGATGCTCCGCGTTTCGGATACCGGGGATTGCACCTGGATGTCGGGCGACATTTCTTCGACGTAGCATTCGTCAAGCATTATATCGATGTGATCGCCCGCTACAAATTGAATGTCTTCCACTGGCACCTCACAGAGGATCAAGGGTGGCGCGTCGAGATTGACGCGTTCCCACGGCTAACCGAAGTGGGAGCATGGCGAAGCGAAACAGTTGTTGAGAAGAATCTGGATCCGTACATCGGGGACGGCATCCCACACGGAGGATTCTATACCAAGGAAGAGATTCGGGATGTTGTTGCCTATGCGGCAGCACGAAATGTCACCGTGATCCCGGAGATTGATATCCCGGGACATACCGGAGCCGTACTGGCGGCTCACCCCGAGCTCGGATGTCACGAGGGACCTTACAAAGTCAAAACCACATGGGGCATTCAAGAGGATATCCTGTGTCCCTCCGAGGCAACCTTTGATTTCCTTTACACGGTTTTAGACGAAGTTGCAGAGCTGTTTCCTGGCCCTTACATCCATATCGGTGCTGATGAGGTACCGAAGATTCAATGGGAAGAAAGCCCGGTGGCTCAGGAAGTCATGCGTCGCGAAGGACTGGCTGACGAAGAAGCCCTGCAGAGCTGGTTTGTTCGCCGCATCGAAGCCCACCTGAACAGCTTGGACAAGCAGCTTATCGGATGGGATGAAATCCTCGAGGGAGGACTGGCGCCCAACGCAACGGTCATGTCTTGGCGCGGAACGATTGGAGGCATCGAGGCGGCACAGATGGGCCATGATGTTATCATGACGCCTACCGACTATCTGTATTTCGACTTCTACCAGGGCGACCCGGAGACGGAGCCGCTTGCCATGAATTGGGCCAATCGCACCATCCCACTCGATACGGTTTATGCCTTCGATCCGATTCCCGACGAGTTGAGCAGCGAAGAAGCCGTCCATGTCCTCGGAGCCCAGGGTAACGTATGGACCGAGTACATCTCAACGCCGGAGTATGTGGAATACATGGCCTTCCCTCGGGCCATCGCACTGTCAGAGGTGGTCTGGACGCCAGCTGCCTTACGGGATTTGGATGACTTTTATGATCGCCTGGCCCTGAATTTGCGGCATTTGGAACGTTTAGGCGTCAATTATCGCATTCCGGATCGCATCGACGGCATTGATCAAGAGGGGTATTGATCCCCCGTCAGAAGGCATCGACTGAGCGATAGGCATTTATAACGTCGCGCTCACCGTCTTTCCCGGGTTGGGAGTTTCCATGCTCCATGCCCATCACACCGGTGAATCCTTTGTCGTGAATGTGCTTGAACACATTCAGATAATTGATCTCTCCCGTTGTAGGCTCTTTGCGGCCCGGATTGTCGCCGATCTGGAAGTATGCAATCTCATCCCACGCTGCGTCGATGTTTGGGATGAGGTTGCCCTCTGTGATCTGCTGATGGTAAAGATCGTCAAGGATTTTGCACGCGGGACTGTCGACAGCTCGACAGATGTTGTAGGCCTGCGCCATCTCGGTAAGGAAAAGCCCAGGATGATCGCGAGGGTTCAGCGGCTCGAGAACCATGACCAGACCGTGCGGCTCCAGGATAGCTGAGGCGCGACGTAGGGTCTCGACTACGTTTGCGGTTTGATACCCCATGTCCTTTCGCAGGTCCACATGACCTGGGACAACCGTCATCCAGGTGGCATTCACGCGCTTAGCGACTTCGACAGACTCCTCGATTTCGCTAAGGAATTGATCCCGCCAGTCATCCCTGCCAGAGGCCAGATTGGGCTCCCGCCAGAAAATGGTATGAGCCACGAACACACCCATCTGGATATCACGATCAGCCATGGTGCGGGACATGGCTTCTTGTACCTGGATGGTGCGCCCTTTCATGCCGTTGTCCTCGAAGGCACGGAATCCTTCGTCTGCCATGAAGTTCAGCTGATCCACCGGATCAGCTCCGGCATGCTGACTGAACATCCCGAGATGTGGCGCATAGTTCAGATTGAACGTGCTCCCGCTTTCCGATGTCGTGCTCCCGGGGAACCGTGTGTCTGATTCCATACCCGACGCAGCCAGCGAGGCGGCGCTTGGGGCCGCGATGGCGGCAGTTGCCGCCATCGCGGCCGTGCTCCGGACAAATTCCCGTCGTTTCATTTTCTCTTTCGTTGGCTTCAGAATTGAAGGTCGTTGGCTACAGAACCTGCGTTACGCCAGGCTCCGGAATCGGATAGTAGCCGTCCGCGTCCGGCATCACCGGTGGATCCGCATCCCATGCCAGCGTTTGCGGCATGATGCTGCGCTCTGATGCGAGGGCGGCATCCCACTCAACAGTCTGCCCGGAATACGTCGCCATACGACCTAGAATCGCCGTCATCGTAGCGTTGGCCCCATTCTCAGCATCCGCATAGGCGAACTCACCAGCGGCAATGGCAGCAAACAGTTCGTCATGTTCCACCTGGTAGGGATTTGGGTCGTTTCGGCTGTTGTGATTGTAGAGTGAGTACCCGGAAGGCGAGACTAGCTGTCCCGGTTGCGGTGCGCTTCCGTTCGTGCCATGGAAGGCCTCCGAAACACGGTTGGCGCAGTTAGGCATGTGACGGCATTGAGAGATCATCCGTCGGCCATCAGCATACTCGTATTCGACGTAGTGATGATCGAAGATCTCGCCGTGATCCTTGCCGGTCCGAACGAGACGTCCACCTTGCCCTTGAGCACGAACAGGAAGATCCTGGAAGGCCCAGTTTCCGACATCGAGATTGTGGATGTGCTGTTCGACAATATGATCACCGCACAACCAGTTGAAGTAATACCAGTTTCGCATCTGGTATTCCATTTCAGTCAGCGAGCGACCAGCTTTCTCTTCCAGCGATGCGCGATCACGCACCCAGACTCCACCACTGTTCCAGTAAACACGAGCTGTCACCAGATCACCGATCATCCCTCCATGCATGCGCTCCATCCATTCGCGATATACCGTCTGGTAGTGACGCTGCAATCCTACTACAACGTTGAGCTGCTTGGCCTTAGCCTGTTCAGCAGCAGCCAGTACCTTGCGAACGCCGGCAGCATCCGTGGCAACAGGCTTCTCCATGAAGACGTGCTTATCAGCTGCGACGGCCGCCTGGAAATGCTCTGGACGGAATCCGGGTGGCGTGGCAATCAACACAACATCACACCGGGAGATCACTTCCTTGTAGGCATCGAAACCGACAAACTTGTTCTCCTCGGGCACATCGATTCGACCAGCTATTTTTTCGGAAAAATCAGCCTCGGGATTGGTCAGGTTGGTATAGCTGTCGTCGAGCCGATCCCGGAATGCATCAGCCATGGCGACGAGTTTCACATTCTGATCGGTTTGGAGTGCCTGGGAGGCGGCACCTGTTCCACGACCGCCACAACCAATCAAGCCCACTCTGATGACGTCATCGGTGGAATAGTAGGCATTTGCCGAGAGTGGGAATTGAGAAGCAACTACACTGCCTACGACAGCAGCCGAGCCGCTTTTCATGAAGTCGCGACGCGTGAATCCGTTGGAGTTTCTTGACATGGAAGTGAACGCAGCTATGCGGGTCAGATTATGGAGACCCGGTTAAGCTAACCGATTCGTTCGGAGTATGCCACCACCTTTCAAGAGGCTGCCCCAGGTTGAGAAAAACCAACCCATCCGCACCGGAAGAGGCGTACCTACTCCCCCAATACGAGCGTCCAGAAGAAGGCTTGCTCCTCCGCCGAGGGTGGGGTTTCCGGCGCCATGACCCGAAAGCCAACAAATGGCGAGTCTGTATTCCACCAGAAGCTTTTTGGAATCTGCGGGTCACGACGTTTCCAGTCTGTTGTGGACTCTAGGCGCGCCCCACAGCGCAAGGATGCTTCTACTTCGCCGTAGTCCCCTCCCCGAACAGTGCGCGGATGCAACCGCGTGGGTTCAATCCAGGGACTATCTGCAGAATCCGCAATTCTGGAGTGATAATCCGCCACGTATTCGTCGAGCATCCACTCGGCAGCATTTCCCAGCATGTCATACAGCTGCCAAGCGTTGGGGCGCTTTTGACCCACGGACTGCAGCATCAAGTCACTGTTGTTCTCATACCATGCTTGAGCCTCCAGAAGACGGGCAGTGAGAGGCGCCATGCTCGCCGGATCAGCCCCCGCTCGGCACGCTATCTCCCATTCGGCTTCGGTCGGCAAGCGAAAAAACACACCGGTTTTCTCCGACAGCCACTTGGCATAATGAAGTCCCGCCCATTGGGTCATTCCGACGGCTGGTTTGCCCGATCCGCCCATACCAAAGGCAGGGTCCTCGTAGGGAGGGCTGGGGCGGGACACGGCATCGACCCGGTAGACGACTCCTGGGACTGCCGTCGTATCTGCGTCGCGATCTGGATTGCGAAATACCCCGAACTCGTCATCAGTCACCTCAAACTGCCCCATCCAGAATCCCTGGATAGTGACTTCCTGGATGGGCCCTTCGTCTCCTTCGCGCCCAGCCTCTTCGTCCGGGGTTCCGACCCGATAGGTATTCCCGGGTACGTACACCAGCGAAAACGATACGTCTGTCCCAGGAATATTGATTTCGCGAATATCTCCCGCTTGAAATGCGGATTCAGTAGCGACCTGCGTGTCTTGATTCTGCGGATGTGCTGAATAAGAATCCGCCGAAGCAGACACCTCGCCATGGCTTGAGGAAGAGGAAATGCAGCCCGAATTCGCCAGCATCGCTGACAAAGCAATGAAGAGGCAGAGTACGCGAAAGTCCGGGAGGACATGCGAAAATGACATGGTGGACGACAGGGAAAAATGCACAGCTGCAAAACAGGTCACGACCGAATATAAATCACCGCCCGGGAGGTCCGGCATCAACGTTTGAAAACCCGTAGGTTCTGTCTTCCTTTCGACTGCCATCCCCGACCTGTAGACCATGCATTCAGGCCCAGATTCTGTCGCCGTCCGTTCCGAAACCTCTCTTGCGCAGCGGTACCGCGCCGTGAGGCAACAAGCCCATCGAATCTGCCAGCCGCTGGAACGGGAAGACTACGTCATCCAATCCATGGAAGACGTCTCTCCCGCAAAGTGGCATCTGGCACACACAACCTGGTTTTTCGAGGTCTTTGTTCTGAAGGCGTTCATGCCTGGATACGTATTGCTGGACGAGCGATATCCATTCCTGTTCAATTCGTATTACATCCAGGCAGGAGATCGCTGGTCGCGGCCCCACCGGGGCATCCTGTCCCGCCCAACGGTGGACGATGTGTATGCCTATCGGTCTCACGTAGATGAAGCCATGACCCGCTTTCTCGATGGTAATGTATCGGAGGAGGCCTGGACGGTAGTGGAAATCGGATTGCATCACGAGCAACAACACCAGGAATTGATGGTGACGGACATCAAACATGTGCTGTCTGTCAATCCGCTTTTCCCTTCTTACCACAGCCGAGACCCGCAACCGACTGTCAAGGCTCCAAACCATTCCATGATCTCGTTCGAGGCTTGTGTGACGGAAATTGGATACGACGGTAGCGGATTCAGCTACGACAATGAAAGCCCGCGACATCGTCAATTCGTGGAAGCCTTCGAACTCGGCTCCCGCCCAGTCACCAACGGTGAATACCTCGCTTTCATTGAGGACGGTGGTTACAAGCGATCTCCTTTATGGCTGGCTCAGGGATGGGATCTGGTGCAGACAGAAAATTGGGGGCGGCCCCTGTACTGGCTTCAGCAAGACGACGGATGGTACGAGTTCACGTTGTACGGTCTACGAAGGTTGGACCCCGAAGCACCCCTCGCCCATATCTCATATTTCGAGGCCGATGCTTTTGCGCGATGGAACGGATGCCGACTGCCTACCGAGTTTGAATGGGAGCATGCCGCTACGAAGCTGTCCATGTCAGGGCAGTTTTCGGATGAAGGGACCTTCCATGCAGCTTGGCCCCACGAAGAGCACAACGGGCATGATACCGGGAAGGTCGGAGCTGACGAACGGTCCCGGTCAGCTTTCACCGCCTTGTTTGGAACGTCCTGGGAGTGGACCTGCAGTCACTATTCTCCGTATCCGGGCTATAAGCCGGTGGATGGTGCGCTGGGCGAATACAACGGGAAGTTCATGTCCAACCAGTTCGTGCTGAAAGGCGGCTCCTGTGCAACGCCCCCCGACCACATACGGCGAACCTATCGGAATTTCTTCCCTTCCCATGCTCGCTGGCAATTCACCGGTATTCGCCTGGCTCGGACTACCTGAAGCCTGCCGAACGGGATTCTGCCGTTCACAACCATACAGATCGCCGCAAACGCCGATCATTCATCATCTTGAGCTGAATTCAATTCATGCAAGACGCCGTCCGCGAATTCGACCTGTTCCTTGATCTGGAGCCTCCAACGGATACCATGGAGTCCGACGTCTGGGACGGCCTATCCCAGACACAGCCCTGTTTGCCTTCGAAATATTTCTACGATGCTCGCGGGTCCGAGCTTTTCGACGCTATTTGCGAGCTGCCAGAATACTATCCAACGCGAACCGAGCGCCGAATCCTGGAGGATATGGTGCCCGAACTGAACGCCTTGCTGACCGAACCCACCATCCTGTTGGAATACGGTTCTGGAAGCAGTACCAAGACCCAGCTTCTCCTCAACCATCTGGACGCGCTGACTGCATATGTCCCGATTGATATTTCGAGAGACCATCTGCTGGCAACTGGATTTTCGTTAGCTGAACGCTTCCCTTCCATACGCGTCCTTCCCGTCTGCGCAGACTACGGACAGCGCATCCCGTTCGACTGGAGGGCTCCTGAGTTGGCCGATGCGGTTGGCGCAAAACGCATGGTATTCTTCCCAGGATCGACGATCGGTAACTTCACGCTGCCGGTGGCCATGAATTTCCTCCATCGCATGCGGGAGCTCGTGGATGAAGGGGGGCATGTGCTGATCGGCGTTGACCTGGTCAAAGATTCTGCTGTTCTGGAGACAGCGTACAATGATGCGGACGGGATTACAGCCGCCTTCAATCGCAACATGCTCCATCACATCAATCGACGCATCGGTTCCAACTTCCGTCCAGAGGCCTTTGAGCACCAGGCCATTTGGGATTCGGCTGAGAATCGAATCGAGATGCGGCTGATCGCCACCGAAACCATGAGCATCTCCCTCCCGCAAGGATCCGTCTCAATACCCAAAGGGCGTTTCATCCGGACAGAATACTCTCACAAGTATCATCTGGACGGATTCACGCGTCTCGCCAACCAGAGTGGCTTTGTGGTTGACAACGTCTGGACGGACGCAAATACGTGGTTCTCCGTTCAGTTGCTTACCGCAGTTTGACAGTCCGGTAGTTGGTCCACTCAGACCAGCGAATCCCTTCAGCGTTTGCGCACGGCCATGGTCATCCTTCCAGTAGACACCAGGTTGCCGTGCTCATCGACGATATCCACCGACCACACCTGGATCGTTTGACCCAAGCGCAGGGCGCGTGCCGTGGCTTCGACATGCCCTTCCCGCTTTGAGGAAAGGTGATTGATGTTCAACTCTACGCCCACGCAAAAGGCATCATCATCGACGCTCCAATTTGCGGCCACACTGGCAATGGTTTCCAGAAGTGCTGCAGAAGCACCGCCATGTAGAAGCCCAAGGGCCTGCGTTGTCCGCTCGTCAACCGGCATGGACGCCGTCATCGAGTCCTCTGTAATCGCTGTGACTTTCATGCCGAGCAATCCTACCAATCCGTCCAGACTGAACTGATTGATGGTATCCAGATCGGCAGGCTTTTTCCAGATGGATGACATGGGGACGTCGGTTGGTTCGGGTTGGAGCAGCATCGTGCAGGCCCTGAACTGGTGGCCGTGCACGGACGCAATCACGTCTGAATAACGCCTGGGTTGAAGGATGGGACATCAGGATTATGATCTGAAATCTCCAACCCTCGGGAAATCCAATGGCGGGTTGCCACGGGATCGATGATCTCATCCACCCACAATCGGGCAGCAGCGTAATATGGAGTGGTCTGTTCGTCGTAGCGCGCTTGGATCTTTTTGAGCAGCGCCGCCTCTTCGTCTGCAGATAATTCCTTTCCTGACCGCTCTGCCGCTGCTTTCTGAATTTGAAGCAGCGTCTTGGCGGCCTGCTGACCACCCATTACCGCAATCCGGGCAGTAGGCCAGGCACAGATCATGCGGGGGTCGTAAGCTCTTCCACACATGGCATAGTTGCCCGCTCCATACGAGTTGCCTACGATCACGGTGAACTTGGGGACGACAGAGTTTGAAACGGCATTGACCATTTTGGCGCCGTCCTTGATAATTCCTCCGTGCTCGGCTCGCGAGCCAACCATGAATCCGGTGACGTCCTGGAAAAAGACCAGCGGAATGCGTTTCTGGTTACAATTCATGATGAACCGAGCCGCTTTATCGGCTGAATCAGAATAAATCACTCCACCTGCTTGAAGCTCATCCGTTCCAGCCTTTACGCCTGCACGGGCCTTTACAATCTGCCGCTGATTGGCAACGATTCCCACACTCCATCCGTCAATGCGCGCATATCCGGTCAGGATGGTTTGGCCATACCCCTGCTTGTATTCAGTCCATGAGCCGGCGTCAATAACGCGGGCCAGCACCTCTATCATGTCATACGGGTCCGCTCCCGATACCGGCATGAAGCCGTGCAATTCATCAGGATGGTGAGCCGGCTCAACGACCTCCGTCCGATCGAATCCTGCGGTATCCCGCTTTCCCAAACGGCCGACTAGATCCCGAATCGTGCGGATGGCCGTGGCATCATCTGGCACATTGTAATCCGTCACACCTGAGACTTCAGAATGCATGGCCGCACCGCCCAACGTTTCCTTGTCAACCTGCTCACCGATCGCTGCACGAACCAGAAACGGACCGGCCAGAAAAACAGAGCCGGTGCCGTCCACGATCAACGCCTCGTCACTCATGATCGGCAAATAAGCGCCTCCGGCAACACAGCTCCCCATGATGGCCGCTATCTGCGGAATGCCCTTGGCCGACATAACCGCATTGTTGCGGAAGATGCGTCCGAAATGATCGCGATCGGGAAAAATTTCATCCTGCATGGGCAAGAACACCCCTGCCGAATCCACCAGATAAATAATAGGAAGATGATTTTCGAGGGCGATCTCCTGGGCCCGCAGATTTTTCTTGGCGGTCAGCGGAAACCACGCACCGGCTTTCACGGTCGCGTCATTGGCAACAATCATGCATAGCCGGCCGCTCACATGACCGGTCCCCATCACGGTACCAGCCGAAGGGCACCCCCCTTGCTCTTCATACATCCCCCAGGCGGCAAAAGAGCCGATTTCCTGGAATTCTGAGCCATCATCGACCAGGGCCGCAATACGCTCACGGGCCAACATCTTGCCCCGGGCATGCTCCCGGTCCCGAAGTTTTTGTCCCCCGCCCATCGAAACGGTTGCATGCCGCTCTTCGAGCACGGCGACCAGCGCCTCACCGGCTTCTTTGCGGGCGGCCAATTTCTTGTTCTCAGACGAGAACAGGGTACCCAGCGACTGGGCTTCCTGGAAGTCAGACATGGTTTTGCGAAATGTGAACTCTGGCCCTGTTGCAAGCTTAGGGTAACCTGCCTCTCGAACCAGCGGGTAGACAGGGAAAAGTATCGGAATTGGAGCTTCGTGGGTCCAGTGTAATGGATGAAATCCGTCCGCAATCGGTCCCATAAACGACAAAAGCCCGGCCGAATGGCCGAGCTTTTGCGAGAACGTGTGGATGTTCTACTACAAGAAAGCAGAAATTTTCTGGATGATTTCTGGGCGGGGTTCGCCTGTCTTCTCATGAATAAGGTCGACCATCTTGTTAAGCTGACCGCGGGCCTTCTTCATCTCTGCATCGTCAAATTCCTGTGCGCTCCAGATCGTGCGAATCTGGTCAACGACTCGCGTCCAGCTGTCGTTCATGCTTTGGGTTGCCATGGGAAAACGGGGTTGGCTGCTTCATAGCTACGAAGACATAATATACGAATCCAAGGAGGATCTTGCGAATCCGGAAAGCTCACACGATATTTCCGAGCTTTTTCCAAATCGCTTTTCTGACGCAGTAATCGTCAGGCAACGACCTAGTCTTCTGCTGCGATGAAAGCCGTCTGGCGATATGCCTCCAAAGAGAATGAATCCACTTGGATTGCATCTTCGCGCAAGCGCTCGGCTATTCGAACATCTTCCGCTTCTTCGGCTGTCAGAATGGTAGCGGCCACGGCTGCTTCCAATTGCGCTTCAAGCGGTCCACGAGGGATATCTCCTTTACGTGCCGCCTTCTTGAGCAAGGTTGCCGCGCGCTCAGCCTTTATGCTTGCCAGCATCGCCCTATCCATTCTCCCGGTCGGGCGATCTGCCGATGTGGAAATGTACATGCCATCGGTCAACCGGTCTCGTTGAGCGCCTGGGCTCTTGAGCACGGCTGCGACATTCTGGATGATACTGTCCGATGGTGGACCCGAAAACCGGTTCAGTCGTGACCATGCCCCGATGGGACCGCGAAAAAGCATTCCAAAGACGGGCAGCCGCAGAGAGGCAAACAACGCATCGAATCCTGCCTGAATCCGAGTGAAGCAGATGGCCATGCTGTAGTGAAGCAGCACTTCATCTTCCTCACGACGTCCTTCTGACTCAAACCGCTGCAATGTTGCGGTGGAGAGATACAACCAGGAGAAGATGTCGGCAAACCGCCCCGTGATCATTTCGCGACGTTTGAGCGTGCCACCCATCATGGCAAGAGCCAGATCGGAGAGGATACTGAAGGAGGCCGAGGCCCACGAAAGCTTACGATAGTACCTGGCTGCCGGTCCGGACACTGGGGACGGCGCAAGCCGCCCGCGTGTGAGGGACAGAAAAATGGACCGAAAAGCATTGCGGATGACCATCCCTACATGATTCCAGAATGCGATATCGAAGGCTGCGACATCGTTAGCCTCCAGTGCCTGCACTTCCTTGAGTACCCAGGGGTGAGAGCGGATGGCTCCCTGTCCGAATACGATCAGGGTCCTGGTCAGGATATTTGCCCCTTCCACGGTGACACCGATGGGGGTGTTGATGTAGGCGTGGGAAAGGGCATTCCTTGGTCCCCTGGAAATAGCGTTACCACCCAGAATATCCATACCGTCGTTGATGACGTTCCTGAATTCCTCGGTAGCATTGAATTTCATGATCGCCGTGACGACCGCGGGCTTTGCGCCCTTATTGAGCGCGCCATTCGTGAAGCGGCGCGCTGCATCCAGGATATAAGTCGTACCGGCAATCCTGGCGAGGGGCTCTTCTATTCCCTCGAATTTTCCGATGGACAGCCCGAATTGCTTCCGTACAACGGCATGGGCGCCGGCTACCCGGGCCACTTTTTTCGCACTGAAGGTACCCACCGCCGGCAGGGATATACCGCGACCAGCCGCCAGACACTCCATCAGCATTCGCCACCCACGTCCTACTCCGTCAGCTCCGCCGATTACGGCCTTTTCCAGGTCTACTACGACATCCTTGCCGTATGTCGGACCGTTGTAGAACGGGATACCAATCGGATCGTGACGATATCCATTATCCACGCCTGGCATGTCCGTGTGAACCAGTGCACATGTGATACCCAGACTCTTTCCACGGCCAAGGAGTCCCTCAGGATCGTACAGCTTGAAAGCCAGCCCCAGCACGGTCGAAATAGGTGCCAGCGTAATGTATCGTTTGTTCCAGTTCAGCCGAATCTTGAGGCGTCCATCCTCGCCCCGGAACACCTCACCCCGCGCTGCCATGGCACCTGCATCGGACCCGGCGCCAGGCTCAGTCAACGCAAATGCGGGAATTTCCTCGTGCGATGCCAGCCGTGGCAAATAGTAGTTCTTCTGCTCTTCCGTTCCGTAATGGATCAGCAATTCAGCTGGTCCGAGAGAGTTCGGGACCATGACGGTAATTCCCAGAACGGTGTTTGCAGAAGCCACTTTACCTACCACCGCGCTATTGGCCGACGCGGAAAATCCTAGCCCGCCGTATTGCTTGGGAATGATCATACCGAAAAAGCGATGCTTCGCAAGCAGGTCCCATACTTCGGGGGCCAAATCACGTCGCTGGAACGTATCCCAATCATCTGTGGCATCGCACACCTCCTGACATGGCCCATCGATGAACGCCTGTTCCTCCTCTGTCAAACCGGGATAGTCTTCATTGAGGATCTTCTTGAAGTCCGGACGGCCGGAGAACAAGTCACCTTCCACCCACGTCGTCCCAGCATCGATGGCCTCCTGCTCGGTTTTTGAAATGGTTGGGAGAAAGTTCAGAGCATCCAGCAGGCGCATAACGGCCATACTGATGAGCCTGCGGATGGGAGGAACGGCAAACAGAATCGCAACGACGCCCAGGGCTATACACCACCCGGTACCGAGGCCGAGACCATAAAAAAGTACGGTCAGCACAGCCATCCACGATTTGAATCCCCAACCATGGAATCCCATGTGCAGGACCATCAAGACCAGCACAAACGGGCCGACCCAGTTGGGGCCAACAAGATCAAAAAAGGAGTAGAATGGAAGCGTCATGTTGCTCAGGTATCTTCCGGCGATTCCGATGAATGAGCACAGTTAGTACAGATGTAGTGCTCTGTTTATGGCTCAATTTGAGGTTTCTGAAACCTGTTCTCCCCATGTGCGCATGCTGGCCACGACATGTCGACATGCCGCGTCAATGAGCTTTCCCGGATCGATGCGCTTGTCTACTCGCTCGGAAGAAAGTAATGTCACGACGCCGTGCAGCTGGGTCCAGGCGAGATTGGCAGCCAGCATGGGTTCGGCATGCTTGAAGACGCCACTACCTATTCCGTCTTCAACAGCGGCAGCCATTATTTCGAGATTGCGTCGGGCCTTGCGATATTTCTCAGCCGGGTACCGCTTGATGTATTCCGGATGGAGCACATACATGATCTCATAGTACTCCGGGCGCTCCATACCGAATGCAACATAGGCCCGGCACATGGCCTCAAGGCGGCCAGCCGGCGATGATTCGGATGCGTTCGCTTCCGAGAGGCGAGAACCGAGCAATTCCACCCCTTCATCGATCAACGCATGGACGAGATCATCCTTGCTCTCAAAATACAAGTAGATACTTGTTGCGCTGTAGCCGATCTTGTTGGCGATGTTGCGCATCGACAACCGGGCATACCCCGTCGTGGTCAGTAGCTGGCGTGCCGTGTCCAGGATTTCCCTGCGTAGGCTTTTTTCTTCCTTTTCGCTCATTTTATAAGGGTTAACAGTGTTAACACAAAATAAGCGAATTTTGGTCTTTTCTTCCAGTCCCAGCGTGAATTTCCTCCGTTCCTGACCGGAAATCAGTTTCGTCGCAAGGAGACGTTACCCACCCCCGAGGACATGGTGATGGCCGGGCCGCCTCCATTGATGCGTCCACTGAAGGACTTGGATATGAACTTGCCCCGGGTGCGGACATCGAATTCGGAACGCGCGTTCCCAAGGCTGGCACGTCCTTCAACATCAGCTCCCACATCATCGGCTATATATACCACCACGTTCCCGGCTCCGGTCTGGAAGGAAGAGTCTCCAACAAGCTGATCAAGGATGGAAGCATTGATGTTTCCTGCGCCGGTCGAGGCTTCAATTCGACCACGAATCCCTTCCAGATCAACCGTACCCGCTCCGGATTCCACATTGACATCACCGTCTGTATCAGAAATGTCGATGTTACCGGCGCCGGAAGTGATGTCTATCGTTCCTGAAATGGCATCAAATTCGAGATTTCCCGCACCAGTCCGACCAGATACATTGCCTATAAGATGGGCCAGCTCCACATTCCCGGCCCCTGTCCGAAACTCCACATTGAAGCGTTCCGGAATCAGAATTTCCAGATCCAGATCCAGATCGTAGTCTCGCTTCCATCGCTTCCAGGCTCGATCCGTGGCATCTTCTCTGAATTCCACCTCGACGATTACGTCGTTTCCATCCCGTTCGAAGCGATAGTCCTGTCGCGAGAGCATGTCCTTGAGCTCCCCATCGGATACGCCGTCCACGTCCCGCTGCATGGTAATCAATAACACATTTTCGTCGTGCGTTCGAAGTGCTACGTCACCGTAGTCGAGATCGAGATAAAGCGTACCCCCATCTCTCACTTCGAACTGATCCTTGACCACGTCCTGTCGAGCCTGTGCTACCGATGCCCAACCGAATAGGAAGAGAAAGGAGACAATCTGAATTGACGAGCGGAGGGCGGAAATTTTGAAACGCATCTTTTCATTTCGATTGGTGTGTTTGTGCTGTACGTGCCCTCGATGAAAGGAGTTACGCAGCTGAGTCAATCACTCATTGTCTATTGTGATTTCCCCACTCAAAAGCCGGATTTGGACTAATCCACCACCTTTTCCAACCTGGATTTCAGCTCGCCTGGACTGGCACTCGTCGGTGCGACTTCGGATACGAACGACCTCTACATCCCCGCCTTCATTGCTGATGTCGATGCCGCCTGATCAGGATCGCGTTCGAGGTGATTCATGATCGGCTGAGTCAACGATTGGACAACGCAGGTCCATCAATGGTTTGCACGATACGGATCTTCTCATTTCCGTGATTGAGCAGTCGGTAAAAGGCCGTATGTTGTCGCCTGATTCACTCCTCCCGTCCAGTCTTTCGTCCGGTCTTCCATGCAATCACTCCGCCTGATTTCTGCATGCTGCCTCCTGGCACTGTCGGCCGGGTGCGGTATCCAGAAGCAATCTGGTGCCCCTTTGAACGTGACCTGGACCGATACGAGCGAATCGTATGGGCTTCCAGATGGCATTGAGGTGTTTGCAGGAGAAGATGATGCGGCTCCCTTGAAGGCCTGGATGGCTCGCATCGATGCTTCTTATACAGGCGTGGACATTGAGGTGGCTGCTTCAAGGGACGAGGATGGACGAGAATCTGTGAGCGACATGGTGCAAGCCTCTGGAGCGTGTATGGGAGTCAATGGGGGCTATTTCCTCCAGACAGAATCTTCCTTTCAACACATAGGCTTGCTGATTGCGAATGGCCAATTCGAGCGTGCAGCCATCCCCGGTGTGTACGCGAACGATAACCGATATCCGGTACGGCGCGCAGCCCTGGGATTGGACCGTGCTGAGCGCATCCGGATTGATTGGGTAAGCAGCCGAAAAGACTCCTCGTTCTGGTGGGGCGAACCGGTCGCCAATAGGCCTGATACTCCTTTTGTGCGGGACTCCGAAATGACCGGTCCGATGGATGATGGAGAGTACTGGGAAGCATGGGATGCTGTATCTGCCGGCCCGATGATTGTGAGGGACGGCATCCAGGACATCGCTACCGATGAGGAAGTTTTCTTCCAAACGACGATTCCAGACATTCACCCACGCACAGCCGCAGGAGTAGACGCTGAGGGGCGCTTGTTGCTGCTGGTTGTCGATGGACGCCAGAGCGCCAGTCGCGGCGTCTCCCTGGAGGAATTGGCCTCCTTGATGCTGGCTTTTGAAGCAGAAGACGCACTCAACCTGGATGGTGGCGGATCAAGCGCCTTTGTCGTGGGGAGTGAGCTCATCAATCGCCCAGCAGGGGCTACGTATCAACGCGAGGTAGTATCAGGAATCGTTGTCCACTGCGAGTAATCACCTCTCGCAGTACGGCCCCGATACGATGAAGCCGAGCTATCCTCTATTTTTTCAGGCGGCTTTCCCAGCCGCTGGGCGCATGGAAAGGTGCAACGAAGCGTCCTCATGAGCTCCTGCAGCCAGACCGGTCTCCAACGCCCGGGAGACCTCACGTCTGTCACTTCTGACGTAGAAAGCGGCAATCAGAATGCCGATTGGTGGGAAGAGAGACATCAAAAGCACCAAAACGGTGCGCCAGCCGGTGGTCAACCCTTTCCTGGTGACGGTCTCCGTCAATGCCATCCACCATCCAATGAATGTGAGAAACATTCCGATGGCGATGAAAAACGTACCTACGCTTCCTGCTGAAAGATAGATGTCGCGAAGCATGGCGAACGACGGCGTGGTCGAAAGATGAGTTGAAAAGAGGCCCTACGGGTAATCGCATACAATGATGCGGTCAAAATGTGGGCTTTCCATTAAATGAGGTCGCAGGCTCTACTGCAGATCCGTAACGAAACGGCTCGTCCGATGAAGCGATATTCCAGGATAAGCGGTGACCCTGGCTTCGCGGCTCCCTTGGAAACAGCAGGGGCCCGGTCGCATCAGCGACCGGGCCCCTGGGTAGGCTGGGCTACACAATTGTTACGGCAGGAGCATTACGCTCGGAACCGCATCAGCATTACGGAGCAGAAACCTCTTCCGTGGCGCCATCGCCACTCGCTTCTCCACCCACAGCTGCCTGAAGCTCCTCATACTCGGTTTGCGAACCGACAATGAGATCCTTGAACGTGCGCTGACCGGTACCGGCAGGAATGAGGTGACCAACGATCACGTTTTCCTTGAGACCGAACAGCGGGTCCTGCTTGGCGGCGATGGATGCTTCCGTGAGCACTTTTGTCGTTTCCTGGAAGGAAGCGGCAGACACGAACGAGTCCGTAGCGAGTGCAGCCTGGGTGATACCCAGAAGCACTGGCTCGGCAACGGCTGGCTGCGCATCGCGCACAACTGCCTCACGCTTGTCTTGACGCTTCATGGCCGAGTTCACCTCGCGGAGGCGACGACGGTCGACGACTTCCCCGATCTGCAGATCCGACTCACCGGAGTCGATCACGACGAAGTTATCGTACAGGTTGTCGTTCATCTCTTCGAGGACGAAGCGGTCGACATAGTTGTCTTCCAGCAGCGTCGTGTCACCAGCGTCAACACAGAGCACCTTCTGCATCATCTGACGGACGATACATTCGATGTGCTTGTCATTGATGGTCACACCCTGAAGGCGGTATACCTCCTGGATCTCATTGACCAGGTATTCCTGTACAGCACGGGGGCCGAGGATAGCCAGGATGTCTTCCGGCGCAATCTGACCATCAGACAGCGGATCGCCTGCGCGGACAAAGTCATTCTCGTGGACGAGGAGGTGCTTCGTGAGCGAAACCAGATAGGTCTTCGACTCTGTACCGTCACGGCTCGTGACGATGACTTCCTGCGAACCACGCTTACGACCACCGAAGCTGACGATACCGTCGATCTCGGAGACCTTGGCGGCATCATTCGGCGTGCGAGCTTCGAAGAGCTCGGTCACACGCGGCAGACCACCCGTAATATCTCGGGTCTTGGCAGACTGACGTGGGATTTTCACGAGAACGTGACCAGCACCAACCTTGTCTTTGGCGTCAACCTGGATACGGGCACCAACCGGCAGCGGATATTCGCGCTCGCCTTCTTTGCCTTTGACCAGGATGGCAGGGGTCAACGAACGCTCGCGCGTGTCGATGATGACCTTTTCCTTGTATCCCGTCTGCTCGTCCGATTCCTCTCGGAACGTGACGCCTTCGATGATATCCTGGAAGCCGACCGTACCGGAGAATTCGGACATGATGACCGAGTTGTACGGGTCCCATGCGGCCAGAACGCCGCCTTTCTCCACGGTATCGCCATCGCTGACGAGCACTTCCGCCCCGTAAGGGATCAGATAGGAGATGAGCTGACGGTTTCCTTCATCAGGGTTAACGATGTGGATCTCACCCTGACGGGACAGGACCACGTCTTTGGTTTCCTCACCCGTGTCGAATTCGACCGTGCGGAGATTCTCAAAGACGACCTTACCCGCAAACTTGGTCTGGATCGTGGACTCAGCTGAAATACGGCTGGCCGTACCACCGATGTGGAAGGTACGGAGCGTCAGCTGCGTACCCGGCTCACCAATCGACTGGGCGGCGACAACACCGACCGACTCACCCGTCTCCACCATACGGTTGGAGCCAAGGTTACGACCGTAACAAAGCGCACAAACACCGCGGCGTGATTCACAGGTGAGTACCGAGCGGATTTCCACTTCTTCGATGGACGTTTCCGCAATCGAACGTGCTTTCTCCTCGTCGATCAGCTCGTTGGCCTCGACAATCAGATCACCCGTCAATGGATCCGTCACATCGTGAACGGATACGCGACCCAGGATGCGGTCTGCCAGCGGCTCAACTACGTCCTCATTGTCTTTCAGAGCTGAGATGCGAATGCCGCGAAGCGTTCCACAATCGTGCTCGTTGACGGTCACGTCCTGAGCAACATCGACAAGACGACGCGTCAGGTAACCAGCATCAGCCGTTTTAAGGGCAGTATCAGCAAGACCCTTACGGGCACCGTGCGTGGAGATGAAGTACTCCAGAACGGTCAGACCTTCCTTGAAGTTGGAGATAATCGGATTCTCGATGATCTCACCGGCCGAACCAACCAGCGATTTTTGCGGTTTGGCCATCAGACCACGCATACCACCAAGCTGTCGAATCTGCTCCTTCGAACCACGAGCTCCGGAGTCGGCCATCATGTAAATAGCATTGAATCCTTCCTTGTCGTTCTTCAGCGTGTCGAAAAGAACCTCGGATACCTGGTTGTTGATGTGCGTCCAGATATCGATGACCTGGTTGTAACGCTCGTTTTCGGTAATGAAGCCCATGGCGTAGTTACCGCGAGCTTTCTCCACTTCAGTCTGAGCGCCGCTGATCAACTCTTCCTTGGCATCCGGAATGACGATGTCGGCAATAGAGAAGGTCAGGCCTGCGGTCGTAGCATTTTCGAATCCGAGTTCCTTGATCGCATCCAGGAAGGCCGCCGTGGCAGGGAATCCAGATGCTTTCAGAACGCGACCGATGATGCCGCGAAGGTTCTTCTTGGTGAGAACCTCGTTGATGTAGCCTACACCTTCAGGGACAATCTCGTTGAAGAGAATACGACCCATTGTCGTGTCGATGGTCGAGCCATCATCCAGACGGACCTGCACTTTCGCGTGCAGGACCACAACACCCTGGTCATATGCCTGACGCGCCTCTCCCATGGAGGAGAAACGCATCCCTTCACCTTTCTCACCATTGGCGGCCTTGGTCATGTAGTACAGACCAAGAACCATGTCCTGTGTCGGAACCGTAATCGGACCACCGTGCGCTGGCGAGAGAATGTTATGGCTCGAGAGCATGAGCAGCTGCGCTTCAAGTGCAGCGTCATGCGAGAGCGGCACGTGAACGGCCATCTGGTCACCGTCGAAGTCGGCGTTGAAAGCCGTACATACGAGCGGGTGCAGACGAATGGCTTTACCCTCAATCAGAACCGGCTGGAAGGCCTGGATTCCGAGGCGGTGAAGCGTTGGAGCACGGTTCAACAGAACTGGGCGCCCCTGAATCACTTTTTCCAGGATATCCCATACGTCGCTTGTACGACGGTCTACAACCTTCTTGGCGCTCTTGACCGTCTTGACAATACCGCGCTCAATGAGCTTGCGGATGACGAACGGCTTGAAGAGCTCAACGGCCATCTGCTTTGGCAGACCACACTGGTGCAGCTTCAGCTCAGGCCCAACGACGATAACCGAACGACCGGAATAGTCGACGCGTTTTCCAAGCAGGTTCTGCCGGAAACGACCCTGCTTCCCTTTCAGCATGTCTGAGAGGGACTTGAGGGCGCGGTTGGAATCCGAGCGCACGGCGTTGGCCTTGCGCGAGTTGTCGAAAAGCGAATCAACCGCTTCCTGGAGCATGCGCTTCTCGTTGCGCAGGATCACTTCCGGAGCTTTGATATCGATGAGTCGCTTGAGTCGGTTATTACGGATAATGACGCGACGATACAGATCGTTCAGGTCAGACGTAGCAAACCGACCACCTTCAAGCGGCACGAGCGGACGAAGCTCAGGCGGAATGACAGGAACCACACGCATCACCATCCACTCAGGACGGTTTTCAATTCGGCGGTTGGCTTCGCGGAAAGATTCTACGACCGTCAGACGCTTCAGGGCTTCCGCCTTGCGCTGCTGGCTCGTCTCTGTCTTGATCTGGAAGCGCAGCTCCTGGGCTGTGCGAATGAGGTCCGTACGCTTGAGCAATTCCTCGACAGCTTCGCCACCAATCATGGCAACAAACTTGTCCGGATCGTCATCCTCGAGACGGTTGTTGTCCTCACGGATCTGATAGAGGATGTTGAAATACTCATCCTCTGTCAGGAGCTGTTTCTCCTCGACACCGAGGTTGGCAGCGCTACCCGGGTTTACTACGACGTAATTCTCGTAGTAAATGATCTTCTCAAGGTCCTTCGAACGGATACCGAGCAAGTGCCCGATTTTGTTCGGAAGGGTCTTGAAATACCAGATGTGGACGACAGGAACGCTAAGGGTAATGTGACCCATGCGCTCGCGACGAACCGATTTCTGGGTTACTTCGACACCACAGCGGTCACAAATGATGCCTTTGTAGCGAATACGCTTGTACTTGCCACAATGACATTCCCAGTCCTTTACAGGACCGAAAATCTTCTCACAGAAGAGTCCCTCCTTCTCCGGTTTGAAGGAGCGGTAGTTGATCGTTTCAGGCTTCAGGACTTCGCCGTAGGAGCGTTCCAGAATGGCTTCTGGTGACGCCAGGCTGACAGTGATGCTGCTGAAGTTCTTTTTGATCTTCTGGGGTTTTCCGTAGGGCATATCGGAATACGAAAGTTTGGATGCGTAGGGACGGCGGCTGGAAGGATCAGTCGAGATTGACTTCCAGTCCCAGCCCCTGCAATTCGCGAACGAGGACGTTGAAGGACTCTGGCGTGCCGGCTTCCGGCATGTTTTCACCCTTCACGATGCATTCGTAGGCCTTGGA
>Ga0181579_10000148_pt1 | contig 49741 bp, 48 predicted proteins | sample 071ome_24_FD_132996 | JGI IMG/M metagenome (GOLD analysis project Ga0181579, IMG submission 132996) | Coastal salt marsh microbial communities from the Groves Creek Marsh, Skidaway Island, Georgia - 071402CT metaG (megahit assembly) | ecosystem: Environmental > Aquatic > Marine > Intertidal...
CGCTTACCAAAGGGAACAAGATTGATATACAGCTCAAGAATCTCGTCCTTGCTAAGTTCTTGCTCGATTTTCAGTGATAGCAGCATTTCTTTGAATTTGCGTAAAAAGCTGCGCTCTAGGGTGAAAGAAACATTGCGGGCGAGTTGCATAGTGATGGTGCTGGCCCCGCCAAGGCGTTCGTTACCAATGCCTGCAAGACTGGCTATGAGTTGGGTCACGTCGTTGGCTAGGGATATGTAGTCAATGCCGTTGTGCTGATAGAAGCGTTTGTCTTCGGTGTCCAAAATCGCGTTGATGAAATCTTGGGGCACGTCCTCTAGGGCAATCGGAATCAGACGCCGTTCACCAAATTCGCCGATTAGCTCGCCGTCTTTGGCATAGATGCGCAGCGGTGCCTCTAATGTGACATTACGGAAGGTCGAAGCTTCAGGGATCTGTGGATCCAGATAGATATACGCAGCTGACGCCCCGATAACCGTCGCGCAAAGAGCAGCCAAAGCAAAAATGCTGAGGACTCTTAAGACCGGATGCTTGCGCGGAGACCGCTTGGGGCTGTTCATATCGCTGGTTTCTGCTGCCGGAAAAGATCGGCTGTTGCGGCGAGAGCATAACAAAACAGCTCTGGTAGAACACTGACCCCGTTGTCGGATCTTGCCCGACGGTCTAAGGAAAACGCTTACAAAGAAATCAGCGTCGATGTCTCGTTATTTGACTCCGCGCTTGTCACTCTGATCTTCATTTCAAACAAGGCGCCATGGTGGCTTGATGACAGGGTTAATCACCGAGGGCGGCGGGGCGGACAGAACGAACACAGGCGATGCAACCGACAGAATTTATGTAACCGACATTCAGAACGGTTCGATTGATCGAGGCCCAACAGTTCTGATACGGGTTTTGGCGCGTCTAAGACGGTTCGGGTTTGGTGTTTCGCCCTGTGGCGCTGGCGTGCTTGGATTTTGCTCTCGGGGTGAAACCTTAGCGGTTTGTTACGTGGATAAACGGCGGGTCAGCGCTGGCTCAGATTATGGACCTACGGACGCGACAGGGGCCGACTTTGCGCTAGCCGATATCGAGGTTTCGCTGGCGTCAGACCCTGACGGCCCTTCTTTGTACCAACGCTGTGAGCGTATGTTCGGCCTGCCTGCCGCCGCCGCGCTTCCTCAAGCCTGGGTAAGCACCACGGTGGCAAAGGGCGCTGAGGTTGTTGTTAGTACCCCCGGGGAGCTGCGTCGCGCCTTGGTTTTTTCCGCAGCCCAAGAACTCGGACAATTCCTGTCTCGCGCTGCCGCTGATCCGGCGGATTCAAGGCGTGGCGACAATTGGTTAGAGCAGGCAAAACCCCAGGAACCACCGATTTTTGACTACAGGCTGCTGCCTACTTCGCCGGTGCCGGGGGGTGGACGAAGGCTCGGGCACGTGCCCAAAAAAGCGGCCGCGGAGTCTGCCACTGCCCGAGCCCAACTTTGGTGGATGACAGGGTATGAGGCTCGCGGCTTGTTAGATCAGTTTCAGCGTCACGGGCTGCCTGTTACCGGCGTGACGCCGGACGGCGTGGCCTTGTACTGGGGCTTGATGCATCTGTGGCAAAGATCCAAGTCAGATTTAAGCCCTCTGCACGATCAGTGGGCGCTAGTAGAAGACACTATCCAGCCCAGCTTATGGCTTTATTCAGGTTCTTGGTTTCAAAGCCGCAGTCCGTTGGATTCGCTGGATGCCATAGAAACTCTGAATTTGGACGCACAGGCAACAATCGTTCTTTGGCTGACCGGGAGCGATACCGCGAAGAACGGCTCAACACAGGCGTTTGCAGATTCTCTGTCAAATATCCGCACTGTCTATGACAACACATTGTCACGCTGGTCCTGTGGCACACGCTATCGGCCGCCAGCATTAGACGTGTCTTCGGTTATTGCCTTGGGAAGTGCCTTGCAGGGTAGCCATCAGCCCTCGGGTGACTGGCAAGGAAACGATGTTCCTCCGCAGATTAATCTGCTGCCTTGGCGAGGTGCATGGCTGCAACAGCGCCAAGGCCGATTGCACTGCCAACTCATCGCATATGCTGTGCTGTTCTCGGGGTTCGCTTACCTGTGGTTCGACATGCTGCAGCGCAAAGCAGACACGAGCTACCAGATGCTGCTTTCTGTTCGTGCGGAGCATGACCAAATTGTGCAGGCCCAAGAACGGGCGCAGGCCCGGGACCATGCACTAGCAGCCCGTCGCGCTGCGCTGGAGGGGCTTGCGGCACATGGCGCCTATGGTCAGCGTCAATTATTAAACGTTGAGGCGCTGCTGGCGTTACTGCCCGAGTGTTTTGTGATTCACAGAATTGCGCTCGCAAAGAACTCGGTAACGGTTTTTGGTTTGGCATCGAACCGGAACCGTTTGGTGACGCTTCCTGAGAAGCTCTTTGCTGCCTTTAGTAAAGATCAAGACAGATCACTTGAATCCTGGCCTGTCTTGCTCACGGGATCCGATGCCGCAACTGGCGCCTACGCCGTTAGCCCAGACCCCTCGCCGGCCTCTCCCGCTCATGGCAGCAAGGACAACGACTTTGTCTTGCGCGTGGCCTTCGCTCCAGATCAATCAGGACCGTCGTTAAAGACTGATCCTTTGGGCGCGGGAACTACCGTTGAGTAGTTCCTGGTCGAGCGCCAAAGGTATGCTGGTTTCGCTGACGGCAAACATTGCCGTACTGCCGCCGTTTTTGCGTTGCAGCAGCATGATCTTCCTTGGCTGTATGCCCGGTGTTTTGACCTTTGTGGTTTGGGTACTGCCAAGGCATCGGCTGGATGAGTCTTTTGTAGGGCAGGCGGCGGAGCTGGCTGCGCAACTGGAGTCGAAGGTGGGGTCCGCTACGAGATCTGCTCAGCACAAGGTCAGCGGCGAAGAGCGTCGGCAAGTTTTGCGGCGTTTTCCAGCGTGGCACTCAGATAAGGTTTGGCTGCGGGATTTGGTTGATCTTGCCACCAGTCTTGGCGTCTCGACCCAAGGACTCAAACACACGGGGATGAGCCGCAAAGAACCGCCCTCCATCGTCACCGCCATGAACACGGCCCGGGCGGAAAGCCAACACCACGGGTATTTAGCCCAGCGTGGCTACGAGTGGCGCGTGGTAGGGGCAGCGGCCGATCTAGGCCGCCTGTTGGGTCGGCTGGCAAGCCACGCTCTTTGGATTGATGCGCTGGATATCTGGCCTGTCGGCTCTGCATCTGTCCGGCTCCCCGCAACTGCTGAGCGCGCACAAGTGACCGCCATGCTGACGTTTCGTCAAGGCGCTTGGGTCTCCTCGGCAATCCAGCCATTGACTGCGCAAGTTCCCGCAGACGGACGTTTTGAAACTCAGCCGGAGATTCCAAGCGCGCTGCCATCCTTGCAGGCGCTGATTGCCGACACCTACGCCACTTGTGCCGGCACGAGCCCCGAGGGCGGGCGGCTGACCGAATCTCATCGAGTGTTTGCCGATCTTGCGCTGGAACAGATTCGTCTCGTTGGGGTGATAGAAAGAATGGACGCGGACAACAAGGCGATTCAGCAGGCGGTTTTTCGGGGCGCGTCAGGCTCCCTAGTCGTTGCGGCCAATGACGCGGAGGTTTCCTCCAGTCGTTTACGACTCGTGGAACTCAGCAAGAGTCGGGGGGTTTTGTACTCCAAAGAGCAGGGTCCAACGGTCCTGAGGCTGGAGCCTGTGTTGATGCCGAGTTTACGCAAGGGCACTGCAACAGGCGCTAATAATGAATAAGGCCTCTTGGATGGTGCGTATCTTCGTTCCGGCGGTATTTTGCGCGCTGGCTTTGATTTTTCCGCTAACCGTTGGGCAGACATCTGAAAACGCCCCGACCCTTGCCGGTTCCGACTCCTTTTCCGCTTCAAATGCCGATCTGCGTTTAAGCCTACAGCTTCAGGATGCACCGGTGCGGGACTTGCTCCAGCTACTCGCCCATCAGAAAGGCATCAGCGTGCTGGTCAGTGATGAGGTATCCGGCACATTGTCCCTGAACCTAGTAGAGGTGGCTTGGCCGGATGCTTGGTCTACTGTTTTGTCAGCCGCCGGGCTTGCTGAAAGAGTTGGGCAGGGTATCCGCTTCGTGGCGCCCGCTGAAATGCTTGCGGCTCAGGAAACTCAAGCGCTGAGCGATGCGCAAACGGTTGAGCAGCTCGCGCCTTTGCAAACCGTCGTGCTTCGTGTCCGTTACGCGCGGGCTAATCTCCTGCATAAGTATTTAGCCGCGGAAAAAGCGGGCTTGTCGGAGCGGGGCCGTGTTTTCGTGGACGAGCGCTTAAATGCCTTGATCATTCGGGATGTGCCGGGTCGGCTGGATTCCCTTCGCCGTTTGGTAGAATTGTTGGACGTGCCTCTTTCTCAGGTCGCAATCGAAGCGCGGATAGTGACTGCCAGTGACAGTCTGAACCAACAGCTTGGTGTTGCGTGGCAGGCGGCATTTCGCTCAGCAGGGTCTGCCGGCGGCGCTGCAAAAGTTGGCACCGGCTCGATCAATAGCGTGGTCGCCAGTACCGCTTTGTCCACGGCTTCTCCGGCGTCGACTTTGTCGCTGGGGGTATTGCGCCCCGGTGTGGCCATAGACGCGCGGCTATCGTCCTTGGTTGAGCAGGGTCGAGCGCGGGTCTTGGCTAAGCCTAAAATTCTGACCATTGATCAATCGCTGGCATCCATCCAGTCCGGCGTCCAAATTCCCTATCAGGAAACCAGCCGTAGCGGAGCCACGTCCACGTCATTTAAAGATGCGGTGTTGTCTTTGCATGTACGGCCTCAGGTTACACCAGACGGCAACATCCTGATGCAGATCGAGGTAAAGCAAGACACCGTAGGCCAGATCTTCAATGGCGTGCCGTCGATCAACACTAACGAGATGCAAACGAATGTGCTGGTTGGAAACGGACAGACTTTGGTTCTGGGGGGTATTTTGCAGGAGGACGAGAATGATGCCCGACGCAAAACACCGATTTTTGGAGACCTGCCCGTTGTGGGCCGCTTGTTTCGGCGCAAGATCAAACGTAAAGATCAGCAGGAGCTGTTGGTTTTTATCACGCCAACCTTGGTGCCCGATAGTCCTGCGCTTGCTAACCTCAAAGCAGAAGCGTTGGCGGTGCCGGAATAAATCTCAGCCGTTGCTCTGGGCACTGCTGGGCGATCGCAGGTGGTCGGTGATGGCAAGTACAGCAACGCGTCGCGGATCCGGCTGGTTTCATCTTAGTTTGGTCATATTCCTTCGCGCCTTTCCTGCCTTGCTTTACACTTAGCCCTATGACGGTGCAGAACATATTTTTGGTTGGCCTGATGGCGGTGGGTAAAAGCACCGTCGGTCGTCAGCTGGCCGATGCCTTGGGCCGGCCCTTTTTCGATGCGGATCATGAGATCGAGCGCCGTGCCGGTGCCGAGATTTCCTGGATTTTCGACGTGGAAGGCGAAACGGGCTTTCGTGAGCGAGAAGCCTCGGTAATTGATGAACTGACTCAGCGGGAGGGTATTGTGCTGGCCACCGGCGGTGGTGCGATTTTGCGCGAGGACAACCGTCGGCATTTGGCATCGCGCGGGCTGGTTTTTTATTTGGACAGCCCTGTCGATAAACTGGTCGCTCGAACCCGACGAGATACCAAGCGACCGTTATTGCAGGGTGGCGATCCGGGAAAAATTCTGCGGGATCTAAAGGCCGTGCGCGGGCCACTCTATGCGGAGGTGGCGGATCATCGGGTGATTACCGATCAGCGAGGTGCAGGCGCCGTTACGCGGAAAATTCTGCGGTTGCTGGAGCAACAGAACAACAAGCTCACAAGGTCTAACACATGACAACAACGTCGAATTCGATGGGGCTGCCGACAGCCCAGACCCTGACGGTAGAGCTTGGAGATCGAAGCTATCCGATTCACGTCGGTGACTTGGGCGTGGGTGATTCCGCTGAACTTGCCCACTTGCTGGAGCCGCTCATTGCTGGCCAGCAGGTCGCGATCATCACTAACGAAACCATTGCGCCACTGTATTTGCAGCCGGTCCTGAAGGCGCTGGGACAGCGCCAGGTTGACGTGTATCAGCTGCCCGACGGCGAAGCCTATAAAACGCTTGAAAGCTATCAGGCGGTTACCACGTTTTTGTTAGATGCCAGACACAACCGCAGCACCTGTTTAATTGCTTTGGGTGGTGGCGTGGTAGGCGATCTGTGCGGCTTCGTCGCCGCGACCTACCAGCGGGGCGTGGACTTCATTCAAATTCCCACAACGCTTCTAGCTCAGGTCGATTCCTCTGTGGGCGGTAAGACCGCAGTCAATCATCCTGCGGGTAAAAACATGATCGGTGCCTTTTATCAGCCCAAGGCTGTGTTGGCTGACACATCGGTATTGACCACGCTGCCGCCGCGGGAATACGCGGCGGGTTTAGCTGAAGTGGTTAAGTACGGGGTGATCGATGACCATGAGTTCTTTGGGTGGTTGGAAGACAATCTGGAGGGACTGCTGAGCCGTTCGCCAGAGATACTCCAGCAAGTGATATTGCGCTCCTGCGCCAGCAAGGCAAAAGTCGTTAGCGAGGACGAGCGTGAATCGGGCAAGCGCGCCATTTTGAACTACGGTCATACCTTCGGTCATGCCATTGAAAAACTTGCCGGATACGGGCAGTGGCTACACGGCGAGGCGGTTGCCATTGGTATGGTCATGGCGGCGCGGCTATCGGTCCTGCATTGCGGGTTTGCGGAGTCGGATGCCGCGAGACTTGCGAAGCTGCTGGACGGGTTAGGCCTGCCCACAGCGCTGGGCGACCACAACCTCAGCGTGGAGGCAATGGTGGAAGCTATGGGGATGGACAAAAAGGTGAGCGATGGTCGGCTAAAATTCGTCTTGGCCCGGCGTTTGGGGGACGTGATGATCTGCGACGATGTGGGCGTGGACCTCCTAGTCAGCGTGCTTATCGAGCAAATGGGTTTGTCGGCAGATCATGGCTAAGCGGCTGCTTTATGGCGTGACCTGCCTTGTGTGTTTGCTGGCAACGCCGCATCTCAGCTGGGCCGAAGATGCGGCTGACGATGCGTCCAATGCGTTGCTCGAACAGTCCGTTGTAAAGGATGCCCAGTGGCTGATTCGACAGCCGGACTCTGGCTACACCCTACAGTTGCTTACCGTATCGTCCCGTCGCCAGTTGCAGGAATTTTCCGACCGCGCCGCTTCTCAGGTTGCCGGCACCTTGGCCTCATTCCGCTATCAAAAGGGGAACAGTCTGCTGTATGTATTGGTCTTTGGGGTATTTGAGACTGCAGAAGAGGCATCACAAGCGCAAAGGGCGCTGCAAATAGACGGGCTGGCCGCTGAGGATACGTGGGTACGTTCGCTAGCCGACGTAAAACAGAGTATTCGCACCACGCTGCAAGACTGAGACGAGCTGCTGGCGGATTTGTCAGGACATGTCCGCGCGGCTGGTGGGCAGCCGCGTGTGTACCGGGAAAATTGGCTAGGGTAGTTCGGTAATACCCATCAGATGACGGTCAATTTCGCGAGCCGCTTCGCGGCCCTCGTTTATTGCCCGCACAACCAAGGATTGCCCGCGCCGGCAGTCACCGGCTACAAAAACGTTGTCCACGTTAGTTTTGTAGCAGCCGTATTCGGCTTTGAAATTTGATCGTTCGTCGTATTCCAAACCAAGTTGGTCCGAGGCGGTATGCTCTGGCCCGAGGAAGCCCATGGCTAAGAATACCAAGTCCGCAGGCCAGTCTTTTTCGGTGCCCGGTACATTTTCAAATTTGCCGTCTTTCATTTCGACTTCGACGGTTCTGACGCCGGTTAGCTCACCTTGGTCATTGCCTAAAAAGCAAAGCGACGAGACCGAATAGACTCGTGGGTCTTCACCCTGCACCTCGGCGGCTTCTTCATGTCCGTAGTCCACGCGGAATATCTTTGGCCAAGTTGGCCAAGGATTGTTTGCATCCCGGCTTTCCGGAGGCTTTGGAAACAGCTCAAAGTTAACAAGGCTCTTGCAGCCATGGCGTAGCGACGTGCCAATACAGTCGGTGCCGGTATCGCCGCCGCCGATAACGATCACGTCCTTGCCCTTGGCCGAGATGTGGTTGCCGTCCTTGAGGTCCGAATCCAGCAGGCTCTTGGTGTTGGCACTTAAAAAATCCATGGCAAAGTGCACGCCCTTGAATTGCCGTCCTTCGATGGGCAGATCCCGCGGTACGGTGGCGCCCGTGGTTAGCAGGACAATGTCGTGCTGCTGCTGTAGGTCTTTAACGCTGACACTGTCGTCGCTGCCGTCACCCACAGCGGTTCCGGTAATGAAGGTGATGCCTGCTTCCCGCAGCAGGTTCACGCGGCGCTCTACAATATCTTCCTTGCCTAATTTCATATTTGGGATGCCGTACATTAGTAGGCCGCCAACACGATCGGCGCGCTCGTACACGGTGACGCTGTGGCCGACGCGATTGAGTTGATCTGCCGCTGCTAGGCCGGCAGGCCCAGAGCCGACAATGGCAATGGTTTTGCCTGTGCGGCTCGCAGGTGTATTCGGAGTTACCCAGCCTTCTTCGAAGCCCCGGTCAATGATGGCCATTTCAATGTTTTTGATGGTCACAGCCGGGTCCGTAATGCCTAAAACGCAGGAGCCCTCGCACGGCGCCGGGCACACGCGACCGGTAAATTCCGGGAAATTATTGGTTTTTTGCAGTCTGTCCAATGCTTCGCGCCATTCGTCACGAAAGACCAGGTCGTTAAACTCTGGAATCAAGTTATGAATGGGGCATCCTTCTTCTGACTGGCAGAAGGGCACGCCACAATCCATGCAACGGGCGCTTTGGGTGCTAAGACGCTGGATATCGTGGTTTGTGTAAATCTCGTTGAAATCCAGCAGACGCTCTTTTGCCGGCCGATAAGGGGCAGCTTGTCGCGGGAATTCCATGAAACCGGTGGGTTTACCCATATCTTCTTACTCTTACGCTCTTAGTTATCACTGAAGTTTGTTTTTCGCTTTAAGTGGTTCTACCCGCGCTGGCGAAGCTCGCCATTATCCGAGCAGAACCACGTCGCTTGCCCGTTAGCCAGCACTGACCTGCTGCTGGCGTTGCTGAAGTACCCGTTTGTAATCCCGGGGCATAACTTTAACGAATTGGGCAACGCTCTGGCCCCAGTTTTCCAGTACTTGGGCCGCTACGGTAGAACCCGTATGGGCCAAATGATTCTCGATCAGAGTTTTTAGCTCGGTCAAATCAGCATCGGTTTCAACGTCGTCGAGATCCACCATCTCGGCATTGCAGTTGGCCGCAAATTGCTGCTGTGGGTCCCAAATGTAGGCGATACCGCCACTCATCCCTGCGGCGAAGTTTCGCCCGGTTGAGCCTAGGATGACGACTCGTCCCCCAGTCATGTACTCACATCCGTGATCGCCGACGCCTTCTACAACGGCGCTGGCACCGCTGTTGCGGACACAAAAACGCTCGGCGGCAATGCCGCGGAAGTAGGCTTCCCCGGAGGTGGCGCCGTATAGGGCCACATTACCAAGCAAGATATTTTCTTCGGCCGCAAATTGGCTGTTCTTGGGCGGGTAAACGATAACGCGCCCACCGGACAGCCCCTTGCCAACAAAGTCGTTAGCATCACCTTCCACTTCCAAAGTAACGCCCTTGGCAAGGAAGCAGCCGAGACTCTGGCCAGCACTGCCGTTGAGTTTAAAGTGTAGGGTGTCATCGGGCAGCATTTGCGGACCGACTTGAGCGATGATTTGGTTGGACAGCATCGCCCCCACCACTCGGTTGGTGTTGATGATGGGTAGCTCTGCACGAACCTGCTCGCCCTTTTGCAGCGCCGGCGCTGCCAACTCGATAAGCTGGTTATCCAGCGCGCGATCCAACTGGTGATCTTGGTCGTGAATTGCGTAGCTGCCTAGGAATTCATCGGGAATTTCCGGCTGGGCCAAAATAGCCGTTAAGTCGATTCCCTCAGACTTCCAGTGGGCAATAGCCTCATCGGTCTTCAGCAAATCAACGCGGCCGATCATGTCATTAACCGTGCGCAGACCCAGTAAGGCCATTATTTGGCGCATCTCCTGGGCCACCATAAAGAGGTAGTTCACTACGTGTTCGGGTTCGCCGTTGAATTTCTTGCGAAGCTCAGGGTCTTGCGTTGCGATGCCAACAGGGCACGTATTCAGGTGACACTTGCGCATCATGATGCAGCCAAGGGCAATTAGAGGCGCTGTGGCAAAGCCGTATTCTTCGGCTCCCAGCAGGGCCGCCATGGCAACGTCTCTGCCGGTCTTAATTTGACCGTCGGTTTGCAGAACGACGCGAGAGCGCAGGTTGTTCATCACCAGAGTTTGATGGGTCTCGGCGATGCCAAGCTCCCAAGGCACCCCAGCGTGCTTGATGGAGGTCAAAGGTGATGCACCTGTGCCGCCGGAATCCCCGGCAATCACGATGTGGTCCGCCCGTGCCTTAGTCACCCCCGCAGCAACCGTACCGACGCCAATTTCGGCCCCTAGCTTCACGCTGATACGAGCCTTGGGGTTGGCGTTCTTCAGGTCATGAATCAGCTGAGCCATGTCCTCGATGGAATAAATGTCATGGTGTGGTGGCGGGCTGATTAAGCCGACCCCCGGAGTCGAGTGCCGCAGGCTGGCAATGTAGTCATCCACCTTGCCACCGGGTAGCTCGCCTCCCTCGCCGGGCTTGGCGCCCTGAATGATTTTGATCTGCAACTCGTCGGCGTTGCTGAGGTAGTTAATGGTGACGCCGAAACGACCACTGGCAACCTGCTTGATAGCCGAGCGCTTGGAGTCGCCGTTTGTCATGGGAATAAAGCGCTTGGCGTCCTCGCCCCCTTCACCGGTATTGGACTTTCCGCCCATACGGTTCATGGCGATGGCCAAGGATTCATGCGCTTCTGCGCTGATGGAGCCAAAACTCATGGCGCCGGTGGCGAAGCGTTTGACAATCTCGCTAGCGGGTTCAACCTCATCCAGCGGGACGCCTGTTGCCGGATAATTGAAGTCCAGCAGGCCGCGCAGGGTGGCTTTGCGGGTGTTGTCATCGTTCACTTGGTTGGCGAACGCCCAGTACGCGTCTGCACTGTTGCTTCGCGCTGCTGCCTGAAGGCTGGCTACGGACTTTGGATCCCACATATGGGTGTCACCATGCCTACGCCAGTGGAAGTCACCGGGGTTTGGCAACACGCTGACGGTAGCCTGATCTCGTTGCGGATAACCAATGGCGTGTCGGCGCTGCATTTCTTCGGCCAGCACATCCATGGAAACGCCTTCGACCCGGCTCGCGGTGCCGATGAAAGATTGGTTGATGACGTCTTGGGCTAGGCCCACTGCCTCAAAGATCTGCGCGCCTTTGTAAGACTGAAGGGTAGAGATACCCATTTTAGCCATGACTTTGAGCATGCCCTTGGCAACGGCTTTGCGGTAGTTTCGAACGACGTCGTCGCTGCTCTCCACGCCGCTTACACTGTCGAAGGCACCTTTTTCTTGCGCGTCCCAAAGTGCTTCAAAGGCGAGGTACGGGTTAATAGCGTCCGCGCCATAGCCTACCAACAGGCAGTGGTGGTGTACTTCACGGGCCTCGCCAGTTTCAACGATCAAACCGATTTGGCTGCGCTCGGCTTTACCGACTAAGGAATGATGGACACTGCCTACGGCTAACAACGCGCTCATGGCCACTCGGTCCGTGCCCAGAGCACGGTCGCTGAGCACGACGAGACTGTAACCATCGGCGATGGCCTGACTGGCCTCCTTGTTGATGCGCTCCAGAGCCTCTGCCAATCCCTGCTGGCCCGAGTAGGCCGGGTAGGTGATGTCGATAGTGGCCGTTCGCCAACCGCGATGATCCATGGCGGTGATCGATGCAAGCTCATCATTGGTCAAAATCGGGTGCGGTACGCGCAGCCGATGGGCGTTCTTGGCTTCGGTCTGCAGCAGGTTTTGCTCTGGGCCGATGTAGCAATCCAGCGCCATGATGACTTCTTCACGAATGGAGTCGATGGGCGGATTGGTAACTTGGGCAAAACGCTGTTTGAAGTAGTCGTACAGCATGCGCGGTTTGTCTGACATCACAGCTAGGGCTGCGTCGTTACCCATGGACCCTAGCGGGTCCCTGAGTTCCTTGATCATCGGCAGCAGCATGAACTGCATGGTTTCCTGAGTGTAGCCAAAGGCCTGCATGCGCGGCGTTAGGGTGACGTGGTTAAGCGCCTTACCCGCGACTTGAGGTAGGTCGCTGAGCTCAATGCGTTGCTCTTCAACCCACTTTTGATAGGGGCGTCGGCTGGCTAGGTCTGATTTCAGTTCTTCGTCAGGAATCATTCGGCCCTGCTCGAAGTCGATGAGGAAGATACGTCCGGGCTGCAGCCGTCCTTTTTCCACAACTTTTGCTGAGTCCACCGGTACCACGCCAACCTCCGAGGCCATGATGCAGATGTCGTCATCGGTAATGTAATAACGTGAAGGCCGCAGGCCATTTCGGTCTAAGACCGCGCCAATGCAGGATCCGTCGGAGAAAGCGATAGACGCCGGACCGTCCCAAGGCTCGATCAGGCACGAGTGGTATTCGTAAAACGCTTTCTTTTCCGCAGACATGCCCGCGTGTTGTTGCCACGCTTCAGGAATCATCATCAGCAACGCTTCTGGCAGCGTGCGCCCAGACATCAGCAGGAACTCTAGGACGTTGTCGAAGGTGCCGGAGTCCGAGCAATCTGGCTCTACGATGGGGAACAATTTTTTGATGTCTTCCCCGAAGTACTCAGAAGCGACTGTGCCTTCCCGAGCGTTCATGGCGTTGATGTTACCCAACAGCGTGTTGATTTCGCCGTTGTGGCTCATGAAGCGGCTGGGTTGGGCGCGATCCCAAGATGGGAAGGTATTGGTGCTGAATCGGGAGTGCACCATGGCCATGTGACTTTCGTACCCGGTATTCGTCAGGTCAGGATAAAACGGGAACAACTGATCCGGCGTCAACATACCCTTGTATATGATGACGTTCGTCGACAAAGAGCACATGTAAAATAGATGCGATTGGGTGACAGAGTCATCGGCCCGAACTAGGTGCGCGCTGTGCTTACGAATGGTATACAGCTTGCGCTCAAAGGACTCGTTTTCCATGCCGCCGATGGCGCCCTTGCCGACGAAGAGCTGTTCGAACGTTGGCATCGCTGCTCTGGCGGCTTTACCGACATCGGCGATATCAGGACTTGTGGGCAGTTCCCGCCAGCCGATAAGCGTTTGGCCCGCATCTTCAATGGCTTTGGCGATTATGGCCTTACAGGTTGCCCGTTGCTCAGAATCTGTTGGCAGAAAAACGTTGCCCACGCCGTATTCGCCGGGGTTGGGTAGCGCACGACCGAAAAGCTCTTGGGCCAGACCATCAAAGAAGCTGTGGGGCATACCTGTCATCACGCCGGCGCCATCGCCAGTGTTCTTCTCATAGCCAACGCCACCACGGTGCTCCATGCAGCAATTCATGGCAAAGGCGTCCTGCAGAATCTTGTGGCTGGGTCGTCCCTTAATGTCGCAAACGAAGCCCACGCCGCATCCGTCTTTCTCGTTTGCGGGGTCGTACAGCCCGTTCTTTTGTGGGAAGTTTCCGTTGAATGTCAGCGTCATAGATCGTCTCAGTTGTTTTTGTGTCCGGGCTTTAAACTGCCCCGACGAACCCTTACGGTGGACGGTTCGTCCAGCGATGCGCCGGCGTCAAAGCAAGTGAAATGCTTGGTCGGCCATTTGAAAGGGTCACGGTGCCTTGACTGCGCGAGCAAAGCGCAACAAAGGCTTTTTTTAATATGGTTTGGCAGATGCCGTAATTACAGATGATCTACCGGTCAGCGTCGACTGGTGGTGTTCCAGCCGGCCGGCAACATTCTCAAAAATGTACTGTGGAATCAAGCCTGTGTTGTCCTTTGTCGAAGGAGCAGTAAGGCTTTTACGGGTGTTTTGAGGTTGCTTTATGCTGCCAAAAAAGCCGAAAAAGTAGTGAATTGGAGGGGCCTTTGCCTTGGCGACAATTTGATCAAGCTGTGGCGCATATCGTGCTGTGCGATTTTAGTCAGGGTGCGCTGCAGGTGTGTATGCAGCAACGGGTCGCCACGGGATTTTTGGACGGATTCTGGGCTTATCCGGGTGGGCGGATTGAACCGGGTGAAAATCCCGCAGATGCGGCCCGGCGAGAGGCTTGGGAAGAAGTCGGTGTTCGCCCCCTGCAGGTGAGACTGGTTGGCGCGCTGACCTTTCCAACCGGTGCCGCTCATGGTGTTGGCATAAACTTTGTCTACGCCTGTCATCGCTGGCAAGGCCATCTGCACCAAGGCGAACCCCAGTTGCATGGGCCGCCCCAGTTTTACGCCTGTGATCAGTTGCCCGAGCCCAAACCCGTATGGACGGCAGAGGTGGCATCGAGGCTGGCCAGCCACAAGCCGGCGCTGTTCAAGCACTATGAGGGGTGATTTGCCAACTTTCTTTGCCTAATTTGCCCTGGGGGATAGGGCAATGACGATTTCAGTGCGGCAATTTTGCACCAGACCCCTTAGAATGCGCCCTCGCTAAAAACTACTTGTCACAACGTTGAGAGAGAAACAATGAAAGATCCAGTACGCGTAACCATCACCGGCGCTGCAGGCCAAATTGGCTATGCCCTGCTTTTCCGGGTGGCCTCGGGAGCCATGTTGGGTAACGACCAGCCTGTCATTTTGCAGCTGCTTGAGATTACCCCTGCGTTAGACGCGGTAAAGGGTGTGGTTATGGAACTGGACGACTGCGCCTTCCCGCTGCTGCAAGATGTCACGTACACCGATGACGCTAACCTCGCTTTCAAGGACACAGACTACGCTCTGCTGGTGGGCTCGCGTCCTCGCGGACCCGGCATGGAGCGCAAAGACCTGCTGGAAGCTAACGCAGCCATTTTCTCGGCACAGGGTAAGGCGCTGAACGACAATGCCTCCCGCAACGTTAAGGTCCTTGTGGTCGGCAACCCTGCCAATACCAACGCCCTTATCGCCCAGCGCAACGCGCCAGATCTGGATCCCCGAAACTTTACCGCTATGACTCGCTTAGACCATAACCGGGCCATGGCCCAACTGGCGGCAAAGGCTGGCAAGCATGTAGCAGATGTCGAGGGACTGTGCATTTGGGGAAATCACTCGGCGACTCAATATCCAGACATTCATCGTGCTCGCGTTGCTGCAGAGCCGGCTATGTCCATGGTCGATATGGATTGGTATACCGGTGACTTCATTCCCACCGTGCAGCAGCGTGGGGCAGCCATTATCGAAGCCCGGGGTGCGTCAAGCGCCGCCTCTGCGGCTAACGCGGCGATCGACCATATGCGCGATTGGGCATTGGGCAGTGACGCTGTGTTGTCCATGGGCGTTTACAGCGACGGCAGCTACGGTATCGCCGAAGGTTTGATTTACTCCTTCCCGGTGACTTGCAGCGGAGGTGACTGGAGCATTGTCCAAGGCGTGGAGGTTAATGCCTTCAGTCAGGAAAAAATGACGGCTACTGAAACGGAACTGGCCGAAGAACGTGACGCAGTAGCTCACCTGTTGCCCTAGATCTTCGGTTATGTCCTGAGCCTAAAGGGTCGCATGAGCGGCCCTTTTTGTTTTGAGCTCGCAATCTGCGATGATCGGGGATCACTTACAGTTCGAGATCGTCGTGTCCCAAGTATCTTCCGTTCGCCCCTTTACTCTTGAGATCGACCAACAGGTGTTGGACGACTTGGCCCAGCGCTTAGCCATGACCCGATGGCCGGATCGTGAAACGCCCAAGGACTGGAGTCAGGGCCTGCCGCTGGACTATGCCAAGCAATTGGCCAACTACTGGCAACACGAATACGACTGGCGCGAACGCGAGGCCTACTTCAATCAATTCCCGCAGTTCATCACCGAGCTGGATGGCTTGGATATTCACTTCATTCATCTGCAAAGCCCCGAGTCCGGCGCCCGACCTCTGCTCATGACACACGGCTGGCCCGGATCGGTGGTGGAGTTTCACAAAGTGCTGGGACCCTTGGTAGATCCGGTGGCCCACGGCGGAAGAGCTGAAGATGCGTTTCATGTGGTGTGCCCCTCGTTGCCCGGCTACGGATTTTCCGCGAAGCCTGACGGAACTGGGTGGGGCGTGGAAAAAATCGCCCAAGTTTGGAATGCCCTAATGCAGCGCTTGGGCTATGACCGTTACTTCGCTCAGGGCGGAGATTGGGGCTCTGCGGTGACCACGGCCATCGGTTTGCAGAACCAAGGCCAGTGCGCCGGCATTCACGTCAACATGCCAAATGCCAGCGCGACCAAGGAGGCTCTGGCTAATCCAACCGAGCGGGACAAAATTGCCCTAGCCGGTGGCAGGTATTATCAGCAGTGGGGTGCAGGGTATTCCACCCAGCAAAGCACCCGCCCCCAAACCTTGGGCTATGGATTGGTTGACTCGCCCGTCGGGCAGGCCACATGGATCATCGAGAAGTTTTACGAGTGGACGGATTGCGACGGCCATCCGGAGAATGCTCTGAGTCGCCAGGAGCTTATAGACAACGTCATGTTCTATTGGCTGCCGGGTACCGGAGCATCATCGGCGCGCCTGTATTGGGAGAGTTTTGGCACAGCCTTTAGCGGGGTTGCCGATCGACAGGTTAAGATCCCAACAGGCTGCAGTATTTTTCCAAAAGAAATTGTTGCCACCCCCCGCAGTTGGGCCGAGCGGCGCTATCCAAACATCGTGTATTGGAACGAGCTGGATAAAGGCGGGCATTTTGCCGCCTTTGAGCAGCCTCTACTGTTTGTTAACGAACTTCGGCGCTGCTTCGCTTTGATGAGCCTTTAGCGGCGAGAGCGACGAGAGCAACAAAAACAGCGAGCGAAATGCTTGGCTGCAGGTTAGCGACCCCGAAACTCAGGGGTGCGTTTTTCGCCGAAGGCCTGACGCCCCTCGGCACCGTCTTCGCTGAACTTAATGCCCAGCAGTCGATCTCTCGCGATGGCCCCGGCCTCAGCAGGACTTTTGTTCAACGTTGCCAAGCTGAATTCTTTGAGGCCTTGAACCACCAATGGAGCTGAATTGGCCAGAATTTTAGCCCAGGCATGAGCGTGGGCTTCCTCCTCGCCATTAGGCACAACCTTGTTCACCATGCCGGCCTCCAGCGCCCTCTGGGCGTCAAAGTCCTCGCCTAGCAGCATAAACTCCATGGCGATTTTATGCGGGATCCGCGCGACGGCGCTGGCGATCAGGCCACCGGTAAAGCCCAGCTGCGCTTCTGGATACTTAAACTTGGTGTTCTCGGCAGCGACGACTAAGTCGCACATTTGCACGATGATGTAGGAGCCGCCAATACACCAACCCTTCACTGCGGCGATTACGGGTTTGGTGGTGGTTGCACCTATGCTAGGAACGCCCTGCCACATTTCTTTCGGGGTATCCTTGACGTCAGCGCCCACAGAAAAGGCGCGGTCGCCGGCCGCGGTCAGAACGGCGACGCGGTCGTCGCCCTGCTCGAGCCTCTGCCATGCTGCCTGCAGAGCTAAGATCACTTCTTCGTTCAAGGCATTCATGCGATCGGGCCGGTTGATGGTAATGGTGGCCACTTGATCCTGAGAGGCGTAGGTGACTAGTTCGCTCATGTCGATCTCCTATAAACAGATGCTATCAGTGGCCCATGATGGACGACCAAGTCTCCAGATCATTAATCCGCAGGTAAACGTTGCTCTTCTTAGTTTCTCCCATGGTTGCATTGGGCACATGACCATAGTTGTGACCCGGCAGCAGCAGGGTATCGTCGGGCAAACTGCACAACTTGCACATGCTGTGATACATGTCCTCGGAATTGGAGCCAGGCAGGTCGACTCGGCCGCAACCGTTAATAAACAACGTATCCCCGCTGATGAGGGTATTTTTGACTTTGAAGCATTGGCTGCCGGGGGTGTGTCCTGGAGTATGCAGAAACTCGATCTCGATGTTGCCCACCCGCAAAGTATCTCCGGATTCCACTCGAGCAATATCCGACTCGGAAACCTCGGTTACCTTTTTGATGCCGTCGGCTTCTAGATTGTGGGCGTACAGCTTTACAGGATTTGTCTCCAGTAGCTTGGCGTAACCCTCGACCTGATTGCCGCTGAAAGACCCGCCGACATGATCCGGGTGGTAGTGGGTTGCCAGCGCAGCGGTCAGTTTGTAGTCCTTTTCGTTGATGTGATTGACGAGAGAATCGATATCCCAAGCTGGGTCGACTAGGACCACCTCACGGGTGCTTCGGCAGCCGATGAGGTAGGTGTAGTTCTGCATTGGACCGATTTCGATCTGTTCAATGATCAGATCGGAAGGTTCTTCCCACGCGGCTTCGCTCATGTGTCTTACTCCCCGTTTGCCTTGCTAAGAGAATGTGTGATCAGCCCAAACCATAAAGAAATTACCCCGCTGAGTAAAAACCTCGCTGGGTCGACAGTTTCTTCAACAAGATAGGTTTTGGGCGCTGTGCCCCTTCTCGAACGGAAACCTTCCGCTATAGTTTGGCGATGGAGGTTCCCCAACAACCCAATCGACCGGTGAGTCAACTGACATTGGGCAGTTCATTGCCAATGCGAAAAACCTTGGTGTCGGCACTGTTAACTCAGACCGGTTTGCCCCTGGCCACAGTGGCGTTAGAGAGTGGGTTGAGCGGTTCGGGGGAATTGCGTGCCTACTGCCGGCATGTGCATGGTTTAACCCCAACGCAGCTGCGTCGATTACGGGGGCGCGCCAAGGCTGAATCCAGTGCGATTACGCTAACGCTGCCGGTAAAAGGCCCGTACCACCTGGATTGGGCTTTTGCTTACCTAAAACGCCGTGCGCTACTGGGTATCGAAGAGGTTATCGGCCACCATTACAAACGCCGGGTATCGACGGCGAGCGAAAACCCCGCCTGGGTCGAGGTTTGGGCCAGCGATAGCGGTCTTAAGGCCCGATTGCCATTGGGGCACACTCCAGTCTACGAACTGCTTGAGCGAGTGGTTCGGTTGTTTGACTTGCACACCGACAGCCGCGTGATTGATCACGCCTTATCGACCTGCTCGCCCCTGTTGGCTCAGAGTGTAGATCAGGCGCCCGGATTACGGGTGATGGGTGCGTGGGATGGTTTTGAAACCACCGTCCGGGCAGTGTTGGGTCAGCAGGTGAGCGTGGCCCGGGGTACTGAGTTGGCTAATCGCATGATTGAAGCCTATGGGCAGGGCGACTTTCCCAGTCCGGTTCAATTGCAGGATCAAGACATTGCCGAACTAGGAATGCCCGGCAATCGGGGCAGAGCCATCGCCACCATCGCGCAGTGGGTGGGTCAAGAGGATCTTCAACTGTCCGAAGGCGAGGCTGCTCAAGCCTTCGTCTCGCGTATTGGTGAGATCAAGGGCATCGGCCCATGGACCCAAAACTACATACGACTGCGCGTGGTGAAGGACTCGGATGCGTTTCCGCACAACGACTGGGTTGTTTTGAAGCAGTTGCAGACCACACCAGCAAAAGCCTTAAAAACAGCAGAACAGTGGCGCCCCTGGCGTGCCTATGCGCTGATGCATCTGTGGCGACTGGCCTCCGTCGCCCGAGAGGTTGAGACGCCTGGCGAACACAGTAAGTAAGCACACGCTATTCATTTGGCGCAGGAGGAATAGGATGAGCACAGTTATGAGCACTTTTTTCAGCACCATGGACAGCCCAATTGGTTCCTTGATGCTGACGGCGAACGAGCGCGCTTTGACCGGTCTGTATTTTTCCAAGGGTAAAAAAGCTCGGTCGATGCCGGATCCTACATGGCGTCACGACGATGGACTTTTTGAACAAGCGAAAAGGCAGTTGCAGGAATATTTTTCCGGCCAAAGACGAGCCTTTGACCTAGCGCTGGAGCCACTGACCACACCGTTTCAGAGCCAAGTACTGGCGGCCTTGCAAGACATCCCCTATGGCCAAACCCGCACCTACAAAGAGATTGCTGAAGCCGTAGGATCGCCCAAGGCTGTGCGCGCTGTGGGTAATGCCAATGGCAACAATCCCCTGGCGATCTTCATCCCCTGTCATCGGGTGGTGGGAAGCGATGGGTCGTTGACTGGTTTCGGCGGCGGCTTGGACGCAAAGAAATTTTTGCTGGCGTTAGAGCGCTAATCCGGGTTGGTCGGCCACCGATTGTAACTAAATGGTTACTATTGTGTTGGGTGAGAGTCACTTGCGTTGCTAAGTAAATAAATGGTTACATCGTGCGGTGCGTAATCCACAGCAAACACGTCATAAGCTATTACAGGCGGCAACCCAAGAGTTAGTGACTCTGGGGTTCGCGGGTATACGCGTGGACCGGTTAGCGGCAGAGGCCGGCATCAACAAACGAATGATCTACCATTACTTCGGCAACAAAGAGGGTTTGTGCGCTTGGGCGTTGGATTCTCAGGTTGTGTGCCTTGAACGCCATGAATCGGCGCAGCGTCAGCGCGCGAGCGCAACGGCCAATGTGCCCGAGATGCCCCTGGCTGGCGCCTTGAGAAACCTGCTTGCGCCCTTGTTGCCAGATTCGTCGGCAGATTCATCCGCTGTAGAACGGGCCTCACTGGGAAGGGAGCATTCTCCAAATACCGACGGCATTCAGCGAGCCGCCATTATCCTCGCCCGCGCCCTGTTGGATTTGCGCGGAGCGCAATCCGATTACACGCTAACGCTGCGTGAAGAAGCGGCATGGCAGCGAGTTATGCCTTGGCTGACGTCGCTGGCGGCACCTGATGGCTTGTCCGCACCGCCGCCCACATTGATACCCCAGGCAAAGCAGCGGCTGAGCATAAGCCCGAAAATACAGCCGATCTAAGACGCACTTGAAATGGCGCAAAGCGTTAACACGTTTGCAGCTTCCGGTTAAGTATCACCCTCCCGCAACTGCCGATATTCCGAGCAGCGTGCCGTCTAATACACCAGTCAAGCCGGCATCGTGTAAGTGAAAGGTCCCGGCGCCCTGCAAAGATTAGGGCATGCAAGATAGGACCCTGAAAGATAAGAAGGTTGTCTACGTAGATGATAGTATTGCCCCCGTTTAGCGGCGCAATTGATCTCTTGAAGAAGTCGGGCGCATCAAGGCTAAAATAAGTACTGTCCTCGAAACACAATCCAAAGGCGGAAGAAAGGGCGTTGCCCCGGCGGGCCTGTCGTCTCAGTACTTTCTCATGAACATTTTGAGCTAGAAGAGAATCTTGATGGATAAAAGCGAATCAGATCGCGCAGAGGTAGCAATTATAATGGGCAGTCGGTCTGATTGGCCGACGATGAAGTTAGCCGCCGATATGTTAGATCAACTCGGAGTAACCTATAAGGCGTCGTTAGTTTCTGCGCATCGAACCCCGCACCGGCTGGTCGAGTTCGCTTCAACTGCGAGCGAACATTACAAGGTGGTAATCGCTGGAACCGCCTACGCGGCCCACTTGCCGGGTATGACGGCCTCGTTCACTGATATTCCCGTTATTGGCGTGCCCATCGAGTCTAAATCACTAAAGGGTCTCGACTCGCTTTTATCGATAGTACAGATGCCAAAGGGAATCCCGGTTGGAACATGCGCGATAGGTGAAGCAGGTGCGGTAAATGCCGGCATCTATGCGGCGAAAATAATCGCATTGACGAATCCAGATGTTGCGGCAAAAGTCGCGGCGTACAGACGGAATCTGGCGGAGTCGATCCCCACCACTGTTGAGGATTAGTTTCGGGCAACAGGGCGTCAGCGTGTTGCACGGCGGCCCCCCCAAGCGCAACGCAAAAGCCGTGATCCGCGTGCTTGAGAGCACCTTGAGGGCAGGACGCGCCATGCGACTTGACGCCGGTAAGACACGCAAGCCTATGGTAATCTATTGCCCCGCCGTTTTTGAATTTTACCTGGCGGAAATATCGGAGTTTATTTTTTGAAACCACGACTAGGGATCATTGGTGGCGGGCAGCTTGGTGGCTTGATATGCCAAGCCGCTCAAGCGATTGGCGTAGAAACAACGGTTCTGACCAAAGCGCCAGAAGGGTTGGCGGTGACACACGCCGGTGCCCTAATAGATGCCGGATTCGATGATCTATCCGCGATTGACGCACTGCTCGCCGCATCCGATGTCATCACCTTTGAGCTTGAAGATGTGCCAGTCGAGACGTTGCAGAAACTGGCAGAGCAAGATGAGGTTCGCATTTATCCGCGACCCGAAACGATGCTACTGATTCAGAACAAGGGCCTGCAGAAAGACTGGCTTGTGCGGCACGGCTTCCCCACGAGTGATCACCTACGTTTTGACGAGGGCCTGGACGCAGCAGCAGCGATGGATCGGCTGGGTCCCGATTTCGTGATTAAGACGCAGCGCGGCGGTTATGACGGATTAGGAGTGACTGTCGTAAAGGGCGGGGCGATACCCGCTGGCTACGAGGACGTACCAACGATCGCTGAAGCACTCGTGCAAGATTTTGTCGAGATTGCGGCCTTAGTGGTGAGAGACCCGGCCGGAAACACACAGGTGTTTCCGATTTTTGAGTCGATCTTTGATGAGAGTGGCAATGTTGTAAGACGTGTCGCCTGTCCTGCCAACGTGAGCGCTGACGTAACAAGCCAGGCGGCTCAACTCGGCTGTGACATTGTCAACGCGCTGGAAGGCGTTGGGGTGTTTGCGATCGAATACTTCCTTACCCAAGATGCATTGTTGGTCAATGAAATTGCACCTCGAGTTCATAACGTAGGACATTTGACGATCGAGGCGAGCAATGCTTCCCAATTTGAACAACATGTTCGTGCGGTTATGAATATGTCGCCACCCTCAGTTTCTGTATCGCCAGCCGTGATGGAAAATCTGCTTTATGAGGCATCCATTGCGACTGCCTGCGAACAGTCGACAGATGTGCGCGGGGTCGATGGGGTGGCAGTGCACTGGTACGGGAAGAGCGCGCCGAGGCCATTAAGGAAAATGGGGCATCTAACGGCTGTCGCGGCTAGCGTAGAGCAAGCTGCACGACTGGCAGACGCGGCGGTAGAAGAACTCAGGGGGCAGTAGTCAGCAAAGGGGTCAGCAAAGGGGTCAGCAAAGAGGTAAGAGCAGATACTGCCCTGCGAAAGATCGCAAAAGCGTTAGAGGCAATCGTATCGAATAGCCAGAATTTCGTACTCGGTGGGATCCGGAGTTTTTTCAAAGCTCAGAACCTTGCTGTTCTGGGTTGTTTGCAAAATAGAAATATCCTCGCCTGCTGACTTGCCGATAAGTGCCTTGGCCATGGGTGAATCGATGCTGATGTAGGCGGGGTCATGATCGATTTCATCAGGGCCAACAATTCGGTAAGTATAAAGTTCCTCGGTATCCCAATGACGCAGCTCCACCCAAGCCCCGAAATAGATTTTGCTGGGATCGCTGGGTAGCCGATCTACGACTTGCATAGTGCTAACGCGTTTGTCCAGATACCGAATGCGCCGGTCTATCTCGCCGAGTTGGCGTTTGCCGTAGATGTAGTCGGCATTTTCAGAACGATCTCCCAAGGCAGCGGCGGCGGCCACTCGAGCGGTAACTTCGGGTCTTTTCTCCTTCCACAAGTAGTTAAGCTCTTCCTGAAGACGAGCAAATCCCTCAACGGTGATAATTGCCGCCTTGGCAGGCTCTGGTGGTCGATAGCGTCCCATGGCAAGAGACTACCTGATGACTTTTGCCCCCGCCTGCCCAATCTTCTCAATTGTCAGAGTTTGGGTACTTTAGCGGGTGTTGCATGGGGACAGCTTGGATACAATCGCCCATCGCGGCGGGACCTTGGGAGGGTCGACCATGGCAGGAAACGAAAAAATTCAGGTCACTAAGGCATCGGGGGCCTTGGGTGGATTTGTCCACGGAGCATCTCTTGAGGAGGTTGCCTCCAGCGACGCTGTGTATCAGCGGGTTCGCACGTTATTGGTAGAACACGAGGTACTGTTTTTCCGCGATCAGCCTCAAGACCCGCAAGTATTCGCGGCCTTTGCAAAGACCTTTGGCGAGGTGCTGGGACATCCGGCCTACACGACGGTGGACGAGGCTCCAGATGTGCAGATTCTGGAGAGCACGGCTGCTAACCCGTCCAAGATCGAAGTGTGGCATTCGGACATGACGTTTATGCAGACACCCCCAAGCTTTACCCTGCTGCAGGGCCAGATCATTCCGGCGTTTGGTGGCGATACTCTTTGGGCTAGCGCCACGGCTGCCTACGATGCTCTGTCACCGCAGATGCAGGCGTTTTTGCTGCCCCTGCATGCGGTGAACGACTTTCGCCATGGGTTTCGGGAGAGTTTGGCGGAGCCGGGTGGGGCGGAACGCTTAGCGCCGGCCATTGCTGAAAATCCGCCGGTGCAACATCCGCTGATTCGCACCCATCCTGAAACCGGTCGCAAAGCTATTTATGTAAACGCGTTGTTTACGACGCATATAGCGGATCTGCCGACGAAAGAGAGCGATGCGCTGCTGGCTTTTTTGTACCGCCATGTGGTGACGGAAGAGCATACGGTACGTTTGTCTTGGCAGCCGGGCACTGTGGCGATTTGGGATAACCGTTCCACCCAGCACAAACCGGTTAACGATTTTTTACCTCAACACCGCTTGATGCACCGTGTTACCTTAACCGGCGATCGACCCGCCTAATTGGAGAATCTTATGCGCGTGATTTACACCAATCTCATTGCCGCGGTAGCCAGCGTTGTCCTGCTGGCGGCCTCAATGGTTTACGCGGAGCCAAGTCAGCCTGAGCTAACACTGTTACCGGCTAGCGCGTCGGCCGCTGAACGGCAGGCCGAGGCGGAAGCACTCGAGGTTATGTATGCCTTTATGCGCTCGTTTAATGCCAAGGACCCGAAAGCATTTGCCGATACGCTGTTGTTTCCTCACGTGCGAGTTGCCAGCGGCGGCGTTCGGGTTTCGCCGGATGTTGAAGCCTTTATTCAAGCCACGGATTTTGACGCCTTTGCCCGACGATTCGACTGGTCTTTTAGCCGCTGGGAGAGTATCGAAACCGTGCAAGCGGGCGAGAACAAGGTGCACTTTGCCGTCGTATTTGTTCGTCACAACAGCGCCGGCGAGCCGAACGCGACTTTCCGTTCGCTGTATATCCTGCAGCGAGGGGCGTCGGGATGGGGTATCCGCTCTCGTTCCAGTTTTGCGCCTTAATCTGTACTTGCGACTCGGGTCAAAGAAATGAGCCAACCTATGGCCACAGTTGATGACTACTTAGCCGCGGCCGGATCCTTGGACAAAGCCCTGTTGCCGCTCGGCTTTTTGTTGGCTTTCTGCGCCCAGCATCAGCTGCTGAGCCAGCAGTTCACGTCGCAGTACGCCCAGCAGTTGTCGGCGGTTCGTTTGCAAGAAGGGCGGGTGTCATCACTGTTTGCCGCTCATGGGGCCATGCTCAACGAAACAGACTTTACGCCGGCAGGGGCGGCGTTTGTGGGGCAGTGTCTGCCACGTCTGGCCGATGATTTTGCTCAGACCTTTGGCCCAGACTGCTACGAAATTGAGGATCATTGGGAGAACTATCAGCAGTTGGCGCAAGTTCTGGTGCGGCGATTGCGCGGGGCGCCGGTGCGGCGGGGCGAAGGTGGCGGCTTCCTTGCGAGCCTAGCAAGGCGAGTTAAAACGCTATGGAGTTAGCGTTACGCGATTACGAAGTGTTCCGTGGTGACTCAGCGCTTCTGCCCGGGGAAATGTCGGCTGTTTATGCAGCGCTGGCGCCGGAGCCCCAAGTGCTTCGCGTTGCCAAACTGAAGGAGCAGATCATCGGCGGCTACGCCATGTACCTACCCGGCAATGCAAAACCACGTTATGAATTGGCCATGGTTCTGGTGCTCGAGCCCTATCAACGCAATGGCGTGGGTCGTTGGCTGGTCGGTCACGCCATTGGTGTGGCTGAAAGTCGGGGAGGGCGTCAACTGCTGGCACCATTGACTGACCCCGGAGGTTTTTTCCTCGGTTTGGGTTTTCAGGGCAAGCCCGGTGACTACCGATTCGAGATGATTCCGGAGTAACTAGGCGCCGAGTTTCCGGTCGATGTAATGCTAGACCGTTTCAGAGAACATGATTAGGCTCCTAGTAAAGAAGCCTAAAGGGTCTGCCATGCAAAACAATATTCAGATCACCTACCAGCAAGTACCACGTTTTCGCACCGGTGATTCGGCTGCGACGGACTATCTTGATGAACACGGCTACGTGATTTTTGCGAACGCACTAACTACTGCAGAAGCCAATAAAGCCTTGGACCTGCTGTGGGATTATTTAGAAGAACTCGAGACCGGTATTGATCGGACCGACCGTAAAACTTGGGGCGATGATCGTTGGCCCACCGCTGTTCACGGAGGCATTTTACCCAGCTACGGCATTGGCCACAGCGCGGCTCAATGGTTCATTCGCGATGTGCCCAATGTGAAGCAATGTTTTGCTCAGGTGTGGGACGGTGACGAGGACCTATTGGTGAGCTTCGATGGAGTAACCATCTGGCGGCCGTGGACCTACGAAGAGTCATGGAAAACCAATGCCGGTAACAGTTGGCTGCACATTGACCAGCATCCGATTGGCCGCCCCGGTAAACACTGCGTTCAGGGTCTGGTGAATCTATTGCCGACATCTCCTGAGACCGGGGGCAACGTGGTGATTCCGGGTAGTCATAGGCTGTTCGAAAAAATACCCGAGCAATACACGGAGCGACTGGATCGAATACACCCGAGTATTGATCACTTCCGATTTCCGAATGACGACGAAAACCTTGTCCAAAATCAGCCCATCATGTGCCACATGGAAGCCGGAGACTTGCTGCTGTGGGATTCTCGAACCATTCACTGTAGTGCCCCCAGCTTGACGACGCCAAGCCGCGACGATGAGTTGCTTCGGGCAGCAAGCTTGATCTGTATGATGCCGCGATCAAAGTCCAACCCTGAGGTTATTGAAAAGCGCAAGGCCGCCGTAGACAACCTGACCTCCACTACAAATTGGTCAGACCGCTTTATTGATGCCGATGCCTTCCCCAACATACAGGCGGCGCCTCTGAGAGAAACCTATACTTGGCCGAAGGTGCCAACCCTGAACAACTACCAGCTGGCCATGGTGGGTTGGACGCAAGAGGAGATTGCCGCTCGGCAATCCTAGCCCGCGGCACGGGGGTTTCCTTTAACGCGGCTCGTTATCGGCCCGGGCGGCCCGACCAAGGTAGCCGCCGTGGTGGCGCAGGCCGTAGTCTTCGCGGGTAACGCCTTTTTGCTCCAGCAGCGCTAGAGCAAGGGCGTCGCTGATGGCCAGCATAACGGCCATAGACGCGCTGGGCGTCAGGCCCAAGGGACAAGGTTCGGTAATGACACCCATGTTTAAAATCAAGTCGCTGTGATTTCGCAGCTCCGAGTCTAGGTGCGAGGTCACACCAATGATTTTGTCCACGCCCAAGTGGCGAGACATCTCCATAATTTCCAGCACCTCTCGGCTTTTGCCGCTGGTAGAAAAAGCGATCATCACATCGTTGCTTCCGACCAATCCAAGGTCACCGTGGGCAGCCTCGGCGGGATGAATAAAGTCCGCTGGCGTGGCCGTAGAGCACAGGGTGGCTGCAAATTTCTTTGCGATGTGCCCGGCTTTGCCGATACCGGTGGTGAGTATTTTGCCCCGACAGGCCATCATGACTTCCACTGCGCTAATGAAATCGGCATCGACTTCAATGGCGCTAATTGCTGCGGCTTCTGCCCGAAACACCGCCTCCATGCGTTCTTTGATTTCCAAAAAGTAACCCTTAGCTTCTGCGTCGAAGCTGCGCAGCTTAACTCATTGAATCGAAAAAAAGAGGCTTAAATGGTTGCGGTATGACAATCCGTCGCTGACGCTTGCTGGAGCAAATGCCGATGAGCCCGCTGTTTGCACTCAGAGCCTAGGGCCGCATTCAAGGGGTCTGACGTTAGCGACTGTGGTAGGTCAATTTCTTATTCCCTTGCCTGTCGGCTGCCTGCGAATATCCGTCTGGCTGTGTTTATGGTAACGGATTCTCGGTGATTGTGAACGATGTGCCTGGGTCGCCGATCAGCACTAAATCACAGTTTTGGTAATCGTCGCGAATGTCATAGCGCATCTGAGGCTCAACCTTGATGCTCAGATAGCCCTTGTCACAGTAAAGCTTGCCCTCTGATAAAGCGCCATCGACGTTAAACAGGCCGAAAGCTTGAGTAAGGAGTTTGCGCCTGGCGCTGTAATGGTCATGAATGGTCACGTGAGCGCTGAAGGGTTTACCCGAGTCTTTGATATCGAGAATCTGCTGAACGGCGGTTTCGTATTCAGCGCGATGACTTGAGTCCGACAGTTGGGTCTCGATGATTTGCCAAGTCTCCAATGCTGCCGCGAGGTGATGATTTTGCACTTGCAGCCAAAATAAATTTCCGAGCAGTTGCCGATACTCCTTCTTACTAAAAATAGAAAATTCCTTTTCCCAGTGTATTGCATTTGTAAGGTGCCTTAGGGCGGTTTCAGGATGATTCCTGTATTGGGCGTGGACGGCCCGCGCCAATTCAAGGTGCGCCATTTCGTAGATTCTTTTGGTTTTAAAATTGTTGAGGAGCTGTAAGTGCTTTTGAATGGCTGCGTCGTCGCGCGCTGCGACTGCTCGCGTGAATTTTCGATAGTTGCATACAACAATCCGGTGGGCTCCACGGTCGAGCCCTTTGATCCCAAATCTGACCAACACCGAAACTCCGGCGTGAATCGGTTTGCCGTTAGCCCTGGCTGGCTGGTATCTGTGTCGTTGAGCGGCTCGAACTGCGGCCTTGATGAAAGATTTGTGCCCCCCAAAACCGGTGGCCTCTATTTCGTATGTATTGCCCTCAGGGTCCACCATGAAATTGATGACAGCCCAGCCTTCGATGCCTTGGTTTAGCGCGCTTTGTGGGTATCTAGGCTCCCTAAGTTTAATGGCTTTGGGTGGTTCGTAGGCATGAACAGGAACGATCAGATCTCTTTCGGGTTGCTGGTCGGATGTCCCGGCAACGTTTTCAGGATAAGCGTGTGTTACATCGACCCGGGACAACAGGCATAACAATAGGATGACCGGTAAACCTGCCGCTGTGGAGGAGAACCTCCCTCGCCGTCGATTTCGTGCGTTCATAGGACTGCCCTCCAAGTCACTGGTGAAACCTATGGCTCGGTTTCGGCACTGGATAGAAAATTCCGACGGGCGGAGACGTTCCCAAGATGAACGGTGGGGATGCGGCGGTGCTAAGGAAGAATAGCCTCATCGGGTTCAGTCGGCGTCATGCCGAGTGATGTTTACCAGCCGAGTCTTAGGGCATGATGGGATCCATGACAGTGACGACCCTTGAACCCGCCTTGAATTGCCTGCCTCGCCCTCTACGCCTGCGCGTGCAGGGTGAATCGTCAGGAATATCGCCTGCCGTCGGGCCAACGGCGCTGGAATCCGTTGGGTTTGAAAACCCCACCTTGGTTGCCTTTGCCCGGCAACTCTTAAGTCCCTATCGTTTGGGTACGGTGTCTCTTGAGGTGGCGGAGGTAGCCGATCCGGCGGTGCCGCAGATGTCTATGGATGAATCCTATGCATTGGAAGTGACGGATGCCCGGATTCGACTTGAGGCCGCTTCTAAGTGGGGTGCTTTGCGGGGTCTGAGCACCCTCGCTCAACTTGCCCGACACGACCAGCTACTGCCGGGGCTGACCATTCAAGACCGTCCGCGTTTTCCTTGGCGGGGGCTGCTGTTAGACGTGGCCCGGCACTTTTTCCCCATTCAGAGTTTAAAGTCTGTGGTCGACGGCCTAGCCATGTTGAAGATGAATGTGCTGCATCTGCATCTTTCCGATGATCAGGGCTTTCGCTTTGCCAGCGCTGCCTATCCTAAGTTGGCTAGCACCGATCACTACACCCGTGAGGAACTTAAGGCGCTGGTCGGCTACGCTGCAGAGCGCGGGGTGCGCATTGTTCCTGAGCTAGATATGCCCGGCCATGTCACCTCGTGGCTGGTTGCCTACCCTCAATGGGGTAAAAAAAATATCTGCGAACCCACTCAGCGCTTTGGGGTTCACAAAGGGTGCCTTAATCCGCTTGACGAAAACGTCTATGCGGCCATTGAAACTTTGCTTGGGGAACTGGCGGACGTATTTCCAGATGACTATGTCCATGTCGGTGGCGACGAGGTGAGTCCGGACTGGTGGCAGCAGGATCCAGTCATAGCCGAGTATCTGCAGCAGCAAGGCATGAGCACTCATGACTTGCAAAACGAGTTTCTCACTCGAGTATGTTCCTTGGTGCGGGCGCAGGGCAAAACACCGGTGGCGTGGGATGAGGTGCTGCACCCGGATATGCCGGATTGCGTGGTGCAAAATTGGCGGGGTGCCACCACCCGTGATCGTGGGCTAGCCCTTGGTCAGCCCGTCTTGGTATCAGCCCCGTATTACCTAGATTTGCATTACCCTGCCGATATCCACTACGACTTTGATCCGGAAATGCCCCAGGCCGAGTGGCTGGCAGTGGAAGACGCGGTGCAGCAAGACCCGCGTCTGGGCCACGTTGCCCAGGGTATTGAATGGACTAGGCAGTGGCGGCGCGGTGTCGCCGAGTTTAATGGCGATATCAATGTCTTGGGCGGTGAAGCCTGCCTTTGGTCGGAACTGGTCACGCCCCAGCTATTGCCTGCCCGCCTATGGAGCCGTTTGCCCGCCGTGGCCGAGCGACTTTGGTCAGCGGCCGACTGCACCGATGTGGAAGACTTTTACACCCGTCTTCAAGCCTGCTGGCTTTGTTTACCGGAAGACCCAGAGCTGGCGGCGCGAAGGAACCTAGAGGCCATGGGCCTTAATCTAGATCAGATAAAGGTGATCTGCCTGCTGGAGCCAGTAAAATGGTACGGGCGTCTGCTGGGGCAGCAGGCTTTAGAAGCCAGAATTGCTGGAAGCGAGATGCCAAAGGCCCGCCCCTACAACCTTGAGACGCCCTTGAATCGGGTGGTGGATATGCTGCCGCCAGAAAGTATAGCCGCGCGGCGCTTGGATGAACTGGGTCTGGTGGCAAGTGCCAACCGAGTGCGAGAACTGCTAGCGCCCCTAAGAGACCAGCAGGTTCCGGAAGAATTGGCATCGCCCGTACACGCCCTTGGTCGTGGTGCTGGGATCATCCGCTCCTATGTCAGCGGCGATCTGAGCAGGGACGAAACCCTACGCGGCCTCGACGGACTGGATCGGCCCTACGGCGAATACATGGTCGCGCCCTTGGTACGCTGGCGCTGGGCTTTGCAGTCGCAAGAGGACTCGGGGGCAGGCCGGAATGGTGAGCATGAATGACGGTGCTAGCCCTCAAGCAGCCCCAGCTTCAGCAACGGCAGCGACGAAACAGATGACAACAGATGCGGCATTGGATGCGGCGAAAACGGCAGCCCAGGCTTGGTTTGATGCCGCTGAACTGGAGCCACTGGGCCAAGGACACATTCATCAAACCTATCGCCTGACAGACGCCTCCCAACCCGATAGGAGTTATGTCCTGCAGCAGATTAATGCTGTGGTTTATCAAGACATCGACCTGCTCGACGCTCAGACTCGTTTGGTTCTTGGCGCGCTGGCTAACGATTCCGGCTATGTAGGGCAGTATCAGGTTCCGGAGTTGATTCCCACAAAGTACGGGGAGTCATTGTCCAGACCGTTAAGAGCGGAGGGCTTTACTTGTTGGCGGATGTGGCGCTATGTCGAGGGTTCCGCCACATACGATCCCCCTCAAAACCGACGACAAATTCAGCTCGCAGCCCAAGCTTTTGGTGCCTACCAGCGGGCGCTTGAAGCTTTGGAGCCGGCGCAGCTCGCGCACACGATCCCGAATTTTTTGCACCTGTCTGGGTATCTTGCCCAGTTTGATGCTGTTCTTGCTGTTGCCGACCCAGCACAGGCAGCTCAGGCCGAGCACTGCATTTCCCTTGTTCAAAATCATCGCCGGTGGCCTGAAGATTTGGCTGTTCCCAATGCTCTGATTCACGGGGACTGCAAAATAAACAACGCGCTTTTTGACATCGACGGTAGTCGGGTTTTGGCAGTTATTGATATAGACAACAATATGCACGGACATTGGGCATGGGACTTTGGTGATTTGGTGCGCTCGGTCTCCTTTAGCCGAGGTGGTTTTGACGCTGATGACTACCGGGCGTGTGTGACTGGTTTCAGGGCCGGGAAGGCGCAGCAGGATCTTGATGCCCGGTGCCTAATTAGCGCCCCGGCCTATCTGGCCTACATGTTGGGGCTGCGTTTCCTAACCGACCACCTAAATGGGGATCGGTATTTTTCTGTGCCCAATCGTGGCGACAATTTGCAGCGTGCCCAAGAGCAGTTTGCCTTGTTTCAGCAGTTTCAAGCGCAAGCTCCAACCATGGCGGCAATTGTTGCTCGAACTGCGGGCTAAGCCGGAGCACTTACGCGGGGCTATGATTACAAGTCCTGTAGTCCCGCCGCCATGTACTTTATGCAACCAGCGACAAAACCAGACTAACGACAGCTGCCATAGTCAGCACAAAAGCGGCGGTAAGCACCAAACCAACGATGATGAAGTGACTGGCCTTGCCCTTGGCAAAATCGCGCTCTCGCTTGTCCTTGGATTGAACACCGATCATGGCGGCAAAGGCGCTGCCAAACATCTGTGCCAAGGTTAGGTGCTTTTCTTCGTTGGACTCTGCCGCGTCTTGAGAACATCCGTCATTGCGCCCGTCATTGCAATGTGAGTCATCGCTCAAGCTTTTATCGCGGTTTTTTTCTGACATGGTCTCTCGCCTGTGGACTGGCGGGGCTGGAGAACCGATGATACCTCGAGGAGGGGCGCTATGGGCACTGGATTTTTTCAAGACCGCCAAACAGTTTACATTCGCAGGTTGGCAAAGCTGTGCTCGACGCTGTGTATTGCGGGGCTTTTCAACGCCTGCGCCGTTCAGCCGCCAGACAATCGGCCTCTGCAGCTGATCAGCGGCAGCGCCCCGGTGTATCCGGCAGAGCTGAAATCTCGCGGCACCGAGGGCACCGTAACGGTGCAGTATGATGTAACGGCACAAGGCCAAGTGACCAATGTGCGAGTCATCGCCAGTGAACCTCCGGGATTGTTTGATGATGCGGCCCTCGACGCTGTGCGCAGCTGGGTATTTCGTCCGCAAATTCGGTCCGGGCGCGCTGAATCAGTGGCCGATATTGTTAGTAACCTAACTTTCAAAAAGCCATGACGACCTGTGGCATTAGCGGTTTATTCCGATCTGGGAGGGGTTGTGAGCACGAATAAAACGGTCGGCTATGGCCTGATTGGCGTAACCGCCGCGATTTTAGCGCTGGCGCTAGCCGTTTCGCCCGCGGCCTTACCCGGGTCCAGCGATACAACCTTGGAACACATCGGCTATATGCTAAGAGTTACCGCACGCATGGCTTTTTTCATGCTGTTGCTGGCATATGTCGCCCGACCGATACGGCAATTGACTGGCAAGGGCATCGGCTTGATGCGGCTACGGCGCTACCTTGGACTCTCTGCCGCACTTAGCCATACGGCGCATGCGGGTTATGTTTATGCGTACCTCAGGGTCAGCGGTGAAACCCTCGATTGGCTTACCTTTGTCTTTGGCGGCGCCGCCTTTGTACTTATCTGGTTGATGGCATTGACCAGTAATAACAAGGCTCAGCGCGTCATGGGCTCGTGGTGGCGGCGCCTGCACTTACTCGGCATGCACTATATCTGGCTAATTTTTATGCAGGCGTTTATTTCAGGAGCGCTAACCGCCTCATCCGGTTGGGCTCAGCTTATGTCGTTTTTGGGCTTGGTTGCGGTGGGGCTGCGCATCAGTGCTTGGCTGTCTCAGCGATTTAGTCGCACTGCGTAGATGCCAGAAAACTCACCGGCGACTTGACCGTCTGCCAGCAGCACCCGGCAGGTCAGGGGGAATCGGCCCTTACCCGATGCCTTGAGTTTATCCATTTCGGAGGCATGCTCGCCAAAATCGCAGTGCACGACGATTTCTTCTGCCACTGGTTTGGCGTAGTTGATTTGTCCGCTGGCGATCACGATCGAGGCATCTAGGTGGTTGAGCTTGAGCTGTAGATGCATCATGCCCCAGCCCGTTAGCGCCTGTATGGCGTAGAGGCTGCCGGCAAAGGCAGTTCCATGAACGTTGACATTGGGTTCCAACACCGCTCGAGTTGCCAGTAAGTCACCATCGAAGGATTCGATTTGCATCTGCATGGCCTTAGACAGTGGAATTTGCTCGTACCAGATACTTTGCAGCTGGTTGCAAAGTACTTTTTTGTCGTCGCTAACATCGGTCATGATAGGGATAGTCCATAGTTTTGGGGTCCGGTGTGATCAGTGTGAATAGGGTTGGTATCGATGTCTACGAGGTGGTGTTGGAAGGCAGCGCTGAAACGCATCATCGGGTAGTAATGAGTGCGGACTTTTACGCGACGTTGTGCGCTGGCACGAATACGCATGAGTGGGTGCTCATTCAGGCATTCAAGTTTCTGTTGGAACAGGAAACGCGCTCAGAGATCGCCCGAGACTTTAACTTAGAGACCCTGCCCCGGCGCTATCCGAACTTTGTCGTCGAGATGCAGAATCGGCTGGGGTTTACGCAGCTTAAGGAAGAGCGTGGATGGCAATAGTCAGCACGCTAATTTTTCGATAGGCTGATTCAAACTGTTAGGAGTTGGATATGTCCCGTTTGTTTCTCTTTGCCCAATGTGTGGCGCCCGTGCTGCTGGCGCTTTGCTCGTTTTCGGCCAGCTCCGATGAGCTTAACGAAGAAATAGCCTCCCAAGTGCAAGCGGTAAATGACGCCGTTGTGGCCTGGCGTCGTGATATCCACGCCAACCCCGAGTTGTCCAATCGGGAGTTTCGTACCTCTGCCTTGGTTGCAGAGCACCTGCAGAGTTTGGGTATCGAGGTGCAGACCGGTGTTGCCCATACCGGCGTTGTCGGTATTTTGAAAGGTGGGAAGCCCGGGCCAGTTGTGGCGTTACGGGCCGATATGGACGCGTTGCCGGTGGTGGAGAAAACCGGCCTGCCTTATGCATCAACCGTACGTGGGGAATATCAGGGACGCGATGTTGGCGTTATGCACGCCTGTGGTCACGACAACCATGTGGCGATATTAATGGGTGCGGCCCAAGTGCTGGCATCTGTGCGCGACGAGCTGCCGGGTACCGTTAAATTCATCTTTCAGCCTGCCGAAGAAGGCCCGCCCAAGGGCGAAGACGGCGGCGCAAAAATGATGATCGCTGAGGGTGCACTGGAAAACCCTGCTGTCGAGGCCATTATCGGTCTGCACATTTCTCAGGGTGACGAGGTCGGTCGCGCCAGCTATCGGCCGCTTGGCTTTATGGCCAGCGCCCAACGTTTCGATGTGGAAATAACGGGAAGTCAAACCCACGGGGCGCGGCCTTGGGCTGGTGTGGATCCCATCGTCGTCGGGGCGCAGATCGTTAACGGCTTACAAACCATCGTCAGTCGTCAAATCGACATTACCCAGCATCCTGTTGTGGTAACCGTGGGGCAGTTTGAGGCCGGCGTGCGCAATAACATCGTGCCGGAAACAGCGACTCTCAGCGGTACCATCCGCACCTTTGACCCAAACGTTCGCGCACAGGTTCACGAGAAAATTCAGCGGGTGGTGACTCAAGTAGCCGAGTCTCAAGGAGCGACTGCCACGCTTGAAATTGATCCCGGCGTGCCAGTAACGTTTAACGATGCTGCTCTGACCGCCCGGTTAGCGCCGACATTGGAGGACGTATAAGGTCAATCCCAAGTATCCCAGCCGGTGTTGATCACCGGAGCCGAAGACTTTTCTTTCTTTCAGGAACAAATCCCCGGCTTTTTCTTTTTCATCGGCGGGCGCCCGGCGGATGTTCCGGTTGAGAAAGCTATTCCCAATCACTCTCCGTTCTTTTGTGTGGACGAAGGCGCTCTGCCGCTTGGCGTTCACGCCATGTCACGTTTGGCAGTGGATTATCTGCGAGAGGGGGCAGATTAGCGGATCCTTGATCGTCGTTTCGCGCGCCTATAACCCCCAGCATTCGCTGTCGTTGGCAAAGAGGATCGGGCCGCTGTAGTTCTCTTCCATGGCTGCCCGGCTCAGGCTCTCCCTGCCTCGGGTACGGCTGTTGCGATGGCCTAAAATCAACATACGCGCGTCGGCTTGGTGCGCGATGCGTCCCAACTGAGACGGTCGGCTATGCAACTCGCGTAACCTGCCTCGGGAGTTTTCAGGTATGGCGTGGCTGACAACTAGGGCGTCGGCGTCCTTGGCGAAGGTGGCGACAAGATTTTTCGAGTTGTTGAAGTCTCCGGTGACGACGATGACTTGGTCCTCGATTTCCACCCGCCAAGCAAGGGCAGGGATGTCGCCAGAATGCACGGGAATGGCGCTGAGTTTCACGTGCTCGGTTTGATAACCTGCCCACCGCTTGCTGCCTGTGGCCTGCACATCCACGCCGCGTATCCGATAGCCCAGACTGGCTCTGGGCTTGATAGCATCAGCCAGATACGGATAGACCCCATCTGCCCCGAATAGGCGCTGCATGAATTCTCGAGTCGACAGATGACTCTGACCATCGCCGGTTGGACCGAGGACGCTCAGGCGTTGGGTGCGGGTGTCGCTCTGGGCGGCGCTGATAAAGGCGGGCAGATCGCTACTATGCTCAGGACTCAATTGGGTCAGCGCAATGGCCTCCACGGTTTCAAAACTGGCCCCGGACTTTTCAAAGCCGATTTGGGATCCAGATCCCAGGTCAATTAGCACTCTGGCTACATTGTCGTGCCATATCAGGTAGCTGGGTGAGGCCTGACCATCGTTAAGTTCACCGCTGCCCGCACCTAAAATCTCAACCCACACGCCTTCGTCTCCGCAGTGATTGCTGTTGGCTTGCAAAGACCCAGCGAGGGATAGAAAGAGGCCGACGGTGAACAAAGCGGTGCGTAATGTCATGGGCTTATCTCGATGTGATTAATGGGTTGAGAGCGGTTATTCGGCTTTCTCGTGGTGCGCCAGCACTTCGGTCACTTCCTTCAGCAGATGCTGGAATCCGGCTTCATCGGGCATACGCCAGTCACCGCGTGGTGACAGACTGACGCTGCCCACCTTGGGTCCCGGTGGCAGGGTTGTGCGCTTGAACTGTTGGGTCATGAAGCGACGGAAAAATTGCAGCATCCACTGTTGGATCACCCTCGGGGTATAGAGTCCGTCAAAGCTAATGCGGGCAAGGTGGAAAATCTTCGACGGCGTAGCGCCATGTCGCAACCAATGGTAGAGAAAAAAGTCATGTAGCTCGTAGGGGCCTACTAAGTCTTCAGTGCGCTGGCTGATCTCCCCGTCTTCCGGCGGAATCAGTTCCGGGCTGATCGGCGTTGCTAAAACATCTTGCAGCACGGCGGCCAAGTCGGTTTGGGCACGATGCTGGGCATACCAACGCACTAAGTAGGCCATCATAGTTTTGGGGACGCTGGCATTCACGTTGTAATTAGCCATCTGGTCTGCATTGAAGGTTGCCCAGCCAAGAGCTAGCTCACTCAAGTCGCCAGTACCAACAACAATGCCGCCGATCTTGTTAGCGTAGTTGAAGAGGATCTGTGTGCGCTCACGAGCCTGAGCATTCTCAAAAACCACGTCATAAGCGCCGTCGTGTTCTAAGTCGTCTAAATGCTGTGCTACGGCGGCACTGATGCTGACCTCGTGCAACGTCACACCGGTGCTTTGGGCTAGCCGATGGGCGTTGTCTAAGGTGAGCACGCTTGTGCCGGGTCCCGGCAGGGTCAGCGCAACGAGGTGATCCGGCGGTAGCGATAGTTTTGCCAAGGCATCCTTAGCAACCAAGAACGCCAAGGTCGAATCCAGTCCGCCGGACAGGCCAATGACCAAGCGCTGGCAATGGGCTGCCAGCATGCGTCGGGCGAGTCCTGTGGATTGGATCTGCAGAATTTCTAGGGCACGAGCCGCGAACTCGTCTTCATCTTCTGGCACAAAAGGCTGTTTGCTGAATTGGCGCTTCAGGTCCGGTAACGGCATCGCACTTAAGTCTGCACTGACTCGGCGATAGGGTCGTTGTCGAGGCATTTGCGCAAAGGTGCTGTTCAGGCGCCGATCATGGGCCAAGCGAGTTAAATCGATCTCGCCGATCAAGGTGTGAGCAGCAAGGTCAAAGCGCGGGCTTTCGGCCAGTAAATTGCCGGCCTCTGCGATCAACGCATGGCCCCCATAAACAACGTCCTTGGTAGATTCCCAAGCCCCGGCGCTGGCGTAAACGTAACCGCAGAAGTTGCTGGCACTGGTCATGGTGACCAGGCTGCGCCGGTATTCGGCCTTGCTGATTAGCTCGTTGCTGGCAGAGAGGTTGCAGACGATGTCGGCGCCGGCAAGGGCAGCGCGAGTGCCCGCACTGATGGGCGCCCACAGATCCTCGCAGATTTCTGCTCCGACCCAACAATCGCCCAAGGCGAACAGCTGATCCACGCGAATATGGAAGGTTCCCAGATCTGGGTCGACCTCTGTCTCATTTATATCGGTGCCCGATACGAACCATCGTTGTTCGTAGTATTCGCTGTAGTTGGGTAAGAAGGACTTGGGGATCATGCCCAACACGCGACCAGCACCGATTATCACCGCACAGTTGAGTAACCGGCCGTCGCCAAGTCGCCATGGCGCACCAACGGCGATTAGGGGTAACTTGGTCCGACACAACGTCTGGATGGCTGTTCGGGTATCGCGTAACAACGCGTCTGAAAAAAACAGGTCTTCGGCCGAGTAGCCGCTCAGACAGAGTTCTGGAAACACACCCAAACTCACATGTTCCTGTGCCAGTGCCCGGGTTTGACCGAGTATCTCCTCGGCATTGGCTATGGGGTCGCCGATGGTCAATTTGGGTGTTGCAGCGGCGACTCGAATAAAGCCGAGGGCGCTAAAGTCCATGGACGAGTTCTCAAAAGCGGGGGTGTTCATGCTGGCAGTTTAGCTTAAAAGCGCGCCTTGAGGCCGTTTGCGTTGTGCCAAGGTGTCTAAGCCCGTGGGCTAAATGAGCATCGAAGAATGGTTAAAAACTCTGCTATATTCGGGGGCTGGCTCGGGAAACTTGAAACAAGGAGGGAACGGATGAACTTTGAATTTTCAGAAGAACAAGAGTTGTTGCGGGAACAAGCACGGGGTTTTTTGAGTGAACATTGCCCGCCCACGGTGGTACGTGCGGTGCTCAATGGCGATGCGGATTTTGATGAAGCGCTGTGGAAAAAAATCGGCGAAATGGGTTGGACCGCGACGGTAATCCCAGAGGAATTTGGCGGCCTAGGGCTGTCGTATCTCGAACTTGTGGTTATCGCCGAAGAGCTGGGCAGAGCCGTGGCACCTGTGCCGTTCAGTTCCTCGGTGTATTTGGCTACCGAAGCACTGTTGGCTTGCGGTTCCCAAGAGCAAAAAGATAAATGGTTACCGCTGCTAGCTGCTGGAGAGGCAATAGGCACTTTCGCGCTGGCTGAAGGTAATGGTCGCCCAAGCGTCAAGAGCTTGAAAACTCGCATGGGGGCCGGAGGTTTAAGCGGACGCAAAATTCCCGTTGCCGACGGTAGGGCGGCAGACTTTGCGGTGGTTGTTGGCGCCTCAGATTCCGGTGATGGCGCAAGCTGGTACCTAGTGGAACTGGATCAGCCGGGCGTAAGCCGAGAAGCGGTTCGAACCTTAGATTTTTCCCGGGGCCACGCGGTGCTTGAATTGAGTGACGCTAATGCGGAACTGCTTGGCGGCGAAGGTGCTGGCTGGGCGGCGACGGAGCGTCTGCTGGATCGAGCCGCGGTGCTTTTTGCTTGGGAGCAAGTGGGCTTGGCCGATGCGGCCATGATCCAAGCACGGGACTACGCCATGGGCCGATACGCCTTTGGTCGCGCCATCGCGTCTTATCAGGCTATTAAGCACAAGCTAGCCGCCATGTACGTAAAAAATACCTTGGCACGCAGCAACTGCTACTACGGCGCTTGGGCGTTAAATAGCGACAGCTCCGAGCTACCCTTGGCGGCTGCCACAGCGCGGGTGGGCGCCATTCAAGCGGCGGTTTTTGCCGCAGAGGAGAATGTGCAAACCCACGGCGGCATGGGCTTCACTTGGGAATTTGATTGCCAGTTTTTCTATCGTCGGGCGAAGCTGCTGGGTGTAAACGTGGGCAGTGAAGGCTATTGGCAGGATCGCCTGATAACCGCTTATGAACAGAACAACGCCGCTTAGTCAGAACATCAGACAAATAGGTAAACAGAATTTTATTGAGGAAAAACCATGGACTTTAACGACACTCCAGAAGAAGCAGCTTTCCGCGCAGAAGCCGCGGCATGGCTAAAGGATAACGTACCGACCCAAGACGAACTGGCGGGTTTGGATGACATCGCAGCGGCCAAACTTTGGCAAAAGCGTAAGTATGATGCGGGTTGGGCCTGTATCCGCTGGGAGAAAAAGTATGGCGGACGTGAAGCCACAGCCATTGAACAGGTGATCTGGAATCAGGAAGAAGCAAAGTTCAGCACCCCCGGCGGCGTCTTTGTGATCGGTCAGGGGATGGCCGCGCCGACTCTAATGACTTGGGGCAAACCCGAGCACCACGACCGTTTTCTGCCAAAGTTAGCGAGCGGTGAAGAGATTTGGTGTCAGCTGTTCTCTGAGCCCGCTGGCGGCTCGGACTTGGCGGCCCTGCGCACCAAGGCTGAGCGCGATGGTGATGACTGGGTGATTAACGGCCAGAAGATTTGGACATCCGGTGCCCACTATTCTGATTACGGCATCTTGGTGGTCAGAACTGATCCCAATGTGCCCAAGCACAAGGGCTTGAGCTATTTCTTCCTAGATATGAAGTCACCGGGAGTTGAAATCAAACCCATCAAGCAACTGACCGGCGGAGCGAACTTCAACGAAGTGTACTTTACGGACGTGCGTATTCCCGACAGCCAGAGGCTGGGTGAAGTCGGGCAGGGCTGGCAAGTGGCCTTGACCACGCTGATGAACGAGCGCGCGGCCATTGGTGGCGGCGGTGCGGGCGTGAACGTGGAAGTTGCCTACCGCATTGCTAGCGAGGTCATGATTGACGATAAGCCTGCCATTGAAGACAGCGCCGTTCGCGCCAAGCTAGCAGATTGGTATGTGCAGGAGTCTGGCCTGCGCTTTACCGGCTATCGCTCTATGACTGCCATGTCTCGCGGTGAAATCCCCGGACCAGAAAACTCCATTGGCAAACTGGTAGGTGCGCCAAAGACTCAGGAGATGGCGTCTTATTGCATGGATTTGCTAGAAATGAGCGGCGCGATTTGGGACGACAAACTGTCCAAGGAAGCGGGTCGGCTGCAGCTGACCTATATGGGCGCGCCGGGCGGTCGGATCGCTGGTGGTACCGATGAAATCATGGCGAACATTATTGCCGAGCGGGTCCTTGGGATGCCGCAGGAACCGCGTATGGATAAGGGTATGTCCTTTAACGAGGTGCCTACCGGCAGCAATTAGGTCAATAGACGGTTCCTCACCAGCACTGGTGGGCTGTAAGCGCGGTCGTGAAAACGACCGCGTTTTTTTACGCCGTAAATTCGTAACGGACCAATTAATCCAGCCACACAAGGCTATCGCCAACGCTGACGGAGCCTGGCTGCTCTATGCTCAGATAAACCCCAAGGTTCCCGTCATTTTCTTTGACCAAATGTCTCATGATCTTCGGATCCTTGGGTAGATCGTCGAACCCGTGAGTGGTCATTACGCAGCGCGGACAGATGGTCTCGATCTTAACGACGGCGTTGCCAAGCTTACCTCGTCGGCCTACCCAGGAATTCTCAGGGAAACCAGACTCAGGGGTTTCCACCAGAATATTGGGTCGAAATCGACGGGTATCGAATTGGGAATTTGCGCCCACCTCGCCCATTGCCGTTTGAAAATAATCCAGACTGGACTGACTCATGAGCAGGATGGGAAAGGCATCGAAATAAGTGCCCGGGGAAGACTCGTAAATAAAGAGTTCTTCAGGAAACATCGACAGATCTGGCAGCGGTTCGTCTGGCGTGCGTGCAAATACCTCGCGGAAATATGCCTCCGGATCTGTGCCTCGCTCCATTGGCGGACGCCGGTAATGATCTAATTGATCCGCGGGTAAGAGCGGCCAAATGCTTACGTTGGCATCCACTTGATTGCTTAGAATGCTGTTAACGTCCGGGTCCGAGGTTGAGACGCTTTGGCCATCGCTCAGAGTAATCCTTACCTCCGGCGAAACGGTTTCTTCTGAGGGTTCGGTGGCGAATCGAGCCTGCATGGCCAGCAGTTGCGGAAAACGCTTGCCGCCCTTGATACCGCCCCGTTCCTCATCCTTGAGCGCCCAAGCCCGATCACCCGGGATGCCGTTACTCGTAAGTGAAACCTGATCCATGGTATGGCCGCCCATGCTTTTGACGGGATAGCGAAATAGCTGGGTAATGCTGATACTCATAATCTTCCTCACTGAGTTACTGGTTCGGCGTCAAACGGAATTGCCGCTAAGTTAACAGGCCTACAAGGCCGCGATAATCCTCAAGCACTTGATCTGCACCCGCGGCCAGCAGCGCCTGCGCATCGTTGCTACCCGTGAGCACGCCCAAGCACTGCATATTTAGTTCACGGCCCGCCTGCATGTCCAGCGCACCATCGCCTACCATGACCGCATTTTTTGCATCCACACCCAGAGCCATCAAGTTCGCGGTGAGGTGCCTGGGGTCCGGTTTGAGAAAGGCCACATCGTTCCGGGCGTGCAGAGCGTCGATGTACTGATTCAGGTCTGGAAACATCGTCAGCACGGCTTCGCGGCAGTTTCTTGTGACGATTCCAAGTTGATAACCGGCATGGCGGAGTTGGGCGAGCACTTGTCTTGCTTGATCGAAGAGTTTGGTCTCAGCCGCAGCACGCAGCTCGATGTCGCTGATTCTTTGGTGGCTGGCGGCAGCATATGCTTCGGCCGCCTTTGGCCCGGCATGGGCTTGAGCCATTAGCCAAGCCTGCGACGCCTCAATGATTTCGACAATGTAGAGGTCCTCGTAGACATGAGCCGGCACACCAGCGTTATGGGCCATGGCTGCGATTTGCCGGCGCATGTCCGACAGATCTAAGTTTGGCGCCAGCGTTCCGTCAAAGTCGAACAGAATCCCTTTGGGTGTCATTCTTCGGATTCTTGCCGGCGGTTTGCCCAGCGTTCCTCGTGGGTATCTTTGATGCGTTGGCGGAAGCGCTGCAGCAGAATCCAGCCGATGAACACACCGCTGCCGGCGACGAGTAGCGGGTAGGCGCTGGCGGTAACCCAGAAAGTTGAATCAAGGTCCATGTGCAAAATGGCCAAGGTACCCACGGCAATTGCCACCGCCATACCTGACAACGTCATCAGAAAGGCGCCCGCTGCCAGCAGTAAAGGCAGCCACAGCTGGTTTGTCGGGTCGTTTTGATTCAGGTCCAGTACGAATAACACCGCCAGAATCAGGGCGACGCCGGCCAAACGCAGGGACAGGTGATTAATCGGTTGCCGCTCCATCAGCTCACGATCCCCAGCTGACCACCGTCGATGCGAATGTTTTGTCCATGGATGGCATCGGCCAGTGGGCTGCATAAAAATGCGACCAAGGCCGCGACTTCCTCGCGCCGGCTGATGCGCTTAATGGGGATATCCTTGGCCACATGGGCCTCTACCTCTTCCCAAGTACTGCCCCAGTCTTTTTGTGCTGCCATGCGCATGTAGCTCGCTTCTACTTCCGGCGTCAGAATCATGCCCGGGGACACCAAATTGACCCGGATGTTGCTGCCGGCAACTTCCTTGGCGAGACCAATGGTCAGATTAGCCATGGCTCCCTTGGCCGCATAATAGCCCGGCATTCGAGCGTTGGGTGCCGTGGATCCTACGGTACCAAGGTTGATGATCCGAGCCCACGGCAGGGCCCTAAGGTTGGGTAGCATGGCGGCAATAAGCCGCTGGGCGGAGAGCACGTTTTTCTGGTATGCCAGCAGCCAGGCCGCTTCGTCCTGAGTTTGCCAAGTGCCCCCATCCGCCGCGCCAAAGTTGTTGATCAAAATAGAAATGTCAAAAGCCTGGCATTGATGGAGAAGCTCCTGAGCTCCGTCACGGGTGACAATATCGCCCCAAACAGCGATGCCGCCGCCGAGTTCCTGAACTGACGATTCCGCCTGCTCTCGGGTCATGCCGTGCACGAGGACCTCTGCCCCCTCTTGCATTAGGGTTTGGGCAATAATTTGCCCGGTACCCCTGTGGCTGCCGGTTACGAGCGCGAATTTATTGTTAAGAGCAAGATCCATAAACCGATTCCTCTTTGCAGAGCAGCCACCCTAACAGATCGTCGTTTTGCCCAGAACTTGCCCCGGTTGTTTTTGTGATGACAACAAAGCCCATCTCACAAGGCTGACTGTGGCAGACTGCGCCCATGTTCGATATCCCCCTTCTTGTTATCTTGCTTGTGCTTTTGTTCGGCAGCTATGTTCAGGCCGTTGCCGGTTTTGCCTTGGGTATGATTGCTGTAGCCATAATTGGCGGTTTGCGGCTGCTGGACATTCCGACTCTTGCGGCCATGGTTAGTTTTCTCAGCATGCTCAATGCGGGATTGTCCTTGCAGGGCAGTAGTCATCACGTTCACCGCAGCCTGTTATTTTGGTTGGGGGTAGGCATCTTGCCGGGGTTGCTGCTGGGGTATTGGCTGATGCTCTATCTCAACGGCACAGCCTTATGGTTGCTGGAACTTTGTCTCGGTCTGTTTATCACGGTTGGCGGCTTGTCCATGAGCATTCGTCCCCGCAGTTGGCCCCAACGATCGGGCGCGCCCTTTACGTGGTCCATGGGTCTTATTGGCGGCGTGCTGGGCGGCCTCTTTTCAGCCAGTGGGCCATTGCTTGGCTGGTTTGCCTACAGCCAGCCGCTGTCCGTGGCTGTTATTCGCGCTACCCTTCTGAGCTACTTTTTTTTGACCACCTCGGCTCGGACGGTCATCGTATTTTTCGACGGCAGCCTGACTGCCTCGGTATTACTGTACGCAGGCTTGGGAGCACCGGTCGTCATATTGGGCGCTTGGTTGGGCCGCAGGTTTCCTCCTGTGGTGTCTGAACCGACGCTCAAGCGAGGGGTGTTTATGTTGCTGCTTATCATGGGCGTTTGGATTTGTTTTAGTGCTATCGGGAAAGGGTTAATGGGTTGAGGTAACCATGAAGCTCTGCGGTGACGCTCTGTCAGGCAGCTATTACTAGGTTAAAATGCTCGCCTCTTTTTTCGATACCGAGCGCGAATGCATCCAAATCGATCTCGTTATGGGTAAGGCTCGTACACTGGAGTTTCTTGGGCGAGATGCAACAGCCAAAATCCCTGTTGTGAAATGTAATGAGGGGTGGTTTTGAACTCGGCAAATATCAAGCGATCGCAGCATGGATAGATCGCATACAATGGCTGCCAGAGTAGACAGGCATGGAGTGACTCATGCCGAGAGAGCGGGGTTTTTTAGTGCGCGTGGGCAATGTGCCGACAGGTCCGCTCGTTAGGTGACAGCAACTATTGAGAAAACCCATGTCTGAATTTGATGCCATACGTCCCTACTACGACCACGAGGTGCCCCAAGTGCTGACTCGGCTGGTCGCTTCAAGGGAACTTGCTCAGGCAGCCAGTCAGTTGGTTTTGCCCAGTTGGCTTGGCAATGCTGCCTTAGGACGCTGGCTTACTCGGCTAATCCTGCGCCTGAAAACCCGCAACCTCCGGTCCATAAGAGACTGTCAAAACGTCATTGCCGGCCTCTTTGAAACGGTTATTGACCGCTCCATAGACCGACTTTCGGTCAGCGGTTTGGATCGGTTAAGTCCCAACGAACACTACCTGTTTATCTCCAATCATCGGGATATCCTGATGGACTCCAGCTTGCTCAACTATCTGCTGCAAGACGCCGGCCACGACACCTGTCGCATGGCTGTGGGCGACAATTTGCTGAGTAACTCCCTAGCGGCAGACCTGATGCGTTTGAACAAGAGCTTTGTTGTTGAACGCAATGTGGAGGGGGTGCGCGCCCAGTATCAGGCCTTGGGTCGCACCAGCCGTTACATGCAGCAGTCGCTTCAGCAGGGTGTATCTGTTTGGATCGCCCAGCGCCAAGGCCGGGCCAAGGACGGTTTTGATCGCACCGATCCGGCGCTGCTGAAGATGCTGCTTCTGGCCTATCGAGACAAAGGTTCCGCTCAAGAACCATTGGATAAGTTGCTGCATGTGGCGCCTGTGGTGCCAGTTTCGGTGTCCTATGAACTGGATCCCTGTGGCCCGATTAAGGCGCATGAGCTGGCTACCGTGGACTTATTCGGCAGCTACCAAAAGTCCCCCGACGAAGACTTAAGGAGTATGGTTCAAGGCTTGATGGGACCTAAAGGGCGGGTGCGACTGTGCTTTGGTGAGCCCATTGCCCAGGCATCCAGTTTGGAGGATTTAGCCGCTCAGCTGGATCAGAGCATTGTGGCCAATACGCGCCTGTATCCGACTCACCGCTACGCTAAGGCAGTGTCAGAGGACCAAGACGTTCAGGACTTGCTTAACAGCCCATCGGTGCGGGCGCTTGCCGGTCAGTTGAGTGAACTTCCCGAAAGTGAGCGACCCTATCTGCTCAAGCAGTATGCGAACATCTGGCTTAACCGCGAAGAGCTAGGAATTACTTAGCCCTTCACCGGGGTATTTACCTTTGCGGCCTGGGTGCCCGACTGAGGTTTGCACCCAGACTCTAAATCGCAGGGTGCGAAAGCTCCTCTGCGCTGGCAAACCAACCGGTTGTTCACGCAGACTTCGCCTGTGGCGGGAGGCCGGAAGCTCGCACACCATCGTAGACGAATTCGGAACCCTGTAGGTTCGTTGCGGGAATTTCATCCTTTTCCATCCAGTAGTCTTGGTTGTGGCGCCATTCGGGCTTGGCTCCTCGCTGGGGCATTTTGTCGATGTCTCGCATAAGGTAACTGGGATTGAAATTGTCTTCCTCGATCCACGGCAAAATATCCATGCCGGCATCTTCGTCCCGCAGCGCTACTTCGACTCGGCGAGCGCCAATGTTTTTCATGTGATTTAACAAACCGCAAACGAAGTCGCCCATCAGATCGACGCGCAACGTCCAGCTGGCTCGGAAGTAGCCAAATACCCAGGCGAGGTTCGGTACACCGGTAAACATCATGCCTCGATAGTTGACGGTGTCGTGCCAATCGACAGGTTTGCCGTCCACGTCAAAGGGAATATTGCCCATAACGGCAAGATGGAAGCCGGTACAGACGCAGACAATATCGGCCTCTATTTCTTCGCCGGATGTTGTGCGCACGCCGCTGGCTGTAAAGGAATCGATGGTATCGGTAACCACAGACAGCTTGCCGGCCGCCGCCGCTTGGAAAACATCGCCATCTGGGCAAAAGGCCAAGCGTTGCTGCCAAGGTCGATACTTTGGCGTGAAGTGTGGCTCGAATTCAAAATCGTCGCCGGCGTATTGGCGAATTAGCGCCTTTAGCTCTTCAAAGACCGCATCGGGTTCGGTCTTACAGCGCTCGGTAAGCACATCTTGATCGTACAAAATTTGCGCGCGAACGACCCGATGAATCGTTGGCTCATCGATTCCAATTTCTCTAAGGCGGTCGGCCAGTTCGTTGCGGTTTTCGCTACAGAAGAAATAGGTCGGTGAGCGCTGGAGCATGGTGACGTGCTCAGCCCTCTTTGCAAACTCGGGAACCACCGTGGCTGCTGTGGCGCCGGAGCCGATAACTAGGACTTTCTTGCCCGTGTAGTCGGTTTTAGGGTCCCAAAGCTGGGCATGAACTAGCTGTCCTTGATATTGGTCCATGCCGGGCCAGTTAGGGATATTCGGGTTTTCGTGGTCGTAATAACCTTGGCACATCCACAGAAAGTTGCAGGTGAACGTGAGCGTTGCGCCATCAGCGGCTCGGCTAGCCTCGACGGTCCACTTGTTTTCGTCACTTGACCAACTGCAGCGCGTGATACGGTGTCCGTATCGAATATGCTTGTCGATGGAATTTTCTTCGATCACTTCACCCATGTATTCTAAAATGGCTCCGGCGCTGGCAATGGGAACACCTGTCCAAGGCTTGAAGCGATAGCCAAAGGTATAGAGATCTGAATCAGAGCGAATGCCCGGATATTTATGGGTTTCCCACGTGCCGCCAAATGTCTCTTTCATTTCCAAAATGCAGTAGCTCTTGTCAGGGCATTGCTGTTGCAAGTGGTAGGCCTCACCGATACCGGAAATGCCGGCACCAACAATCAATACATCAAAATCCGTTTGCGCTTGGGTGGAAGCGATAGGTTGTGCGTTTGCCATGATTGCTCTCCTTAGCAATGAGTCTCCGAAGGCGGTAAAGAAGCTATAACGCCCAAGATCAGACCGCAACCCAATCTCAACGGACAGGCAATAAGTCTGTGAACCAGTAGCGTTAGCCCAAGTAGACTAGGGGCGGTTCGTCCAGCATGGCCAATTGCTCTTTCAAAGCCAGTACGTGATTGGACCAATAGTTCACCGAGTCGAAGGTCGGGAATGCCATGGGGAAGGCCGGGTCATGCCAGCGTCGAGCGATCCACCCGGCGTGGTGCATGATGCGAAGGGTGCGTAGCGGCTCGATCAAGCGCAGCGTCGACAGATCAAAGTCGTGGAAGTCTCGATAGGCATCCAAAATCAGATTCAGCTGAAGGGTTTGATTTGCCCGCTCGCCGCTAAGCAGCATCCATAGGTCTTGGATTGGCGGCCCAAGCATACAGTCGTCGAAATCGACGAAGTGGGGGGTGTCGTCTCGCCATAGAATATTGCCCATATGGCAGTCGCCGTGAATGGCCGTCAAGGGCGCGGATTCCATCAGGGGTTCAATCCGCGCCAATAGCTGTTCAGTGATAGATCGATAGGCCTCTTCCATCTCCGGGGGCAAAAAATTGTTTGTCAGCAAAAATTCTCGGCTCTCCCAGCCTAGGCGCTGCACCGTTAGGGCTACGCGATGAGAAAACGGTCGGCCCGCCCCGTAGGCGTGCAGCCGCGCAATGGACCGTGCAAGTACTTCCAGATCGTCTTCGTTTTCGAGGTTTGGCGGGTGACCGCCTTGCCGCGGGAAAACAGCGAACCGAAAGCCTTGATGGTCAAAAACGCTTTTGCCGCGAATCTTGAGCGGCGGCACGACGGAGAGTTCGGCGTCAAACAGCCCTTGGGTGAAAGCATGCTCTTCTTCAATGGCCTCGTCTGACCAGCGTCCGGGACGATAAAATTTGCAGATGACGAAGGAACCGTTTTCCAGCGCAATTTGATACACCCGGTTTTCGTAGCTGTTCAGCGCATTCAGCCCGCCGGTGGGTTCAAACCCCGCCGCCTCAACGGCATCGAGCACCGCATCTGGGGTAAGTCCGTCATAGGGCGCTTGAACTGAGTTATCGGGTGAGCTTGGCATGACGGAACTGTACCAGCTACGCATCGGCAATATTGGTTTTCAGCCACCGATAGTATCGGTCCGTGTGGCACACCACACATCTACTCGCCCCGCATCCTGTTGCCGCAACAGGCGCACGATTTCCCTGGCCGTTGCGCCGGTGGTTAGAACATCGTCGATGATGGCAACATACGTGTTGCGTAAATCCTGATGAGGCCTGTCTCGCCAGAAAAACCGGCGCCGGGCCAGCCGCTGCCGTTGCACTCGCGAGAGGGTTCGCTGGGCGGGACCGCCATGGCGGGCGATGAGTCTTTCTTCAATGGGTATTTTGAGCGCCTTACCAATGACTGCCGCAAGCAGCGAGCTTTGGTTGAAACCCC
>Ga0181579_10000150_pt1 | contig 49610 bp, 48 predicted proteins | sample 071ome_24_FD_132996 | JGI IMG/M metagenome (GOLD analysis project Ga0181579, IMG submission 132996) | Coastal salt marsh microbial communities from the Groves Creek Marsh, Skidaway Island, Georgia - 071402CT metaG (megahit assembly) | ecosystem: Environmental > Aquatic > Marine > Intertidal...
TCAGGCAAGTTACTGGTCTTGTCGTTGATCCGTATTTCAGTGCCACCAAACTAATGTGGCTGCTCGCGACGATTCCTGATGGTCAAGCTCGGGCTGAAGCTGGAGAACTTTGTTTCGGAACGGTCGATTCCTGGCTCTTGTGGCATCTAACCGCAGGTCGTGTTCACGCCACGGACGCGACGAATGCATCTCGGACGATGCTGTTGAACCTTCACGATCTCAACTGGGATCCAGAGATGCTGCGCTTGTTCGACATTCCGGAACAAATGCTGCCTGAGGTCAAAAGAACAGCTGATGATTTCGGCGACACCGACAAATCGATATTCGGTGTAGAGATCCCTGTAACCGCAATGGCAGGTGATCAACACGCAGCGTTGTACGGCCAAACTTGCTTCAAGAATGGGCAAGTGAAATGTACGTACGGAACTGGTGCATTCGTTCTTGCAAATAGCGGTACCACAGTTCCGATACCTCGCTCAGGTGACGATCATTCAGGCCTAATCGCAACTCTCGGATTCCAAATTGGTTCAAGAAAGCACTACGCAACAGAAGGCTCGGTCTTTGTGACCGGGGCGACAGTACAGTGGTTGCGTGACGGGCTAGGGATTATCTCGAACGCCATTGAAACGAACGATATGGCGCTCATGGCAGGCTCGAACGAAGGCGTTTATTTCGTACCCGCGTTCGTCGGACTTGGCGCTCCACACTGGCAACCGCATGCTTCGGCATCAATCACTGGAATGACCCGCGGCACGAACCAGAACCACATTGTTCGTGCTGCACTCGAATCGACGGCATACCAGGTCAAAGATGTAGTCGATGCAATGGAATCAGGTCGCGCATCATCGAACCAACCACTTCGTGCAGATGGCGGACAGAGCAACAACCCATTTGTCATGCAGTTCCAGGCCGACATCCTGGATCGTCCTGTAGAAGTAGCGGGCGTTGCTGAAGCGACTGCGCTAGGTGCTGCATTCCTCGCTGGACGCGGAATCGGGATGTGGAAATCAGAATCAGAGATTGAATCTTTGTGGAGACCTTCTGCTGTTTACGAACCGTCAATGAGTGAGTCTCAACGAATCTCTCTTTATGCCGGGTGGTTGGATGCGGTTCGACGTGCCAGCCAACGAGAGTTTTAAGCAATTCTGATGATTCTTGTAACCGGTGCAACAGGTCTGGTCGGTGGTTTAGTCACAAACAGCTTGCTGGCACGCAAACAATCGATCCGGTTGTTTGTTCGTGACGAACAGAAAGCGCAAAAGCTATTCCCTGGCGATGTCGCCGAGATTGTCCGAGGTGACTACGACGATCCTGAGTCGCTTCGACGAGCAATGTCGGGATGCGACTCATTGTTTCTCGTATCTGCCGACAACCCACGTCAGGTCCAGCAGGAGCAGGATGCTGCTTCGATCGCCGTCGAGCAAGGCGTGACCCATATCGTGAAGCTTTCATCTAGCGACGCGGGTCAAAGACCCTACAACTGGAGCGTCGCACACGCAGACATTGAAGAACACATTCGGAATTTGGGCGTTGGATTCAGTTTCCTTAGACCACACTTTTTCATGAGTAACTACTTTTCGCTCCTTGGAAAAACGTTAGACGACAATCACCGGCTCAGAGTCTCGGCTGGCAATGGACGAATCACTGCCATAGATCCGTTCGACATTGGCGAGTGTGCTGCCGAGCTTCTTTCGATTCGTCCGCCATTAAACGACCACGCGCTCTTAGTTGGACCAGATGACCTGACGATGTCGCAAGTCGCATCGATCATCTCGGACACCACGAGCATGCCGGTCGAATTCGTAGATGTGAATCACACTGAATACGAAACCGAGTTGATCGCAGAGTCACCCGAATCAGGTCAGGACGTTGCCGACGTGTACCGTGAGGTACGAGACGGCACGATGGTTGTTCAGTCTGATTCGGTATCGAAGATCCTCGGCCGGGAACCTCGGTCGTTTGTCGATTTTGCGCAGGACAACAAACGATCACTGATCGATGCTCTGAACATTCAGCGTTGATCCTGCCGAAAAACTCCCACCGGCTCTGAACAACTGCTAATCTTCCGCCAGCTTGAAAGCAGATAGCGTTTCGGAGGCGCGATTTATGTACGTTGGAACCCAGGTAGCAGCACGGAATGACGCAGACTTCGAGCAGTGGGCACAACTAGGAGTTGTGAACGTTTGCTCAGATCCTACAGGGAACCCACATGACTGGACTAAGCAAACGCTTGCGGATCACAAGGAAAAGGTGAATTCGTACGGAATTGAACTCGATATGGTTCAGATTCCGATCTCATCCCGACCACTGGACGAATCTCAATCTCCTCACATCATGTTGGGTCAGAGTCCCGAGCGAGATCAGGAAATCGAATCGATCCAGCAGATCATCCAGTGGTGTGGTGAAGTTGGTATTCCGGCAGTCAAGTACAACATGAATATCATCGGTATCCCGCGTTCGGAGCGGGAGGCTGGTCGAGGTGGGGCTTCTGCCTCCACGTTCAGATGGGCAAAGATGAATCAGGACGACCCACCAACCATCGCTGGTGAGGTTAGCGAGGACGAATTCTGGGAGCGGATCGACTACTTCCTGGCTCGAGCTGTTCCAACCGCTACCGAGTCGAAGGTCAGGATGGCGTGTCACCCACACGACCCTTACACACCACCTGGATACCGAGGGGTAACCCGTGTCCTGGGAACGGTCGATGGACTCAAGAAGTTCGTCCAAATGCACGAAAGTCCGTACCACGGTCTCAACTTCTGCCAGGGTACTGTCACTGAAATGCTCGACGACCCGGGTAAAGAAATAGCCGATGTAATCCGGTGGTTCGGGTCACGTGAAAAGATTTTCAACGTTCACTTCCGAAACATCCGTGGTCACAAACTCGACTTCATGGAGACATTCCCGGATGAAGGCAGTATCGACTTCAGTGAGATCATCAAGGTCTACCAGGAAGTCGGCTACAAATACATGCTGATGCCCGACCACGTCCCGTGGATCAGCGGTCCTGACCCACAGGGCACGGCGTTCGCGTACTGCTACGGCTACATTACTGCCCTGTTGCAGTCGATCAACGAGCCACGCAAGCAGCCTTACGTGATCAAAGAACCGGGCACTCACCCAACAGCAAAACAGCAGGATCGCTAGTCAGAGCTGATGCGAAATCCCCTCTCCAACTCTGGGGAGGGGATTGGTAGACCGAAATGGTGCTTTCAGCAGAGGAATTCGTCGAGAATCTTCGGAAAGCGGATTTCGCCGTCGAAGATTGGACTTTGCTCGAGGGCGGGCAGAGCAATCTCGCGATCCTTGCCAACGACGAATGGGTACTCAGAACGGCGATTCATGACGAGGGAACAACACGTTTTGAGTTCGAAGTAGATGTCCTTCGTAGGATCCATGAACGCCTGCCTGTTCAATCTCCAAATCCAGAACTCGTCGTAGACGTTCCCGGTTGTTCATCACCAGTGATGGGCTACAGATTCATCTCAGGAACGATTCTCAAGCGAGATCAGCTAAGCGAATTGGACGGTTCGAAGCGGAGGCGTTTGGGTAACGAACTCGGACGAATACTTATACGGCTGCATTCGATCTCAACTGAGCAAATGTCCGACTCTCATACGCATTTGGTGGACACTGAAGACCAGTGGAACGCAATGATGAACGACTCTGTGGAGCTGCTGAAGCCGCGCGTTGAACGTGACGTTTGGAATCGAATCAATCGAAAGCTCAAACAATCGTTGAGCAGGATCAGTCGTTACGAGTTTGAGCCAGTACTTAGACACGGGGATTTTGGAGCAGGAAATTTCTTGTTCGACGATAAGGATCGAATCGTGGGACTGATCGATTTCGACAGCGCTGGATTTGGCGATCCAGCAATCGACGTTGCGGGCGTGATTTCGTCGACAACTCCGCATGGGATCCTGCTCGATCCAATGTCCCAAACTTACTCGCTAACCGATGAGATTGTTGAACGTGCTCGAACCTACCGTGAAACTTTTCCATTGCAGCAAGCGTTACTAGGGGCCAAAGCTGACGATGAAATCGCCATCGAAGACGGCTTAGATGGTTATCTGACTGCGTGATACCTTTGTTGTTGACGGCAGATTAGTAGAAGGAATGCAGGGTGGCGGACTCCCAAAACATTGACGACCCGGTTGGGTACCGGTCCCACGTTCGAATTGAGCGTGTAAAAGGACCGATTCGACGTGCGTTTGTACCGGCTCACGAAGGTCCGGTGATGCTTGGCGTTCACTCTGAAGTTGCTGAGCACTACGGGGTCGACAACAACGTCGTTGATCCGTATACGACGACCCTTGATTATGTGGTCACTGCCGTAGCCGGTTGAATGACCGGAACATTTGGCGGAGCCCTTGAGGCCCGCGGGATTCCGGCAGGTGACGGTTACCTTTCTTCACAGTCCGTTGGTGAGCTTGAGAAAGACAATGGCACGCTCGTAATCAAGCGCGTCAAAGTGAAATACACGCTGAACGTTGCTGCGGATTTGCTCGCTGAAAAGCGAGACGCAATTGATCGTGCGTTCAACGTTCACCCTGGCTCATGCCCGGTCTATAAAACTGTCCACACCTCCATCGATATTTCGAAAGAACTCGAAATAGTTGAGACGTAAACGTATTTCGTCGCGTATTTGGTGTCTCTTGAATGAAATTGTGGGGACGTGATACGGTCAACGCACTTGAATCTCGTTGAGCGGACGATATAGGGGGCGCTATGACGCAATCGTCAGGTGGTGGGTTCTACAGCAGTGAGTGGTTGGACTCTCGGCTGTTGCACGTGATTTTCCAGGTGCTGCACATCTTCTCGGCAGTAATCCTGATTGGTGTTCCGTTTGTAGTCAGATACGTCGCGATTCCTAACGTCGATGGTGCTACTGCAGAAGAAATCGTCAAGGATTTCTATTCCGTCTGGCCATTGATCGTGGCTGTCGTGTTGTTCATGAGCGGATTCTTCAACTTCATGTTTGCTAACCGAGGTTCTGGAAATACTTTTCTGGGCAGTTTCTTCTCACGATTCGGTATTGCCGTGATCATCAAGATTGCTCTGTTGCTGATAATCGATGTGATCAGTATTGGTCTTGGCACAAGTGAAGACATGAGAGCCGATCACGAAATGTGGTTGATCACATTGATGACTCTCGGATTAGTCGCCCTGATCATCGCCACGGTTCTTCACCGAGGAAACCTCGAGATCAAATCGAACTCCCAGTAGAACACTTCCGGCACAAAAGAAAAGCCCGACCAATTCCGGTCGGGCTTTTTTGTTAATCTTCTCCCCCGGATTGGGGGAGCTAGAGGGGGAGATTGCGACGGTGCGCCCAAGCAGCTTGACTGCGCTCGGCGCCATCACACTACGGCTTGACCATAGATCCGTCGGCTCGTCGGACCGTGTCCCACGCACCACCGAACTCTCGCTCCTTGAACGGGAACTTGGCAGCCATCTCTTCGTCAATGTCGATTCCGAGACCCGGCTTACCGTTCGACCACATCATGCCGTCCTTCAAAGTTGGCATGCCAGGGAACATCTCTCGGGTTCGCTCACCCGGAATTGCTGCCTCCTGGATACCGAAGTTGTAGGCGTTGAGGTTCAGCATCAAGTTTGCTGCGTGACCTACTGGTGACGTGTCGCCAGGTCCGTGCCATGCGGTTCGGACGTTGTACAGCTCACCCATCGCGGTGATCTTCTTGGCAGGTGTGATTCCGCCCATCTGCGACATGTGGATTCGGATGAAGTCCATAAGTCGGTTCTGAATCATCGGGATCACTTCGTGCGGGCTATTGTGCAGCTCACCCATAGCGATTGGGGTTGCGCACTGTTCTCGGACCATCTTGAAGTAAGCCTGGTCTTCCGGGCTAAAGAGGTCTTCCAGGAAGAAGAGTTGGTACTTCTCGACTTCCTTAGCGAACCAAACACCGAGGATCGGTGGAATTCGCTCGTGAACGTCGTGAAGGATTTCCAGTCCGTAACCAAATCGACCACGGATGTACTCAAATAGACCGAGCGCTGAACGCATATACGGCTTTGGCTCGAACACTCCACCTGGGTGTGCGTACAGCTTGTTCGGGTCGTAGTCCCGCAGCCATGTAGTAGCGGCGATAGGACCTTGCGTTGTGTCACGGTTACCTGCCGTCTCGGATCCGGCTGATGCGCCCTTGTTTCCGTAGGTAGCGTAACCAGGAGTCGACATTTGGACTCGGATGTGGTGGAAGCCCTGCTCAACGAAAGCCTGAACCTTGTCGCCGACTTCTTCATGCGTCTCACCGGACGTGTGAACGTAAACCGGAGCAGCTTCTCGAGCGCGACCACCGAGTAGGTCGTAGACCGGCATGTTTGCCATCTTGCCCTTGATGTCCCAGAGAGCCTGGTCAACACCTGAAAGGGCGTTGTTCAGCACCGGTCCGTTTCGCCAGTATGACGACACGTAGGAAGACTGCCAGATGTCTTCGATGTCGGCTACGTTGCGGCCGATCAGGAAGGGTCGAAGGTAGTCATCTACAGCAGCTTGTACTGCGGACGGGCGCTGGGTGAAGGTTGCACAACCGAGTCCGTAAAGTTCAGGCTCGGAAGTTTCAATCTTGACGATTACCAGCCGAATGTTGTCCGGCTCGGTCATGATCGTCTTGATATCTCGAATGGTTACGTTGCTCATGAATGATTCGATTTCGACGTTCGCGGGTATGTAATAAAGCGCCAACCAAGGTCAGCGGCAACGAATTGTACCCGCAGGTTTGGGAGTTTGAGGAGAAATCGACCGAGACGCGGCAACTCTGTCATCTTGAGCTTGCCTGCACTGAGCCTGTCGAACGGGTCGAAGGACGCGAGTTGGGCAGCTCAATGTCCCGACCTTGCTGGAGGGACCTTCGGTTGGCCGGGGTGATGGGGTCTGTCGGTCTGAGGCGTATGTCATCCACGGTTGGGACTACGTCGGAATGACTTTAGTCTCCAGGCGAAATGCTTACCTATTTCGTCTATATTCTCTCGTCGCACACTGGAACCCTTTACACGGGTATGACCGCGGATCTGCCGAAAAGAATTGAGTGTCATAAAGCTGGCAAGGGAAGCCGTTTCAGTGCCAAATACGAAGCGAATTCGCTAGTCCATGTCGAGCCAATAGACTCTCTTGAAGCTGCTCGAGAGCGCGAGGCACAAATCAAGAGATGGAGTCGACGTAAGAAAATTCAGTTGATTGACAAGTTCAATCCACGTTGGAGGGATTTGTCCAATGCTGTGGATTAATGCAGGTCAACGTTCCCCCTTACCCTCGCCCAACCGAAGGTCCCTCCAGCAAGGTCGGGACATTGGTAGTTGAGTCCATAGGCCCGACACGTTGTCATCCTGAACTTGCCTACCGGACGGGTTGCAGGACGAAACTACGAGCGAAATTAACTACGCAGTGGGTGTCCACTTGCGGAGAGACGCCTGTTCCTGACGCGGATTCTGGTGTCGTCCCCATTCAACGTAAGAGACCTCAGCGACGTAAACGTTGCCTTGGGAATCGATTGCCATGCTGTGCGGCCACAGGAACTGATCAGGCTCGTTACCGAACGTTGTCGATCCGAATCGAGTCAGGCGGTTGCCTTCTCGGTCGTAGACGCCAATACGGTTACCGGTGTTGGCATTCCCTCGCGTCGGTGAACCATTAGTAGGACCTTGCTCCGCAACGTAAATTCGAACGTCATCGCCGGTTCCAGTCACTTCAACGGCAACGGCTTTGTGGGCGTTCCACTCTCGCAAGAATTTTCCGTCTATCGTGAACACCTGCACCCGGTGGCTTTCACGGTCGCAAACAATGACTTCCTCATCGTCAATCAATGCGAGATTGTGTGGAAGATTGAACTCACCAGGGTCAGTACCCGGAGTACCCCACGACATGATGTGATTGCCGTCTTTGTCGAGTCGGTGAACACGTGAGTTGCCGTAGCCGTCAGAGATGAAAATGTCGCCGGTCTTTTTCGATACAGCAACATCGGTCGGCTTGTTGAACATTTCACCGCTTTGCGGTTCAGCGGGAGTGCCGTCGCCGATCTGCATCAGGTACTCGCCTGACTTCGTCATCTTGTTGATCTGGTGACCAGTGTCATCGACCAGCCACACGTTCTGTTCGTGGTCGATCGTTATGGCGTGTGGGCGGGTAAACCATGTGTCGTAGAACTGCATGGTGTTCCCGTAGGGGTCGCGCAAAATTCTCACGGCATCGGGCGGGTTGTCATTGCCCCACATGTCGATCACGTTTCCGTCTGGATCGAACACCAGGACCGGTTGGTTGCCGCGGTTGAACACGAAAACGTTGTCCTGATCGTCTACCGCCACGGAGCACGCTTCACGGAGCCACAGCCCATGCGGCACTTTCGCCCATCCGGGAACTGGTTCGAAGACGGTGTCAGAGGTGACTAGAGGCGGCATCTGAGTTGGTTTCCAATGGATTCGCAGGCACTTGCTGCTCGTTCCGAACAGCGACGCCCAAATAGTACTGTGCTGGAAACCTAATTGGCGGCAATCATGGTGAGAATTTCGTCGATGTCGGGACTGCCGTTGACTTCAATCACTTTGTGTTGGTGTTGCCGGATAAGTCTAAGCGGCAGCTTCGCGTTCTGACGGTCCAACAAGCCCCGGTATCCAGATCGAAACCGTTGTACCAACACCGAGTTCGCTTTCGATGTTCACTGTCCCACCGTGAAGTTCGACCAGAGATTTGACTATCGCCAATCCCAAACCTGTGCCTGTTTGAGAACGAGTCTCTGTGTTCGCCGCTCGGAAGAACGGTGTGAACATTCTTGCCAGGTCTTCCTTGGAGATGCCGATTCCTTGATCGACGACGGAAATTGTTACTCCAGCTTCAGCTACTTCCATGTTCAGGACTATGGTCGTGTTTTCCGGGGAATATTTTGAGGCGTTGGTTACAAGGTTCGTGACGATTTGAACGAACCTCAATTCATCTGCGACAAGGAAGACGTCCGACTGGCTCAAGTTTGCGACGAACTTTTGGTCTTTCTCTTTGATCTGCTTTGCGGTGCTGGTCTCGATTTCTTGGATCGCATGGACGACCTCAAATTCAGATGGATCAATTGTCAGATTGCCACCGTTCGATTTCGACACATCCAAAAGATCAGAAATGAGTTCGTTTAGATTTCCCGTTGAACGCTGAATTGAACTTAGCGCTTTGAGTTGCCTGGGTACCAGGTTTTGCTGTTTGTTGCGCAGCAACACGTCTGTAAAAGCAGCAATTGAAGTCAAAGGCGTGCGAAGTTCATGCGAGATTATGGATATGAATTGACTTCGAGCTTCAGCTTCTCGTTTTTCGATCTGAATCCGATCATTAATGTCACGGAAAACTATCAATCTTCCGATGATTCTTCCCGATCCATCGTCGATGGCAGTTACAGATGGGTGGTAGTTCAGACCGTTCTTTCCTAACACGGGCGCCTCATCGGATTCGCTTTCCGATCCGAGGATGACAGTGAAATCGAACCTGTCGGATTCAGACCTGTAGTCAACAATTTCCTGGACGTTCTTCAGAATCACATCGTCAAGGGTGAGGCCGATGATCTGCTCGGCCGTCTGGTTGATGTCTACAACCATGGAATTTTCGTCAACTACTATCATTCCGTCCCGGAAGTTTTTCATAACCACTTCCCGGCTAATCGGAAGAACCCGTAGTAGCTTGAGTCGCCGAACCACGATGATCATCATCCCGGCAGACATTAGCGAAGCGATCGGGGCGGGATCGATGGTTACGAACGGAGAGATGCCGAAAACGTGGAAAACGCTGCCAGAAAACGGTGCCAAGGTTCCGAACGCGAGCGCAATACCCTGTTTTCGCATTTTTCCGGGAAGCATGAGCGCTCCCTGGAGAATTAGTCCGATACCAAGCGATAACAGCACGTATGAATATGCGCTGTGTACCCAGAACAGCGGCCCCGACTCGAAATCAACCCAATAACCAGTTCCTGTTTCATGAGTGACGATATCTGACCAGTAGAGACCGTGGAATTCATTCGTCCAAACCGAGGCGAGGGTGACGATAGGGACCACCGTCAGAGTTGACATCAGCCTCTTGGACAACCAGCGATGTTTCCCGGTGTACGCAAGGGCGAAAACGAACCATGATCCCGGTATCAGGACGATTCCGAAGTACGAAATCTTTGCCGCAGTGATCCTTGTGTCGAGTGACAGACCATCTAGTTCGAAGATGTATGCGAAAGACCAGACGGCGAGGCCGACGAACAACGCAGTCATCGGGGCGATCCCGGCGCGACCTCCCAGCCGGCTCACGTAAGCAACCAGAGATACCGCGACTATTCCGGAAACTAGCAGAAGGAATGCCATGCAATGATCTGACCATGCATTACAGGTGGGGTAACTAACAGTTGAGTCTATATTTCGATCTATAAAACGACTTGGTTACAACACTAAATCGGATATGCGGTTCCTACGTAATTTTTTGTGGAGGAGTGCAGCTCACGGAACAAGCGCGCTCATCGATCAACAACGCTTGCGCAGCAATTCTTGGTAGATTTACGTGTCTGATTTTTAATTGAGCCATCGTCAGTTTCAGATGACTGCCAGAAACGAGCAAATCCACTGCGATGGAATCCTAACGTAAAGCGGGAAGAACCAAATGTTTGCTGATTTGAGTGGAAAAATTGCACTGGTTACCGGTGGTGGCCAGGGTTTGGGTCTCGGCATGGTGATGAAAATGGCTGGTCAAGGCGCCGATATTGCTATTGCCGACCTCAGCGAAGAGAACGCAGCCGCTGCTGCAAAGCAGGTTGAAGAGCTCGGTCGCAAGGCATACACAGCCAAGATGGATGTGACCGATAAAGACTCTGTCATCGCTGCTGTAGACAAGATCACCGCAGAAGCAGGTCAGATCGACATCCTTGCTAACAACGCAGGTGTAGCCGGTGCTCCTGGTTCAACTGGAACCGGATTCCGTGACGTTGACTGGGAGTTCACGTGGAAAGTGAACGTGAAAGGGCTTTCCGACGTTACTGAAGCTGTTCTCCCGCAAATGCGAGCTCGCAAGGCAGGCAAGATCATCAACGTTTCTTCAGTAGCTGCCAAAGCTGCCAAGTACCAGACCGCCTACTACGCAACGACCAAGATGGCGGTTGTTGCTTACACCCAGGCTCTTGCCAGGGAAGTTGCTGGCGAGAACATCAACGTGAATGCAGTTGCTCCGGGCCGAATTTGGACACAGTTCCACCAGGACTGGATGAAGGAGCGAGAAGCTCTCGGTGACAGTGCTGTTGTGGGTCAGGACAAATACGACGTCTTCATGAACTCGCTCAAGGAAGTAATTCCAATGCAGCGTCCACAGACACCTGAAGACATTGGTGCGTTGGTTACGTTCCTTGCTTCAGAAGAGGCTCGAAACATCACAGGTCAGACCATCCAGTGCGATGGTGGACAGGTAATGGTCTAGGCGACTAATCGCTTTTAGATTTTTGATCAACGGGCGGTATTTGAACCGCCCGTTTTCGCGTCCCGACCGGAGCGGAGGAACCTCACCGGTCGTCGCCTAAAACTCGATGCCTTTTTGCGCTCGGATGCCCTGTTCGGCGTATGGGTGTTTGATCTCTCGCATTTCAGTCACAAGATCAGCGAATTCGACCAGAGCGGGATCTGCATCCCGACCCGTCATCACGACGTGAACCATTTCAGGTCGAGCTTTTAGAAACTCTAAGACCTCTGAAACTTCAATCCAGCCGTATGAAATCGGGTATGTAATCTCATCAAGAACTACAACGTCGTAATCACCTGATGAAATCTTCTCTTTTGCGAGGTTCCAACCGTTTTGGGCGCGGGATTCGTCTTCAGAGAGATCTTTCGAGGTCCAGGTAAAACCACGACCAGAGGAAATGATTTCGATGCCCAGTTTTTCAGCAGCCATTTGCTCGCCGTACATCGATTTTTCACTCTTGATGAACTGGACGGCACAGGTTTTCATCCCACGCCCCCAGGCTCGGAGCATCACGCCGAAAGCCGCTGTACTTTTCCCTTTGCCGTTACCGGTATTGATCACAACCAGACCCTTGCGGTCGCGGGTCAGATTAGGAGGAGGAGTAAATGATTCAGGCGGCTTTTTCGGCATGAAGAACTAAACTCCGTCTGCGATTCCACGCAATGCCCATCCGACCGTATATGCAAGCACCGCCGCAATTCCTCCAACGGCGACAGTTTCAAATCCTGCCGTGAGCTTATTCATCGCCACGACCCTGGCTTTGTAAACGCCAATCAGGAAGAAGGTAATTGCAGTAGCGATTGAGCTCCACAGGAACGGAGAACCAAGTCCGTCGTCTAGTACCAAATCGATGATGAAAGGTACGACTGGTACAAATCCTGCGAATAGGAACGAGATAAACGTGAACCAGGCAGCCCTTGTCGGCTCAGGACCTTCCAACAACATGCCGTGTTCTTCTTTGAGCATGGTGTCGATCCACACATTTTCGTCAGAAGTGATTATATCAACCACTTGTTCGAGCAAATCACCTTCAAAGCCTTTGGCGGCATAAATTTGTCGGATTTCCTCTCGTTCGCCTTCGGGAATAAGGCGAATCTCTTCTGCTTCCTCTTCGCGAACCTTGCCGGTGAACTGCTGCTCGGCACGTGTGCCGAGGAAATTGCTGACCGCCATTGAGAAGCCATCGGCAACGAGGTTGGCAAGACCTAGGACTACCACAATGCCAGGCGCAAGTTCGGCACCAACAACACCGGACACAACTGCAAATGTCGTAATGGTGCCGTCAATACCGCCGTAGACAATGTCTTTCAGATAGCTCTGCGGCGATCCGTTCAACAGGCGTTCGCGAATTCCTTCAGGAGTGTGAGTCTCCTGTAGGTGATCTGGTGGTTCTATAAGACTTGTTCCCATTTTGACTTTCTAGAACCCGTGATCCGCCGCGCTGTCCTGTGGCACGAATCCCAAAACTTTGCGTGCGTGCTCAATGTCCCGGTATCGAGTTGGATTGTCCGAGCAGGCGAACACCACGGCGTACTTGAGATCATCCGGCGCATGTACGGCTTTATCGATCATTTGAATGATGTCCCGATGACTGCACCAGACCGAAGCATTTCGGGCGTTCAGCGGTACATCGTCGATTTCGACTTTACCGATACGAATACAGATTACGGACATGTCGTGCTGCTCGGAATACATGCTCCCAAGGTTTTCCGTGAACATTTTGGAAACCGAGTACATGTTCCTCGGGCGAATTGGATCTTCAACGGTGATCATAGGTCGGGGAGACGGCATCTCGAAATCTGGATCGTGAACTAGCGATTTGAACGGGTCATCTTTCTCGTAACCTGCGATCACCGCACCTGTGCTTGCCGCAACAATTCGCTTTACACCAGCAATTCGACAAGCCTCAAACAGGTTGTACACGCCGGTCACGTTGGCTTTGATGTGAGTCTCTGCTGGCACATCACCTCTCGAAGCTGCCATGTGGACAACCGTATCTACGCCTTCCAGTGCCGGGAGAATGTCGTCGATCCCCTCACCAATGTCAGCGACGGTTGTTGGGAAGCCAGCGACTTCACTCCTTCCGAGTGCTCCTACCTCGTAGGACTCGGCAAATTTCCTGCCGGCGAGTCCGCCAATGAGTCCACTCATACCAGTAACGAGAATTTTCGAAGGTGTCATATTTCAGGAAAAGTCCGTGATTTGTGTTGCCATCACCCGCTCAAGTTCGTTGGCGAGCTCAATGTGATCGTCCAACGAATTGGCGTTCGTAGACATTAATTCTGAAGCTTCCCGACGAGCAAGTTGAAGCAGTTCAACATCGTCGATAGTTGCCACTTTAAGCTCATCCCAGCCGCTTTGACGCGTGCCCATGTAGTCACCCGGACCGCGAATTCTGAGATCTTCTTCAGCAAGCTCGAAGCCGTCTGATTTTTGAACGACTGCCTCGATGCGTTCGCTCGTAGCGTTTTGCTCTGGATCGATCATGAGAACGCACTCGCTAGCGTGTTCACCTCGACCAATACGTCCTCGAAGCTGGTGAAGTTGAGCGAGACCAAATCGCTGTGGACTCATGATCATCATTACAGTGGCGTTTGGAATGTCGACTCCGACCTCGATAACCGGTGTTGCGACAAGTACATCGAGACCCCGATTACGGAAGCGATCCATAACATCCTGCTTTTCAGGCAGTGTCATCCGACCGTGAAGCAATCCGACTTTCAGAGTTTTGAACTCGCCTGACGACAGTCGTTCGAACTCGTCGATCGCCGATACCGCCTCGATGGCATCTGACTTATCGATGAGCGGACAAACAACGAAGGCTTGTCGTCCAGACGCCACTTCTCTCCGTACATGCTCGTAGGCGTGATTTCGAGCCATGTCGCCGTTTGCGAGTTTCGTAGTGATTGGTTTTCGACCACCAGGAGGCGTTTTAAGCGTTGTGACATCGAGATCACCATAAACGGTGAGCGCTAGCGTTCTAGGGATAGGAGTTGCAGACATCGCAAGTAGATGCGGACGAGGTGTTCGCTTGGTGAGAGCACTGCGTTGTTCAACTCCGAACCGATGCTGTTCGTCAACAACAGCAAGACCAAGCCGAGGTATGGACACCGCTTCCTGAAGCAGAGCGTGAGTTCCAATTACCAGGTCTACTTCACCATCAGCAATCATTTGCTGAAGTCGAGCTTTGATCGAACGCTTGTGACTGCCAATCAACAAAACAATCGTGATTCGTCGGTTCTCAATGCCCGGCATGTTGGCGTAACGAACGCTATCTTCCGGTTCTCCAGGGAGCGAAACTGCGTCAAGTTGGGCTGAAATGCTCAAGAAGTGCTGTTCGGCGAGTACTTCGGTAGGAGCCATTAGTGCCCCGGTGTAACCGTTCGCAATGACAGTGAGAAGCGAGGCTAGTGCAACAACGGTCTTTCCGCTTCCGACTTCGCCTTGAAGCAGTCGTCCCATCGGCACGCCATCGTTCAAATCATCGATTATTTGATCCAATGCATCCGACTGGTCAGTTGTTAGATCGAATGGCAAAGTCGATTCCAGTGCTTGAACCACCGAGCGGGAATCCGATTTGCCAACAACTATTCCGTCGTTCCGGTTACGCCATTCATGCCGACGTTTCAGCGCCGCGAGTTGGTACATAAACAACTCTTCAAACGCGAGACGATTACGCGCCTGGAATTGATGCCCGAACTCAGCTGGATAGTGCATGGCTTCGATTGCCGGGTAACGCCCAGGGAAGCCATTTCTGTTCAACAGATCAGAAGGCAGGAACTCTGGGAGCAACGCTTCTGAAATATCGAGCGCTTTGCGAGTAGACGTTCGAATCGATCGCTGAGCTAATCCTTCGGTCGATGGATAAACCGGAAGCAAGTTGCCGGCGTGAGTGCTTTGACCCGACGAATCACTTGATATCTCCTCGTACTCAGGATTCTGAAGTTGTGCACGTCCTTGGAACGCTCCGATTTCACCGCTAAATGCGACAGTTGAACCCTTCCTGAACTTGTTCGCTAGATAAGCCTGGCGGAAGAATGTTGCTTCGAGCAGCCCCGTGCCGTCATTGATCAGGATTTTGGCTGCGCCCGGCGGTGGTCCGATCCGCGCTCGTTCCGATTTCACAACTCGACCGGCAACTGTGATTAGTTCACCGTACTCAACTTCGGCGATTTTCGTGACTTTTGAGTAGTCGACGTGACGGTGAGGGAACAGCCAGAGAAGATCACGAAGGGTTGAAATCTCCATCCGCGCGAGTTTTGGGCGCGTTTGCTTGTGAATGAACTTGAGTTCATCGAGCGGAGTTTCGAGCGTGTAATTAGTTCTTGAACTCGAACTGGTCTTCTTCGGAGCAGCAGGTTTTGCTCGTTTAGTCGGATTTTGGGTAGGTGCAGCTGGTGTTGCCCCGCCTTTGAGGCGAACCATCACAGCTGAAGCCCAGCGATAACGCAGGCCCGGTGCCAGCGCGGCGTAGCTCGATCCTTTCAAAGGTTCTATTTCACGAATCCAGGGTAGATCTGTCGCTGTGCGCTCGATGAACTTATCGAGTCCGCCCATTACGGCGCGATCCGTGAACTCGAGCTTCTTTTCGAGTTCGAGGATGTTTTTTAGCGCTTCAACGGCGCGGTGTTGATTGTTTGTTCCGGTGGAGCTACCGGGCAACTACTCTGCCCTCAAAAGTCCCAGACCGAGAACACCAGGTCCAAGGTAATTACCAACAACGGGACCCAACTGGGCTACCACAGGCTTGTTATCAGGTGCGTAGCTCGCTACCTCGTCGGCGATAGCTTGTGCTGCGTCAGGTTCGGTGGTGTACAAGATCGAAAGCTTGTCGAGTGGAGATGCGTCGGCAACCATTTGTTCGAGCATGACTACACCCTTTTTACGGTTGCGGGCCCTGCCTACAGGGTGCGCTTCGCCTTCTTGAACAGTCAGGATCGGCTTTATTCGCAGGAGTGATCCAACGAGTCCTTTTGCCTTACCAATACGCCCACCTCGGACCAGGTAATCAAGAGTGTCGACCATCCCGACAAATGAGGCTCTTGTTGCAGCCTTCTGAGCAATCTCGACTGCTTCATCAATCGAAGCACCTGAGGCGATCTTTTCGGCTACATGGACAGCGATCCATCCCAGAGCCATAGAAGCTTGCTCAGTATCGACAACTCGAATGTCCACTTTAGCGTCAGCCATCTCCGATACAGCGTTCACTGCGGAGATATAGGTGAGACTCAACTTCGCTGAAATGTGAATTGAAATGATCGCGTCGTGGTCTTTTGCCAGTCGCGTGTACACATCAACGAAGGTTCCAACCGGAGGAGCGGAAGTCGTTGGAATTTCTTTTGACTCGGGAAGGATTTTGTACATCTCGTCGGCCGTAATCGTTTGACCATCGAGAAATGTGTCATCACCAATGTGCACGTTTAGAGGGACAACCTCGATTCCGTGTTGTTTGGCTATTTCTGGCGGGAGATCAGAAGTGCTGTCGGTAACTACGGCGATCGTCATTTAGGCGCTCCGAGTAGAAGTCCGGTGGTGATCTGTCGAACATTAATTGTTCGTGCGCAGCTTACTCTACTGCAACGAGATAGTCGTAATGGGGCTGTCCTCCCCACACAACTTCAATTTCCAGATCACCGAACTTCTCTGCCAATTCGTTAGACAAACGCTCAATCACATCCGCACCTGTACCGTTCCCGGTATACACGGTGATGATTTCGGCGTCTGATGCCTTTGACTCTATTAGTTTCGTCAATACGAAATCACTATCTCGCCCAACTGCGATGATCTCGTCATCGAAAGTTGCGAACGTCATTCCTGCTTTTATGTCGTACCCGCCAATCGACACGTCACGGTTCGCCTTGCAAACGCACCCTTCTCCAATTTCTCCCGCAATATCCGACATTTCATCAACGTTGGCGTCTAACGATTCATCGAGATTGAAGGCTAGAAGGGCGGCAACTCCGGTCTGAACCGATCTCGTTGGGACCACTCGTACCGTTTTGTCGGTCAGTTCATCAACGTGTTCGGCTGCGGCAATTATGTTTTTGTTGTTAGGAAGGAGGATCACCTGATCTGATGGAACTTTCTCAACTGCCTCTAACAACTCAGCCACCGAAGGATTCATCGAATCACCACCTTCGATGACGTATGTCGCACCCAATCCGGTGTTTTCGATTAGATCCGACATCCCTTCGCCAGCTGCAACGGCAACTACAGCGATTGGAGGAGAGTCCAACTTCTCTGGGCCGGTACGCTGAATGTCATCTCTACGATCAGAGGCCCAATCTGCAGCTTGCGTGTCCATGTTGGAGATTTCGATATTTGAGAGCGCCCCGTACTTAATTCCAGCGCTTAGTGCCTGGCCGGGATCTTCCATGTGGACATGCACCTTTGCGAGCCCAGGTGCCCCATCGACGATTGGCGATCGACCGATCTTGGCCATGTGGTCACGTATTTGATCTAAATCGAGGTTCTCTGCTTCGATAGAAAATACTGTGCAGTAACCCCAGTCAGTTTCTTCTGCTTCGGAAACGAAATCCGAATCGACCGAGCCAGAGAATTTTCGACCCGATGGCATCGGCACTTCGATTTCTCGGGCGACAGGTTCGATGCCATTGATCGCCCGGACCATCCCGTCGAACATGACCGCTAGTCCGAAACCTCCCGAGTCAACGACTTCCGCTTCCGCCAGCACATCGAGCATTTCGGGTGTGCGGCGAACTGCGTCGATTGCGTTGTCTAGCAGCGCTTCGAGAGCCTCGGTTGCAGTACCGACTTCTCGCTCTGAAGCCTTCTCTGAGCATTCCCGGTAGATGGTGATCATCGTCCCTTCGACGGGATTGGGAACCGATTGCTGTGAGAACTCATAAGCTCTTCCGAGGGCCTCTCCGAGAGCAGATGGGGGGATGCTGTCGGAGTCTTTCGCAACTTCAGCGAATCCCTTGAAAAGTTGTGCGAGAAGAAGCCCTGAGTTGCCGCGAGCTCCAAGCAACGATGCTCTCGCCATCTTGGAAGCGAGGTCTCCGGCACTCTGAGTGGATGCGTTTACGTCCTCGGATTCGACAATTGAGCGAAGAGTGAGAGACATGTTCGTGCCGGTATCGCCATCGGGAACCGGGAACACGTTTAGCGCGTTGATCGTTGGGCGATTGGCAATCAGCGCGTCAGATGCCGCTTTTACCAATTTGAGCAGTAGTGCTCCATCGATTGATGCTGTTGATGAAGGTTGGGCGATCATTCCGTAGAAGTTGGCGAAGCCGCTGAAATTAGCGCGCCGCGTATTCCGACACTCCAGTCAAAACTCTCCTCTACAGGCATTAATTCCTGTTGTTCGCGCTAATACTGCATGTTAATCTAAATGGCTGGAATTCGACACGTAACCGACCTGGTCAACTGATCCAAAGTTATGAGAATTGAGTTCTTTCCCTACATTCAGGAATATTTCGAAAGTATCTGAAGTCATGCCAAGCGCTGATCAAATAAGAGCAAAACTGGGTCTCGGACCACGACCCAAGCCAATGTTCGGTCACAACCGATCGCACGCATTGAACGCGACTCGAAAAATCTCGAAGCCAAACCTGCAGAACCGTTGGGTTGTTATCGATGGACAGCGATACCGAGTAAAGCTGACCGCCCGTGAGCTTCGAACGCTCGACAAGCGCGGAGTTTCTCTGACCATCGACTAAACGATGGTCGAATATGCGTTGAAACCCTTCTCGACCGAGAGGGGTTTTTTGTTGCCTAAAATTTCCTCATGATGATCAATCCGAAATTCGCCGCCGCCTTTTTTGACCTTGATGGCACGTTGGTCGACACAGGTCCGCCGCATAGACAGGCAGAGTTGCAAACCCTGAACGCTTACGGCATACCTGAGATTGCACCTGATCACCCTGTCACATTCGGAAAAGGAGTGATGCCTGGAGTTCAGCTCGTTGCTGAACACTACGGAATCGAGGATCAAGAAGCGCTCCTCGCTGAATACGTAAAGCAGTGGCACATCGTGACAGCCAATGGCATTGAGATGCTGCCCGGCGCCCGGGATGCCGTGACCAGCGCGGTCATTTACGGTGCTTCTGTGGCGTTGGTCACATCAGGCGACAGCAAATACGCCAATACTTTCATTGAAAAATCTGGACTTGCTGAATCTTTTTCAACCGTCGTGACCCTGGATGACGTTGCAAACATGAAACCGCATCCCGAGCCGTATTTGACCGCCGCAGAGAATCTGGGCATTCAGCCCGGGCACTGTCTTGTGTTTGAGGATTCAGAAACCGGGTTCGTATCAACACGAGCTGCCGGTATGACGAGTGTCGGAGTTGGTCCAGTAGCCATCGAATTATCTGAATCTGAAGAACGTGGACCAGATATGGCGATCGAGTCGTTCGTGGGCTTCGATATTTGGGGTGTTCGACCTAGATAGGCTACGAGCCGGCTGATCGAATCGCCTCGATACCGATCCTCATTCCGTCCGGGTAATTGAACACACCGGTGCCTGATATGAGCGTCGTCGCTCCAGCATCGATAACCGCGCCCGCAGTATCGACCTTGATACCACCGTCTACTGCGATTTCTAGTTCGTGGCTTGCCAGTTGTGCCATATCCTTTAGCTCTTCGATCTTTGGGAGCATTTCCGGCATGAACGACTGACCGCCAAATCCGGGCTCGACAGTCATAACGAGCACACGCTCAATCAGTGGCAGTGCCGACTGAATTACCGAAGCAGGTGTGTCAGGTTTGAGAGACACCGCTGCCGACATACCAGCTACACGGGCATCTTCAAGAGACGCTTCGAGGTCATCGCACGCTTCAACGTGCATCGTGAAAATGTTTCCGCCAGCTTCCGCAAATTCTCGAACGTAACGGGCAGGTTCGATGACCATCATGTGAACGTCGATAGGGAGCTTCGTGAGTGGACGAATTGCTTCAAGAACCGGAATTCCAACGGTGATATTCGGCACGAAAGTTCCATCCATCACGTCAAAGTGCAGTTCATCTGCGCCAGCCTCTTCAACAGCCGCAATTGAATCCGCCAAATGTGCGAAGTCGGCAGCAAGGAGAGATGGAGAAACTTTGATGTGTGGTGCCATGACGAGTTATCCGAGTCGTTCAGCGAGTGCGTCGGGATGATACGACATGATCGTGTCAGCTCCAGCGTTAGCTGCAGCAACCATTGCGTCCACGTCGTCCATGATTCCAGGACCCGAAGCGATTATCTTCTTGCCAGCTTCGTGAGCTTGAGAAACTTCCTCTACGGTGATCGGGTATCGAACATATATCCAGTTCGAGTACGGGTCTGAAATCGCCATCGGTAATTCAGGCGCAGTGTTTGCAACAGTGGAGCACTGGAAATCTGAGCTTCCTTCGTAGAAACGCCTTCGAACGTCCACCGAAAGGTGAATAAGCCCGAAACCAACGGTGTTACCCATTAGTCCTCGTTCTTCAAGCGCCCGGCAAATCTTGTTGATGCTTCCGGGAGGAAGAGTTTTTAGTTCAATCGCGAGTGTCGTGTCCGCAGTACCGTGATCTCGAACGACATCCAGCGTTTCTTCCAGAGTAGGGATCTTTTCACCTGCGAATTTTTCGCCCCACCAGCTACCCGCATCTAGCTCTCGCAGTTCGGCGAGTGTCATCCCTTCAACCCGGCCTGACCCGTTTGTGGTGCGATCAACGGTGTCGTCGTGAACGACTACGAGTTCGTCATCCGACGTTCCCCGCAGGTCGATCTCTATCGCCATGCCTTTTTCAAGTGCCGCTTTGAACGCTACGAGCGTGTTTTCCGGATACACCTCGTCGAGACCGCGGTGCGCAATGATTACTGGTGAGCTCATGTTTCTTAGTTGGGATTACTTGATCAGGAAAAGTTTTCGACGGACAAAATATCCGATTAATCAGCGCCAGACAGCAGTTCTTTCGCCTCTTTGATAGCTTCTCTGACCTGGTTAGGAGCTGTTCCACCCGGTACATCGCGTGCAGCTACGGCTGATTCGAGAGTAATTTCCAGCACGCCCTCATCGAACAGGTCAGAAGCACGCTGAAAGTCCTCCAGAGTCAACTCACTAAAGCCGATTCCGTCGGCGATGCACTGTTTTGAAAGCTCAGATACGGCAATGTACGCCTCGCGGAACGGAACTCCCTTGCCAACCAGATAGTCGGCAATATCCGTTGCCAGCACGAAGCTCTTTTCAGCTGCCTGACGCATACGATCAGTGTTCACAGTCATGCCCGAGATCATGCCGGCGGCAGATTCAAGTGATGTGATTACTGTGTCGGCCGCGTCAAACAATCCTTCCTTGTCTTCCTGCAGATCGCGGTTGTACGTGAGCGGTAGTCCTTTGATCGTGGTCAGCAGACCCATCAACGATCCGTACACACGGCCTGTCTTTCCGCGAACCAACTCAGCGAAGTCAGGATTTCTCTTCTGAGGCATGATGCTTGAGCCGGAGGTGTATTCATCCGAAAGTTTGATGAATCCAAACTCGTCTGAAGACCAGATGATCAGTTCTTCAGACAGGCGTGATAGGTGTGCCATTGCCAATGAGGCTGCGGTGAGGAATTCAACGATGAAATCACGGTCGGAAACCGCGTCCATCGAGTTGCGAGATATCTCGCTGAAGTCGAGTTGTTCCGCGACCCAGTCACGGTCGATCGGGTACGGCACGCCCGCCATCGCTCCTGAGCCCAGAGTCATGACGTCGGCGGACTCTGCAGCTTGAGCAAAGCGAGTTGAGTCGCGGTCGAACATCTCGAAGTACGCCATCAGGTGATGTGCAAGAACGACTGGTTGCCCACGCTGCAGGTGTGTGTATCCGGGAAGGATTGTGTCGACATGCTTTTCAGCGAGATCAACGAGAGCGTGCTGCAGTTCAACGCAGGCATCAAAAGCACGACCACAGGCGACCTGCGTCCATAGGCGCGTGTCTGTAGAAACCTGGTCGTTGCGTGAGCGGGCGGTGTGCAGACGTCCCGCTGCCTCACCGATCAATTCATAGAGACGCGATTCCACGTTCATGTGGATATCTTCGAGTTCGAACTTCCACTCGAACTCACCCGCATCGATTTCGTCGCTGATCTTGGTTAGGCCTTCGACGATTTTCTCTGCTTCGTCCTGCTCAATGATGCCCTGGCGGCCCAGCATTCGAGCGTGCGCGATCGATCCCATGATGTCTTCCCTGTACATGCGGGAGTCGTAATGGACCGACACGGTGAAGTCGCTTGCCAACTCGCTTCCGCGAGCTGCTGCGGCTGGATTGTTCTTGTTGTTCGAATTGCTGGACATTTTTTACTCAGAAAAGAATAGGGCGCAGTGGAGTTCTGCGCCCATCATTATCGTTGCAGTCGGGAAAGAGGTTCTATGCTCTATCTCAAACCTAACGGGCGTCATGAAAGGTTTGCTTTCGAGCCTGGGTTCGAGCTGACAGTGAGTAAATGTCGATGAACCCGGTTGCTGCAGCGTGATCGAACGCGTCTTCTGATGAGTAGGTGGCGAGGTCGAAGTCGTACAGCGAGAACGGAGAACGGCGACCCACGACGATGCATGAACCTTTATGTAGGCGAACGCGAACATCTCCGGTAGAGAATTCGTGCGCCGAGTCCATGAATGCATCGATGTTTACGCGCAGTTCTGTGAACCAGCGTCCGTCGTAAACCATGTCGGAGTAAAGCTGAGAAAGATTCTCTTTCACACGCTGTTGTTCACGGGACATTGTCGACGTTTCGAGGGCTTTCAGAGCTGTGTAGAGAACGACAGCCGCAGGAGTCTCGTAGACTTCGCGGGACTTAATACCAACCAGGCGGTTCTCAACGTGGTCGATACGACCAACGCCGTGCTCACCGGCAAGGTCGTTCAAGGTTGCAATTAGTTCAACGCCGGATTTAGCTGAGCCATCGAGGCTGACCGGGATTCCCTTTTCAAACCCGATTGAAATTTCTACCGGCTCGTCAGGTGTGTCTGATATTTGCTTGGTCCATGAGAAGGCATCTTCTGGTGGAGCCAACCAGGTGTCTTCGAGGTCTTCACCCTCGATCGCTTGACCCCAGAGGTTGCGGTCGATTGAGTAGACGCGCTGGTCGTCACCGACTTCACGAAGTTCAAGACCTGCCTTCTGGGCGTAGAGCTTTTCTTCGTCACGGGTCATGCCCCATTCACGCGCAGGAGCGATGATCTTCAGTGGGTCACCGTGAGCAGCGAGAGTCATGATTCCGGCATCGAAACGAACCTGGTCGTTGCCTTTACCGGTACAACCGTGAGCAACGGCAGTCGCTCCCACCTGGCGCGCAGCTTCAACAAGCTTTTTAGCCATGAGAGGGCGACCGAGAGCCGTCGAAAGTGCGTAAACGCCTTCGTACATTGCTCCTGCTTTGAGACCGGGCCAGATGTACTCGTTGATGAACTCTTCTCGCACGTCCCAGATCAAAGAATCGAGTGCGCCAGCAGTAGCGGCTCGTTCTTTAACTCCAACGATTTCTGGTCCAGCGCCGAGGTCGACGGTGAGCGTGACGACATCCATGTCGTACTGCTCCTGGATCCAGACGGTTGAGATTGTGGAGTCCATGCCCCCGCTGTATGCGAGAACACACTTTTCTCTGGCCATGGTTGAGTTCGATTCCTGTTTAGATGATCTTGAGTTGCCGCCTCACGCGAACGGCAAACAATCCATTCTCTCGCCAGAAGGCGCGAATGTCATCCCGTTCTGAAAAATCGGTTCCCGTTCCGGACTGGAAAGGGTATGGATCGTTACAAGTCCACCCGCGCAGGCATCCATTTCTCAGCCCACTCTTGGAGAGCGTCGAAAACAGGTGAAAGCTCGCATGCCATTTCAGTTGCGGCGTATTCGACAAGAACTGGACGAGAGGAAGAGTCGACTTCGCGCTCGATCAACCCAATGTCTTCGAGTTCTGCGAGTCGTTGCGAAAGAACCCGGTCGGATATTCCCTCAACTGCCGTTTTGATCTCAGAAAAGCGACCTGGTTTCTCCATCAATGAAGTCAAGATCAATCCAGACCAACGGCGCGCAAGCAACTCCATCGCTGCTTCATAGTGCGGACATAGTGCGGAACTACTGGAATGTTCAACTGAGGGATTGGGCATCGTGCAATTCAGTGTACACGCACAGGAAGTAACTAACTATTAGTTAGTGTTCCGCCAGCGATGTCAACAAAAAGCCCGAGGCGTCATCGCCTCGGGCTTCATTTTCTTATTTGGTCAGATGCTGACTAAGCGCCAGTCTCTTCGAGAACACGATCGAGAATGTCGACCGCTTCATCGATCTCCTCGCGAGATACGTTCAACGGTGGCATGAACCTGATCATGTTCGGACGAACTGCGTTGATCAGAAGTCCCTCGTCGAGAGCCTTCGCCACGGTTGCCCCAGAGATTTCCTTGTTCATTTGCAGAGCAATTAGCAATCCCATCCCACGCACTTCAGTGATGAAGTCATGCTTTTCTGCCAGAGCTTGCAGCTTTCCACGGAAGTAAATACCAGTCTCTTCGGCGAGCGCAGGGATGTCCTCATCCACCATGACCTTTGCTGCGGCAGAACCTGCAGCGGTAGTCAAAGCATTTCCACCGAACGTAGAACCGTGATCACCCGGTTCTAGAACCGAGCAAAATTCCTTGGTTGTGAACGCACCAAGCGGTGCACCTGATCCGAGTGCCTTCGCAAGCGTCATTACATCGGGCTCAACACCAGGGAATTGCTGGTAGCCAAACAACGTTCCGATTCGACCCATCCCGGTCTGAACTTCATCGAGCATGAACAAGATGTTCTTCTCATGACAGAAGTCCATTATTTCCTTGAGATAGTTCTCGTCTGGGATGTTGACTCCACCTTCACCTTGAACAGGCTCAAGTAGAACGGCACAGGTTTTACCTTCAACGTAGGCATCTTTGATTGCCTGAACATCGTTGTAGGGCACGTTCACGAAGCCGGGCATAAGTGGCTTCCAGTTGTCCTGGTAATGAGGCTGACCGGTGGCCGCCATCATTGCCTGCGTGCGACCGTGGAACGAGTCGAGCGCCGTGATGATTTCGTACGCGCCGTTCAACTTCAGCTTGCCCCACTTGCGAGCAACTTTGCATGCGCCCTCGTTTGCCTCTGCTCCTGAATTGCAGAAGAACACACGATCAACATCTGAGTTGTCGACGATGATTTGTGCGAGCGGAAGCTGCGGTGTCGTGTAGAAAAGGTTCGACATTTGCAGGATTTTTCCTGCCTGATCGCGAATTGCCTCGGTTACAGCCGGGTGGTTGTGACCCAAATTGAGGACTGCCCAACCCGCGGTGAAATCGAGGTAGCTCTTGCCGTCGTTGTCGAATACTCGAGTACCTTCGCCTCGTACCAGGACCGGTGGCATTCGGTTAACCACCTGCATGTAGTACTTGGATTCAAGGTCCTTGTATTCAGCTGAGCTAGTCATCTTTCTCTCCATGGGCTTCATTCAAATTCGGTGAAGTCCCCAGTAATCCCTCTCGCGACCTGCGAAAAGATGTTCGAACTCATCCAGTTCGAACGCCGCCTAAAAAAAGCGGAACGAGAAATATATCGCAGTGGTGACTGGTTTGGGTTGAATTCAGCTTTTTCTGCCGGGTCGCCAACCGCGAGCAGTTGCCTTAGCGAGCAGAACGGCGGCGAGCACGATCGATCCAATCGCAAGCTGCCAGCTGTAGCCGAGTGGAGTTGCAAGTACCACCATTACAGCGAGTCCAACTGCAGCACCGTGTCCGCTGCTTTTGGACTTCGCGATCACAAGCGCGCCACTGGCGAATCCGAGAATTCCTACTAACGGCATGAGAGCGAACACACCGCCAGAACCGGTTGCAAGCCCCGCGCCACCCCTGAAGCGATTGAATACTGGATACCAGTGACCAATGATCGCTGCCGCGAGAGTTGCAATCCACACCATTTCGTTGTCGGTGACTATGCGTGCGATAACGACGGGTGCCGCACCTTTGACCGCATCTCCTACATAAACGGCAATCCCGAGCCTTTTGTCGACCTTACGGAAGACATTTGCCGCACCAGGATTGCCTGTTCCAGTTGCGAAGAGATCAACACCCTTGTTTCGGGTCAGAATTTGTGCAAACGAGATTGAGCCGAGGAGATACCCGGCGAGTAACAACGCAATTATTTCGCCGGTCTCAGTCACGATGGTTCCTGTCTATATGATGCGAGTGCCGATGTCTTCACCACGAGCGCATGCAAGCAGTGCTCCAGCGAGACGTCCGTCGATAATGTGACCTGAACCGGCAACCGTGACAGCGTCAACACACGCTTCGATTTTCGGGATCATTCCGCCCGCAGCAATGCCACCTGCAATTAGGTCGAGTGCCTGCTGACTGGTCATTCGTGGAATTAGTCGTTTTCGTGCATCCAGAACACCTTCAACATCGGTTTGGAACACGAGTCGGTCGGCTTTTACGGCCTTTGCAATGTGACCTGCCGATGTATCGGCGTTGACATTCAATATGCGGTCGTGGCCAGATTCAGACGGGTAGAGATGAAGAGCCGTTGGAGCAATCACCGGGATGGCACCAGAATTCAGCACGGCATCAACGGGGGCCGAGTTGGCTTTGACGATCTTTCCGACATATCCGAGCTCAGGATCAAGAACCTCGGCTTCAAGAAGACCACCTGAAACCCCGGAAATGCCTACCGCGTTGGCACCTGCCGCCTGGAACTCCGCAACAATTTGAGAGTTGACCAGTCCGGCGAGAACAGCAACCGCAACATGGAGGGTAGCTTCGTCGGTCCGCCTTAGACCACGAACGAATTCAGGTTGGATTCCCTGTTTGGCAACCCAATCACTGATTACTTTTCCGCCACCGTGAACGACGACGGGTTTAGCACCTTGTTTCCAGAGCCCCACGATGTCTGGAACTGTGGAGTCACCTTCACCAAGCGTACTGCCGCCGATCTTGATGACGATCTTTTTACCGGCAACCGAAGATGAGGTCGTCATAGCGCGATCTCCAGGTTGTATGACTCGCTCGAGTTCATCGGATTAAAAAGCTGATCATGTGGATTCTTGTGATCCACTCGAATGAAAATTCCTGAATGACTTCTAGGTGGTGTAGGCAGAGTTGAATACGACGTACTCTTCAGTGAGATCACATCCCCAGGCTTGTCCGTATCCGTCCCCGATATTGAGGGATATACGAAGCCGCACCTCGTCGCCTCCAAGCGCACTTACAACACTTTGGACGTTGTAAGAAATTGCCTTGCCTTCGGCGACTATCTGAATGTCGTTGATATAGCAGTCGATCTTCGACTCATCGAGCTCGATTCCACTCTTTCCGACTGCCATGAAAATACGACCCCAGTTAGGGTCACGACCGTACACAGCGGTCTTTACAAGTAGAGAAGCAGCACATTCACGAGAACTTACGAGAGCATCATCGTCACTCTTGGCGCCATCGACGGTCACTTCGATGAGCTTGGTCGCCCCTTCACCGTCACGTGCAATTTCAATTGCAAGATGTCTGCAAACCTGTTGAACAGCCTCAGCGAAAGCTTCTGATGCTTCATCACCGCCGGATATTTCAGGTCCGCCTGCTGCTCCGTTCGCCATTAGCAATACGGTGTCGTTTGTGCTTTGGTCGCCATCAACGTCGATTTGGTTGAAACTGAGTTTTACAGCCTCCGAGAGGGTTTCTTGCAAGAACTTTGGCTCGACTTTCGCATCGGTCGATACAAATGCAAGCATCGTTGCCATGTTCGGGTGAATCATTCCCGAACCCTTCGACACTCCACCAACGGTATGAGTAACACCATTTTCTTCGAAGGAAACGGCTATTTCCTTGGTGCGCTTGTCTGTTGTGAGAATCGCTTTTGCGAATTCGTTTCCACCATCGTCGGTCACAGTTATTTGAGGGACGTATTCGCGAAGCAGAGCCATCGGTAGTTCAACACCGATCACGCCGGTTGAAGCAACCAGGGTTTCTTCTGCTGAAACACCGATGTGTGCAGCAGCAATGTCGGTCATTTCCTTAGCGTCGATGTAACCCTGTTCGCCGACTGCGCAGTTTGCACACCCGCTGTTGGCAACTACAGCGCGAACACGTTTTTCAACTCCAACGCGCTCTCGAGACAGTGTGGCTGAAGGTGAAATCACGGAATTCTGAGTAAATGTCCCGGCAACCGTGCACGGAGAGTCGGAAACGAGTATTCCGATATCTCGCTTGTCAGCACCTGGTGTTTTGATACCGGCAAAGACTCCGCCGGCTGAAAAACCCTTTGCTGAGGTAACGGTTCCGTTTTCTACCGGACGAATCTCAAGTGTCATTTTGTTCGCTATTCCAGATCAGTTGATCGCTAGGTGAAATATCACGGCGTTGATCGTATTCCAAAAACAATAAAACCGCACGATTCACGCTGTGGAAAATTCCACATGGTCGGTCGATATCTCGACAAGACCTGCGTTTTGTGCGGTAGATTCAGTTCGATTTGGAGTATACAGCAGCTACTTAGCTGCTTTGTGCACGTTTACGCGGCGGAGTCGAAGTCGGTTGCATCGTGCATTCGCCGGAAGGCGTTGGCAGCGTTCTTCCCAAGCCGGTCGAGTGACTCGCGAGAACCGCCTCGTTCTTGCACAACGGCCAGTTCACCGAGGGCTTCGAGGAGTTCGCTTGCGATTGTCATGCCGGTGTGAGTCACAGGTTGATCCTTCCCTGTTGAGAATTTCAGTATTTCAGCTGCCATTAGTTCGAAGTTACCCGGTAACGGAATTCATTGCGTTGAGATTTTTGAACGTCTTTTAGGAAGTTTGTCCTATCTATGAATCCGAGTCAGTGGCGTCGAAAACCACATTAAGTTTCAGGGTTGCGGTATTACCGATGTGTTTGTTCGACCAGTGCCTTGTGTGTGATCTCACTACTGTGGACAGGCGCGACCCGGGCGAAACTGATGTGAAGCAATGGGTACCCGTAATAGGTATGGTTGCGCGTGGATTGCGCGCGCATAGATCTGCTGACCAAATGACCACAGGCGCACTACAAATAGATTTCAACCCGCAACCGAAAGGGATTGCGGTTGTTTGCTCTACGTCGATCTCCGAAATAACCGGAAACGGCAACTATTTCGCGCTCCAGGATCTTTTGGATGGGTACGCGACCGAATTCCAACAGGTTCACGTATTCGCTCCCGGCAAACCAGAATCTCTGAATTCGAGGATGGATCACAGGATCAACTGGATTCACGGCAGGAAATTCGGTTCGTCGCTAACTGCGCTTTCACTTAGCGGTGTGGCTAATCGAAAACTGCTCAAGGATGTCGAATTAATTCGAACATTCGGTCCTGCTGCGGGACTTGCAGGACGACTTTATGGACGTATTGCCAAGGCACCGGTGGTTTCGTCACTCGATGATTTGGCGGGTAACCGTTGGCGCGAGTCGCGGAAATTACGATCAAAACTTCTGAACGGCGAAAACAAGTTCGGACCCTTCAGTGCCGAATATATCTCTGCAAAACATTCCTGGGAGACCGAGCTGCTTTCGGAGATGTCGCCTGCAGGTCAAATTCCGATTGGACCAGTTGGCATTCAGACAGATATTTACTCGCCGTCCAAGCTAATTGATCCTGCCAGAAACCCAATTGTCTTATGGGCGATTCCTCTAAATACCGATGAAAACCTGAATGCCTTGTTCACGACGGCTGAACGAGGATCGCAGCTGATTCCAGACATCAACTTCGTAGCAATTGGCGACGACAGCCAGGTGCAGGTGGCGCAAAACATCGCATCCGAACGAGACTTGCCTGTCACTGCACTGAAGTACGAGGAAGTCGAACCGCTCGTCGACCTGATTGAGCGCAGTTGGGCATGTGTGACCGCAGCCGACAACGGCTTCCCCTCAGGGCTTGCAATGTTGTCGTTCTCGGCTGGAATACCCGTAATTTCAACCGATCAAATCGACGAGGCGTACGGGTTCAAAAACCATTTGAACTACGTTGAAATCACCGATGACTCTACTGATGGCGTCGCTTTCGGCTTGAACATGCTTCGCAACTGGAACTCGTTCGCACTCAGAGTAGCTCGCAGTGGTCAAAGCCTGATCGAATCTCGCTATTCAACTCTTGCAGTTGCTCGCCGCGAGGCTGAACGACTCGCAGATATTGCAAACGGGATTGAGTTTGCTGCTGCCGTCTCAACTCCGGTTGAGAGCCAGGACGATGTTTCAGCGCAGTCCGTAGCCGAGCAGCATGACACAGAGTTGACAGACGATGCAGGTGGTTCAGATGGATTTGATTTGGTCGCTGCGGCCCTGTCCGACCTGCACGGCGGCACGAGCAGTGACACATCTATTCCATCGGACTCAGTCGCTGAAGCTGGTTCTGAAGAACCAATGGCCGAACAAACTCCGATGCAGGATGCTGAACTGAGTCAGGACGCTATATCAGCGTTGTTCGCTGAGCCAGAGTCGCCTGAATCCGAACCGGCTCCCGACACATCCAGCAACGAGCAAATGAGTCAGGACGCTATTTCTGCCCTTTTCGCTGGTACTTCTGCAGATGAAGAAAATGTCGAGTCGAATGGTGAACCGCTCGTGACTGAAAGCTCGGGAGTTCAGGTTCTAAGCCAGGATCTGATCTCAGCACTCTTTGCTGCAGACGAGTCGTCTGATGAGAATTCAGAACCCGCTCCAGAAACACCGGTCGATGAAGGCACCGGAGAGATGGATCAGGACGCGATCTCGGCGCTGTTCGCCGCCAATAGCGATTCCTCTGATGGAAACGATGACACCTCTCCCTCAACTCCGAATGATGAAGACTCAGGCGTTGTGAACCAGGACGCAATTTCTGCATTGTTCGCCGGCGACGAACTAACTGAAGAATTAACTCCTGAACCTGAGAGCACAGAGCCTGAGACGTCATCGGATATGGGTCAAGACGCCATATCCGCGCTTTTCGAGACGGAAAGTTTCACGCTTGAATCTGATGATTCAGAGCCTGCCGCATCATCAGAGATGGGTGAGGACGCGATCTCGGCACTATTCGAAGAATCGGCATCAGACGCGACAAACGAACCTGCAGATTCGGGTGAAATGGATCAAGACGCCATATCAGCGTTGTTTGGCACAGATGGAGATCTCAACGATTCCATAAGTTCAGATGTGATCGACGAACCTGTCGAAGATGCCCCTGGTGCGGACCTGGAAGACTTGGAAGAAGATGTTCAAGTTGTCCAGGTGACGATTGGTGATGAGGATGAAGAGGTTGAACCGGAGTTCATGGTTGAGTCTTTTGATGAGATCGAAGTAGAAGATGAACTCGACGTTGATGCCCTCATCGAAGCTGCAAAGCACGACGAAGAACTCGTTTAGATTCCCGAGACTCGCGGCGATTGCATCTCACGTGCATCTAAATATTTGAGCGCACCAAATCACTAGCAATGCGTAGTGTTTTTAACCGAACAGTCGCCCCGTACATGTCGACACAGGTAAAACAGGGTTTTAAGCTGTGGGTGAACGTTCGAACGGTTAACACCGATTCATAACAGAGGGAATATGACCGAAACAAAACAAGTCGATGTACTGATTGCAGGTCAGGGGGCAGCAGCGTTCGCTGCGGGTCTGTATTCGGCTCGATACCAGGTGAACACCCTTCTAGTGGGTGAACAATTCGGTGGTGAGACGGCCATCGGTGGAACCATCGAAAACTATCCAGGTCAGCCAGACATAGATGGCTTCGACCTGATGATGAAATTTAAAGAACAGGTCGACAACCTAGATACTCCAACTGAGTATTCGAATTTGGTTTCCGTTGAGAAAAAGGGAGATGCGTTTCACTGCGTGCTCGAAAACGGAACCGAGGTTGAAGCAATCTCCGTGATTCTCGCCGTTGGAAGGGAACGCCGAAAACTTCACCTTCCGAAAGAGGAAGAGTGGACCGGGCGTGGAGTCTCGTACTGCTCGACCTGTGACGCACCGCTGTACCGGAACAAGGCTGCAGCTGCTGTCGTAGGTGGCGGAAACGCTGCTGTTGAAGGTGCGGTTCTTCTCGCCAAGTACGCTGAAACTGTTTACTTGATTTACCGAAGAGGCGAATTCACCCGACCGGAGCCAATTCTTCTCAAGGTCCTCGATCAAACTCCGAACGTCAAGGTGCTGTTCAACACCGAGGTTTCCGAGCTTGTCGGTAGCGATGACGCTGGACTTACCGCCATCAGGGTGAACAACCCATGGGAAGGTGACGACGTGCTCGAAGTCGACGGTTTGTTCGTCGAAGCAGGTGCAGATCCTCGACTCGACATTCCGAACCAACTTGGACTTGAGATAAACCAGAACACCGGTGAAGTACACGTCGACAAGGGTTTGAATACCTCAGTCGAAGGCGTTTACGCTGCTGGCGACCTGACCGACGGTACGGAATTGAAGCAGACGATTACTGCGGCTGCGCAAGGTGCAATTGCTGCACTGTCTTCCTACCAGCACATCATGGAAGTGAAGGCAGAACGAGAAGATGCGAACACCTCGCAACCTGCGGCGGTAGGCAACTAACCGAAACCTGAAACAAAAAAAGGGCATCCTCGATCGACGAGGGTGCCCCTTTTTCGTTGAGGAGGATCTAGATGAGGTTGATCACCCGGTCGCCGAAAGTCGCTCCTACGTATCCGATTACGATCGACTGAGTCAGCTTCCCTAGAAACGTTCCCAGCAAGAAACGCCTTGGGTTGAAGCGACCCGCACCTGCTGCATACCCGGCGTAATCGAAGATCGGATTCGGTGTGGCGGCAAGCAAGAACGATGAAACGACAACGTTGTTTCGAGACCAGTCATATGCGGTGAGAGCTTTGTCAGGAATCACAGGTGATACGGATTCTGACCGAGAGAAGCGACTGAGCCCTTTTCGTCCAAGGTAGTAGCAAACAGCCATGCCCAATGTGATTCCGAATGCAGCTGCCAGTGCCGGAGCGAACGGATTGACCACTGCAGCAGCACTGAAAACTATCGAAAGGACCGGCACTGGAAGCAGAACCGCCACGCTGCCGAGAAATCCGAGAACGACAATCGCCGGGATCCCGATTGCAGTGATGACTCCCGGATCGATGTGCATGTAACGCTGGATAGCGAGCGGAGCGATGCAAGCGATTGCGAGCACCAGTAGCATGAATGCTCTACTGATCGCTGGTGAGAGGACCGCGGAAGGTCTGTTGGCACTGATGATCGATTGTTGCATCCTTGCACCCCTTGGCACTCCTGGTCATCTACGCATTCGCTTTTCCAAATACTGGACAGGGGATGCAAGATCGTGGGATTGCCTCGGGATTGCATTCCGCGAGGGATGCGATTTCTTTAAACGGCTCCGAGTTTTCTCAGGATGTCTCCAGCAATCAGGAAGCATCCTGCGTGAAAGCCGATGACGCTCAGACCCGTCCCTTGTGCTGTATAGCCAGCCGGGTACAACCCTGGGACATCGACGGATTCAAACGTTGCCTGGTCGACCACGAGTTGTTTCAGCTGGAAGCGATAGTTGTCACGTTTGTCATGAAAAGTGAACGGTCCTAGCGGGTCGATGACCGAGTAATCAGGATCGCCACCGATTTCCACAACAACGTGATCAACCTGTACCTGCACCTGTCCTTCCGGTGTGTCGATAGTCACAACACCTTCGTCACCAAAATCCCTCAGGTGAGACTCGTACAGCAAGCCCATGCGTGCCTGGTCACCTTGCAAAATCTCTGCCCAACGTTGGTAGTAAGGCAAGAACTGCGATTCACCGATGAGTCGAAGGTGAGAATCGGGTTGCTGTCGCATGACATATACAACCGTCCGACCGTCGTCGTGGAGTTCTTGCGCAGCCCAGTCGGCCGAGCGACCTCCGCCAATGACCATTACCCGCTCACCCGGATAATCCTCGACCGACGTGTAGGCATCCGTGACATACGGTTTTTCGGTGCCGTTGGCATCCAGTGTTCTTAGTTCTGATCGAGGCCCGATCGCAAAGACAAAGTAGTTGCAGGAGTACTTGACTGGCTTTCCTGTTTCAGACGACAAAGCTGTTACAACGAACCGAGCGTCAGAGTCCGATTTCTCAACTCGTGTGACTTTCATCCCTTCCTGGATGTACGGAGACAGACCAAGTTTGTTGGCATACGCCTGGTAATAATCGACGAGATCGTCACGGTGTACCAGGGCGTTGAGGTCGCGATCACGTCCTGCATCTTTGTAGAACTGACCTATCGGGTAGTGGGCAAGTTCCATCCAATGCGCTGGACCGAGCGTCATCTGGGTCTTAGGTACGTGATTCCACAGTCCGCCAGCGCCATCAGTCGACAGTAACTTCCAATTGATTCGGTCTTTCTTCGTGAACTCTAGAGTCCAGTCATCGAGAGGAACGGCGTCTTGCTCGGGGTGATGTCTCATCCGAAAGAACTCGATTGGTCGATTGCCTTGCTCGAGGAGTTCGTGGAGGTCTAACGCGAGAGGATTGGCACGATTTACGTCAGCGGCGACCTGGACCTCGTCAGACGGAAATTCAAACTTTCCTGTGAATCTCGGGTGCCATCCCTCGAGGGTGGCGGCTACCCCAAGTCCTCCTGGACCTGCTCCAGCAATGATTACTTCGTGGTGTTCCAAAATTTCGCGCGTTGACAGTGAATTGAATGAATAACTGAGATCCGACCGGGTACCTAGCTACGAGCCATTGCCCATGTGCGGACGGTTGAGTCTACCGTGAACTCCATCAGTATGTTGAATCCGCGACGTTCATAAAATCCAACGTTTTCTTCCGTCATCGTTTCTAGGTGCAGAGGTAGAGAGGAGTCCTCAGCGATTCTTACGGTCTGACCGAGGATCGTGGAACCAAGCCCTGTTCCTTGCGCTTCAAGAGGTGTTCCGAGGGCAGCAAGTACCAGTGAGGATCCGGCATGAGTTCCTTGTGGATCTTTTCAGCCTCATCAGAAAATCTACCGAATCGAGCGAAAGCACCCATACCGAGTACAAACGGAGCTTTCCAGAATCCGATTTTGAGAAGTCGCCAGGACGTCATTGCAGTTTCGTTTGGAGGAAGTAGGCCTGCCAAACTCTTCAATTCTGGATCAGAGACGACTCGACCCCACCTGTGACAGTAGGAATTGGTGAGTCGGAAGAACCACTGCAGTTGTTTCAGACGCTTTGAGGCGTCCTGCATCAAATAGGCCGCCATCGGGTCGTTGAAGAAAGCCGGAGCGACAATTTTTGCTGCGCGAACTATTTGCGGTTCGGAAAGATTCTCCAAATTTGTCCTGACCTTCTGCTTGGCTCGGTCTGGTGAACAAATCGAGTCTAGCAACGATGAGGATTTACGAAGCAGCGGCCGACATTTCACACAACGCCTGTAGGGAGTCCCACTCTTCGTCGACGCGTCGTTGAATTTCATCGACCATTGACGGGTCGTCACCGTTCAGGATGTGCGAAAAACGCTTTTGCATCTTGAGTGCATCGACGACGGGCCGTCGCTTCCTAGATCCGGACGACATTTTCCACACACCATCGATGACTTCGTAGAGTGGCCACATTCCCGCCTCGACCATGACCTTTGAGACTTCCATGGTCTTGTCGGTGTCGAAACGCCAACCACGATCACAAGGAGTTAGAACATTGATGAATGCCGGTCCGTCAGCCTGCTCAGCCTTGCGAACCTTTGTCATCAGGTCTTTCCAGTTGTGAGTTGCCGCCTGGGCCACATACGGAATGTTGTGAGCAGCAACAATACGGGTCATGTCCTTGTGCCACTCGGTCTTTCCTGTGACCTCGTCACCTGATGGCGTAGTCGTAGTCCATGCTCCAAGAAGTGTTGCACTACTTCGTTGAATTCCGGTGTTCATGTAGCCCTCGTTGTTGAGGCACACGTACACGAACTTGTGACCACGTTCGAGGGCACCACTTAGCCACTGGAAACCAATGTCGTACGTCGCTCCGTCTCCTGCGAAGACAACAAACGTCATTGGTCGATCTTCGAGCTTTCCTTTTCGGACCAAAGCTTTGTAAGCCGCCTCAACACCAGAAATGGTGGTCGCTGAGTTTTCGAACGCGCTATGTATGACCGGAACTTTCCACGCAGTATTTGGGAACCTGGTTGTTGCTACTTCAAGACAACCCGTTGCGAGCGCTACGACCGGTGGGTTTTCGAGTGCGGCAAGTATTTGCCGTACCGAAATCGGTTCAGCACAACCGGCGCACAACGCGTGCCCGTTTCCGAATCGATCAGGCTGGAGACTTAGTTCTCTGAGTTTCAGTGTCATTTCCAGCCTCCTACTTCAAGCCCAGATATTCGGGTTTCATTGGTTCTTGTCCCGTTTCAGCGACCTTCACGACGTCAGAAATTGCTTCTCGGAATTGCTGTTTAACTGTTGCACGTCCACCAAGCCCGTACACGTAGTTGGCGAGTAACGGTCGGGGATTCATAGTCCTGGTTGCTGTGCTTACATCGAGCACCAATCCGTTGCCGGGTGCTCCAAAAGCGATTGCTCGATCGAGGACACCAACAGCACTTATTCCAGCGAGAATTGCGCGCAGGTCGTGAACAGGGAATGGGCGCAGTAAGCGGATTCGAACCATCCCGACCTTGATCCCGTCTTTACGTGCCAGGTCGATAGCCGCTCGCACCATTCCTTCGGAGGAACCAAGTACAAGCATTGCTATTTCAGCATCGTCCATCTGGTAAGTCTCGATGACCGACATTTTTCTGCCGGAAATTTCACTGAACTTCGACAGCTGAGCTTTTACGACCAGTTCAGCCTGATCAAGTGCTTCTACCTGTTGGCGTTTGTGTTCGAAGTAATAGTCGTTTGCGTCCAGTGCCCCGAACGTAGCCTGGCTGCCCGGCTCAAGTGCCCATTGATCGGGTTCCCATTCTCCGATGAATTCTTTCGCCACTTCATCGGGAAGTGAGTCGACCCGCTCAACGGAGTGCGTAACGGTAAAACCATCAAGAACATTCGTCGTTGGCAGCTTTACCCTCGGGTTCTCAGCGATCGTGGGAGCAATTAATGCCTGATCATAAGCCTCTTGAGGATTTGAGCCGGCGAGCATCACCCAAGATGCTTCTCTCATCGCCATCACATCTGAATGGTCACAGAGAATGTTGATTGGAGCCGAGAACGACCGTGAACACAGGTGCAAGACAATTGGAAGCCTCATTCCCGAGGCGATCCATAGCGTCTCGTACATTAGTGCTAGACCCGGTCCTGAGGTTGCCGTTTGTGCGCGACCGCCAGCTGCGCATGCGCCAATACATGCACTCATAGCCGCGTGTTCACTCTCGACGTTGATGTATTCGGTGTTTACCTCACCGTCGGACACATACTCCGAGAATTTTTCGATGATGAATGTCTGCGGAGTAATCGGGTATGCCGCTACTACTTCGGGGTCTGTTTGCCGCATCGCTAGGGCAACTGCTTCACCGCCGTTAATAGCCGAGGCAGTCGATTTAGCAACAATGTTCTTCTTCTCGACAGTTGTCACTTCACACCTCCGGCACCTGGTGTGTCGGGAACCATTTCGATGCACTTGGTCGGGCAAACTTCCACACAGATCCCACAGCCCTTGCAGTGATCCAGGTCAATTCCCACGAGCTTCGACTCTGCGACCTGGAAACTGGCGTCCGGGCAGTCGATCCAACAGATCATGCAGTGGGTACAGCGCTCTATTTCCAATACCGGAACTTCCGATCGCCAGTCACCGGTTCGAACCGAACTAGTGCTCCCTGGTTGCTCGGAGTATCCGCCTGTAGGAATTTGTTTCCAGAGTTCCCGTTTACCCATTTGCTATCACCTCAAGAACTTTTAACTGGTTGAATCCTGCTTTTAAGGCCTTCAGGTTCGCTTCGATAATCGGTGGAGGGAAGGTCTCGGACATTAGCTCTATAAGAGCCTTGTCTATTGATTCCAGTTCCATGACCGGAACTACCTGAGCGAACGCACCGAGTATTGGTGTGTTCGGGAGATTTCGATTGAGCAACTCCATACCGATGCCGCTCGCATCGAGGGTTGCCAGCCGTTGATCACCGAGCAACTCGATGCCCAACCCATCTGGATCAGGATCGAGCGGAGAATTCAGAATGAGAGTGCCCGACTGAGAAAGCCCGGAGCTGAAATCAACCTGGCCGATGAGTGAAGAATCTAGGACGATCACCACGTCGGGTTCGTAAACCGGTCCCCTATCTATGGGCGGTTCGTTGTCGATTCGTGTGTATGCAGATATTGGCGCGCCAGAACGTTCGGCTCCAAAGTCTGGAAGCGACTGCATATAAAAGCCGGAATTGAGGGCTGCCGATGCCAGAATTCGGCTCGCAGTGACTACACCCTGACCACCGCGTCCATGCCACCTCACTTCGATGGGTGCTTGAGGATTCACCAATCAGCCCTCCCTCAAAATCGATCAGTTCACATGGGGAACTTCGAAGCAGACGGAGTTCCCTGCTAATTACGTGTTGGATCGATTCTGCGCGGGGGCGCGGGAAGAACTTGTGAGGCGACGAGAATACGCGTGTTAAACGCGTGTCAATTTGCGGTTATGACTAGGGTTTTCTGCTGAAGTATTCAGTCATCGGATCAAAATAATTTTCGATCCAGCCTTGTTCGTAGTGAGCACCGTCGTCAGGTAGATTCGAATGTGTGAGGGTGAGTTTGGTACCAGTGCCAGTGTTGCTCGGTTCCAGCTTTACCTCGAGCGTCGAGTCAGGTTCTGACGGATCGAACTGCACAGTTCGCCATGTCTGAACTATCAGTTTTCCTGCTTCAAGTTCCAAATTCGTTCCGTAAATGTATTCGTCCCAAGCTGTGAACTGATTGCTGACCTGATCGTCACACGAGGCTTGTCCGCCAGTCATTTGAGTGTGTTCGTCGGAGTCCAGCCATGCCTCGTAGACCTGTTGTGGTGATGCGGGAATCTCACAAGATATCGAAAACTGGATCGTCACGCCTCTGCTCCTAACCCGTTGCTAAAAATCTAATTGTCTGGACAGGTCTTTCAACATTCCCTTGCGTCCAGTATGTTGTCGCAAAACTGAGTAGATTGCACGGAGCGCAACTTCATGACCATCAGAATTGGTACTCGAATCAGTAAGGACTGGCTTGATCGACCAGACGATCTGAGCTTCATCAAGCAAATTGGCGTGGACTACGTGGATATCGTTCTCGATATGGTTCCTGGTTTTGATGAAGCTGGTGGTCGTGCATCTAAAGAAGGCTTATCCGAGGTCATGGAGACGCTCGACAAGGCCGGTCTTGAGATCGAGCGTGCCAATACTTCCGGTCCCGACTATATAAATGCCTTTCTCGGTCGGGAAGGTGGCGACCGTGAGATAGAGAATCTTCAAGTCAACGCCGAAATTTGCGGTGAAGCTGGGATTCCACTGTTCGGAATCCAGTGTTTCCAGGCAGCAACGCTCCACCCGTTTCGAGACCAGCTCCACAGCTGGGTAAAAGGCCGAGGTGGTTACCAGCACCACCACATGAGAGTCAAAGAACTAGCAGAGATGCCACTGCGTGACGACGCTCCGACACACGAGCAAGTGTGGGATGGCACTTTGAATATCTATCGCAACGTTATCCCAATTGCTGAGCAGTACAACATGGACATTGGGATGCACGGCAACGACCCTCCACAACCGAAGCTCAACGGCGTCCCGCAGGTGCTCCACAACTTCGATGCGTTCGACCGGTTGTTCTCGGAAGTTCCGTCTAAGAACAACAAGATGACCTTCTGTGTCGGAACTCGTTATGAGTCAGGTGAAAACATCTTTGAAGGCATAAAGCGGTTTGGGGACAAGATTGTCCATGTGCACTTCCGAAATGTAAAAGGCACGATTCCTACTCACGGTGAGTACGAAGAGGTGATGCCCGATGAGGGCGATCTGAACATGTACGACGTCGCCAAGGCGCTCGATGATGTCGGTTATGACGGCGTGATCGACTACGACCACCTGAACCGAATCACGACAGACAGTCCGCAAGGCCGCGAGTACATGGCCTATTGTGTTGGGCACATGCGAGGAATTCTGAACTCAATCGAGGGGCAGAAAAACTCTAACTAGCCGATTCTCACACACCGTTCATGGAACCGGCGTGATTGCTCACGCGCCTGAGTTCCAGAATTAACCCAACGACACCAGTCGAGGTGTATCGGAGTGCACCGAAACCCAACTCGGGATTCGGTGTTTGGGGGCAGGACGGTCTGGCTATGGGAATTCGCCAAACGGTTCAAGGCGTGCCTGGAGCGGTAGTTGATCCGCGCTCGCCCGCGTCGCCCAAACTCATCGTCTACTCCGAGCTTGCACTAACGGTTTCAGGCGTGCTGCTGTCCATATTCATGGTCATGCATTTGTCACTCTTGTTCACCGTAGTTATTTCCGCGGAAACGATGGACGAGCTTGCCCATTTCCTTGAGCGTTACTACTTGCTGCAAATTGGAGTAGCTCCGGTCATCTTCTTACTCGCGTTCCACACCGTGTTAGCGAGTCGACGAATCCCATTCTCGCTGGCACGGCAGAAGGTGATATTTCAGCACGCACGGTCGGTAAAGCACATCGATACCTGGACCTGGATCATCCAGATCGCCACAGGCGCAGCAATTGTTGTTCTTGCATCAATTCATATTTGGGTTGTCGTTACCGATCTTCCGGTAGAAGCTTCGAAAAGTGCTGCTCGTGTTATCGGCAACTACTTGTGGGTTTACATCCCGTTTGTTGCAATCGTTGAGAGCCACATTGCGTTCGGACTCTTCAGAGTGCTTATCAAGTGGGGAGTCATGTCGCGTAAACGAGCGCACATTGTTTTAGTTGTGTGCTCGGCTGGGATTCTGGCAATCGGTTACTTGATTCTTGCGAACTTCTACTGGTTGGGGGCTGACTGATATGCACACCAGCGAAGTACTTGTAATTGGTGCCGGACTTGCCGGCGAGCGTGTAGCAATTGAGCTTGCTACCCGGGGACACGATGTCACGATCCTGTCGCTAGTTCCTCCCCGTCGATCACACTCGTCTGCTGCACAGGGAGGTATGCAGGCAGCTCTTGGAAACATGGCAAGGAGTGCTGAAGACAGTGTCGATGTTCATTTTGAAGACACGGTCAAGGGCTCCGACTGGGGAGCAAACCAGGACGTAGTCCGACTCTTTGCTGAATCGGCTCCCATTGCAGTTCGAGAAGCCGCGTATTGGGGTGTTCCGTGGTCTCGAGTCGTTGCTGGACCTCGCACTTTGGCAGGTGGCGATGTGGTCGTTGAATCGGAAGACAAAGAAGGGCTGATCGCACAACGAGACTTTGGCGGAACTAAGCAGTGGCGAGCGTGTTACGCAGCCGATGGAACCGGTCATGCCTTGATGTTCGCAATCGATAACGAAGTCGTTCGATTGGGAATTACCGTTCACGAACGGATGGAAGCCGTCTCGTTGATCCACGACGGCGAATCTTGCCACGGTGCAATCGTTCGCGATCTCGAAACCGGTGATCTCCACGAGTACACGGCACACGCCACGGTGATTGCGACGGGCGGACACGGTCGAATCTACGGACAGTCGACAAACGCCGTAATCAACACTGGATCCGGCATGGAAATAGCACTTGAAACCGGTGTTGTACCGCTCGGAAACATGGAAGCCGTGCAGTTCCACCCGACAGGTGTCGTACCTGGTGACATTCTCGTATCAGAAGCGTGTCGCGGCGATGGCGGTTACCTGCTCGACGTGAACGAGCACAGGTTTATGCCGGAATACGAACCCGACAAAAAAGAGCTGGCTTCTCGTGATGTTGTGAGCCGACGGATGACCTTGCACATGCGCAAAGGTTTAGGCGTCGAAACAGCGTACGGTTGTCACCTCTGGCTCGATATTCGGCATTTGGGTCGTGAGCATATTGAGCGTAATCTCCAGGAAGTTGCTGATATTACGAAGAACTTCCTTGGCATCGATCCCGCTGACGGGCTCGTTCCGGTGAGGCCTACCCAGCACTACAGCATGGGAGGGATTCGGACGAGCATTGACGGCGCAGCCTACGGTCTCAACGGGTTGTACGCAGCCGGAGAAGTTGGATGCTGGGACATGCACGGCTTCAATCGGCTAGGTGGTAACTCAGTCGCCGAAACCCTCGTAATGGGACGAGTCGTGGGGCGCGCAATTACGGATCGACTCGAACAGGGCGATGACGTGGGCAACCCGGGACGCGTACGACGCCAGTCACGAGAAGCAGTGCTGGAAATGGAAGCTCGAGTCGAGCGAATCGCATCGAGTGGTAACAATGGTGCTGCTGTTCACCAGATCGAACAGGAAATCGGGCGCATATTGCGTGACGGTGTTGGGGTTTTCAGGGACGAAGCGGGTTTGCAAAGCGCATCTGCCGAACTGGCTGAATTACAAGCGCCGGTCGATGAAATTGGTCTAAAAGCAGCTGCTCACAAATCGTCTCCAGAAGTTGCTTCAACTCTGCGCTTGAGCGGGAGATTGAAGCTGGCGAGAACCATTGCTGAAGGTGCGCTGGCTCGAAAAGAGAGTCGTGGAAGTCACTATCGAGAGGATTTTCCGAATCGTGACGACGAGAACTGGCTGAACCGCACTCTTGCCTACTGGCCCGATGGTGCAAGCAGTCCAAAGCTCGAATACGAATCGGTCACGATCACCGAAATCCCGCCTGGAGATCGCGGCTACGGAGAAGGTGCTTCGAAACCGCCAACAAATCATAGTCGATTGAGGTCAGAAGATGAGTGATCGACAGTTGAAATTCGAGGTGTTCCGATTTAACCCGAACACGCCTGAAGAAAAACCTCGAACCGACGTTTTTGAATTCGACGAAGTTCCTCGGATGACTTTGTTTACAGCTCTAACGCACATTCAGGAAAACCTTGATCCATCCCTGAAATTCGATTTCGTCTGTCGCGCTGCTGCTTGCGGTGCCTGCGGAATTATGGTCAACGGAAAGCCGAGACTTGCTTGCAAAACCAGGGTTGCCGAGTTGCCATCGTCTATTTCGCTGATGCCAATGCCATTTTTCAGGATGGTTGGTGATCTTTCGGTCGACACTGGCACCTGGTTCCGGTCGATGGCTGAGCGGCTTGAAGGCTGGATTCACAGCGAAGAGCCGTTCGACGAATCTGCCGAAGAAGAGCGAATGTCGAACGCTGAAGCGGAGAAAATCTACGAACTCGACAGGTGTATCGAGTGTGGATGCTGTGTTGCTGCCTGTGGAGCCGCACAGGTGAATCCTCGGTACCTAGGACCTGCAGGAATGCTCAGAATGGCACGCTTCGCGATCGATCCAAGAGACGGAAGAAGCGATGCTGCCGTTTACGAGACTGTCAGCACAGATGATGGTGTGTTCGGATGCATCGGGCTAGCCGCCTGTGACGACTACTGCCCGAAAGATCTTCCAATCGTCACCCAAATGGCGTACCTCAGACGTAAGTCAGCATCGGTCGCCTGGAAGGGTAGCTAGGCACACTGACGAAAAATTAACCTTCGTTTCAACGGGTTTTAACCATGATCCCCGACTATGCGATCAACAGCTCACACTACTTCGTGGAGAAACGATCGTGAAACGAATCTGGCATAAGGTCATGGATCAGATTTCAGAAATTCTCGAGTCTGGTGTTCTAATAACAGATGATTTCGAGAACAGCATTCTGATGGACGAACTTAGACGTCATCCCGATGAGTCAAATGAATCTGTAAAACATTCGTCGGTTGCTGTAGAACCTGCCAAAAAGAAAACCCCAGCCAAGTGAAAACTCCAACTGGGGCTTAGTTTGCGAAAAGTGGTCGAGGAGCCGGGATTTGAACAAACGACCTCTTCGCTCAGAATGCCCCAGCTACACTTCCATCGTCCAAAGCTGCTAATTCAGTGTTGCCTCGACACTGAGTGACACATTTCCGGTCATCATTTGCGAGATCGGGCAACCGTCTTTTGCTGCCTCAGCGGCCGACTGAAAACCAGCGGCGTCAAGACCGGGCACATTCCCCGATACTTTGAGTGCGCTGGACGTGACCTTCCATCCACCGTCGACATTGACGAAAGTGACCGTTGCATCAACCTCAAGTTTCGTGGGAGGTGTGCCACCGCCGCTCAGACCCGCCGAGAGTGCCATCGAGAAGCAACTAGCATGTGCCGCCGCCACCAGTTCTTCAGGACTCGTCGAACCGCCGGGTTCCTCAGTACGTGCCTTCCACGACACCGAAAGGTCGTTGAATGTCCCCGAGGTACTCGCGCTGACTACGCCGTTCCCTTCCATCAGATCTCCGGTCCAAACTGCGTGTGCTGATCGAGTTGCTGCCATGCTTCACCTTCCCTGTAACGAATCCAATTGCCCAAATTTTTGATCGGCCTGTACTAGAGTGACACCGACCGAATAACCGATGTGCCAATCTCACTTCAAGATTATTGCGAGTCCTTTATAGTCATTGAGGTTTTACACCTCAACACGTTGTTTATTGCGTACTTTGTCGATAATCGCTGAATCATGCACAGTTCAATCATTCTCATCAGGCGAAAACTCTGGTGTGATCTTGATTCGTCTGACCTGGTTACGAAACATCGACTGAACCTCGAAAGTCAATCCATTCCACGTGAACGAATCTCCGACGGTTGGCATGCGATCAAGACGGGTCATCACAAAGCCGCTCAAAGTGTTGTAGCGACCAGTTTCGCCGGAAGGCACCCTGACCGGCGCTTCCAGTAAATCACTTAGCTGCTCAATTCCTACCCGTCCGTCAGCTATCCACGAATCCCCTTCTCGGATTGGCTTTCGTATGTCTTCACCGACGATTTCGTCCAGAATGTCGTCGATGGTCACAAGACCTTCAACCGCGCCATTCTCATCGATCACCATCCCAACGTTGTTGTCGACCTCAAGAAATCGGTTGAGCACCTCTGATCCGGTGACGGTCTCCAGGATAAAAAGTGCTGGTCTGGCTACGTCTCTAAAGTCCGCATCGTTGTCGTGGAGCATCCAATCGAGAAGATCTTTTGCAGACGAGACGCCTATCACGTTTTCTAATCCCCCGTCGCAAACAGGGAATTGCGAATGCTTTGCCTGACGGATTTTCTTCTTCACTTCGTCAGGTGTAGCGTTCACGTCGAGCCAGACAATTTCGCTTCTTCGCGTCATGAATGCGCCAACTGTTCTGTCGTGCAAACGGAATACACCCGAGACCATCCTTTGCTCACCGGATTCGATTGAGCCGGCCTGAAGACCTTGTCGCATCAGCGCGTTTATTTCATCTTCTGTCACAGGTTGGTCAACGGCTGTACGCATGTTTATAAGTCTCAAAACAGCGTCTGTAGACCAACTGAGCAGGGCGACGATTGGAGTCGCCAGATTGGAAAGGAGTCGCATTGTCGGGGCAACTGAGGATGCAACCCTTTCTGGGGATCTAAGGCCGAGTCTTTTTGGAACTAGCTCACCAAAAATCACCGTGAGAAAAGCAATGCCTATCACAACTACGGCGAAAGCAAGTGCTTCGCTGAATCTCTCAATAGCCGGTACACGGGCAAAAGAGTCTGCCAGGCGACCAGCTAGCGTCTTTCCACCGAATGCACCTGCGATGATTCCGACGAGAGTAATGCCTATTTGGATCGTGGAAAGAAAACGATTTGGATCGTTGGCTAGCGACAGAGCGGTTGAGGCTCCTGATTGTCCCTGGCTGACTAGATTTTGCAGCCGCTCCTTTCGAGCAGCGACGATTGCGATCTCAGCCATTGCGAACATCCCGTTCGTCAGGATCAGGGCCAGGATTATCAGGATTTCAACGAATGGGGCCGACATCATGTTCCTCAATCGATCGCTGTGTTCGTAGTGCTTCTTTCGCCACCAGGCTTAGAACAAATCGGTTAACTGTTCTGTTCGTTCCGAGCGTTCCAGAATGCTTCGAGGACACCCTAAATCTGCTGTCAAAAAGCCCAAGTTGGAAAAATTCCAACTGGGGCTTAGTTCGCGGTAAATGGTCGGGGAGCCGGGATTTGAACCCGGGACCTCTTCGTCCCGAACGAAGCGCGCTACCGAGCTGCGCCACTCCCCGAATTTCGAGCTAGTCGATTATAGACGCCGCAAGTGTCATCCTGAGCTTGTCGAAGGACGCCCTTCGACAAGCTCAGGATGACGGATGGGTAAATCTGTCACAAACGTTGTTGAGGTCCCTCCGCTCCGGTCGGGATACGTCAGATTTAAAATTGCGACAAGTCGTCCTAGACCGGTTTTACGATCCAGTCGGCACCTTCACCTCGAACAACACGACCTGCGTTTTCCATTGTGAATTGGGAAGCGTTCAGCTCTGATTCCAATGCACGTGTTGCCAGGTGAGGAGTAACCACCACGTTGGTCATCGTTGGCAGCGGGTTGTCAGGCTCGATTGGCTCGATCTCTGTCACGTCGAGTCCTGCAGCAAAAATTTCGCCGGATTCTAATGCTCGAATAAGAGCATTTTCGTCAACCACCGGACCGCGGCAAGTGTTGATGAGAATGGCGGATGATTTCATCAATCCAAACTCACGATCAGAAATCATGTGTGTTGTGACTCGGTCGAGCGGAACGTGAAGTGTGATGATGTCGGACGTTGAAAGCAGTTCGTCGAGATCAACTTTCTTTGCACCGGTTGCAGCGACGTAATCATCGTCATGCTCAACTACATCGTGGTAAACCAGTTCACATTCCCAACCAGCAAGACGCTTAGCAACTCGTGAGCCAATCCTGCCAAGCCCGATGATTCCAACTCGTTTGCCTACGAGTGTGTGGAACTCGGTGCGGTCGCCTTCAACCCCTGCCATCCAGGTGTTGTTCTTCACACTTTCGATCTGAACGTCGAGTTTTCGGTTTACCGAGAACATGAGCCCTATGGCGTGTTCGGCAACGGCAACAGCGTTTGCACCACCGTTGTTCGCAACATCAACTCCCATTTCTGCAAGTTGAGCCTTGTCGATCCAATCCGTACCTGCGCTGAACGTCTGAACCAGCTTGAGCGTCGAAATTTTTCCGGCGAGATCGGTCAACTGGTCGTACTTGCCCTGCGGGAGCAGAACCACGGCGCCTTGTGACTGCTCTACAACCTCGTCGAACGATAAATCGCTGTTCACGAACCGCAGATCGATACCGCCAACCTTGTCAGCAGCCTCCTGGGTCTCTTTCATTCGGATTTCTGATCCCTCGTTCTGGGGACCGAGGATTACAACGATGTTCGACATTTCTACAACTTTTCCGTCGTGCTGCGATTCGGCCGATGAATTTATCCGCCGTGAGGGCCGCCGTCTTGGCCTGAATTCGTGATGAAAACCGGGCGAATTTACACCCAACGGCGGATTATACTTGCAAGGTTGGTTTGAAAATCAACTGAATATTTCACATCTGTCGCTTCGAGATCGACCGTTCAATTTGCGGTCCCTCTCGAACAATTCAAAATCAAGTTGAAACAAGCATCTTGAACTCAGTAACAGTAAGAGCACCAGCAACAACCGCCAATATGGGACCAGGCTTCGACAGCATTGGCATGGCGTTAGACCTTTGGAACGACCTGACAGTTACCAAAGGCGAGTTCAGCGTGTCCACTACCGGAGAAGGTGCTGATCTGCTTCCGCAGGACACCCGTAACCTGGTTGTCACCGGTCTTGAAGCTGTCTACAACTACATCGACGAACCTGTACCGCAGTTGCAGTACACGTGTGTGAACAGAATTCCATACGCCCGCGGACTCGGAAGCAGTTCCACGGCAATAGTGAGCGGTCTAGTTGCAGGTTCGGCAATATCCGGCGCGAATTTGAGCCTGGAAGAACTAACCGTTCTCGCTGCTGACATCGAAGGTCACCCGGACAACGTCGCACCGGCGCTTTACGGTGGTTGTACGGTCGGTGTTAGAAACGGCGATGACAAATGGATCGTCGACCAGGTTGTATTCCCTGAGGGGCTTTACGCGGTTCTCTACGTACCGGAAATGCAAACCAATACCCACGAATCACGAGCCGTGTTGCAAGACCAGATTTCTCGATCTGATGCCGTATTCAACATTGGCCGCGCTGCGCTGCTTGTGAACGCACTTTCATCCGGGCGCCTCGAAAACCTGAAGTACGCAACTCAAGACAAGCTGCATCAGCCGCAGCGAACGCAGTCGTTCAAGGCAATGCCACATTTGATCAACGCTGCCCTCAAAGGTGGAGCACACGGTGCATTCCTTTCAGGAGCCGGTCCTTCGGTCATGGCGCTTTCGACAGGTCGTGAAGTAACTATTAGCTACGAAATGGCAGAGACAGCTCGCACGTTCGGTGTCCTGGGTAAACCGATGATCATGCCCATTTCAGCCGAAGGTGCGTCTGTGGTGGATCAATCGTGACTGCCGAATCACAACACCGCCCAATAGTCGTCCAGAAGTACGGTGGCAGTTCTCTTGCCGACGCTGAACTCATTCACAATGTCGCGTCGCGGATTAGCGCTCGAAAAGACGCAGGAGTCGACGTAATTGCTGTCGTTTCAGCAATGGGCGACTCTACTGATGAACTGATCGCCTTATCCGAAGCCGTGACCGGCGGAAAAACACCCGACGCCCGTGAGATGGACACCCTCCTATCCACAGGCGAGTTGGTGAGCTCAACACTCATGGCAATGGCGTTGAAGTCTCGCGGCTACGACGCAATTAGTTTGAGCGGTGTTCAGGCAGGAATAAAAACCGACCTGGTGCATGGCTCAGCTCGAATTGCTGATATCAACGCTGATCGATTGCATCGAGAGCTTGATGCGGGGCGCATCGTGATAGTCGCTGGCTTCCAAGGACTCGCAGAATCGGGTGACATCACTACTCTGGGACGTGGCGGCTCTGACACAACTGCAGTCGCGCTTGCAATTGCAGCAGGCGCAGAGCGATGCGAGATTTACACGGATGTCGAGGGAATTTACACAACCGATCCACGACTCACCCCGAAAGCCCGAAAACTCGCTGAGATCGGATTCCAGGAAATGCTGGAAATGGCAGTTCTCGGCGCAAAAATGAACCCTCGATCAATTGAACTTGGTGCTGTCTACGACATGCCGGTGTATGTCGCATCTTCGACTTCTGACGCACCGGGAACACTTATCCACGGAGGAGAACCCACAATGGAAGTCCGAAAGGCAGTGACCGGAATTGCTGTCGACCGCAACGTTGGAAAAATCACCGTCCGAGGCGTCATCGACCGTCCCGGAGTTGCAGCCGGA
>Ga0181579_10000152_pt1 | contig 49199 bp, 44 predicted proteins | sample 071ome_24_FD_132996 | JGI IMG/M metagenome (GOLD analysis project Ga0181579, IMG submission 132996) | Coastal salt marsh microbial communities from the Groves Creek Marsh, Skidaway Island, Georgia - 071402CT metaG (megahit assembly) | ecosystem: Environmental > Aquatic > Marine > Intertidal...
ATTGGGTTTGTCGTGCCTGCGCCCGCCGCCAATTCAAGAGCCTTGAGCGCCTCGCGGGTTTCGGCACTTAAGGCAGGCACGCGCAATCCGCGGCGCGAAAAGGCATCGACGCCCAATACGCTCGCCCCACCGCCATTGCCAAGCATGACAATATTTTCCGTGACACGGGCTTTGTTCGGCTCGAACATCTGAAAAGCAAGCAGCATGTTGAGAAACTCATCCAACGTTTGCGCTAGAACCATCCCGGTCTGCCGGCATAATGCGACCCACGCAGCATTATCGCCGGCCAAAGTCCCGGTGTGAGAGCCGACCGCCCGACTGCCGTCCTGGGTTTGCCCGCCCTTGAGCAAGACCATCGGCTTTTTACCCCGAGCGCGTTTCAGAGTTTCAAAAAACCGGCGTCCGTTTTCAATCGATTCTAAATAAAAGCCAATGACTTTGGTTTTCGGATCGGCAAGGTGGTACTGGAGTAAGTCACTGGGGCCGATATCGGCACTATTGCCGAGTGCCATGATACTGCGAAAGCGAATGCCTTGCGCGCCACCCCGGCGCAACATATCGACACTCATGCCCCCGCTTTGTGAAATAATGGCAACGTTGCCCAGCTCTTCCGAAGCCCCATGGGCGAGCGTGATACGGCCCTCCGGGGAATAACCACCGTTGCAATTTGGCCCGAGCAAGCGAACGCCGGCACCATGCGCCGCCGACAACAATTCATTTTGAAGACTTTCGCCCCCTTCGATTTCGGCAAAACCACTTGACGTGATATGGGCGAATTTCAGATTGCCCTTGGCCGCAGCCATCGCGCCGGGTACGGCCTTCGCGGGGATTGCGACATAGGCATAATCCACCGGTTCGGGTATATCGCCGACGGACCGGTAGGCCTTCATCCCCTCCACTTCATCCGCGCTCACATGAACCGGATAAATTTTGCCGGCATAACCAAAGGCGCGAAGTTTATCGATAAACAGGTTGGCCCGGTTGCTGCCCGAGGCCGACGCACCGATCACGGCAACGGTACGCGGTTTCATGAGCGGCTCGAAATAAGCGCACAAGTCGCTTTCGCTCATGTCTTCGATATCAGTGATGGTGTTGATAGCCACCGGCAATAGGGCTCCGTCGTGAAAATGCGTAACGAACCGTTTTAACCGGGACCCATCATTGACGAAAGACGGCGGCTACGGCGTCGCGACATATTAACCAAGTTTTACGGGATGAAAAGAGAGGACTTAAGACGTGACTTTGTTCTTTGCCGGGAAATCGTCAACATAGCCGCGATGCATGAGGATATATTCTTCTTCGTTTGCAGCCGGGTCTTTTGACGGCGTAACCTGGAATTCACAAGACTCTTTAACATCAAGCGCAACATTATCGGCATTTTCAGGCATCGGTGCATCGAGCACGGAATGAAGTAACGTCCAGTCACCACTCGCCTCGTCTTTTTGCCAAACGCGGGGATCGCGAAAGCGGTCGACCATGTCCATGAGCGTATCTTCACTCATATCCATCCATTTGAGAAACTCGCCAATGTCTTTCGGGGCGGCATTTTGATATTGGCGCACCATATTCAGTGCCTGGTCACGCGTAAGACGTTTGAGGCGAAGTTCCCGGCAGGCATGATCCGTCACCTTGCCATACCCCCATTTGCAAAACTTAATCAGGTCGTGCAGACCGGAGTAGTGAATACAGTCGACATCGTTGTAGGTATCAAAGGTGCGTTGCTGGGCCGCAGACTCGTACTCATACGTCTCGATCATGCGTTCGTGCTGAGCCTTGCTGTCCCAACGGATGAAATTATTAAGGTAAATCCCTCGCACGCCGACCGATTCGATATCCTTATCGTGCGGATAGAAAAATGTGCGCAACTCCCGTTCCGGCAAGCCACCCGCTTCGTCAATCAAATCTTCGGCTTCAAGGCTCATCAAATCATGGTCTTTTCGGTAACGCCGACTCATCTCAACTTCGTCTTCGTGCGAGAACATGCCGACCTGATCTACCCCTTGGTGCGCCCCCCAAATGATCAGCGGAATTTTATAGCGGACCGCGACCTGCACCGGCAGCACGGTCTGACCAGCGAGACAATGCCAATACATGCTGCCGCGCAATTCCAACGTTCGCTGTGTGATACGCTTAAGCAAAGCGGGGTCGAGAATTTTTGAATAAATATCCCGGTCGAAAATGGTGCGTAGGTAATTCAAATTCCGATGGCCGCGCCGGGTGTTGTAATGCTTGTTGTAATGCACCAAAAGCGGATTGAGCCCGAATTCCTTTTGCACCGTATGAACGATAAAATAGGAATCGCGCGCGCCGATTACCGGAATGACGCAATCGTAATTCGCGCCGGTGCGGTGACGGTAACGCTCCAGCATTTTTTTGAGCTTGGCGCGCCGCGGCTTCCAATTGAACGTATCTTTTTCTTCGTGCACACGGCAGCCGCTGCACACACCCTCGTCGTCGAACGTAATGCCGAGGGGATGGTTTTCTGGATAAAGGCAGCGTGCGCAGTATCTCAAATGACTTCTTCCGGATAGTGTTGAAACACGAGCTTGGCGAGATCTTTTTCAGATGGCTTCGCGACCCGCCCGCTTTCTTCGAATTGATGACCTTGGTAATCGGCGTATGTATCACAGCGCATCCCGATACCGTTTTGTGCGAGATACGCCTTCGCCGTCAGCACACTGTGCTCGGTAAAACTAAAAAAGTTTGCCGCCGCGACAGCCGTGACACCATCGACTTTCGCACCTTCGACGAAGTGCTTCGGATGACCGACCCCGCCGCAAACGATCACTGGTATCATAACTGCTTTCGTGACCTGCTTGATGAGCTTCAAATCATAACCTTGCTTGCTGCCGTCGCGGTGAATGGCATTAATGAGAATTTCTCCGGCACCGTGATCCTCAAGCCGTTTGGCTACAATATCCGGCGCTTCGCCCGTCGCTTTTGAGCCTGCATGCGTAAAAACTTCATAACCGCCGCTGCCGTCTTCCTTGGCGTCGATCGATGCGACGATGCATTGAGCGCCGAATCGCTCGGCCGATGTTTCGATAACCTTGGGATCCTCAATGGCCGCCGTGTTGATTGCGACTTTATCAGCCCCGGAAAAAACGGCATCACGGACATCATCGACACTTTTTACCCCACCGGCGGCCGTAAGCGGGATCAAACATTCTGCGGCCACGCTGCGGATAAAGAATATGGAAGGCGTTTCACCGTTGCGGGGCTTTGAGATGTCCTGCAACAGGATTTCATCGACGCCCCACCGGTTTAAATTTTCCGCCAGGATGGCCGGGCTGCCGATGGGCAGAAAGCGGTTGAAACCTATACTTTGCACAGCAATGCCGTCTTTGACGACGATACAAGCGATAAGACGGGTCCGTAACATGTTCGCTCCTTACGCCCAACTCTCGGCAAAGTTCAGAAAATTCCGAAGCAAGCGGAGGCCGTTGTTTTGGCTTTTCTCCGGATGGAACTGCGTTGCCATGATGTTTTCATGCTGTATGGCGGACACGATCTTAGAACCATAGGTTGCCGTTGCCGCGACAATTGAGTCATCACACGTTAAGGCGAAGCTATGATCAAAATAAAACGTCGCCGTTTCATCAATGTTTTTGAACATTATTGATTCTGAATCTCTCTCCAAATCGTTCCAGCCGACATGGGGAATGCGGACATTAGGCGCTTCAGGTATCCGTTCGACCTTCCCTTTGACCCAACCCAAACCTTCATGCAGGCCACCCTCAGTCGATTGCTCGGCAAACATCTGCATGCCCAAACAAATACCGAATATGGGAATGCCGTCTTTCAACACGCGATCATTCAAGAGCTCGATCAGACGAAGGTTGTTCAGCCGCTTCATGGCTTCACCGAAGGCCCCGACACCGGGAATAATCAATGAACCGGATTTTTCGATATCGGCCCGCCGGAACGTCACGATGGGATTGTATCCCAAGCGCCCAACGGCGTTGGCTACCGATTGCAGGTTGCCCATGCCGTAATCAAGGATGCAGATATCCCGGCTCATGAATGGTTCGATTATCCCCACAGCCGTTTCGATGGCCGGTTAAGAAATTTTATAGCGCAGCTCCCACTCGCCATGATTGTTCACCTGCCAAAGATCCGGGTCACGGTAGTCTTCGGCGATTTCCCAAAATTCGTCTTCTGAAATACTGAGATACCGGCAAAGTGTTTTGATATAGCGATCGCTACACTTACCGTCATATTTGCGCACCAACTCGATGGCTTCGTCGCGTGTGTATTGGCCGACACGGATGCGTGAACTGACTTGCTGCGTGACTTTACCAAAACCGAACTTCAGGCATTTTAGAAACTGATTGATGTGCACGAACTCGTCATCGAGCGCTTCGGCAACATTTAAGGCGCCTGTTTCCGCCGGATCGGCATCGATCCCCTCGCGTACCTGCAAGCCTTTATTGATAGCGAATTCCGTATTCATAATTTCATTAAAGTCATGCATATAAAAACCGAGATAGACAATACGCAAATTCCCACGCTCGAAGTCTTCCTCGGATGGATAGTCGTACCAAAACAGGTTCTGGCGCTTGAAACCGGATTCGATCAGCGGGTTGATATCGGCACCCGCCAATGTATGGCTTTTGCGCTGCTGATTGCCATCACCGGACAGGGAGCCGTTCACGCCGCCGTATTGCAGCGCCGGGTTCTCACCTAAGAACATTAACGGAATACCCTGTGCAATCGCTTCGCGCGGCATTGCGGCATAAAGTGCTAATTCGGTAATCTTGAATAGGTTACAGTCTTTCGTGAAGCTGTGTTTCATCAGGGCCTTGGACGTCAGCGGCCCAGGGCCAACCATATGCACATCGAAACCATGGTTGATCAGATTGGCAAGGTTCGCCGCCCCCCGTTCGGTCTGTTGCTCGGGCGGATAGGCAACGGAAACCAGCAACGGGCGCATCTTCAACTCATCGCGGACATAAAAGGCCTGGCGGTGACTGTCCTTGCCACCGGAGACGCCGATAATGCAGTCATACGGCCCTTTGGCGTGCTCGCGGCCCCAATCACAGATTTCCTTTAATTCTTTTTGGCGTGATTCCCAATCGATTTCGCCGAATTTCTCGAAATACGTGCAGGGCAGACAAACACCCTCTTTTGTGAACTGGGCATCGGGCCGGGAACTCGGCTCACAGCATTTTTTACAATAAACAACCGGCATCGGCTGTCGGCCCTCGTTCGAAAATGATCCGATAAGGTGGATTATACACCGCGTGACAACGGTTGTAGCGAGGGATTCCTTTCGTTTGCGTAAACACAACCCCGCCCCGGCGCGTGCAGAGCTGGAATCTTAAGGTTCTATCAATGATACCCGGATATCACTGAAGCACTCTAACGGGCCCATCAGGGCCAAAATGGCACGAGGCACAACATGAGCGCCAAGCAAAAAGTTCCCGAATCCCCTGCCGCGGTGGAATTCACGCCGGACGACATCAAGGCCATAAATGCCTACTTGCAGCAAAACCCTAATCAGCTCATCCAAATTCCCGGCATCCGTAGCACGCTTGCCAAAGAGCGGATTGATCGCCTCAAAACGGAAGACATCAAAACCTTCGATGGGGTAACAGCAGAAACCGTAGAAAATACACTTGAGCACAACCTCAAGTATCTCCATGAGGGCGCGGCCCTCGGCCGGCCGGATTTTCTGATCAACATCATCCGTAGCTTGAATGTGTTTATCTCCCGGCACGCCGAGATGAAAGTACTGACGGTCGGCCCGCGCACAGAGTCGGAAATTTTTGCCCTCGCCGCGGCCGGTTTTATCCCGCGCAACATTCGCGGTCTTGATTTGATTTCTTATTCCCCTTTCGTCGATATCGGCGACATGCACGATATGCCCTACGAGGACAATTCATTTGATGTCATTGTCTTAGGTTGGGTGCTCGGTTATAGCCAAGACATTCCCAAAGCCGTTTCCGAAGTCGCCCGCGTCGCAAAGCCCGGTGCTTTTGTCGCGATCGGCCATGAGAGCAACCCCTTCCCGCGTGAAATCTTCGAACAGGAACGGGGTTTCTCACTCGAAGGGACTGAATTTAAAGACACCGCCGACATTCTCAGTTATTTCGAAGACTACACGGAAACGGTTTTATTTCGCCAAGACGTACACCCGTCTCTCAAAGAGGTTATTTGCCATCTAATGGTTGTGCTGCAATTACACTCTGACGAGAAGGCAGCATCATGAGCGGTAAAACATTCGAGTTTTCGACGGAAGACATCATCCTCGTTCAAAAATATATCGAGACCTACCCCAATCAGACATTACACATCCCCGGTTTGCGCGCCGCGCTAACGGCGGCCCGGATCGACCGATTGAAACCGGAAGACATTCAAACATTTTCTAAATCAGATGACAAAGATCTGATCGAAAATACCGTCGAACACAACCTTCAAGCCTTAAAGCAAGCGACGGCGCTGGCCCGGCCTGATATCCTTATTCGCCCGATCACCAGCACGAACCGGTTTCGCGTCGATGCGGCTAATATGAAAGTTCTAACCATCGGTCCGCGTACGGAAGCGGAAGTTTTTTCATTGATGGCAGCTGGTTTCGCGCCGCAAAATATCACCGGACTCGACTTGATTTCCTATTCGCCGTTTGTGGAACTTGGCGATATGCACGCCATGCCTTACGGCAATGACAGTTTCGATGTCATTATCCTGGGCTGGGTGTTGGGCTATAGCCAAAACGTTAAAAAGGCCGTCTCGGAAATCATCCGGGTTGCCAAACCCGGGGCCTATATCGCCATCGGCCATGAAAACGATCCGACACCGCGCGAGGTTCTCGATGAGCAACGGGGCTTTAGCCTTAAGGGTACGGATTTTTCGACCAGTGAAGAAATCCTAGAGCTTTTTGATGGCCATGTTGATGCCGTCACGTTCCGTGAAGACGTCCCGCCGGGCATGTCCGATCAGGTCTGTCATGTCATGGCCGTTTTCAGACTCACATAGTCATGCCGATGCCGATTGCCGCGATTGAAACCGAGCGGCTGACGCTCGAACCCTTTTCAGAAAATTTTTTAACCGAGCGCTACGTCGGCTGGCTGAACGACAAAGACGTCATGGCGCACAGCCGACATCGCCATCAAATTCATTCGCTGGACAGCTGCCGCGAATTTTTTGAAAGCTTACGAGCAGACAGCCATTACCTGTGGGCCATCGTTGCCAAAGATGAATTCGGCCACATCGGCAACATCGCTTCTTATAACGACGACAACGCGAATGCCGCCGACCTGACGATCCTCATCGGCGAGTCGGCCGTTTCGGGACAAGGCTATGGAACCGAAGCCTGGATTGGCGTGTGCAGATGGCTATTCGAAACCGCCGATGTTCAGAAAATTACTGCCGGCACCGTTGCCGCGAATGCCGGCATGGTCGGCATTATGAAAAAAGCGGGCATGAAAACCGAACGTGTACGCGATTATCAATTCAACGACGGCTTAATCGGCGACGCCATTAAGGCCGTTATCACCAAAGAAATGTGGAAACGAACATAATCACTCCGGCGTACCGGCTAATTTTACATAACCCTTGTGCGCCAATATCTCGAGAGTCGCCGGCGTTACAGCGCCCTTCATCAACTGCAAAAAACTTTTAACGCCCTGCTCGGAGATAATATCGATGGAAACATATTCCTCACGACCGCATTCATTAAATAACGGATAAATCTGCTCCACGCCGATCGATAATTTGGCTTCGATCACAATATCACAAACGTGCGTCAATGAGTCTTCAAGCAGTAAAGACGTGAACATCTCTTCGACGGCTTCCGGGGGAATATTTACCTCTTCATGAAGCTCGTTTAAAAACTGCTCGCGAACATCGACCGTTCCGTTCTTAAGACGTACTGATTTATCAACGCCGCCGGATGCAACCAATTCCCACATCCCGGCATCAGCTGTCAGGTTTTCATTTCGCAAACCGAACACGATCCCTTGCGGACAAGTGACGATCCCGCTCACGGCCAACGAACGGACGGCAAGTTCTTCGAACAATGCCGGCTCGCAATATTGAGCGAGCGAAAGGGAATAATCGATAAAATGTCCGGTCAATACTTCCCGGGTGATGTCCGTTACATTAAAAATATGACCGTCAAAGAGATCCTCGCCACGTTTTTGCTTTTCAGCCGCCCAAATTGCGGATGCCCGTTCTTGCGCTTCAGCCGACATTGTTAGTTCAGCACCCGAGTCAATAACGCTCAAATTCGGCGATAGTTCGATAACGTTAAACATCGAGAACAGTTTCCGAAAATTCTGAAAAGCTGCCAACGAACCCATGCACGGCAGGCCATTCGCCCGCACTCTTCGGTTGCGGCCCTAAGATATACGTATTCAGTCCCGCAGCAATGGCCGATGCAGCACCCGTCGGTGTATCTTCCAAAGCAACGCCCTCTTCCGGTTTACAGGCACAGCGCTCCAATGCCGTGCGGTAGGGCTCCGCATCCGGCTTGCCGCGCCGAACCGATTCCGATCCGACAACAACATGAACATAATTTTTGAGTTCATGATTTATGAGCCATTGATTCACATCCGTTTCGGACGCGGATGTAACAACGGCGATCACCCAGCCGGCTTCGTGGGCACGCTTCACAACATCCGGCGCGGCTGCCATGGGTGCGGATTGCCCGTAAAATTTTAGAATTCGATCCTTGTAATGGCACACCATCTCATCGACGCCGGCATCAATGCCATGCTTTGCTTTTAGGTGTTCCGCAATTTCATACAACGGCGGCCCCATAAGGGAATTAAATTCCTCATCAGAACCCTTACAGCCATAACTTTCCAAGAAATGATAATACGTTTTGCGCAACATCGGCACGGTATCAGCCAATGTGCCGTCAAAATCCAGAAAAAGACCGCGCTTGTTGTTAGTCAATCCAATCCCCGTGATTTAACCCCTCACCGATGGCTATATCCCGTGCGGCTTTTTTGCCTTCGACGCTTTGCAGGTTTTTTGGATGAGCGCCGAGTTTTTGCTGACCGGGCCGCAAAATGTCGAAGGCATCGCCCTCGTGCAAGACTTCGCCTTTTGAAATCTTCCGAATGGCTTGCAAACCGCGGCGGGCATAACCGGCCAATTCCACTTCTTCCGGCAGCACCTCTTTAATGCCGCTGCCCATGGCTGTTTCGGCGGCACGGATCGCCGAGACCATTTGCGTCAATTCAGGCGGCGTCAGCGCAAACGCGTGATCAGGGCCCGGCAAGTTGTTGTCCAGCGTATAGTGCTTTTCGATGACCCGTGCACCTTCCGCCACGGCCGTCACGGGACCGATGATCGGATCGCGGCTGTGATCAGACAAACCCGCCACCACACCAAATTGCCGCTTCAGCCAAGGAATGGTTGAAATGTTTAACGCTTCTACGGGCGCCGGATACCGCGCCGTACATTGCATCAAACACAAATCGCGGCCACCGGCGGCAAAAAATGTATTTACGGCCCAGGCAATGTCCGATTTCACGCTTGCACCCGTCGACATTAAGGTCGGTTTGGCGGAACGCGCAGCGAGCTCAATTAAATGCAGGTGGCTGATCTCGTATGACGCCACCTTATGAATGGCGACAAACGGATCGACGGCGGCAAAATCGTCCGGTGAAAACGGCGTGCTCATAAATTCGATCCCGCCAGATTTACAATACTCAGCAAGCTCTTCGATCATCTCATAGGGCATCGAAAGATCGGCGAAAATGTCACTGATATCTTCCTTAATACCGGAATCGGACAAGTAGTCGCTGCTTCCTGCGTTCGGGACATATACCGTTTCAGGCCGGTAGACCTGAAACTTAACCGCATCGGCTCCCGCGGCCACGGCGGCATCAATCAGTTTGCGCGCTTGATCCCGATCAGTCTCAGGTGTGCCGGCGCGCCAATTCGATCCCGCCTCGGCAACGATGAAAACCTGCTGGCGGCGCCAAAAGGCTGGTGTGAGTTCATAGGAAAACCAAAAGATCGGCGCGCCTTCACCGGTATCGGTAATGTGTTTTTCGGTTTCCTGAATTTTTTCAAATCCCGCTTTCTCGAATATCTTTAGGGATGCCAGATTTTCCCGGCGCACTTCGGCAATAACGCTATCGGCCCCTTTTTGCTGCAAATAATAAAGCCCGGCCTTCAGCGCTTTCGTTCCGAGCCCGCGGCCACGAAAAGCCGGCGCCATGACGATGGAGAGTTCGATGACCGTACCCCGCAGCCCAAGCGGATGGGGCATCACTTCAAATCGCAGGAAACCGACGCGCCGTTGGTCAACCAGGATAAAAATGGGCGGCAGTGCGGGGTCCTGATAATAATCTTCGGTAAATTCAGTCCAAAATGTATCCCAAACCTTCGGTTCGCGATGAAACGAAGCTTTTAGGGTGTCCGGGTCGTTCCGCCAGTCCATTACCAAGCGGGCGCAGTCCTCGCGCGGGCTGCAAACCTCGATTTCAAGCTCGGATGGTTCAATCAGCATATTTTGCTTTCACCGTCACAATGGGGGCTTAACCTGCAATTTTAGACAAACCCGGCACTTTCTTCCGCCCCGCGCTCGCCGAAATTGCCGCCTGGGCAGGAATCACCCTGTGTTTATGCCCCACAATAATTAATTTTATCAATATTTTCAATGGATTAAGTGGATTTCTGTGGTTTGGCCCGCCTTTTGCAGAATTTGGGTCAATCGATTGTCTGTCGACAAACACATAACTGAGGCCAGCACCCATGGAAAACAATATTCTGCCACTCTTTTTGAAAAACCCAGGTGATGTATCAGCGCAGGGCGCTCCGGTGAGCGAACCGCACGTCGATTTAGAGGCTCTGACCGGGGCTTTTTCCGATTTATTGCAGCGGACGGGCAAAAGCCTTGAAGGCGGTCTGACAATCATTTCCGATCATGCCGGACGGCCTATTACGTCGCCGGAATCCGAATCGGCGGCACCGAAGGACGAGCCGATTGCCGATAATAACGTGGAAGCCCGCGACCGGCATGACGATAATGGCCGTTCCGATGGTGATGACGCCTATCGCGACGCGCCCCGCTCCGATCGCCGCGACGACTATGGCCGCGATGACAGTCATACACGCCAAGCCGACCATGACGGCGGCGCGAAACGGGGCGATGGTGATATCGAAGCCGTTCATCGCTCCGACGATCGGCCACAAGACCAAAATCAATCCGCGGGCAGCTCCAATGATTCCGATGCCGCCGCGACCGACAGTAATGGTGCCAACAGCGACCGGCAAAATTCCGATCAAGGACAAAACACGGCCCAAAACGCCAAAGACAACGGTGCCGCTTCACAAAATGAAGCCGCTGCCAACGCCGTTGGCTCGGGCGGCGCTCAGGTTCAATCCGGCCTGAATAATGCCGAAGCCGTTCTTGGTGAATTGTTAGCCGCCGCCGAAGCAAGCTTTGCCGGCGTCGGTGTTGATGCCAGCGCGGGCCGCACGGATTTAGCCGCCGCCGAAGCAAGCTTTGCCGGCGTCGGTGTTGATGCCAGCGCGGGCCGCACGGATGGTGCCGCTAAGAACGAAAATTCCTTACAAGGCTTAGCCAAAGCCATTGCTTCTCTGGGCAGCCAAAACGCACAGCAGCAAAACGGCCAGGCCAATGCTCAAAACAATTCGCCTGAAATGCAGGCTTTAGCGAAAGCCGTCACGGATACGAAGGGCGATGCGAAAGTCATCAATGAAACTGGACCGTCTAACAACGCCAGTACATTGCAACAACAAGCCCAAGCTTTGTCTCAAGCTATCGGTGAAGGCAACCGGGCCAAGGTTAACGTGAATGTCACGAATGAATCCGAAACCCTCGTTTCAAAAACCTCTTCGAGCCTGAGCCCCAACGCGGCCCTGTCGAGTGACGTACAAGGCCTGCCGTTGCGCGCCCAGCAAGCCACGGCGGCCGCCAACAACCCTGGCGCCCAACAAGCGGCTATGAACAACGCGGCGCAAAATCAACAAGCCGCAAACCAATCCACACAACAAGCGATCAGCGCCATCAGCGGCGATGCCAAGGCGACCGGACCGGTTGCACAACCGGCTTCGACCCATGGCGGCGCCTCCGGCGGCGGTGAAGGCTCCAGCGCCACCAGTTCGCAAAGCGGCTCTCAGGAAACCCGGGAAGCACAACAAAACAATCAATCTCAAGCGACCAATTCGAACCGCGCCAATGCTCAACAAAAAGCGGTTATGGATCAAATTACGGTCAATATTTCACGCGCCGTTCAAGCCGGGCTGGATAAGATCAACATTCAACTCCAACCGGAATCCCTCGGCAAAGTTGACGTTAGCCTTGAGATGGCAAAAGACGGCAAGGTATCCGCCGTCATCCACGCCGACAACAAAGACACCCTTGAGTTGCTGTCGCGCGATGCGAAGGAACTTACGAAAGCCCTTCAAGAAGCCGGCCTACAATTGGATGAAAGTGATATCGAATTCAATCTCAGCGCACAAAGCGGTGAAGCGGGCGAAAGCGATCTTGCCGGCGGCAACGCGGCTAACGGCGGCGACGGTGACGCCGCCGACGAAGCTGAATTAGCGGGACTCGAAGATGACTTCGAAGAAGACATCATCGAAGACGACCGCGTCAACATTCGCGTGTAACGCGGCAACGAGGTTTTAGGAACCAAAGATCATGATTCTCGGCGGTGTATCAGGCGTCCCTTCGGATGACCCCAATTCACAAGCGGCATCATCGCAGCAACAGCTGAATGAGGACTTAAACCAATTCCTCACGCTGCTGATCACGCAGCTTGAGAATCAAGATCCTTTGGAACCTCTTGAAACCAACGAATTCACCTCACAATTGGTGCAGTTCGCCAGCGTTGAACAACAAATTCAGCAGAACGCCAACATCGAGCAGCTCATCGCCCTGCAAAGTGCCGGGCTGGTCAGCAACATGGTGAACTTTATCGGCACGACGATCGAAGCGACTGGTCAAGTGATGCCACTCGAAAACGGTAACGCTGAGTTTACCTACACACTCGAAAACAACGCCAAAGACACCACGATTACAATTCGTAACGCTGCCGGCTTGAACGTCTACACGACGCAAGGCGAATTGTCCGCCGGCAAACACAGCTTTAGCTGGGACGGCAAGGACCTGAACGGCACGCCGCAACCCGACGGCCCTTACACCGTGATTGTCAGCGCGCAAGACTTCGAGGGCAATCTCGTGAATGTCGGCCACACGATCTTCGGCAAGATTACCAGCGCCGGCGCCGAAAACGGCACGGTTACCCTCTTCATGGGCGATATTCCGACCACCATGGATCAAATTCTTTCAATCAAACAAGATCCAAACGTTCAGGAAGAAACCCAACCCTAACGAATACAACTGAGATTTTTATTTTAACGGCAAAACAAAGACCAGGTTACGAGGCGATTAAGCCGGAAAGTCAGAGGAGAGAAAGATGAGTTTATTCGGTGCGTTAACATCAGGTGTCTCGGGGCTCATTGCTCAGAGTAGCGCCATGGGTGCGATCTCCGATAACATTACCAACGTGAGTACGGTCGGTTATAAAAACGTCCGTGTCGATTTCCAAACGTTGGTGACGAAGCAGACGTCGTCGACGATTTTCTCTCCTGGTGGCGTGCAGTCACGACCACGGCAGGACACCAGTGTCCAAGGCCTTCTCGCGGCGACGACATCACAAACGGACGTCTCGATCTCTGGTGCGGGCTTCTTCGTCGTTAACGAAGCCAACCGTCCCGGCCTCAACGATCAGTTCCTGTTTTCACGCGCCGGCGGTTTCTTCCAAGATAACGAGGGCTTCCTGAGAAACACCGGCGGCTTCTACCTGCAAGCCTGGCCGACGGATCAGGACGGCCAAGTGATTCCCGCCAACCAAAACCTGAACATCTCGAACCAAAACATCATCTCCACGGACTTCTTGACCACGGTGAACCTGAGCCGGGTCGGCGGCACGGCCAACGCGACCACAAATATTTCCTTGGGCGCCAACTTGCCGGCAAACGCCTTACCGGGCACAGAAAACCGCATGGATGTGCAATTCTTCGATTCGCTTGGTAACGGCAATAATGTCAGTTTCGTATTCGATAAATTTGATGTCGAAAACCAATGGGGCATGACAATGGACCCGCCGCAAGGGGCTGCGGTCATGAACATTTACGACAACACGTTGCCGAACCCTCAGATTTACGAAAGTTCCGGACAACTCGAGTTTAACGTCGTCAACGATGCCGGTAACGCACCGCGCCGTCCGGCCGATGGCGCGCAGGTCATCATCGATGACATCACATACGAATTCGATTCGGATACGTTTGCCTCCGTCACGGCCGCCGCCGGTACGTTTTCATTTTCGACAACGACCATCACCGGTGCCGCGGGCAGCTTTTCCGGTCTTTCTATCGGTGATTCAGTTACAATCACGGGCGCCGCGACCGGTGGTAACAACGTAACCGCGACCATTACCGCGATCGGCGCCGGTGACGCTTCCATTACATTTGCCGGCGGTACATTGGCTGGCGGTGGTGCCGATGCCGGCACACCGACGGTGACATTCTTCAACGGCGGTGCCGGTGAAACCGCGACCGTAAAACGGGTCGATGTCAGCTCCAATACGACGCTCGCGCAAGATGTCGCTTCCCTTGTCGCCAAGGTGAAAGCCAGCGATTCGGATTTCGCCAATGTTACATTGCCGAGCAGCGGCGGCACCGTCACTAACAACCGTATCGCCGTGAGTGCCTTCAACTCGACGACGGTGGTCTTTAGGGATAACGGGCGCAGCAATATCGTTGTTAACCCGGCCGGCTTACTTGACACAACCGGCACGGTGGTGACGAAACAGCAAAACTCGTTCACCATCTCCAAACAGGTCAACGATTATACGGAAGAGGTTTACTTTAAATTCGGCACCGCTATCCCGGCTGATGGCGATACCATGACCATCAACGGTAACATCTATGAATTTGATACCGGTGGCGCCGTCGGTGCCGGCAACATTGCTGTCACCCGCGTGACCGCCGGTACGGTCGGTGCACAAATTTCCGGCACATTGACCAACTTGATCACGGCCATCGAAACGACCGATGCGAACTTCACGCCGAATGGCGCGACGGCCCACTTGGCGAAAAGCAACGATAACTCTGTCGGCCTGACGGCAGCGAACGACACGTTGGTCTTGCGCTCCTTAAAAAATAATCCGGCAAACGGCACCATTCCGGCCGGCTCTTATGACGTTGTGTTCTCGGCCGCTTTCGCCAGCACCGTCACTTCACCCGATACGGCAACGGGCAACCGAACCACATATGCGAGCCCGACAACGTTAACGATCGAAACCACGCGGATCCGGACGGTTCCTGCGATCAGCTTTACCGGTGACGGTTTGCCGCAATCCATCGCCGTTAAGGACCTTGAGGTTCTCGACTTCTCAAGCGGTGCGTTCGACATGAACGATCAACCGACCGGTGTCGGCGCCAAGCTGTCGGAACGAATTGAGCTCAACCTCGGCACGCTTTTAGAAGCGAACGGCTTCACCCAATTCGGCGGTGACTTCTCACCCGTCTTCATTCAGCAAAACGGCGCGCGGTTCGGCACCTTCGCCGGTGTTAACGTCGCCGAAAACGGCCTCGTCACGGCCCTGTTCGATAACGGTGAAATCCGCCCCATTTTCCAAATTCCGGTTGCCACGTTCACTAACTTGAACGGACTCGATCAGAAAACCGGTAACGTTTGGAGTGCTACAGAGCCCTCGGGCGATCCGACCCTGCGTGTCGCCGATAACGGACCCGCCGGGCAAACAGTTCAGGGAGCGTTGGAACAGTCGACAGTAGATATTGGTGAAGAGTTCACCAAGATGATCGTCGTGCAGAGGGCGTTTTCGGCCTCGACGAAGATCATTTCAACGGCTGACGATATGCTCGATGAATTACTAAGAACGAAACGATAAAGTTTCGCAAACCACACTACCACAACCCACGACCACACACTCCCACAGACCCCGGTTCGCCCCCACAGCGAACCGGGGTCAACCTTATGGAACTTATGGTTTCATTTTTTTGGCGCGCTGTTTTTCATATTCGCTACGCAACAGACCGTAAAACCGGGAACTGATATAGCCACCGCCCGGCCGGCGCTTTTGTTCGCGCAAAACACCCTCTTGAATAAATCCGCAACGTTCGGCAACAGCATGACTTTTCAGGTTTACATCATCGCAGACGACGCAAATTTTATGTGCCTGCATATGATCAAAAATAAATTCAACCGCGGCCGTTACGGATTCGGTAATAAAACCTTTTCCCTGATGATTGACGTCAGCATAAAAACCCAGCTCGATCGTCGGCACATCCCAATCCATCCCTTGGATGTAAATTTCACCGATAAATTCATTTGATTGCTTATCCCGGATGGCAAAGCAAAACCGGTTTCGGGCCGCCCAATCGGCACAAAGCTGCCGGATAAAGGTTTCGGATTCTTCGGCTGTCGCAATAGCCAAAATATAATTGGGCATCACACCCGCTAAATGTTCGCGGTTTCGCTTGATCACGGAAAAATACTCGGCGCCATCGCCGGGGCCGTAGGCACGAAGCGTCAGCCGTGGCGTTTCCATGGTGTCGGGAATATCGAGCAAAAGTGGATGCATTCCTGCCTTCAGATGGTTTTAGAAAAGCCTATGGCACATGGAAAGTCTCAAGCAATCGTTAACAGCGGCATTTCCGGCAGGATCCCGGGCCTTTTTCCAGGGGCCTTAGCGGAATTTTAACGGCGTGATGGTAATCTTCCCGCAACAACAATCAGAAACAACCAGTGCTTAAAAATCCCATGAATCAGCCAAAAAATGACAGTTCCACTGCGCCGGATTCGCCTCAAAAGCCGATCCGGCCCGGCAATACCCCAACCCTAGATGATCTGCCGCCGGCTAACACCAAACGCTGGGTGAGCCGGCGAAAAGCCGCCGTGGTCGCCGGTGTGCGCAAGGGGGTGATATCCCTGGAGGAAGCCTGCCGCCGCTATGGCCTCACTGAAGACGAGTTCAACAGCTGGGCTGAGAACCTGAAAAGTTATGGGTTGGCCGGCCTCAAAACGACTCGAATTCAGCACTACCGCAACCGGCTCCAAGCAGCCGAATAATCCCGGAAAACTCCGGGCTGGCGGGTAGGCAAATTTTGCCGCATTGTTAACCACTTTTTCACCTCTGAAGCCTTAGCGTGAGCCCTAGGCCCGGAATGTGGTACGGGCCTGGTCCTGTGGGAGGACGCGCAGCCCTGTGGGGGGCTGTTTCGTTGTTGGTAGTGGGGGATAAATCGTGGATTCAATCGTCCAAGCTTTACGCAACCTGGGCCCGATCCGTCTCGGAATCATGGGCGCGGTGGTTGTAGCCCTGTTAGGCTTTTTCGTTTTTTTAACATCGAAATTATCAACGCCGGATTTGACGCTGCTGTTCGGCGACCTTGATCCAGCTGATGCCTCGAAAATCACCGCTAGACTCGATGCCTCTAAAACACCTTATGAAATTAAGGCCGGCGGCACGCAGATTTTCGTTCCAAAAGATCTCGCCCCCAAACTCCGCATTAGCATGGCCGAAGCCGGCCTCTCTGGTGGATCAATCGTTGGTTACGAATTGTTCGATAACCGCGATTCGCTTGGCACAACCAACTTCGTCCAGAATGTAAACCTTGTCCGCGCCTTGGAAGGCGAATTAGCCCGCACCATTCAGTCGTTGGAAAATGTTAAAAAAGCGCGTGTTCATATCGTACTGCCGAAAAGAGAGCTGTTCAGCCGCACCAAGCAGGAACCTAGCGCATCGGTCGCGTTGCGGCTTAAGAAAGGACATATCACCAAAGCGCAAATTTTAGCTGTCCAGCATCTGGTCTCTGCCGCTATCCCGCAGTTAAAACCAACTCGTATTTCCATTGTCGACGGTAAAGGAAACCTGCTGGCCCGCGGCATTGAAGACGAAAACGACCCCAATGTATTGGCCAACAAAGCGGAAGACCGCCGGAAAAACTTTCAACGCCAATTGGCCCGCAAAATCGAAACCCTGATCGAGCAAACCGTAGGACCGGGGAAAGTCCGCGCCGAAATCAACGCGGAAATGGACTTTGACCGGATTACCACGAATGAAGAAAAATTCGATCCGGAAGGCCAAGTGGTCCGATCAACTCAAACCATCGAAGAGCAAGCCCAAAGCAAGGAATCCGAAGGCCGTCCGCCGGTCAGTGTTGCAACCAATCTGCCGGACCCCAACTTAACACCGGGCGCGCAGGCTGGTGCGTCACAATCGGAAAGCCGCAATGAGGAAACCGTCAACTTTGAGGTTTCCAAAAAAGTCATCAATCACATTCGCGACGTCGGTAATGTTAAGCGCTTGTCCGTCGCGGTCCTCGTTGACGGCATTCAAGCCATTGCCGATGACGGCACGATCAAATACACCCCGCGCAAAAAAGAAGAGATGGGACTGCTTGCGACGCTTGTTCGCGGCGCTATCGGCTTTAATGCTGACCGGGGCGATACGGTTGAAGTCATCAACATGCGGTTCGCTGATCCGCGCATCAAGGTTGAAGAAGAGCTCGAATTGTTCTTTGGCCTCGAAAAAAATGATCTCCTGCGTATGGCGGAAATCATCGTTCTGAGTATCGTCGCTATCTTGGTTATCTTGCTGGTGGTTCGTCCGCTTGTGCAACGGGCCTTCGAAGCCATGCCTTCCGTCACCGATGCCTTACCATCGGACGGCAAGCCTCTACCTGAGGGCGAAGCACCGGCAGCCTTACCTGGCGCTGAAGGTGCGGCAAGGCCTGAAGAAGTAGGGGAAGAACTTATTGATATCGATCGGATTGAGGGCCGGGTGAAAGCTTCGTCCGTCAGTAAAGTCGGCGAAATTATTGAAAAACACCCGGATGAAGCCCTCTCAATCCTCCGAACGTGGCTTTACCAAGGAGACTAGGCCGTGGCTGAGAAAATGGACTATCGGACCCTCAAGGGTCCACAAAAGGCAGCGATCTTTATGTTGGCGGTGGGCGATCAGCATGCCTCGACCCTCTTTGAGATGATGGAAGACGAAGAGATCCGCGAGCTGTCGCAGACCATGTCCCAGCTCGGCACGGTGGACGCCGATGTCGTCGAACGCCTGTTCGTCGAGTTCGCTGACAGTCTTTCTTCTACTGGAGGCTTGATCGGTTCTTATGAAAGCACCGAACGCCTGCTCTACGGCGCTCTGGATGAGGAGCGGGTCAAAGGCATCATGGAGGAGATCCGCGGGCCTGCCGGACGCACCATGTGGGAGAAGCTCGAGAACGTAAACGAAGCGGTACTGGCCAACTATTTTAAGAACGAATACCCCCAGACGGTCGCCGTGGTGATGTCAAAGATCAAGGCCGACCATGCCGCCCGGGTTCTGGGTTTATTGCCTGAGAACTTCTCGATGGAAGTGATCATGCGGATGCTGCGCATGGAAGCTGTGCAAAAAGAAGTTTTAGACAACATCGAAAAAACCTTGCGGACCGAATTCATGACCAACTTGGCGCGCACGGCGCGCCGGGACAGTCACGAGATGATGGCGGATATCTTCAACGCGTTGGACAGAGGCACGGAAACGCGCTTCATGACCGCCTTGGAAGAGCACAACCGGGAATCGGCGGAAAAGATTCAGGCATTGATGTTCAAGTTTGACGACCTCTCACGGCTCGATGACGGCGGTATTCAAGTGCTCATGCGTCAGGTCGAAAAGGATCAACTGGCGTTGGCTTTGAAAGGCGCATCGGATGAATTCCGCGACATGTTTTTCAGAAACATGTCGGAACGGGCCGGTAAGATGATGAAAGAGGATATGGATGCGATGGGTGCGGTGCGCCTGCGCGATGTTGATGAAGCGCAAGCTGCGGTCGTGACCTCCGCCAAGGCGCTTGCCGATGCCGGCGAGATCGTCATTTCCACTGGCGCCGAAGATGACGAGCTCATCGTTTAGCAGAAGACCGGGATACTACCTTTTATGGCTTCAACTGAAAAATTTCTTTTCGACTATGACTTTGACTGTCCGCCAGTCAAAGAAAAAGAGTTGGAAGAAGATCTGCTCGATGAGGATGATGAATCAGAACCTGAAATCGTCGTACCGACCTTTAGCGAAGAAGAGATGAAAGCCGCCCGCGAAGATAGTTTTGCCCGCGGTAAAGAAGAAGGTGTGAAAGAAACCTTGGAGTCTGTCGTCCAGCAAACAGCGACGTCACTTGAAGCGATCCTTGAAAAAATCGAGGGCGTATTTCAACGTCAAGACGAAGCGAACACAGCAACGGCGCGGGATGCCGTGAATGTTGCAACGTCAATCACCCGGAAACTTTTTCCGCAATTCAGTGAACGCGGCGCCTTGGAAGAAGTCGAACGAGTGATCATCTCGATTATGGAAAAAATGATAGACGAGCCGCGATTGACTATTACCGTCAACGAATCCTTGCGCGAGCGAATTTCATCCCGCTTAGAGCCGATGATGTCTGAGACCGGCTTTGAGGGAAAAGTGATCTTCAATGGCGATGAGGCGCTTCCCTTGAGCGATTGCCGGATTGAATGGGGCACGGGCACGGCATCGAGAGATACAAGAGCCCTATGGCAAGGCAGCGATTCGTGGATTGCCGAAAACTTGTCGGAAGAAGCCCTGAGTGAAGAAATAGCAAGTGACGACCAAACGGCGCAGGATGCCAACGTTCAAGAGGACATGACAGCGCCACAAACAGCCACCGATGAGGATATGGCTGAAAACCGAGTACAATCTGAAGCGGATTCTCCTGAACCGGAAAGCCCGTCTGAACCCTCACCCGAAATTCCCGAGGCTTTGGACACACCGGACGCCCCGGCGAAGGAAGAATAGGATCTCGATAGGAGACGATTATGGCCGAAGAAGATGCAAATCTGGAGTTGTCGGAATTAGACAATCCCGAAGCGACGGAAGGTAATGCTGAAAAATCGCAGGAAGACGGCGAGGCTCCTCCGCCTCAACAAGGCCCGCCAGTCCCCGATGAATTCACCAGCGTGCAAGACCTGGAAGCGGTCTACGATATTCCCGTACAGGTATCTGCCGTTCTGGGCAAATCCTCGATGCAGGTGAGCCAAATCTTGAAACTTGGCCGGGGGGCCATTGTCGAGTTGGATCGTAAGGTCGGTGAAGCCATCGACATTTACGTTAACAATCGCCTTGTTGCCCGCGGTGAAGTCGTCGTCGTTGAGGACCGTCTAGGCATAACGATGACGGAAATCATCAAAGAGGACCGCGGTTAACACATGGCAAATGAGACCACCCCGATATTGCCGCGTCAAAAGCGCAAAAAAATAGACCTTGCCACAATCATCGGTCTTGTTTGCGGTTTCGTTTTGGTACTGACGGCTATTTTCCTGGGCGGTGACTCAAAATCATTCTTTGATATCCGGGCGCTCCTCATCGTGCTGGGTGGCACGCTTGCCGTCGTGACGATGTGTTTTTCCCTAAAGGAAATTGCACAAACCGCCAGCGTTGTAATGAAAACGTTTGTCTATTCGGGCCGCGACGCTTCAGAAGCGGCCAACCATATTCTCGAAATTGCCGAGCTCTCCCGAAAAAGCGGCGTCCTCGCCTTACAAGGCATCGTTGACTCCTTATCGAACGAACCCTTTTTACACAAAGGCGTTGCCTTAGTCATTGACGGCACACCTGGCGAAGAAGTCGAAGTCATCATGAGCCGGGAAATGTATGCAACAATCCAACGGCACAATAAAAGCACCAACGTTCTGCGCCGGGCCGCGGAATTCGCACCGGCCATGGGCCTGATCGGCACCTTAATCGGCCTCGTACAGATGTTGAGCAATCTACAAGACCCCTCGACGGTTGGCCCGGCTATGGCAGTTGCGCTTTTAACCACATTTTACGGTGCCGTGTTGGCAAACATGGTCTTTATGCCGCTCGCCAATAAACTCGAACGTAATTCAGCCGAAGAAGCTTTAATCAATAATATTTACATGATGGGCGCGTCATCAATCGGCAGACAAGAAAACCCCCGTCGGCTTGAAATGCTGCTGAACAGCATCCTGCCGCCGGCAAAACGCATTCAGTATTTCGATTAAATAAAGATCGAACGCGCGGAGAAAAACAATGCAGCTACTTATTATCGGTAATCTTGATGGTCAGATCGGCGCGGCGAGCCAAATTGCCGTCAGCCGCGGCGCAAAAGTCGTCCAAGTCAATGATGCAAGCGGTGCCTTAAACACGCTCCGTTCGGGTCAAGGCGCCGATTTGATTATGATCGATGTAAAACAAGATATCCGCTCTTTGATCAACAGCTTGGAATCGGAACGCATTCACGTACCGGTCATCGCTTGCGGCATTGGCACGGATACGCAAGCCGCCGTCAGCGCGATTAAATCCGGTGCCAAAGAGTACATCCCCCTCCCCCCCGATGCTGAGCTTATTGGCGCGGTGTTAATGGCGATTACGGAAGAAAGCCATGCCCTGGTGCATGCCGATCCCAAAATGACCGAATTATTGAAAATGGCGGATCAAATCGCTTCAAGCGAAGCCAGCGTTTTAATCACCGGCCCATCGGGAACCGGCAAAGAAATATTAGCGCGCTACGTTCACAACAACAGTAAGCGCAAAGATAAACGGTTCGTCGCCGTTAACTGCGCCGCCATCCCCGAAAATTTGCTCGAGTCGGAATTATTCGGCCATGAAAAAGGCGCGTTCACGGGCGCCGTCGCACGCCGCCTTGGTAAATTCGAGGAAGCGAACGGCGGCACACTGCTTCTTGACGAAATCAGCGAAATGGATCCACGGTTGCAAGCTAAATTGTTACGCGCCATCCAGGAACGCGAGATTGACCGCATCGGCAGCTCAAAACCCGTCAAAATCGATGTCCGTATCTTGGCCACATCGAACCGTATTATGGAAGACGCCGTTGCCCAAGGCAATTTCCGGGAAGACCTCTATTTCCGCTTAAACGTGGTTAACCTTATGTTGCCGCCCCTTAAAGATAGGCCGAAAGACACGCCCGTTTTGGCAAAACACTTTATTAAAAAGTATGCCGAAGCGAATGATGTCGCACCGTTGCCGCTGTCACCGGAAGCCGAGCAAGCGCTGCAGGCGCATAGCTGGCCGGGCAATGTCCGCGAGCTTGAAAACATCATGCATCGGGCCGTTCTCATGGCACAAGGCGATACCATTGGCCCGGAGGCCATTATGATTTCCGGCCAAGCGGTATCATCTCAGGCGGCCAATGACTCGCAAGCCGTAACCGGCGCCACCGATGCTGATGGCCGCCCCACCCGCGAGTTGGTTGGCAAAACCGTTGCCGATGTTGAACGCGACCTCATCATTGATACGTTGCAACATTGCCTCGGTAATCGCACCCATGCCGCGACGATCCTCGGCATTTCCATTCGCACATTAAGAAACAAACTCAAGCAATACAGTATTGAAGGACATACCGTTCCTTCACCCGGCGACGGCGGGGATCGCCCTGCGGCGTGACAAGCAAGCTTGCTGGAAACGGAAAACCAACAATGACCACAATAAGGACAAACCATGGCCGAACCGTCCACAGCGACGCCAGCGCCTGCGACCGCGGCTGATCCGGCCCAAAACGATTCCGCCGAGTCGTCGTCCGTCAAATTTGATTCCGGCCGGGCCTTAAAGTTCCTATCGCGCAGCGATATCTGGATGGCGATTGGCGTCGTCATGATTTTGGTCATCCTGATCCTGCCGATGCCCACCTGGCTGATGGACGCCGGCCTCGCTATTTCGATTACGTTCTCCGTTCTAATTTTGATGACAGCACTGTTTATCGAAAAACCGCTCGAATTTAACTCCTTTCCGACCGTCCTCCTGCTGGCAACGATGTTGCGGCTGTCCCTGAATCTCGCCTCAACACGGCTGATTTTAGGCCAAGGTCACACCGGCACCGATGCCGCTGGGCAAATCATTCAAGCGTTCGGCGATTTTGTCATGAGCGGCAATTTTGTCATCGGTATCGTCGTCTTCGCCATCCTGATCATCGTTAACTTTATTGTCATCACCAAAGGCGCAAGCCGGATCGCCGAAGTGGCCGCCCGGTTTAGCTTGGACGCCATGCCCGGCAAGCAAATGGCTATCGATGCGGATCTGTCGTCGGGACTCATTAACGAAGATCAAGCCCGCGCCCGCCGCAAAGAGCTTGAAGATGAAAGCACGTTTTTCGGTGCCATGGATGGCGCCGCCAAATTTGTCCGCGGCGACGTCATTGCAGGCCTGCTCATTACGTTTATCAACGTTATTGGCGGGATGATCATCGGCATCGCACAAAACGATATGTCCTTTGCTCAAGCCGCCGATACCTTTACCCGCTTGACCGTCGGGGATGGATTGGTCACGCAAATTCCGGCGCTTATCGTTTCAACATCAGCCGGTTTAGTCGTGACAAAAGCCGGTATTGCCGGCGCGACCGACCAGGCCTTGATCAAACAGCTCGCCAGCAAACCGCGTGCCATGGCGATGAGTTCGTTTCTATTGTTATTCATGGGCCTGCTGCCCGGCATGCCCTTCTTGCCTTTCGCCCTGCTCGGCTTCGGCTCCGGCTTTATCGCGCTTTCTCTTTACCGGCTCGGTGCCAAGAAACGCGAAGAGGATCGAATACGCGAAGAAGCCGAAGCGGCCGAAACGCCGGCCGCGGAAGAGCCCATCTCGACGGCCTTGCGGATTGATTACCTGCGCCTCGAACTTGGCTATGGCCTTTTAACGCTGATCAACAGCCCCCGCGACGGACAGCGCCTGACGGAACAAATCAAAGCCTTGCGGCGTCAACTCGCGACGGACATGGGCTTCGTCATGCCGAGTGTGCGCATCCAGGACAATATGCAGCTGCCGGCCAATAATTATGTCATCCGGGTCAAAGAAATCGAAGCCGGCCGTGGCGATCTGCGCCCGACCATGCTGCTGGTCATGGATCCGCGCGGCGAAGATATTTCTCTGCCCGGTGAAACGACAACCGAACCGACGTTTGGCTTGCCAGCCATGTGGATCGAAGAAAATAACCGTGAAGAAGCCATGTTCCGGGGCTATACAGTCGTTGATCCGGCCACGGTCATCACGACGCACTTAACCGAACTGATCCGAGACAATATGTCCGAGCTCCTGACCTATGCCGAAACACAAAAGTTGATGGATGAGCTCGATAAAGAACACCAAAAATTGATTACAGAGTTGGTGCCTAATCAAATCTCTGTCGGCGGTATTCAGCGTTGCCTGCAAAACCTGCTTGCCGAGCGGGTCTCCATCCGCGATCTCGCAACTATTCTCGAAGCGATCTCGGAAGCCTGCGGACACACCCGTAGCGTCGTCATGATCACCGAGCACGTTCGCGCCCGGTTGGCCAGACAAATCAGCGACATGAACACAAACGACCAAAGCTTTATTCCGCTCGTGACATTATCGCCTCAGTGGGAACAGGCATTTGCCGAATCATTGACCGGTGATGGCGACGAGCGCCAACTGTCGATGCCCCCGAGCCGCCTGCAAGAGTTTATCACTGCCCTACGTAACACCTTCGAACGCCAGGCCATGATGGGCGAAACACCGGTCTTACTGACCAGCCCGGGGATTCGGCCTTATGTGCGTTCGATTGTCGAGCGATTCCGACCCATGACCATGGTGATGTCTCAAAATGAAGTCCACCCAAAGGCCCGGATTAAAACCGTCGGGCAGGTTTAAGCCCGTCAAACGCCGGCAAATTCAAGACAGGCCGGGAAAAGACCGATAAAATACTAACGATCAGCAGGGAACGCTTGATGACTTCAGAACCGACACCGACTCCAACCAGCGCTGTCCAGCCCCGGGGCCGGAACGTCATGGCGGTCGCCTCCGGCAAAGGCGGTGTCGGCAAAACGTGGTTTGCCATTACCCTGTCGCACGCCATTGCGAAGTCCGGCACCCGCACACTGTTATTCGACGGCGACCTTGGCCTCGCGAACCTCGACATTCAACTCGGCCTGATGCCGAAAAACGATCTCGGCGGTGTCATTTCCGGGCGCATGACCTTAAACCAAGCAATTATCCCCTATGCGGAAGGCGGGTTCGATATCATTGCCGGGCGGTCCGGGTCCGGCGGCCTCGCCAACGTGCCGGCGAGTCGGCTGCAAATACTTAGTGACGATTTAACAGTCCTTGCGCCGAATTACGACAAGGTCATTCTCGATCTCGGTGCCGGTGTCGAGAAAACCGTTAGGGCGCTGGCCCACAATGCCAGCACATGTCTGGTCGTGGCGACCGATGAGCCGACGTCCCTTACGGATGCCTATGCTTTTATTAAAGTAACTCATACGGAATCGCCAGCAACGGATATTAAAATTGTAATCAACATGGCCAACTCGACCCGCGAAGGCGAACGGACCTACAATACGCTGTTGAAAGCCTGCGAAGGATTTTTAAAAATTTCCCCGCCGTTATTGGGCGTGATCAGACGCGATTCAAAAGTCCGGGAAGCTATTCGCGGGCAAACATCAATTTTAACGCGGTTTCCAAATGCCGAAGCCGCGAGTGATGTGGAAACGATTGCCGCGAAACTTTTAAAGTAAGCCATTTGGAATAAATTATGGCAAATATTGTTCCGCCCATTCCGCCTTCGATGGCCGGATCAACGGCTGCATCTACTGCCGGGCCATCGGCTGCACCGGCTTTAACACTCGCCAACCCGCCGCAAGGTTTAACACAAGTCGCACCCGGCACCGCCATTCAGGGAACCGTCGTTGCATCGGAAACCCCTGGCACGCTCGCCATTCAGACACCGGTTGGCACATTAAATGTTCCCAGCACGCTCACCCTACCGAACAATGCCGTTCTGTCATTGCTTTTGCAGTCCCTGACACCACAGGCGCGCTTATTGATCACGGCTATTAATGGCCAACCACCGGGGCAAATCTTGCAATCGCAGCCTGGCAACACGCCGACAGCGAGCACACCGGGTGCACCGGGGGGGACAGCGGCGGCATTACCTGCGGTATCGGTTTCTGTCGGCGCCGCGCCCGTCATTACCGCTATTGTCTTGCCCCAATCTTCATCTCACGGACAGCCCGGCGCCACCCTACAAACAAACACACCGAACACGGCGCAAAGTCCCGCGGCAGCAACAGTGCAAGGAGCAGGCGGCACAACGACGGCGATCGGCGCGCTGGCACAATTGGCAAAATCGGCGACCGGAAAGATTGGTTTATCGAATACAACTGGGGGATCAACCACCACACCATCTGGGGCACCCCCATCCGCGCCGTCCTCAAGCGCCGCCGGCCAAGCACCAAATCTATTGTCGTCCCCTTATCAAGCCGGCACCCAAATACCGGTACGCGTCACCAACGTTCAACCGCCGACACCCGGAATGGCACCGGCATTACCTTCGTTATCACCGGCTCCACTTTCGGTCGGGCAAATCATCACAGGTGTTCTCACCGGCACAACACCGGCGGGACTGGCGACCGTGCAAACACCGGCGGGACAATTGTCACTCCCCATCGAGGCGGCACCGCAAGGCTCAATCATCACTCTTGAAATTACCGGTCGGCCATTAGTGCCCGCGCCGCTGAACACAACGCCTACAAGCGCACTCGATTTTTCGACCCTCTCGCGCGAATGGCCTGCCCTAAAAGAAGCATTACAAGCTTTACAAGAAAGCAACCCCGGTATCGCCCAGCAGCTAATCAATATGATAATCCCGCGTTTGGATATGCAGCTTGCATCAAACTTGCTGCTGTTTCTTATTGGCTTGCGTGGCGGTGATATTCGCGGCTGGCTCGGCGAAGAACCGATGCGCGCGCTTGAGGACGCACGCCCGGAACTCGCCCGCCAATTACGGGCCGAGTTCGGGCAACTGGCGCGGTTGGCCGATGATCCGGGCACCGGTGATTGGCGGCACATGCTGATCCCGTTGAACACTGGTGATGCCATCGAACAAATCCATATGTTCATGCGGCAACGAAAACAGGAGCAAGAAGGCGGAGGCAATACCGAAACCCGGTTTGTTATCGATGTCGGCCTTTCCAGGCTTGGACGCATCCAGCTTGATGGGTTGATCGGCGAACAAAACAAACGTCTTGATTTGATAATTCGTTCGCAAAACCCGCTGCCAAATCAAATGCAAAACGATATTCGTACTATTTACGTGAACACCGGTGGAATCACCGGCTTAACAGGCGGGCTGAGCTTTCAGGCGGCACCGCCGAATTTTGTCGAAATCGACGCGCCCGCAACGCCTGAAAGCAGTCAATCGGGTATCATCGCGTGAGGGAACTGTCATGAACACAACCGAACGCCGGGACTTACTCACCACATTCCCGAATACCGAAAACAAACTCGATTATGTCGTCACGCTTATAGACGAAATCGGCACTACTCCGGAATCCAAGCCGGCGATTGTTCATTTGCGTTATGTTCCCGATAAAGCCGTTGTCGATGAAGTTTCGTTCCGCCGCTATCTCAATGCGCTCGCCAAAACGGATTGGCAAACCTTTGAGGAACTCGCCGCGCTCATTCTGCACGATTTTAATAATGAAATCGTCGCCCGCTGGACACAGGTGACTGTGTCCAATCCGGCCGCATCGAAATGGTCTAAGTTTGGGCATACCGTCACCATCGAAGACCGCCAGCCCCACTGGGACAACCCGGACATACTGTCCCGGCTTTAATCCTAATTTATTATTTAATATCAATAGGTTGTTTAATTTTATCGGCGTGACTTCTGTCGGTGGACTTCGGCGCCGATTTCATCGAGCTCTTTTTGCTCCAAAAGGTTTCGCTCTTCTTCTTCTTTTTTATCCCGCGCCTCTTGTGTCATCTCAAATTTTTTCTGTTCCTGATACGCTTCGCGCAGTTCTTCACGGGCAATGGCAACTTTTTGTTCCGCTTTTCCAATGGAGTCTAAAAGATTTTCACGCTCAGTGATAAACGATTGCGCAAAGCTGCCGTATATCACGCCGGCAACTTCCGGTGACGCAGCAGCAGCGGCCTGCTCACTTTTTAAATCTTCATGCAATTGATGCATCCGGTTTTCCAGGCTCTCGACGATTCGCAACAGCTCGCCCAAAGCCCGGCGCTTTTCATCAACCTGCCAGCCCTGATAACGTATAAGTGAATGCAGATCCTTGGCCATGAATTAGACCTTACGGTGTTCCTTCCGGATCAGATTCAGTATCAGCTTCGATTTCTTGATCATCAGATGTTTCCGATGGCACCGCAACTTCAGGCGGCAACTCTTGTACATCCGCGTCAATAACCACGTCTGTGACGGCATTCTTGGTCACCGGCATTGGAGCCGGTTCGGCGGCAGTTTCAGCCGCTTCAGGATGAACAAGCTCACCCGGCGCTTGCGCGACCAGCGGTTGGGCGGATACCGGCTGCGGTTCGGAACCTTGTTCGGTCTCGGCTTCTTTCATTACTGCTTGATCCCCGGACTGGGCAGGTGGCGTTGCGGCGGTTTGATCGGCGGGCTGAACTGACGGTTGTGGTTGAGCCACCTGTTGTGCAGCTGTGGCTTGCGTGACGGCCGATTGCGGCAACCCTTGAACCGCCGCCGATAAGGGACTCGCCCCCGCCGATGCGGGTGCATTGACGACAGGTTGCTGCTGTTGTTGCGCGGATTCTCCTTGAGCTTGGCCGGCGGGTGGCTGTTCCGGCTCAGTAGCGGCCGGATGCAGCACAGATTGCATATCCAAAATTTCGGCAAGTTGCTCATAACAGGAATCGAGATCACAGGATTCCGTTTTCGATTGCCCTAAAAATTTCTCCAAGACCGGATAATACCGAATAGCCTGATCAACGTCCGGATCGCTGCCGGCCCGGTACGCCCCCAAGCGAATGAGCTCGGCCATGTCCTCATAAGTGCTGATGTATTTTTTCGCCTGCGTCACGATGGCGTTTTGCTCATCGGTGTTACAATCGGGCATGACGCGGGAAATACTGCGCAATACATTGATGGCCGGATAGCGGCCCCGTTCGGCAATCTCGCGGTCCAAAACGATATGCCCGTCTAAAATGCCGCGAACCGAGTCGGAGACCGGCTCGTTATGATCGTCGCCTTCAACCAAAACGGAAAACAAGCCGGTAATTGTGCCCTGCCCGTCAACACCCGGACCGGCACGTTCTAAAAGCTTCGGCAGTTCCGCAAAGACGGACGGCGTATAGCCTTTGCTGGCCGGCGGTTCACCCGCGGACAAACTGATCTCGCGCTGCGCCATGGCAAACCGGGTAATACTGTCCATCAAGCAAAGCACATCTTTACCTTGATCACGAAAATATTCCGCCGTCGCCATCATTACGTACGCAGCCTGGCGGCGCACCAACGGCGGCTCATCGGAAGATGCCAAAATAACGACACTGCGCGATAAGCCCTCTTCACCAAGATAGTCTTCAATAAACTCCCGGGCTTCACGGCCCCGCTCACCGATGAGTCCAATCACACTGACTTCGGCGTCGGTTTGACTTGCCATCATGGAAAGCAATGTCGACTTACCGATGCCCGAACCCGCAAAAATACCCATGCGCTGTCCGCGGCAGCAGGTCAAAAACGTATTGATGGTACGAACCCCAAGATCGATTTTATCGGAAACCCGCCGCCTGGCATGCGCATTGGGTGGCTGGCGATGAATGGGATAAGCGGCTTCACCCGTATTCAACGGTCCTTTACCGTCGACCGGTTCACCGAAGGCATTAATGACACGGCCCAACCATGCTTCGTGCGGATAAACGGACGGATCGGTCGAACCGATTTCAGCGTGACATCCTAAGCCGATACCACCGAGAGTGCCGAACGGCAGCAGCAAAGCGCGCTCGTCTCGAAAACCGACGACCTCGCACAATACCCCTTTTTGACCTCGGCCACGCAGCCGGCAATGATCACCAATCGAAAGGCTGCCCTGCAATCCGCCAACCTCGACCAAAAGCCCGACGATTGCCGTCACCCGGCCGTAGACCTGATAGTCCTGCAGCCGATTCACTTCATTAATGATATTGCTGGCGAAAACGGACACGCCACATTCCCACAATTAATGCCACAAACCCACAGGCCCAGTATTCAAGGCTTTCTTTAAGGTTTGGTAAAGGCCGAACAAAGATTCGCCAGCCTAAAAACCCCAGAAATCAGGCCCGAATTGGCGCGCCTGCCGCAAGCCGTTAGACTGCAGACATGGCGTTTAAGATTAATCCATTCAAGCAAAAACCAAAACGGCGGCTTTGGGCAAAAGCGTTGATTTCGCTCCTTATTCTGTTGGTGCTCATTATTGGCGTGGCGGGGGCGGCTTATCTATGGCGCATGCCATTGGCCGATTTCGCTATCCGGACCGCCCTCGATCAAGCCGGGCTCCACCAAGCAACGTACAAAATCAATGCGATCACTTTGACAAAATTCCAATTAGCCGACTTTCAGATCGGCAACGAACTCACCCTCAAACGTGCAGACCTGCGTTATCGGCTTACGCGTCTCCCGGATAATCCTGTTAGTCTCATCATTCTCGATGGATTTCAAATCGATCTCACGGGAAAGGACAAAACGCTGCAAAAATTGCTCGCTGGGAACGGCGAAAGCACAGAGCCCCTAACACCGCAAAGCATTCGAACGATGCTGGATCAGATACCGGCAACCACCTTCACTGCCATAACCGTTAAAAACGCATCGTTGCGTTATGCGGAAACACAAACCGTGACGGGCTCAGCCAAAATCGGCCCTCTGCAAAACAAGGACGGTCTTTTAACCCTTAACGGGCATGTTTCGTTGCAAGCAACGCTATTAAACGCAGCATCAATCAACATGTGCGGCCTTACGTTGAAGTTACCGTTTAAAATCACGCATGCAAAAGACCAGACACGATTCACGCTCGGCCTCGATACCGGCCCCGTACAAGCAAATATCTCCGGCGATCAACCGAAGTCGATTGATGTCACGCCTCTAAACCTGACATTATCCGGCATGCTGCAAGGCGACGGCACACTCATTGCCGAGTTGAAAATCCCAAATGTTTCCGTGACCGAAGGCGACAAAGAAATCGCCGTCGATGACATCAACCTGTCGGCCCGTTATGTAAATACGGTCATTACCGGTAAGCTCCGAACCGGCACGACTTTATATGCAAACGGCAAACCCATGCTGCCCACGGCTACACTTCAATCCGCCTACATGGTTGAAACCGGCACATTATCCTTTCAGGGGCACACGACCTTTCCCGGCGCAAGCGCTTTGAAGTTCAACGGCCGCCACGAATTGGGCAGTGGCAATGGAAACGTGTCGTTAACTTTACCGGCGCTTTCCCTGACCGCCGCAAGCAAAGATCTTCACGCATTTTTACCGGCAATATCCGGTTACACCATTCTCGGTGGCGAAACCCATGCCAAAGCAAATCTGACATGGGGCAAGAAAGGATTCAACGGAACGGCATCCGTTGATGTTCAAGACGCTCACTTAACCGATCCATCTTCGGAGTTAGCCGTTAAAGGATTTTCCGCCGGTATCCGGTTCAATTCTCTCGCACCGCCGCGCACACCAAGAGACCAGGAAGTCCGCATAAAACAAATTTCAACCGGTGTGCCGCTGAATAACCTCCTACTCCGGTTTGCGCTCATTAAGGGCACCGATGCAACGATCCCCGCATTTAAAGTCGGAGCATTTCAAATCGATGTTGCCGGCGGCAAGTTGAAGGTCACACCGACGGTCATCGATTCAGCCGCCGACACAAACGAAGGCATTATCAACATCAAGGGCGTCGACCTTGCAGCCATCTTCACCGCTGCCGGCGTTGACGGCGTTTCAGGCACCGGGCGGCTCAACGGTGCCATCCCGGTTCGCATGACCGGCAAAACAATCACCATCACGAACGGACGACTGGCCACCGCCAAGCCCGGCGTACTGAAGATCAACTCGGAGACCGTCAATCAAACCCTCGCGCGGGGCGGCCCGGAAGTTGTGCTGATGTTGAGTGCTTTAAGAGACTTTCATTATGAAAAACTGACGCTGAAAATCGAAAAAAAACCGGACGGCGAAGGCAACCTTTTGCTGCATACGCGCGGTCATAACCCGGCAGTACGCAACGGCCAGCCGTTTATCATCAATTTGAACCTCACCGGCAATGTCGACCGCTTAGCAGCCCTGGCTGCGCAGGCCTTTCAGTTGCCCAGTGCCGTGGTTCGCGCTATGTTGCCTAAATAATGACACATTCGCGTTGTACGTTTGTCGCGAGGAATAAAAATGGCTATGGGTTCAACAAACAAAATTACACGGAAACACCTTTTTGTGTCCGCATTCGGCGGTATTCTTTTGCTGGCGGGCTGTTCGCCAACGGTTAAAGTAGAAACGCCCAAGGAACCGATTACCATTAACCTCAATATTAAACTCGATGCCGAAGTCCGGGTAAAACTCGAGGAATCGGCGAAGAAAGATATTGAAAGCAATCCGGATATTTTCTGATGACACGCTTACTGACACTTTGCCTCTCATTATTCCTGTTTACGATAACCGTTTCCGGCAATCCGGCTGAAGCGGCCTCGCTCAACGAGCTGCGGGCCAGCGGCGTCATCGGTGAGCGCTATGACGGTTTTGCGGTGGTACGAAAAAATAAATCCGGCGCGGCGAACATCGTCCGTCAGGTAAACGCAAAACGCCGCAGCATTTACAAATCTCGTGCCAAGCAGCAAAAGATTTCCCCGGCCCAAGTCGGTGTCGTTTACGCACAGCAAATTTTTAGTAATGCGCCGGCCGGCACTTGGTTTTTGTCACGGGACGGCTCGTGGACACGTAAATAACTAAAATGAAAGCCGTTTACATCACCGGTCACGGCGGGCTTGAGGTCCTAACCTACGGCGACCTCCCCGATCCGGTCGCAGCCGCAGGCGAAGCCGTCATCGACATTCACGCCGCCAGCGTCAACGCCGCCGATTATAAACGGCGCCGGGGTGGCGGCATCTTAAAGCCTATTGAAAAATTTCCCTACATTCTCGGACGCGACTTTTCCGGCACCGTCAGTGCGCTCGGTGATGGTGTAACGGATTTCAGCATCGGCGATCCGGTGTTCGGCGTGTGCGCGTTCGGCCAGGAAGGCACCTATGCCGAAAAAATTGCTGTCGATGCCGCTATCATCGACATTAAACCCGAAAGCATAACCCATGCGCAGGCGACAGCATTGGCCTTGACCGGTCTTACGGCAATTACCTCCATCGAAGATTGCTTAAACCTCAAAGCCGGTGAGAAAATTCTCATTCAAGGGGGCGCGGGCGGCGTCGCCGGGTATGCCATCCAACTCGCCAAGCACATCGGCGCGACGGTCGTCACCACGGCGAGTGCCGATAATCACGACTACGTGCGCGGCCTTGGCGCCGATGAAGTGATCGATTACAAAGCAACCGATTTTACGCAAGCGGTGAGCGATTGCGACGCGGTGTTCGATACCGTCGGCGGCGACGTGACGGAACGCTCGTTTGCTGTGTTAAAATCCGGTGGACGGTTAGCCTCCATCGCTTCGGGACACGAACCGCCCCCTTCACCGCGCGATGACACGCAAGGCTTACGCCCCAAAGCCACCCGCGACCGCAAATACCTCAAACGGATCGTTGAGCTTCATGAAAGCGGTGCCGTCAAACCGCCCGAAATCATGGGCTTTCCGCTTGAACAGGCCGCCGAAGCGCAAAAGATCAGCGAAAGCCGCCACCTGCACGGCAAACTTGTCCTCGAAGTGCGTTCTTAAATTTTTACTTCATCGAATTGAGGTGAAACGTGATCGAGGGTTCGTCGGCAAATGCGTAATCAAGGCGCAGACGATCCGATAATTCCCACGCGCTTTTCGCCACGGCACAAAGAATTTTGTATTGCCGATCATTGAGGGTTAGCCCCGCGCGTTTGGCCGAAACTTCGACCATCGTTCTTTCTTCCTCGTTTAAGGAAACATCCGGGATTGGGAATGAATCCTTCGGAAGCGGGCCCGGCTTAACGGCAAAAGGCAATATAGGCCGCTTATCCCGCCACGGGGTCGCTTTCTCGTAAGCGTGCGCGACTTTGATCGCGGTTTCTTCATCAAACGGTTTGGCGATGATCTGCACAGACACCGGCAACCCGTTCGCGAAACCGCTGCAGATGTTCACGACCGGCGAGCCCAATACGTTAAACGGCGTAGTGAAGTTGTCTTTATCAAGTGTCGGGAACCCGTATTGATCAAACCGGGGTGCGGGACCGCTCGGCTGACCGGGCGCAATCAGGACATCGTATTTGTCGTAAGCCGGTTTGGCCGCATCGATGAGCTGACGGCGGTGGCGCTGCGCGTTGACGTAATCATCGGACGAGAGCAAACACGCGGGCAGTGTGCGCGCGACCATGTGATCACCGAAATCGTCAAGCCGCTCGGTCAGATTTTTACGGTGAACGGAATACATCTCGGGCACGTTGGTGCCGAGCTTCACGTCCGTGTAGTTACGCAACGGATGCAGGCGCACATCTTCGAGCTCAGCGCCGAGGCTTTTTAAAACATCAAGCGTCTCTTCCATGTTCGCCGCAACGACATCGTTTGGCATTTCCTCTTCCCAGAAGTAACGTAACACGCCGATGCGCATCCCCTTGATGCTTTGATTAAGTGACGCACCGTAATCGGGCACGGGTTCGCGCGAACTTGCCGGATCAAGCGGATCGTGACCGGCCAATGCCTGCAATAAAATCGTGCAATCTTCGACGGTCCAGGCGAGCGGCCCGCAGTTATCGAAGCAAAACGTATTCGGCATAACACCCATACGGCTCACCCGCCCATAGGTCGGCTTGATGCCGGCGACGCCGCACATCGCTGACGGATTACGGATCGAGCCCCCGGTGTCGGTGCCGGTCGCACCCATGACCATGCCGGTCGCGACGGCAGCACCAGAGCCGGAACTCGAACCGCCGGTGTTGTGATCCGGATGCCACGGGTTACGCGCCGGCGGCCACGGCAAGTCGACCGACGGTCCGCCGTTTGCGCACTCTTGGGTCGCAAGCTTGCCCATCATGACGGTGCCCGCGTCATTTAGTAACTTTACCGTAGTTGCGTCTTGATCGGGTACACGGTCTTCGTACGCTTTCGAATGCCCCGAAGTGAGAATGCCTGCGGTGTCGTAAATATCTTTATGAGCAATCGGGATACCGTGCAGCGGCCCTTTAAGGTTGCCACTCGATATGTCCTGCTCCGCTGCTTTAGCCAGTTTTAATGCGTGCTTTTCGGTGATTGTGATGAACGCGTTTAGATCGGCGTTAAATTCCTTGATGCGCGCCAGCAGGCCTTCGGTTAGCTCGACCGGCGAAAGCTTCTTTTCCCGGATTTGGGCGGCCGCCTCGGCCAAGGTCATTTCATGCAGATTCGCAGACATTATGTGGTCCTCCCCTATTCGGTGCCTAATTTAGCAGGTCAGTGGCTGCACGCGAGGTCTTTAAAAGGCCAGCAAAATCAGGGCTCTGAGTCTTCTCGACTCCCTCTAATGCCTTGAATCCATTTCGAATCTTGCGCTCCGACTCATTCGACCGTATGGTTAACAAACGTGGTTAACGAAGGTTAACGCCTTTTTTCGGGGGTTCCTGATATGCGTGCATTGCTGGTTGAAGATGATCCAACCATGGCCCAAAGCATCGAGGTGATGCTGAAATCCGCCAGTATGGTTGTCGATTCCACTGATCTGGGTGAAGACGGATTGGAAATCGGAAAACTTTACGATTACGACATTATTATCCTCGATCTCATGCTGCCCGATATGCACGGCATGGATGTGTTAAAGCGTTTGCGCGATGCGCGCGTCGAAACGCCGGTGCTTATTCTCTCCGGTTTAACGGAATCGGAAATGAAAGTGAAAGGCCTCGGCACCGGCGCCGATGACTATCTCACCAAACCCTTCGATAAAGAAGAATTACTCGCGCGCATTCAAGCGATCGTGCGTCGCTCCAAAGGCCATTCGCAATCCATTATTAAAACCGGCAAGCTGTCGGTGAACTTGGATGCGCAAACCGTCGAAGCGGAAGGACAACCGGTTCATTTGACAGGCAAAGAGTATGGCATCCTCGAACTGCTCTCGCTACGCAAGGGCACGACACTGACAAAAGAGATGTTCCTTAATCACCTTTACGGCGGCATGGACGAGCCGGAACTCAAAATCATCGACGTCTTTATCTGCAAGCTGCGTAAGAAACTCTCGAATGCGACCGGCGGCGACAATTACATCGAAACCATCTGGGGTCGCGGTTATGTGCTGCGCGACCCCGACGAAGCCGCCAACGAAGACACGCCGAAAGCGGAAGAAAAAGCGACGGCTTAAAACTATTTCATAGTGAATTTTTACATGCGGCGGTGAAGGTTACTTCATCGCCGTTTTCTGTGCCGGTTTCCGTAACCGCAATTTTGCCACCAACTGATTGAGCGAGACGGGCTGCGAACTGCGCCTGAACCGTATGCGCCGTCAGATCGGCAACGGGGAAGCCCAGACCGAGAGCGGCGTGAAGGTCTTCTTTCAACTTTGCCCCCTGACCGGCAGCAGCAATCGTCATTTCGGCTTCGTTTTCCTGTTCGCTGATCTGCACCGTGAGCTCCCCACCCCGGATGAGCGTGCCCACCCCAAGAAGAATAAGGTTCATGAGAAGCTTTACGCCGTTTTTCGGCAGCGGGGTCATGACACTCTCATCCGGCCAATGGAGATTAACGCTGCTTTCGGCAACAAAATCCTGGGACAGGCCACGCACATCTTTGAGCGCGCCGGGGCCATCACCGCCGCCGAAACCGAAGGCGGCGCGGTAAAATGCCAGCCGGCGGGATGCTTGCGCCGCACTGTTGTTCAGCAACGACAGCGAGTCCTCGAGCATGTCCGGCGCGTCCTCAATCAGCTCGATGCCGTTATTAATGGCACCGACGGGCCCGACCAGGTCATGGCAGAGGCGTGAGCATAAGAGTTGGGTGATCTGGAGGTCATCGGTCATGTCATTTGTTTTAGGCTAAACCACCTTACCTCGAAAGGCTCAATTCTGATCTCGATCAAAGGCTTGTAAGAAAATTGACTTCCCTCAATCGGCGGTTTGCAGAGTTTTGGTATACTGTATAATGACTTAGCGTTGCGGCTCAAAAACCGCACAAAACAGAAACTCAAGGCCGCAGCCGGGGATTTTTTATGGCCAAATCGAAATCATCGACATCAGCCGTCATCCACGGCCGCAAGGGCCGTTCGCCTTATTTCCCGAAAGGACGCCAACTTGACCCTGAAGCCCTCGAAGAAGTTCGCGCACTGCTCGGCGATGAACCGCGCCGCCGCGATCTTCTGATCGAGCACCTGCACAAGCTACAGGATCACGTCGGCCACCTCTCGGCCCGGCACATGACGGCCTTGGCCGAAGAAATGAAGCTCGCTATGACGGAAATTTACGAAGTGGCGACGTTCTATGCTCATTTCGATATCGTGCGCGAGGACGAAACTCCGCCGCCGCCGTTGACCGTTCGCGTGTGCGATAGCCTCACATGTGAAATGATGGGTGCGCAGAAGCTTCTGAAAGACCTGCCGGGCATTCTTGGCAAAGACGTGCGCGTTGTCGCTGCACCCTGCATGGGGCGTTGCGATTGCGCACCGGTTGCCGAAGTCGGGCACAACCATGCGCTGAACGCCTCATCTGATTCCATTCAGGCAATGGTGGAGGCAAAAGACACTCACGCGTATTTGCCGGATTACATTGATTACGATGCTTACTGTGCCGACGGTGGTTATGCGTTACTAAAAGACTGCCTATCCAACAAACGCAAACCCGAAGACATTATCGACATTTTAAGCGACTCGAATCTCAAAGGTCTCGGCGGTGCCGGTTTCCCAACGGGGCGCAAGTGGTCAATCGTACGCGGTTACGAAGGCCCACGCATGATGGCTGTAAATGCCGATGAAGGCGAGCCGGGTACATTCAAGGATAAGTATTATCTCGACCGCGATCCGCACCGTGTACTCGAAGGCATGCTGATCGGCGCCTGGGCTGTTGAAGCGACGGATGTGTACATCTATCTGCGCGACGAATACCCCGCCCTTCTTGACGTTCTTAAAACTGAAATCGAAAAAATCGAAAAAGCGGGACTTAATAAGATTACCAAAATCCATCTGCGCCGGGGCGCGGGCGCGTATATCTGCGGCGAAGAATCCGCGATGATCGAAAGCATTGAAGGCAAGCGGGGCCTACCACGTCACCGCCCGCCTTATATCGCCGAAGTCGGTTTATTCGGCCGCCCGACGCTCGAGAACAATGTCGAGACGCTTTATTGGGTGCGCGATATCGTCGAGAAAGGTTCGGACTGGTGGGCGGACCAAGGCCGGAATGGCTGCAAGGGCCTGCGCAGTTATTCTGTTTCGGGACGCGTCAAGGAACCCGGTGTCAAGCTTGCCCCCGCCGGCATCACCCTGAATGAACTCTTGAAAGAATTTTGCGGCGGCATGGCCGACGGCCATACGTTTAAAGGTTACCTGCCGGGCGGTGCCTCGGGTGGCATTCTCCCGGCGACCATGGCGGACATACCCCTCGACTTTGGCCAGCTCGAGAAACATGGTTGCTTCATCGGTTCCGCCGCCATCGTGGTGCTGTCAGACAAAGACAGCGCCAAGGATGCCGGCCTGAATCTAATGAAATTCTTTGAATACGAAAGCTGCGGCCAATGCACCCCGTGCCGGGTCGGCACCGAAAAAGCCGTCGCCCTGATGGAGCAAAAAACCTGGAACGAAGGGCTTCTCAACGAACTTGGCCAGGCCATGACGGATGCCTCGATCTGCGGCCTGGGCCAAGCTGCCGCTAATCCTTTAAAATGCGTGCTGGAACATTTCCGGGACGACATTAAGTGTAAGTAAATAGGATACACCATGAGCGATCCCATCAAGTTCACATTGAACGGCAAAGAAGTCGCGGCGGCTGATGGCGAAACCATCTGGCAGGTCGCCGAGCGCGAAGGTGTGGAGATTCCGCATCTCTGCTACACCACGGCAACCGGGTACCGGGCGGACGGCAATTGCCGAACCTGCATGGTCGAAGTTGAAGGCGAACGGGTGCTGGCCGCTTCGTGTATCCGCAAACCCACCGACGGCATGGTGGTGAACACCGCGAGCGAACGCGCCAAGAAAGCCCGTAAAACAGTGTTCGAGATGCTACTCGCCGATCAGCCGGGCCGAAAACAGGCCCATGATCCGGACTCACGGTTTTGGCAATGGGTCGACAAAATCGACCTCGAAACCAGCCGGTTTCCCGCGCGCGACAAAGTTGAAGCTGATAACTCTCATGTTGCAATGAGCGTGCAGCTCGATGCGTGCATTCATTGTAATTTGTGTGTCCGCGCGTGCCGTGAAGTGCAAGTCAACGACGTCATCGGCATGGCGAAACGCGGCATTCGTTCCGAAATTGTATTCGACATGGGCGATCCCATGGGCGACAGCACATGTGTCGCCTGCGGTGAATGCGTACAAGCGTGCCCGACTGGAGCATTGATGCCCTCTTCCGTCCTTGACAAACAAGGCGTGCGCACGGAATACGCCGATAAAACCGTCGACTCCCTTTGCCCGTATTGCGGCGTTGGCTGTCAAACTACGGTTCACGTCAAAGACGATAAAATTCTGCATGTGGAAGGACGCGAAGGCCCGGCGAACGAAAACCGGCTGTGCGTGAAAGGCCGTTTCGGTTTTGATTATGTTAACCACCCGGACCGACTGACCAAACCGCTAATTCGCAAAGAAAGCGTTGCGAAAGATCCGCACAATTTATTGGACCCGTCGAAACCTCTCGATTATTTCCGCGAAGCGACCTGGGAAGAAGCGCTCGATTTTGCCGCCAACGGCTTAGCGAAAATCCGTGACCGCGACGGCGGCAATGCCCTGGCCGGTTTCGGCTCCGCCAAAGGCTCGAACGAAGAAGCCTTCCTGGTGCAAAAACTGGTCCGCCAAGGATTTGGCACCAACAATGTCGATCATTGCACGCGGTTGTGCCACGCCTCCTCCGTCGCCGCTCTTATGGAAGGCATCAACTCAGGCGCGGTGACCGCCCCCTTTACGGCGGCCCAAGATGCCGATGTGATTATCGTGATCGGCGCACGCCCGACGGAAAACCATCCGGTCGCGGCAACGTATCTGAAGCAAGCGGCCAAAGCAGGCAAGGAGCTGATCGTCATTGATCCGCGCAAATTCGCGCTTTCGCGCCACGCGACACACATGCTGCAGTTCAAGCCGGGCAGCGATGTCGCGCTTTTGAACGCGATGCTGCACACGATTATCGAAGAAGGCCTGACGGACGATCAATACATTCAGGGCTATACGGAAAACTTCGAAGCCTTGAAAGAAAGCATCAAGGATTTCCCGCCGGAGAAAATGGCCGAGGTGTGCGGTGTCGATGCAGAGACCATCCGCACGGTCGCGCGTAAATTCGCTACCGCCGAGCGCAGCATCATTTTTTGGGGCATGGGGATTTCCCAGCACGTGCACGGCACCGACAACGCGCGCTGCTTGATTGCACTCGCCACCATTACCGGGCAAGTCGGCCGCCCGGGCACGGGACTGCATCCGCTGCGCGGCCAGAACAACGTGCAAGGGGCGTCCGACGCCGGCCTCATCCCGATGGTCTATCCGGATTACAAGTCGGTCGAGGACCAAGCGATCCGCAAAATTTACGAAGACCTCTGGGGCAAGTCGCTCGATCTACAGCGCGGCCTGACGGTCGTCGAGATCATGGACGCCATTCACGATGGCGACATCAAGGGCATGTACATCATGGGCGAGAACCCGGCGATGTCGGACCCGGATGCGGGCCATGCCCGTGAAGGCTTCGCCAAGCTCGAACACCTCGTGGTGCAGGACTTATTCCTAACCGAAACCGCGATGTTCGCCGATGTGATCCTGCCGGCGTCGGCGTTTCCGGAAAAAGCCGGTACGTTCACCAACACAAATCGGCAAGTGCAAATGGCGCGCCCCGCCGTTTCCATGCCCGGCGATTGCCGCCAGGATTGGTGGATCATTCAGGAGATCGCCAATCGCATCGGCCTCGACTGGAATTACTCAGGGCCGGCGGATGTTTTTGCCGAGATGAAAAAGACGATGAACTCGCTCGATAACATCACTTGGGACCGGCTCGAAGCGGAAAGCGCGGTCACTTATCCGTGTGATGGCGAAGATGAAGCCGGTCACGATATTATCTTCGGTGACGGCTTCCCGACGGCAAGCGGACGCGCCAAAATCGTGCCGGCGCAGATCGTGCCGCCCGACGAATTGCCCGATGACGACTATCCGTTTGTGCTGACCACCGGACGCATGCTCGAACATTGGCATACGGGCGCGATGACCCGGCGCGCCAATGCGTTGAACACACTTGAAGCGGTACCGGTCGCCTCGCTCAATCCCCATCAACTCGGCAAGCTCGGCATGGGGCCCGGCGATACGATTAAAGTTTCGAGCCGGCGCGGTGAAATCGAAATCAAGGTCAAAGCCGACCGCGACGTACCCGACGGCATGGTTTTTATTCCGTTCTGCTTCAAGGAAGCCGCCGCCAATATTCTCACCAACCCGCAGCTCGATCCGTTCGGTAAAATCCCCGAGTTTAAGTTCTGCGCGGTCAATGTGGAAAAACTCGCGGGCGCCCAAGCGGCTGCCGAGTAAGACGGCCGGCGATCCGATTTTGCCGTCCATTATTTTACAAGCCGAATCAACTGACTGCCGACAATTAAATACGACCGAAACGCCGCGGCGGACGGATTCATTTGCCAGATGCCTTAATGTTGCCTTATTTTGCGCCTAACAGATCAATACGAACAACACCATCATCTAGGGGGGTCCTAATGATTTCGACCGGCACGCCGTTCCGCTTTTTTTGCACGTTTTTTGGCCGCATCCGCCATTTTGGCAATGATGCTTGTGACGTCTTCGACGGCCTGGAGCCAAAACGTCTCCTCATCCGACATTAAAATTATCCAATCGCATACGATTAAAATCGATAATCCGAAGTTAACGATCGGAACCATCGATCTGCCGAAGAACGAAACCCAAATCGTGATCACCAGCGCAAAGGAAAAGCGCAAAAGCGGGCCGATTTGCGGCGGTGTCGTCAACGGCAAGGCGCAGAAACGCTGCGGCAAGAAACCGGCCGTATTCGAATCCAAAGCCATCGGGAGATGCCCGAAGGGTTCTTTTTTCGATATCGGCAAATGGCAGTGCTGGTCGTGCCCAAAAGGTTTTAACCGCACCCTCGCCGCGGTCGATTCAAACCGCGCCCCGAACTCAAAGGCAAAAGCAGCATAAAACCGGTTAAAAGCGGGACCTGCTGGAGCTGCCCGAACGGTTATGACCGCACGATGGCGCACGTAAAAAGCCAAAAGGCTTGCGAAGCCAAAACCATGGCGTGGTACAGCGCGCCTTACCCGGAACCGGGCATGTTCGCTTTGAAAGGCGCCGAGTCTGTTTTGCTCGATCTGGTTAAGTATCAGCCGGCGCTGGTCCGCCAAAGCATCGAAGAAGCCGCCCGCTCGGCATCGAAGAAAAAAGGCAAGGTGAACCAGGCACTTTTTAAAAAGAACCTGGCCGCCGAGCGCAAAGCCTTCCCGACAATCCCGCACAAAAGCGTCGGCGCGGCGGGTGCCGTGTTCACGCGGCTCTTGACGGTGATCGGGAATCCTAAGAAGGCGAGCAAAGCAGAAAAAGAACTCGTCCAGACCTTTAAAAACTACATCATCGCCAAGCGCACACATATTGCTCAGGATGCATTGGACGCCTACGACGCCTGGAAAATAGCCGACACCTACTGGAAAAATAAAAGCGGCCGCAACAGCGGCATGGCCGTGCTGTTCGACTACGGCACGGTTCCGCCGGACTTCACGTCACTCGCACTGGCGAATTCAATCGGTATGGGGGTCCTCGACACAGCCCTTGCGGAAGCAGCCGACAGGCTCGTCGGCGATGCGGTTCCGATCATCGGCGATATTGTCTCGCTCGGCTTGAACATCGCAACCAATACCGATTCCGTCACGGACCCCAGCCAGATTTATCGTTGGGGCGCGCGCACGGCCGCTGAAATCGCTGTCGGTAAAGCCGCGGAATTCGCCGTGAACAAACTCGCGAAAGCCGCCGCCAGCTCGATTATCAAGCAAGCGACGAAATCCGTTGTTATCGGTGCATCACGGGCCGCGTCACAATCGGCAGCCGGCGTGTTACAAGTCGCCGGTAGCGCCGGCCCGCAAATCATCATCACCGCAAGCATGATGATCGCGACCATCGCCATCGATCAGGTGACCGAAATCGCCAATGCCCGGCCGAAACTCCAAAATGCCTTGGCGACGGCGAAGTATCCGCCGAACCTGAACCGCATGGCGAAGACGGAAGAAGGCGTGACCGAATTGATGGGCTGCCAGATCATCGCCAACCACAACCTGAAACCGTCGTCGGCATTCATGAAAACGTTTCCCAAGCTCGCGACGGCGGCCTTAAACACGCCGATCAAATCCGCTTCGAATAAAAAGACGTCATCGTCGGCCAAATTGACCGGACGTTGGCAGCGGATTAAAGGCAGCGCAACCGATATCGGCGTTGGGGCGAACGGGCGCGTTTGGGTTATCGGCAACAAAAAAGAAGCCGGCGGATTCGGCATTTTCGGCCTCGATAAGAACAAGCGTTGGCGCAAGATCAAAGGCAGCGCCATGCGCATTACTGTCGGCTCCAGAGGTTATCCGTGGGTCGTCAACAACAAAGGCGCCATCTTCCGCTATGACGGCCGCCGCTGGCTTCCCATCAAGGGGCCGAAGGCCGTCGATATCAGCGTCGGGGCGCGCGGCCATGTTTGGGTGATTGGCGGCAAGAAAGAAGCCGGCGGCCACGGCATTTACCGTCTCGAAAAAAACAAGCAATGGCGCAAGATCAACGGCAGCGCCGTGCGGATCGCCGTCGGCCCCAAGGGCAACGCCTGGGTCGTCAACAACAAAGGCGGCACTTTCCGATTTGACGGCCGCCGTTGGCGTCAGCTTAAGGCCCCGAAAGCCATCGATATTGGCATCGGTGCCAACGGTCGAGCCTGGCTCGTCGGCGGCAAGAAAGGCCGTTTCGGCTATCCCGTCTGGAGCTGGACCGGCAAAAGTTGGAAAAAAGCCTCGGGTGAGCTGACCGCCATTTCGGTCGGGCCAAAAGGCCGCCCTTTCGGCGTCAATGCCAAGCGCAATATCTTCGTCATGAAATAACACACCGGCGGCCGGTTCGATCAGCACGAACCGGCCGATCCGGATATTGGCGTTCGCGCATTTTTCCCGCTAAGATCGGCGTAGGATATTTTTTAACCCCGCCGAGCTATATGAATTCAACAGCATGACGATTTTTCTCACCAACGACGATGTGCGCGAACTGCTGAGTGTGCCCGAGTGTATCGGGGCCCTGGAAGAAGCTTATCGGGAACTCGGCACGAACCGGGCCGCTTTTCGCGACCGGCTCGAGCTGATCGGCCCGTCGCAAAATATCGGCGACTATTACATGCTGAAATCCGTCGACGGCCTGATCCCGAGCCTCGGCGTCGGCGCGGTGCGGATCACCTCCGACATCAAAGAAGTGTTCGAGCGCGACGGCAAGTTGCGGCAGCGCAAATTGCCGGCCGCGCCCGGCGGACGCTACACCTCGTTCGTCCTCGTATTTTCGACCGAAACCACGGAGCCGCTGCTGGTTTATGCCGACGGTTATGTGAATCCAACTCGGGTTGCTTCGACCACGGCCTTGGGCGTCAAATACCTCGCACGTAAAAACACGAAAACGGTCGCATTGTTCGGTTCCGGCAATCAAGCCGATAAAGTCGTGCCCGCCGTTTCGGCCGTGTGCGACTTGGACGTCATTAAATGTTTCAGTACGACGAAAGAAAACCGCGAGGAATTTGCTGCGCGTACATCCAAACAATACGGCGCGAACGTGGTGCCCGTGGATAGTGCCGAAGCGGCCATCGAAGATGCCGATGTTATTCTGTGCGCCACCAACAGCAAATCGCCGATCTTCACCAAAGACTGGATAAAGCCGGGCCTGCATTACGGCTGCATCAAGTCTTCCGAAATGGACCCGCAGGCCGTGCGCGCCACCGATGTCGTCATTTGTCACACAAAGACCGGCGAGTCCCCCTTCGTCACCACACACGGCATCGAAGAAGAGACCGTCAACGGCAAAAAGAGCACGTTCGCCGCGGACTCCGGCATTCGGGAACTGCCGACGCTGGCCGATCTGATTTGCGGTAATATCAAGGGCCGTGAGAACGACGAACAAGTCACCGGCTTCGTCAATACCCTCGGCATCGGGCTTCAGTTCGCCGCTGTCGGCGCACTGCTGCACAGAAAAGCGAAAGAGCTGAACGCCGGCAACGACATTCCCACCGACTGGCTGACCCAAGCGGAGATGTCATGACTCTTCTTCTGAGTAACGACGACGTGCGCCAACTTCTCAACGTGCCCGATTGCATCGAAGCGCTGGAAAGCGCCTACACCGAACTCGGCAAAGGCGAAGCGGCGTTCCGCGACCGCATGGATTTGGTCTCGCCCGGCGTTAAGGACGACACCATGTATATTTTGAAATCCATGGACGGCCTGATCCCGAACGCGGGCGTCAGCTGTGTGCGCATCACGTCCGACATGCATCATTTCTTCGAGGTTAATGGACAACTGCGGCGCAAGAAGCTGCCGGCGGTTCCCGGCGAACGCTATACGGGGCTCGGGGTTCTGCTCTCGACGGAAACCACAGCGCCCTTGATGTTCTTCACCGACGGCGTCACCAACCCGACCCGGGTTGCAGCAACGACCGCGCTCGGCATCAAGTATCTGGCCCGCAAGGATGCCAAAACCGTCGCCCTGCTCGGCTGCGGCAAGCAAGCGGACAAGCAAGTCCCGGCAGTGGCCGCGGTGCGCGATGTGGATGTTATTAAATGCTACAGCCCGACGGGGCAGAACCGCACTAAGTTTGCCCGCGAAACCAGCGAGACATACGGCGTGAACGTCGTCGACGTCAACTCGGCCGACGAGGCCGTCGAGGGCGCGGATATTATTTTGTGCGCGACCAATGCGCGCGCCCATGTATTCGATCCGGCATGGGCGAAACCCGGCGTACATATCGGCTGCATCACGCAATTCGAGATTCCGCCCGAAGCGGTGCATGCCGCCGACATCGCCGTTGCACACACCGCGACCGCCGAGCCGATCTTCACCACGACCCACGGCCTCGAGCATCCGGAACAAACCGGCAAAAACCAATCTTTTGCAAAAGATGCTGCCGTCGACAAGCTACCGACCCTCGCCGACCTGCTGGCCGGAAACGCCAAGGGCCGTGAGAACGACGATCAAGTAACGATGTACCTCAATACGGTTGGGATCGGCTTGCAGTTCACCGCCGTCGGCGCGTTGCTGTATCGCAAAGCAAAAGAACAAGGTGTCGGCCGCGAAATCCCGACCGAGTGGATGACTCAATCGGGGATGTCGTAAGCGGTTAACGCGGCTTAACCTGCCAAGCGCTAGCCACCAATTTGTTGTTCTTTTTATCCGTACAATTGTGCATCACGACTTGATTGCCGCTGTTAATCGCAAGGCAATTTTTGGCGCCGTCGTTTTGGAACAAGCCGCCGCCGACATAAACCCATTTCTGAAATTTGTTTTTCGGCTTACCGGCCTTACCGCATTTTCGAACCCCCACTTTATTATTTTTCAAGGCCGTGAGGCAGCGGTTATTGTTTTTCGAATTGCCGAAGTCGATCATCAGCGCGCCGGTGATTTGACTGTGCAGCCAATTGGTATACTTGCTGCGACAACTTCTGACGACCGTCCGTTTCTTTTTGCGATCGAAGCTCAAGCACTTGCCGTTCGATGTCGAAAATTTACCGTAATGCGTCGTTCCATTCGGTAAATAACCACAAGCGAAACGATTATATTTCGAACTCCACTTCTTATGTTTACGGCTGATGTAGATCGTTTCGGATGTGATCGGTACGATGCAAATCGCTTTATTCTTTTTGACACCCCGTTTGCCCTTGGGAAAAACCCGCATGATCATGGTCTTGGTCGGAATCAAACCATTTGCATGCAGTTTTTTCTTTTTATTTTTCGACAGTGCGAACGAAAGATTACTTCCGATATCCGCTCCTTGGGTCGCGCCGACCGTCGCCGCCGACGAGGCCCCGGCAAGGGCATAGCCCGCATATTTTCCGACACTCATGCCTTTGATGACTTTGTCGGATGCCGCCCCGGCGGCCGCGGATGCCATGGAGATACCGATGCTTTTCATCCAATCCGCCCAGGCGAACCCGGCGGCATCGAGCTTGTAAACCTACATTCTCGCTGCGGGGCAAATGCGGGCTTACTTGCGCACCCGTATGGTCAATGCCGGCGTCGATAAAAAGAAAGCGAAAAAGCTCGTGAAGCGGTTGCGCCCGGGCGGCAAAATGAAATTCGGCGGTGTTACCGTCGCAACCATTGCGACCGAACACGCGAACGGCGCCAATGCCCCCTTCGTGATCGATAAGGACCTGGCGAAATCGCTCAAGAAAAGCGGTTTGACTGTTTACGTCGGTCCCGACAGCGGATTCATTCTCAAATTCTCAAACGGATTGACGGTCTATCTCTCTGCCGACACTGGCCACATCTCGGACATGGATACCATCGTGCGGCGCTATTACAAAGCGAACCTCGCCGTCATGAACATCGGTGACGTCAACACCATGGGGCCGGAAGAGGCTGCTTGGGCGACCAAGAAGCTGATCAAACCGGCGGCGGTGATCCCGTCTCATGCCAACGAACAATCGACCAAGGGCGGCAAGGTGATTGCCGGCACCAAACTCGAGAAGTTCATCAAACACATGGGCGGTGCGATGCCCGTGCATATTCCGCTCACGGAACGCACCATGGAGTTCGACGGCAGCGGCAAATGCGTCAAAGGCTGCTAAGCCTCTTCGGAATGTTCCTCGCGGCGCTGGTAATTCTCTTACCGGCGTCCGGGGCGCATGCCGATCAAATCGACGGCCACTGGTGCTTCAAAAAACCAAGCAAACAGCTCAGCATCGACGGGCCGAATATCGTCACGCCGCACGGAACACGCATGACGGGCACGTACGACCGCCACGGATTTATTTATCAAATTCCGAAGAACGAACCCGGCGCGGGATCGTTCGTCATCATGGAACAATTGAGCGATGATGTGATGCACCTGCGCACGGGCAAAACAAGAAAAGACGCCGAGGCCGCCAAGCCGCAAACGTGGGGCCCCTGCCCGCCTAACATCAGCTGAATTCAACGTCATCCTTCG
>Ga0181579_10000154_pt1 | contig 49064 bp, 46 predicted proteins | sample 071ome_24_FD_132996 | JGI IMG/M metagenome (GOLD analysis project Ga0181579, IMG submission 132996) | Coastal salt marsh microbial communities from the Groves Creek Marsh, Skidaway Island, Georgia - 071402CT metaG (megahit assembly) | ecosystem: Environmental > Aquatic > Marine > Intertidal...
CTTTTGGTCCCGCTAGCAGCTTGGGCGGCACTTTGAGGCCCCGATGGACGGGCGTAAGCCGTGTTTAGGTCGCCGATGGGATATTGACTGAATACCGAGAGTGGGTGCTGATGGGGGCGAGGGCCTTGTCATGGCCCGGCGGGCTGGCGTAATGTCCCGCCTCTTTGAGGAAACGATTTCGTGAAAGAGAAGATTTCCGGCGGGGTCTTTTTCCGCTAAAGAGATGTGGTTTCTTCAGCGCCCGTAGCTCAATTGGATAGAGCGTCTGACTACGGATCAGGAGGTTGGGAGTTCGAGTCTTCCCGGGCGCGCCATTCCACTGTTCGATAAGAACAGTCGCAGCTTCGTCTGACAAATGGACCGCATCACCGTGCCGCCATCTGCTTCAACCGACTCACTCATCCAACTCACCGACGTCGATAAACGGTTCGGCGAGAACCACGCATTGAAATCCGTTTCGCTGGACATTTACCGGGGTGAATCACTTGCCTTGATCGGCCCGTCGGCGAGCGGCAAAACATTGTTGCTGAAAACGATCATGGGTTTGATCCATCCCGATACGGGCAGCATCAAAATCGATGGTGTTGAAACCACCGGTTATAACGACAACGAGCAGATGCAAATGCTGCACCGGTTCGGGGTGCTGTTTCAGCGCTCGGCGTTGTTCGACAGCTTGAAGGTTTGGGAGAACGTCGCGTTCCGGTTATTGCAGGACAAATCGATGAGCCGCAATGAAGCGCGCGAGCGGGCGGTGGCGAAAATAGTCGCGGTCGGTTTGGCCGAAACGGATGCCGATCTGCTGCCCTTTGAACTTTCCGGCGGCATGCAAAAGCGTGTCGGCATCGCGCGCGCCATTGCGACCGATCCGGAAATCGTGTTTCTCGATGAGCCGACCGCCGGGCTCGATCCGATCATGAGCAACGTGATCAACGAACTGGTCATGAAAAACGTGCGCGAGTTGGGCGCGACGGCAGTGACGATCAACAGCGATATGGTCGGCGCGAAACAGGTTTCGGACCGCATCGCCATGATGCATGAAGGGCGCATGGTCTGGATCGGTCCGACATCAGCTGCGGATCACTCAGGGAACGACTATGTGGATCAGTTTATCCACCAACGTGCCGAGGGTCCCATCAAAACGGTCCTCGACGTCGCCTGAGGTCAATTCCGTTTAAGTTTGCAGACAGGCAATGAGTGGTTGCATGCGTGCCGCCCAGGTGTGATGCGCGGTGTAATGCGCTTGCGCCGCCGCGATCATGGATTCGCTTTTATCCGGTTCGGCCAAATAGCTGTTGATTTTATCGCCGTTCCCCGGATCGGCATTGTTTAAATGAATAATGTGTTCGCCGTCCTTGAATTCCCGGGCAATGAACGGATTGGTTTCGCTCGCCATCAGGCAGCCGTCGGCGAGCGCGTAGTAATAACGGAACAAGGCGCTGTCCATCAGGTTGATCGTGTCGTTGACGGTAATCTTGGCGGTTTTTGAAATCTCGATCACCCGGCGGTAGGAGACCGGATCGTGAAAGGTGCTGTTCGGATGGGCGGCTTTAAACGCGTCATCGAACACGCCGTAAAAATCGATCTTGATGTCTTTTAATGTCGCGAACAGACGGTGGCGCCGTCGGGTCCGGGTCCAGCCGTCGAGCGTTTCAAGCACAGTGGCACGATTGGCCATGGCATTAAGGGCGGCCGGTTCGATACCGTGTGCCGGTAATATTTGATCGACACAGTGCACAATGTCGCCCTGACCGCCGAGAACGTTTTCGCAGGCTTCCTCCAACGCGGATTGCAGCGCCGGATCACCGATGCCCAGTTTGGCAAATATGTTTACGGCCGGTTCATCCGTACCGATGCCGCCTGAGAACATGACATTGATCGGACGGTCGCGGAACCGCGGTGCGGTTTCGTCCGCTGGCGGGCCGGCATGCGGGAAGGTGAATATTTTATCCTGTTCGATTCCGTAGGATTGTAAAATTTCACGGTGGGAATTTTCGAGCACACCGAAATAAAATTCACCAATCCGTTCAAACAGACCGTCTTCAAACAAACCGGTGAGACGGATCGGGCTGTCGAGGCAAAGGCAAAATACTTTGCAATTTAATAAATCAACGTAATACTTGCCGCTGAGTTCGAAACCGAGCGGCATAAAGTTCAACGTTAATAAAAACGCCGGCGTGTTGGCGATCGCCCCGGCGATGATTTCAACGTCTTCTTTATTAAGCAAATTCACGGTCCGGCACGGCACCGCCAAGCCGCTCAGGGCGTCGGCCATGTCTTGGGAGATTACGTGAACATAGCTTTCCTCGTCGAGCTCTTGATAAGAGGTGCCCGATTGCAAAAAAAGACCGCCGGAAACCGGTTGCGTCACCTTAATTCCTCTTCGGTTGTATCAGCGCTTACGCGTTCATCCTAACGGTGCTATCTTAACAATTGGTTTGGCTTAACACTTGGTTGTTTTAAATCAGGGAGGCAGTAATCCCATGACAGGTAAAACGGCACGCAAAAAACAGAAAACCGCCAACATTTATCATGCCCATGTTTACTATAATCCAAAGACGAAGCGTCAAGCGTCCCGGCTGCGTAGCGAAGCGGTAAAAAAATTCAAAATCACGGACCGGTCGCGGAATTTCAAACTCAGCCGATGGAACGATAAGCCCGGCGGGCCGCATCCCCGGCCGCACTTTTTTATTTGGTTTAAGGCATCCCAGTACGGCGCACTCGTCCCCTGGCTGTCGATGAACCGAAAAGGCCTCGACATCCTCGTTCATCCAGTGTTGGAAAACGGTGATCCAGTCATCGAGCACACGGACTACGCAGTGTGGCTCGGTAAGCCGTTCAAGCTGCGGCTCGATAATTTTTCGGGCTCACCCCCTTCGGCCCTCGGCTTCACGCGGGGATTTTAACCGGGATCAATCGAGACCGAATTTTTTGGCGCGTGCCTCGAAGTCTTCGGCGCTAATCAGTTTGTCGAACGGCTCGATGCTTTTCGTGATCTCGCTGATTTTGTTCCAATTGCCGTTTTTGTTGAATGCGCCAAGCGCTTTTTCAATGCCGTGGTAGGCGGCATATAAACAAAACCCATAATAAATGACGATGGAAATGCCGGCGTCTTCTTCGTCTTTCACCGACGCATCTTGCCAATTCGTCATCACGACCCGTCCCTTGATTTGATCGCGCACGGCCTTAATTCGCTTCGGCGCCAAGCCGGCCGGGAAGACCAAATCGGCGCCGGCGAGGGTATACGCATTCAGCCGCTCGACTGCTAAAGCCGGGTCGTCATTGACCCAAGCGATATCGGTGCGCGCGATGATGAGAAAATTCGGATCGGTCCGTGCATCCACGGCCGCCTTGATGATGTTGGCCATATCCTTGATCGAACGAAGCTGGCGCGGAAAATTCGTGTGCTTGCCGGCGATATGATCCTCGATGTGAATGGCGGCGACGCCGGCGCGCTCGAACGCCTCAATCGTGCGCCACACATTCGGTGCCTTGTTAAGGCCGCCTTCGGCATCGGCGATGACCGGTACCGATACCGCCTCTGTAATGTTTTGCGCGTGGCCGGCCAGGTCTTCGAGGGTGGCGATGCCGGTGTCCGGCTGACCGAGACGGCTCGCCGCGGTCGCGAAGCTGCCGGTGTAAACGGCCGGGAAGTTCGCCTGTTCGATGAGTTTTGCGCTCACGCAATCGAACGCGCCCGGCACGATCAGCGTTTGCCCGCTGTCGATCAGCGATTTTAAGTGCTTGCGCCGTGTCGCGGCGGTCATCGGCATTTCCTCAGATTGTTTGCAGTGGATTGAAAGCCGCTCCCAAAGTTCGCGGCGTTATTTCACCGACTTAAATACCTTCTTTTTCGTTTTCATTTTTACGAGTTGAGCCAGCGTCATCCAGCATGACAAATAATATGTCGAATTGGAAATAAGTTTGCCGAGCTTCGTCGTTGGAATGGGGTATGCGTTCGGCTCTGATAACCGGATGTTGTTACTTTCAAGAAAACTGCGGACCATGCTGGCCTTGATGCCGAAGTTCATTCCCTCCGGTAAAGAAGTGTATTTGTTTTTTTTATTTGTCGCAGAGAGCTTGGCAACGGCGACGCCGACAACATTGCCGTTTGTCCCGATGATGGGGCCACCGCTGTTGCCCGTATTGAGAGCCGCATCGATCTGAATATTCGCCGTATTGTTTTTAAAACCCGTCAGAGAACTCACGATTCCTTTCGTGACTTTGACGGAAGAGCTGACGCGTTGTCCAAAAGGGTATCCGGCAACATAAATTTCCTGCATGAGTTGCGGGTTTTCCTTGCTGACGGATAGATGTGTTTTCGGTTTAAAATCCCCTTTAAGAAGAGCCAGGTCGCTTTTGGAATCGGATGTCACGACCGTTGTCGGTATGACGTTTCCCTCGTGGTGAATTTTGACGTTTTGGCAGCCGTTTACGACATGGTAATTGGTGACGACATGCCCATCCGGTGAAATGGCGAACCCGCTGCCCGAAGAAACCGAAAGCAGTTTATCGGACCCCAATTTTTCAAGAAGGGCCTTGATGCGGTCTTTGCGCGCTGAGGCATCGGATGGACTTTTGCCCAGCGCGAATTGCGGCTTGCGTTTCTTCGGTACGAAATCGCGAACAAGTTGCCGTGCTTCTTCAAGTTGTTCCGACGATAATTGTTTTTCCACGCGGGTTTTTAGCCGGCGTGCCTTGGGGTGTCCCCTTGCCGCGCTGATGCTTCCCCATTTATAGGCGTGGACATAATTTCGCTCGACGCCCTGGCCCAGATAATACAACCAGCCGAGATTGTTTTGAGCCTTCATGTGTCCCTGATTGGCGGACTCGCGATACCACTTGATCGCCTCATGCATGTTTTTCTCTATGCCGCGTCCCATATGGTATTTAACGGCTAAATTATATTGTGCCCGGAAATTTCCCTGGTTTGCCGCGCGCTGGTACCATTTGACGGATTGGGCGAAACTTTGCGGAACGCCGCGGCCTTTGGCGTACATAACGCCGAGGCTGTTTTGAGCAAAGGCATTCCCTTTTTTCGCCGAACGCCGGTACCACTTCACCGCTTCCGCATCGTCCTGCGATACGCCGTGACCCCTGCGGTACATCTTGCCGAGGTTGTATTGTGCTTTGTTGTGTCCTTGTTCCGCGGCGCGGAGGTACCACATTGCCGCTTCGCCATAATCTTTCGTAACGCCCAAGCCGCGCCGGTAGAACTGACCCAGATTATATTGAGCGGATGCATTGCCGTCTTTAGCCAGGGCGGTGAATTCTTTAACGGCGGTTTCGTAATCGCCTGCTTTTGCCGCGTCTAAACCTTTTTGAAAGTCCGCACCCAGAACGGAGCCCACACTTCCGAATAATACGGCGAGTGCGAGGCAGAGATTGATGGCTAAGGTTTGCATGGGTGCATTATGGCACAGAGATATAAGGGGAGGAACGCTAGTAATTTTTTAAGTCATCAACGAAAATTTAAAATCGACGGCGGCGCAGCCTTGCCCTTCGGGTAAAACCATCACCGGGTTGAGATCAAGCTCGGTGATGGCATCGTGGTCGGCCACGAGCCAGGAGACGTTGACGATCATGTCGATGAGCGCTTCTTTATCCATCACGGCGCCGCCCCGGTAACCGGCCAGCAGTTTTGCAAGCAGCGTGTTGTCGATCAGCGTTTCGGCCTGCGCCGCACTCAGAGGCGCGGGCGCCATCTGCACGTCGCCCACGAGTTCGACCAATGTGCCGCCGGCGCCGACGGCGATCATCGGACCGAACGTCGCGTCCCGCTTCATGCCGATCAAGGCTTCGACGCCGCCGGTGATCATTTCCTGCACGAGCACACCGTCGATTTGCGCATCCGGGTGATGGTGCTTCGCGTTTGCGATAATACCGTCATAGGCTTTATGAAGGGCATCGGCAATTTGGATATTCGTCACGACGCCGCCGATTTCGGTGCGGTGCGCGATATCCGGCGAAGCGATTTTCAGCGCGACCGGTGAATCGCAGTCGTTAAAAAACGATTCCGCTTCTTCTAATGTCGTGGCGAGAATTTGTTGCGGCAGACGAATATTATATGTTTCGAGGGCTTTCGTTTGTGCCGCGACCGTCGAGAGGTCCATCGGCGCGTTCACATCGATGCGTCGTTCGGCCTTAGGCGCTCCGGCTTGTTCACGGCAGCGCCGATCGAAGTTCAAGCGCCGGCAAATCGCGCGCGCCGCCCGGGCCGGATCGTTGATGGCGGCAAAGGGCGCGGTTTTGAGCCGCTCGTTCGCTTCCGCATTGGGGGCGATCCACGACATGACAAACGGTTTGTCGATTTCGTTAACGACTTTGGTCAACTCGTCGATCAGGGTCATGCCGTCGCGCCAAATGAGGTTCACGCACAAAATGGCGGCGTCGTATTCATCCGATTCCAACAAGACGCGCACGCAATCGGCCATGAGTTTGCCTTGCAGGGAAGCACTGCCGGTCATGTCGAGCGGATTGGCGGGTACGGCGTAATCGGGCAGGACTTCCGCCAACTTTGGTTTGAGATGTTCGGGCAGAGGATTAATGGGGATGCCTTCAGCGACGGCGGCATCGGCCGCCATCACGCCCGCCCCGCCGGAGTGCGAGAGGATCGCAAGGCGCGTGCCGCGGCTGGTGGGCGTGCGGCTTAAGACTTTAACCGTTTCCAACAAATCGAGGCCGTCTTCGGCGCGGATGACGTTGTAGGTTTTAAAGATACTGTCGGCGACTTCATCGGAACCGACCAACGAGCCGGTGTGCGAGCGGGCCGCTTCCGCACCGATGTCGGATGAACCGACTTTCAAAACGACGATGGGCTTTTTCGCTTTCTGGGCGCGTTCGGCGAAGTCGATGAAGCCCTGGCCGTTGCGGATGGATTCGAGGTAACCGCAAAACACATCGACATTGTCGTAATCGACGAGGCCCGATCCGAAATCGGAAAACTCGAGATCCGCTTCGTTCCCGGAGCTGACGAAGTAATTGTAATGCAGGCCGTGCAAATCCGATTCGGCAATAAGGGAGGACCCGAACGCACCGCTTTGCGAAATCAGCGCGGTCGTGCCGGAGTCCAATGTTTCCTTGTCGAAAAACTGGCTCATATTGGTGATGAGCCCGTTATCGATATTGACCACGCCCAGAGAATTGGGGCCGATCGCGCGGATACCTTTCTCCCGGCAGATGGTGACTAAATGATCCTGCAGCTTCTCGCCGTCGCCGCCTAACTCGGCGAAGCCGGAGGTTAGAATCAAAGCCATTTTGATGTGGCCGGGTTCGATGTTTTCGATTGTTTTCATAATGATGCCGGCCGGAACGGCAAACACGGCGAGATCGATGGGACCGGGTGCCGCCTCCAATGACGGATAGGCTTTCAGGCCTTGAACTTCTTCGCGCTTCGGGTTGATGGCCAGAACCGTGCCTTTATACCCGTGGCTCAGCAAAAATTTCAGCAGCATGCCGCCACCGAAACGGGTGTGGTCGTCGCTGGCGCCGACGATGGCGACGGTTTTGGGTTCGAAAAGGGGAGATAAGTCCATGATGTTTGAATCGCTTTATATAGATGGCAGTTGAACGGAATGACCGTCTCGATCGGTCAGCGAAAAATACGTGATATCGCGCCGGGCGGTAATTTCTTTTAAGAGCGTTTCCAAGGGCGTCGCGCCGAGCGGATAATCGGTTTTGATCGGACCGGCCGCTTTCAGCGACGTATATTCCTTATCGTCATAATAAGCGGCCAACAGCAAGTCGTCATCCGACATAAAGGGACCGCGTTCTTTGCGCAGGCGTTCGAGGGCGGGCGGCACGAGCGCGCCGGGGCGTTCGGTTGAAGGTTCCTCGCCTTGGGTGATGCGGTCATAGAGATTAGGATCGATCGGCCCCGCAATCTCGCCGTAAGCGCCGAGAACATATTTACGGACTTCATCGGGAACTGTCGCATACCTTTCCTCGCCCATCACATTCAGCACCGCTTGGGTCATGATATATTGCGCAAACGGGCTGACCGGGATCGGATAACCGAGTTCACGGCGCACGTGGCCGGCTTCCTCGAGGATCTCTTCGAGCTTGTCTTCAATGCCGAGCGGTTGCAATTGAGATTTCAAATTCGAAATCATCCCGCCGGGCACTTGATGGTGGTAATGAAATTCGTCGTACTCCACCGGCGCGCCCGTCGGTTTGTCTTCGCGTATGGCGATATAGTGAAAGATGTCGGCGGCCTGTTCGACCGGCCCTAAATCGATGTCGATGTCAAAGCCCCGGCGACGGGCGTTTTTCACGAACAGTTCGGTCGGCGGGTGCGATGCCGCGTTCGCCAGTGTCGAGGTTGCGGTGTGCACGCAATCGACGCCGTGTTCGATGGCCTGCACGGCAACATAAGGACCAAGTCCCGACAAGCAATGGGAATGCAATTGCAGCGGGGTTTTGCCGCAGACTTTTTTTAACGCCGGGACCAGTGTTGCGACCCGCTCGGGGCGTAACAGGCCGCTCGGGTCTTTAATGTAAACGGCATCGACACCGAGTTTGAGAAGCTCTTTGGTCTTTCTCTCGTAATAGGTATCCGTATGGACCGGCGTTTCGGTAAAGACGACGCCACCGGCGACGGTCAAGCCGACGTTTTTAGCTGCCCGCACGGGGACTTCTAAATTACGAATATCGTTCAAGGCATCGTATGTCGTGTGATAGCGCATGCCGTTGGCAGCGATGCGTTCGGCCGTCAGCTCGACGACATCGTCGGCAAACAATTCGAACGTAAATAAACTTTGGCCGCGGTGATGAATGATCAGCGGTGTTTCGGTGACCCATGTGCTTAAGATGCGCATCCGTTCCCAGGGGTCTTCGCGCAAATAACGGACACACACATCGAAGACAGCACCGCCAACCAGATCGATTGCCTCGAAACCGGCTTTGTCCAGTAGGGGTGCGGTTTCGCGCATCATACCCGTCGTCATGCGAGTCGCCCACAAACATTGATGAGCATCGCGCAAGGTGACATCAATCAAGTTGATCTTCTTCGCCATACCTTTAATCTGGCCTTTCAACTGCGGCATGATATTGATTTTAAACATGCAAGCCGTTGGAAACGTTTTACAGGGAGAGACGGTGCCAAACAATGGCCGGATCGAAACGGGAAGACGATGGCGCTTAATTACCGCAATGTTGCTGAAATCTTGAAGCTGATCGATGCCAGTAATCTTGATACGGTGGAAATCGATATCGACGGCATGCATCTTGTGGTGCGCCGGGGCGCGCCGGCTACGTCCGGCGATGCCGCTGAAGAAAATCCTCAAGATACAAATGCCGAAATTGAATTGGATGCCGAACACACGACCGTTGGCGCGGCAATGACACGCAGCGACGGTGCGATCGAAGTTTGCGCGCCGATGATGGGGACATTTTATCGCGCACCGTCGCCGAACGATCCGGTATACGCCGAGGTCGGCCAGGTCATCGCTGCGGGGGATGCTTTGTGTTTGATCGAAGTCATGAAATTGTTCACGACGTTAAAAGCCGAGCAGGCCGGAAAAGTAATCGAAATTCCGGCTGAAAACGGTGCGCTGGTGAACCAGGGCGATGTTTTGTTCGTGATCGAACCGGCCTGAACGGCGCGTGAAAGCGCCTGAATTCCGCCGCTTATCAGCAAAACGTGGAAATTTGCCGGGTTTTTTGGTATAATGGGTGGATACGGTGCAGAACGCGCCTTGTTGATCATTTCGGGATCGAGAACGATGCCCCTAAAGCAATTGACACCCCTATCCAAGATCCTTTGCGTCTCGGCCGTTTGCGCCGGGTTTTTCATGGCGTCGGTCCTGATGGCTGATGCCCGTGCCGGTCAGTACGCCACATCGAAAAGCCCCTACTGGCGGGTCGGTGACATTAATAAAGACCTTTCGAATTTATGCCAAAAACGCCTGTTCAATCAGGTCCGTAAACTGAACCTGCATATCGGCTATCTCGGCAATGTCGGGAAAGGCGTCACTGGGGTCGCCAAAAAGTATTGGAATTTGAAAGACCCGACCAATGTCGGTGTGCCCGGCTTGACCTATCATTTTTATAACGACGGTCATTCCAACTGTAAGGTGTATTCGGCGGGTAAACCCGAAAAAAGATAACGGGCTTGGCTGATCACGTGCCGATCAGCGTTTATCAATGAGACGTTTGACGTGTTCCTGATTTTTTACGGTGATGGCTGCCAAGCGTTCTGCACCATGGGCGGTGTACACTTCCAGCGCTTGTGAAAAAGCCTCAAGTGCGCCTTCAAGCGAACCGACCTCTTTATTCATTTTGCCGAGCATAAATAATGCCGAGCCCAGGTTGTTTTGCGTCGCGGCCCATTGCAGCGGATTATCGTCTTTGGTGCGGACTTCAAGCGATTCATTACACGCGTGTATTGCTTTTTTAACGACTTCGTCATTGTGCATTTGTTCGCCGAAAACAAGAGCGGCTTGAGCAAAGTTATTCATGATATCGGCCCACAGCCGGGGGTGGCTATTGCGGGTAAAAACTTTAAGGGCGGCCTGAAAGGCGCCAAGCGATCTTTTGAGAAAATCCGTGTCACCCGTGTTTAGGTCGACTTTATAAAGCGAAAGGCCAAGCCGGCTTTGTGCCATGGCCCACAGCCAAGCATCGTTCTGTTGATTCATGATGCTTAGGGCGTTTTCGCACGCCTGAACGGATTCATTAAAAATATCCTGGTCGTTATCTCGTTCTGCCATCGTCAGCAGACAGGCCGCCAAATTTAAATTTGCCAATGCCCACTGAAAGGGATGATCCGCCGACGTTAAAGTTGTCAGGGTGGCTTGATATGTTTCGGCGGCTTTAAAAAATAACGAAACGTGGTTTTGATGAACGGCGTTAATTGCGAGAACATTTGCCGCACAACATTGGATTGAAGCGCGCTCCCAGGATGTAAGGCCTTCCGGCATGTCGTCGAGTTGCTTTAAAACCGTGTCGGCCGTTCCCATTAATAGTGTTTTGACGATCTGTGCTTTGCTGTTAACCGCCGGCGATGCGGCGGCAAGGCTGACGCTGACCAGGAGCTCGGCTAACGGTGTGTCAAAATCGACCGGTAAATGAAGTTCAGAACGGACATCGAAATAGCCGAACCGGTCAATCGCCATGGGTTGGGCGGACAAGAACCGTAATGTCATTGTCGTGCCGGCGGCCTCGGCTTCGCCCCATATCAAGATATCGGCGCCGGTTTTTTGAGTTGCGTTTCGGCGCGTTTGACGGCATCCGCCCAGGAATCTGTTGTTGCCTCCGCCGGGTTGAATTCGACCGGTTCGCTTGCCGGGCGCGCTTTTATGTTTTTGTGGCCATCAAAGGCGGCGAGCACGTGGCGGTCGATGTGCGGTCCGGCGGCCCGGGCGAGCGGGGCGATGCGAATGTTGATGCGTTTCGCATCGGCGGCGTCTTTGAAGGCCAGCAATCGTTTGACGAAGCCGGCTTTTGGTTTTTCGATGTGTTGTTCGGTCATGGTTCTCGCCGGAATTCCTCGATTTTCAGGCATGTTGCCCGGCGCGGGCAGACGGGTCAACAACAGGCCTATAGCGGAAAAAAGCGAAAAAAACCTGATAATTTAATCCTTAACAGGCTCTACACTTGACAGATTCCGCCCGGCGGGGGAAACAAAGGGCACAAAACAATAATAAGTCAGCCACGATGAGAAAAATAAACCTGGGTGCCTGATGGTTTTGTTCCGGCCGTTTTCATCCAGCCAGGAAATTGAGGATAAATCCGTGGTCAAGTTCTGGGCCCCCTTGATTAAGCGCTTTCTTGCGCCGGTGATGGTTGTCACGGTCAGCGCCGTTGCCGTTCAACACAGCCTGGCCGCACCGATTTACGACATGCAGGGATTTTTGGGACAAACCCATCCGTTTTTGCAGCCGGTGCCGCCGTTGGCTGCACCGCAAAACGTGCCCGACGTTCCCGTCACGCGGCCTGGCGCACCACAAGGGACAAAGCCATTTCCGTCTGCATCGCCGCCGGCGCCGCAGCCTGTCTCCGGACCCGGCCCGATGCGCCTGCCGTCTTCGTTTGAGGGGCGATCCGGCCAAGGTGGCGGGGCGCGTAACATCAAATGGCAGAAAAGCCCAGCCGGTTCAAAAACGACGACGAGTGATCCCGCACCATATAAATCGAATTCATTCCTTTCCGAAATTCGTATTGGCGCATTGGTTCATGACGAGGGGCCGTTCAGCTCGAATAAAGAGGAAGGCTATGACGCCAATCTTGAATTCTTATTCGCGTCACCCGGAATTTTCAATTTTATGTGGTCGCCCCGGCCCCACGTCGGCGTAACCTATAATGCGTACGGTGATACCAGCCAGGCGTATCTCGGGCTGACCTGGGAATGGGATTTCTTGCAACACTTCTTCGCCGGTTTTTCTCTCGGCGCGACGGTTCACGACGGCAAGACCACATCCATCTCTTTGGATAAAAAAGAACTGGGCTGCCGTGTGTTATTCCGTGAATCGGTTACGTTAGGATTCCGCATCACCAAACATCATAGTTTGATGGCGTTTTTGGACCATGCCTCCAACGCCAGCTTATGCGACCGCAACGAAGGTTTGGAAACGTTCGGCATTCGTTACGGTTACCGCTTCTAAATTTTATATTCTTATTGGCTGCTGTCTTTTCGTTCGGCCCGGACCTTGCGTTCGCGATAGGTGATGTACATGGTCGAAGCGAAGATGACGATGCCGCCGACCCACGTCCAGACATCGGCAATTTCCCCGAAGATGATGTAGCCGAATGCCGCCGCCCAAACCAGTGCGGTAAAATCGATCGGCAGCAAGGCCGTGATATCGGCGCTTTTATAAGCCTGCGCGCGCGACCAATGGCTGAAGCTGCCAAACACGCCTAAGAGTATAAGCCATCCGAATTCTTCCAATGTCGGTGTTCGCCAATACAACAAAGAAACCAAAAACGTAACCGGCGTTGTGACCAGGATCGAATAAATCGTAATGGTCGAACTGGATTCGGTCCGGGATAAACTTTTGACGGTGATCATCGTCATCGCCCAGAAAGCGGCGGACGCCAGTGCGAAAATACCACCGAGGTCGATTTCGATGATTCCCGGCCGGAGAATAATCATCGCCCCGGCAAAACCAATCACGAGCGCCGAGATCCGGCGCATGCGAATAATTTCATGCAACACCACTAAAGCGAGCAATGTGGCGAACAAGGGGCCGGTAAACCGCAGCGCTGTCACGGTGGCCAATGGTGCGAGGCTGATCGCCATAAATGTTGTCAGCATAAGAACGGACTGCATGCCGCCGCGGGTCAGCAGCATGCCGATCCGATTTGTTTTCAGCGGCGCCCAGCCGGTTTTCAAGAACAAAGGAATAAAAACGATCATGCCGAATAAGGAGCGGAAAAACGCCATAACCGTGGGGTGCAGGTCGGCTGATACATAGCGTATGGTCGCCATAACGCAGACACTCGAGAGTACGGAGGCGAACATAAAAGCGACGCCGCGCCGTGTGCTGGGATCGTCGCGCAGGATGCTTGCAATTTTTTTCACGTCCGATCCTTTAATCCGCTTTCGTGGGCGGTTTATTCTTATCCGCCGCGACGGTTTTTGTTTTCCGTTCCCGGTAGGCAATATAACTGGTCGCGGCAAAGATCATAAAGGCACCGACCCATACCCAAATATCGGGAATTTCACCGAAAACGAAATAGCCGATCAATGCCGCCCATATCAGCACAGAGAAGTCCATCGGCATGATGGCGGTAAGGTCCGCATCGCGGGCTGCCTGGGCGCGCGACCAATGGCTGATGCTTCCGATGGCGCCGAGGCCGAACAGCCAGGCGAACTGTTCCCATGTCGGTGTTTGCCAAAACGGCAGCGCGACGGCGAGTGTCACCGGAATGGTAAAGATGGCTGCATAAATCGTAATGGTGGCATTGGATTCGGTTTGGGTCAGCAGTTTGACGACAATGGTCACGGAGGCCCAAATGAAGGCCGCGGCCAAAACGGCAACGCCGCCCGGATCGAGTTCGATAATGCCGGGACGCAGAATGATCAGGGCGCCGAAGAAGCCGATGATCAAGGCCGAGATCCGCCGGGCGCGAATAACCTCATGCAAAATGATGACGGCAAGGAGCGCGCCGAACAGCGGTCCGGTGAACCGAAGCGCCATGACTTTCGCGAGGGGTGAGGCGCTGAAGGCGAAAAACATCAGCAGCAAAGCGCCGGAATTCAAAAACCCGCGCAGGGCGTGCAGGCCGATCTTTTTGGTTTTGAAATATAGCAAACCGGTTTTCATCACCAACGGCGTAAACACCAAAAGACCGAAGAGGGTCCGGAAGAAGGCGATGACAAAGACATGCACGTCGGACGACACATGACGAACCATGCCGCCCATAACCGATACGCACAAAGCGGACAACAGCATAAAACCCATGCCGCGAACCGTGCTGGGGTGCTTACTAATGACTTCCGAAAATTTCATAGTGTATGAATTTCAAACGATTAATTTATTGATGCGGAACCGGCGGTGCGGTTTCCGTTGATTCTTTTCCGGCGTTTCGTTCGCGATACGCGATATAGGTGCTGGCGGAGAAAATAATTGTGCCGCCGATCCAGACATAAAGGTCGGGGACCTCGAAGAAAATAAAGTAGCCAATAATAGCGGCCCATACCAGACGAAGAAATTCGAGTGGCATAACGGCGGTCATGTCGGCTTCACGGAATGACTGCGCCAACGCTGTTTGTCCCAGACTGCCAGTAATGCCCATAGCGGCGAACCACAGCCATTGTTCCCAATTCGGCATTTGCCAATAAGGAAACGCGGCGATCGCGGTGACCGGTATGAGGAAGATCGTCGAATACAGTGTAATCGTGATGCTCGAATCCGTTTGCGACATCTTTTTTATGATTACGAGCACGATGGCCCATGCGGCGGCGGCACCCAAAATCAGCATGGAGCCGAGATCAAGAGCGATGATGCCGGGCCGCAAAATGATCAAGGCGCCGGCAAAACCGATAATCAAGGCGGTGATGCGCCGGGTCCGGATTGCTTCACCGAAAGCAATGAAGGCGATAACGGTTGCGAACAGCGGCGAGGTAAACGAGAGCGCCATCACCTTGGCCAACGGGATCAGCGCCAGGCCGGTAAAATACATCAGCATGCAGGTGGCGTTGCCGATGCCCCGCAGAAAATGCCAGCCGATAATTTTGGTTTTCAACGGTTCCAGGCCATAGCGGAAAAACAACGGCACGAAGAAGATAAATCCGAAAAAGCAACGGAAAAAGGCGACCTCGAACGGATGAAAGGTCTCGGTCATGTAGCGCGCGATGGCGTTCATGGTGACCAGGGCCACGGTCGAGAGCACCATATAGGCCATGCCGCGAAGGACGTTTTGCGATGGGCCCGCACTTGGGGTTGAAAACAAAGAGGACATCGAAAGCCGGTTGGTTGGCGATAGAGGCATCGCCGTTTCAGGTGCGGGCTTTATAGCACGGAATAGTCCGGCGTTGCGTGAACTGATCGGGCGCGTTGGCGCGGCTTTTCGCGCTATCGCGGGTCTAGGATTTGGCGCCGGTGTCGTCTATAATCATACCATATTTCGTGGGTGGAAAATTAAATGACCCGTTATTTTGTAAACCGGCGTACCACCGGGGCTAACGGACAGGTCCTGGCGGCCTTCTCGTTTTTACTCGTCGCGAGCGCGATGTTCCTATCCACGGTGATCAGTCAATTCAGCCCTGTTTGGAAAGAATGATTCGGCCCTGGGCCGTCACCTTGGGTCTTTCGGCGCCTTATGTGTCCACATCGTTGCCACCGCCGGCCCGTATTGTGACCGCGACGCTGCCGCCCCCGCTTCAAATCGAGCCGCGCACCGAGTTGAAACCGGCCACGACCGTGGCAGCCGTTGATCCGAAACCATTGCCACCGGTGACCATTCAACCGGTGCCAGATAAACCGGTACTCGTTAAACCAGCCCCAGTGCCAACACCTCAAACCGCGCCGCGGAAATTTGTTAAACGCACAGCAAAACCGACCGAACGTCCGGTCACATTAATGGTCTCACCGCCAAAGGTCACACCACCGGCCACTTCACCAGGGTCTGTGACCGCGCCCGAAATGTTACGCCGTGCCCTGCCGGTTCCGCCGATGACAACAGAAGCGGTCAAACCGATCGAGACGGTTCAAGGCAAATCCACACCAAAAGACATCGCGCCGGAAAAAATAACACAGCCCGAGCCGGAACAACTCGCGGCTCTGCCGCTGCCGCAAAAGGTACCGGCTTTGCCGAAACAAGTTGTGCCGCCTTCTGAATACGTCAAACCGGCATGGACGACACCCGAAGGCCAGCCGGTGCCCGAAGAAGACGGCGGCGACTTTCTCACGCAATTGCACAAGAAAGCTTATGCGGGCGATGCCGCTGCGCAACTTGCGTTGGCCAAGCATTATCACACCGGCGGCGGTGTGTCGGTTTCACAGATAAAAGCCATGTTTTGGTATCAAAAAGCCGCACTGCAGGGCGTCGCCGAAGCGCAGCTCAATCTCGGGATGATTTATCATGCCGGTGACGGGGTGCCGAAAAATCCGGCCAAGGCGTACCGTTGGATCAACATGGCCGCCGGGCAAAACGATCCCCGCGCTCAAGCCGTTTTAAAGGCTTTGCACCGGTCCATGCCGGCTCCTGTTTTTACCGCCATGGTTTCTCCCGATCCGATTATTCTCGAACCCGACCCGATCATCATTTCGTCGCAAACCGTACGGGCCCAACCGGCATCGGCGAAAAATATCACAGGAATTATCACAGGTGATCCCGTGAATATTCAAGCGGTCGATTTCTGGAAGCCGGATATTGTTGTGCTCGGCAATAAACCCTTACCGTAATTTATACTGTACCCGTCATGACCATTTCGCTCAGCCATATCGATCATTTCGTTTTAACCGTTGCGGATATGGACCGAACCTGTGAATTCTTTGAAAAAACGCTGGGCATGCGCCGCGACGAGTTTAAACTCGGCCGGGTTGCGCTTTATTTCGGCCAATGCAAAATCAATCTTCATCCGGCTCAGGACGTGGTCGCGGTTCATCTGCCCGAGCATCCCACGCCGGGCTCGGCCGATCTTTGCCTGATTGCCGACACCCCGATCGAAACGGTGGCCGAGCACCTCAAAGCCTGTGGCGTGGAACTCCGCGAGGGGCCGTCCGAACGCAGCGGGGCGATCGGGCCGATCATGTCGGTTTATTTTCATGATCCGGACGGCAATTTGATCGAAATTTCCAATCAGCTTTAAGTTATCGCGCGAGTGCTTCTTCGAGCAGGTCGTCGAGGGCAAGCGCGTCGCCGGCTTCGAGAACACGCCGGGCTAAATGATAGGTAAATCCCGCGCGCGCGAGCACGCCGAGATCTTTCTGAAAATAATCCGCGCGTTTATCCGGATTGCGCAGCGGTCCAAGGCGGCGCCGGCGGACCAGGGCAATCGCGGCTTGCAGGTCGGCCGCGGGATTGTTTTGCTTTAACGCACCGACCGCCGCTTCGATCACGGCCGATGAGACACCCTTGCGCGACAGACGCGCGGAAATTGCGCGCACCGATTCACCGCGATGGAACCAGATATCAGCCATATTTTCGGCGTAGCGGGAATCATCGATCAGCCCCGCCGTTTCGTATTCATCGAGAATGACTTCGATATCCTCGGGACCGGCGGTCCGCTCGGGCCCGTATGCCAGCAAAGCGCGGTCAAGGCGTTGGCGCAGGACCCGGCGCAAGTTCGCTTTCGATGACTGATAGCGCTGCAGATAGCTTAAGGCCGCCTGGCGCAGGGTTCGGGCATCGGCGCGCCGGGGTTTCGGCTTGCGTTCCGGTTCGATATGCAGATCTCGGTCCGTCATCCCCGCAGCATAGCAAAAATCGGACAAAAAGAGACTGTGTACAGGGGGCTGCACACAGTCCAGTCAGGGTTTTGGGGTCTTGGGGTCTTGGGGTCTTGGGGGTTGATTACCAATCATTCTGTCGTGTTCATGCCAATTTCCGCAAATTTAATGAGGGGATGTTGCAAAGCCGTTGCGGTATGATGAACTTCGAACGACTCGGTAATTTCCTGAGACTAAGCCATGACCGTAAAAAAACATCCGCCCCATGCGGCAAACTTCGATATCGCCAACACCCCCAACTGGCTTGGCGTTTGGACACTATATTCCCGTGAAGTGCGGCGGTTTTTAAAAGTTTATACCCAAACCCTGATGGCGCCGGTGGTGACAACGCTTTTGTTCCTGGCAATTTTCTCTTTAGCCCTCGGTGGTGCGGTTCGCATCGTCGCCGGGGTTCCGTTTGTCGAATTTTTAGCACCCGGATTAATCATGATGGCGATGGCGCAAAACGCTTTTGCGAATACATCGTCTTCGATCATGGTGGCCAAGGTGCAAGGCAACATCGTCGATATCCTGATGCCGCCGTTGAACGCCCATGAATTAACGTTTTGCCTGTCGTTGGGCGGAGCGACCCGAGGGGTCTTGGTCGGCTGTTTGGTCGGCTTGGCGATGAGCCTTTTCGTACCGGTGCAAATTCATCATTTCGGTTTTGTGTTGTACCACGCCGTTATGGCATCGCTGATGCTGTCGTTCCTCGGCATGATCGGCGGCATCTGGGCCGAGAAGTTCGACCAGATGGCGGGCATCACCAATTTTGTGATCACGCCGTTGGCGTTTTTGTCGGGCACGTTTTATTCCATCCAGCGCCTGCCCGAGGTCTTCCAAACGGCGGCGCACTTTAACCCGTTTTTTTACATGATCGACGGTTTTCGTTTCGGCATGATCGGCCATGCGGACGGCTCGCTCACGGCCGGACTTTTCGTGTTGGCGGGCATCAATTTAGTGCTTTGGCGTGTGTGCTACTGGATGTTCAAAACCGGTTATAAGCTGAAGAGTTAGCGGATTTTATCCCCGGTTTGACGGCCTCAAAACCACCGCTGAAATTGCCGCCCCATTGCTGCCCCGTTGACAAGATTTGCTAACCCGCTGATAATGCCGCGCTTTCCGTAACGGGGCCGGCTTCGGACCGGCCCGTAATTATTTGAGGCGTTTTGGAGAGCGACCCCATGGCCGCTGCAACGATTGATCCCGTCATGCCGACCTATGCTCGGTTCGATCTCACCTTCGTGAAGGGCGAGGGCGCGTACCTGTTCGATTCGAACGGGAACAAGTACCTGGATTTCGGTTCCGGCGTTGCAGTGACGTCGCTCGGCCATTGTCATCCGCATTTGGTCGAAACGCTGCAAAAGCAGGCCGCGACCTTGTGGCATTGCTCGAACCTGTATCACATTCCCGATCAGGAACGGCTGGCGGCCCGGCTGGTGGAAAACACATTTGCCGATTCGGTCTTTTTCGCAAACTCCGGCGCCGAGGCCGTCGAGTGCTGTTTGAAAATGGCGCGGCGGTACCATGACGAAAACGGCAATCCTGAAAAATACCGGATCGTGACTTGCGAAGGCGCTTTTCACGGCCGCACGCTGGCGACACTCGCGGCCACCGGACAGGAAAAAGTATTACAGGGGTTTGATCCCATCGTCGACGGCTTCGATCAGGTCGCGTTCGGCAACCTCAACGAACTGCGGAATGCGATCACGGAAAAGACCGCCGCGATTTTGGTCGAACCGGTACAAGGCGAAGGCGGTATCCGGCCGGCCGAAACCGAATACCTGCAGAACCTGCGCAAGGCGGCCGACGAGTTTGGGGTGTTGCTGATCTTTGATGAGGTGCAAACCGGCATGGGCCGGACCGGGAAACTGTTCGCGCACGAATGGGCCGGTGTGACCCCGGATGTGATGTCGATCGCCAAAGGCTTCGGCGGCGGGTTTCCGATCGGCGCGTGTCTCGCAACGGAAAAAGCGGCGAAAGCGCTCGGCCCCGGCAGTCACGGCTCGACGTTCGGCGGCAATCCGCTCGCCTCGTCCGTTGCCAATGCGGTGTTGGACGTGATGCTCGAACCGGGATTTTTCGAACACGTTGAAACCGTTGCCGCCGCGTTCCGGCAAAAGCTTGAAGGTCTTGCCCAAAATCATACGGATCTGATCGACGATGTGCGCGGCCTCGGCTTGATGCTCGGCTTGAAGTGCAAGATCGAAAACACGGCCCTGGTCGGCAAGCTGCAGGAAAACGGCCTGCTTGCCATCGGTGCCGGCGATAATGTCGTGCGGTTCGTGCCGCCGCTGATCATCGAAGACACCCACGTCGATGAGGCTATCGCCATCATTGCAAAGAGTCTTGATGCCTTATCGAAGGATGCGGCCTAGTCATGTCGAACACCGTCAAACATTTTCTCGATATCGACCGGTTCGACGGCGCCACCTTGCGCGCCATGATCGAGCAAGGCTTGTCGTTTAAGAACGGCAAAACAAACGGCACACCCTTGAAGGGTAAAACCCTGGTGATGATTTTCGAAAAACCGTCAACCCGCACGCGGGTATCTTTTGAAGTCGGTATTCAGCAATTGGGCGGCCATGCCGTCGTGCTGGGTGAGCGTGATTCGCAGCTCGGCCGCGGCGAAAGCATTGCCGATACGGCCCGCGTCCTGTCACGCTATGGTGATGCCATTATGATCCGTACGGATGATCCGGAAAAACTCATTGAGTTGTCGGCGCACGCCAGCATTCCGGTTATCAACGGCCTCACCAATGATTCCCATCCCTGCCAGATCATGGCGGACATCATGACCTTTGAAGAACACCGGGGATCGATTGCCGGTAAAACCGTCGCTTGGAGCGGTGACGGCAACAATATGGTGACGTCTTGGGTGCATGCTGCTGTCCGTTTCGGATTTACGTTACGTCTGGCTTGTCCGGATACGTTCCGCCCCGCGCAAGCGTTGCTCGATTGGGCGGCAGGCGAGAAGGGCGATATCGTGTTGACCGCGGACCCTGCCGAGGCGGTGAAGAATGCGGATTTAGTCACCACCGATGTTTGGGTTTCGATGGGTGATGAGGACGCCGACAAACGGCATCAAAAATTATCGCCGTATCAAATCAATGACCGCATGATGGGATTGGCGAAACCCGATGCCGTGTTCATGCATTGCCTGCCCGCGCACCGGGAGGAAGAGGTGACCGCGTCCGTCATCGACGGGCCGCAATCGGTGGTGTGGGATGAGGCGGAAAATCGCCTACATGCACAAAAAGCAATCCTGGCCTGGTGCCTTTCCTAAAACGGCGTCAATTATCTCATTAAATGAAGGCCTTACGGGTTTAACTCTTTTTCAATGCCTGTCGCGCACAGTGTGCCTTTCCAGGAATTTCCCAGGCCGCAAGGCCGTTTGAGAGGAAAGGGAGTGTGGGTATGAAAACGTGGTTCACGGTGATGGCGTTCGCGTCATTTTTCATCGCCAATCCGGTCAAGGCCGAGATTGAGCAATCCGGGCGCAGCGGTCAGCCGCTGGCGGTCTTTTGTAATGTCGCGCCCGAGCTCAGTACACAGCGAAGTGATTCGGTCGATAATTGGGTCCGGATTTGTTCGCTTTGGCTGCGGCACAGTTGTCAGGCCAATAAACCGGGCGGCAAAAAAGCCGGTTATGACACTCGGCAACAAGGCTTCACGCAGCCCGGTTTGCGGTTAATTGCCGGTCCGCAGTAACGGTTTCGTCATTAAATAATTTTGTGCCGGCCCGTCCGCCAAGTCTGTTTGCTTGAACCGCACGGGCTTGGCGTGGCAATATAGTTTTCAATGATGACCCGTCTTTTCAAATTATTTTTTGTCTGTGTTCTCGTGGCAGTTATGAGCGCGTGCGCATCGGACGTGCGGGTGCAAAAGCTGCCCGAGTTGACCTTTAAACACCTTGGCGAAATCAAATTAAACGTCGCCCGGCTTGAAACGGTATCGAAATACAAAGCGCCGTTGAAACGGCCGAACGTCGAACACTTGTTCTCGGCAAAACCCGACAGTGCCGCGCAGCGCTGGGCGAAGGATACACTTGTGATGGCCGGTCAAACCGGTTTGGCGCGCTTTACCGTCCATGAGGCGAGTGTCGTCGAAGAAAAGCTGCAAATGGATTCGAGCATCAGCGGACTTTTCACCAAACAGCAATCCGAACGTTACACGGTGCGTATTGAAGCAACCTTGGAAGTTTTCGACGCACTGGCAAAACGCCGTGGATTTGCCAGCGCGAATGCGGTGCGCTCGACCACGATCCGCGAAGACGCCACGTTAAATGAGCGGGACAAGGCGTGGTTTAAACTCATCGAAGAAGTCATGAATGTGTTTGATCTCGAGATGAAACGGAATATCAAGCGTCATCTCGTGAATTGGATTCGATAGCCGGCAAATTTCAGGACACCGAGAAAAAAGGCCCCATAAAAAAATGGGCCTGACATCTTTGTGTGGCGGCTAACCACTGTCAGGCCCAAGGAGGTAAGAGGAGAAGTCGGGAGGACTTTTCCAGTGGGATTTTTAATGTCCGGTATTGCCCGCGCCGATGCTCCAATTGAAGCCGAGCCAAACGGAGTGGGCATCGTTTTTAGCCAGCCGGTTGGTTTGATCGTAATTGTATTGCAGGCGTAATTTGGCACCCGGTGCGAATTGCCAGGCTAACAAAGGCGAAAACCGGTGCCGTGTATCGCGATTCGGATCGGCTTCACGGCTAGCAAAGTTCCCGACACTTTCACCGCTGCCATGCACATATTCGTAACGCGCCCCGGCTGACCACTTTTTGTTAAACCCGTATAACAATTCCGCGACCATGCCGTAGTCGTCCAGGGTATCTTCGGCAAAGCCGCTGGCTGGATCGGCGGCGGCTTCGTAAATACGGTGCAGCCATTCCAAGTAAACGAATAAGGAACGATCATTGGAAAGTTTACGGTTCGCCGTAAAATCGGCGCCCCAAATATATGTATTGGCGTTCCGGCCCGTTGCGTTCGGTCCGATGGCACCGGAAAGGCCGAGATCAACATGAAACTTGCCGGATTCGATATGTTGGGTGTAACGGCCCGTCCAAACCAGCTCGCCGATGCCGTCGATCGCGTTTTCCTTTAAAGCACGGCCGCCGATCGGGCTTTCTCCAAAGAACTCGTCGTTGGCGAGGAAGCTCACCATGGTTTCGCCGATCGGGTTTTGCCCGGTAATGTGGAATGTGCCATTCCAGGGCGCTTTCCACGCTGCGCGAAGGCCCGGCGCGCGCATGCCGTCGCCGCTGAAAACCCGCGACATGATGATCGGTTGGTCAATCCAGCGCCATCCATGGATGTGCATCGGATTAAAGGCACCGATCTCGGTAAACATCATGCCCGCTTCAAACTCGAGGCCGAGCGGAAGGTTCTTTGTCCGCATAAAGGCTTCTTCGAGCTCAACCTTGGTTTCGCCTTCTTCGTTAAGAAGGAAAACGATGTTGGCTTGGGCGTCAAAATACGGATCAAGCGCACCGTAAATGCCAAGGTCGACGGCTTGTACGGTAAAGCCGGTCCGGTCCGGGTCATGACCGCCGCCATGAAGTCTACGGATTTCGGCATCATCACGTTCGGAGGAATAACCGCCCACAATATTGGTATCGAGGCTGACGCCTTTTAAACGCAGCCGGCCTTTGTCGCCGGTCGACACGGAATACAGATCCGGCTTGCGGCCTTTGCCGCTGCCATGATCATGCCCCGCATGAGATGCCTCTTTCGGGGCTTCGAGGCGGCGTTCGCCCCGGTTCAATTCCTCGATGCGTTTGTTCAGTTTTTTGATGGTTTCAGATTTCTTAGAATCCCGTTCGAGCAAATCATGAATCGTCGCTTCAAGCAGCTTCATCCGGTCTTCAATGGTTTTTGCGGCCCCAGGGGATGTTGATCCTGTTATCAACACAAACCCTAAAGCGGCACCTCCCAAGATTTTTAAGACTGGCTGTAACATCATTTTCTCCTTTTTAATTATGTTATAACGTAACATTTTGTGTTTATAAGACCCGCACCAGACGGCGATGATTTCAAACGCGATAAGCCGTCAGGATGTTTGGGACAAACAGGTTTTTAAATTTTTGCTGAGGTTTTCGATCAGTTGAAAATAGGCTTCAGGCCCGGTTTTTAGTGCCGCACCGAGGGGATCGAGGATTCCGGTTTTAGCATTGGTTCCTTCGGTGATGGCTTTAATCAGCTTAGGTTCGAACTGAGGTTCGGCGAAAATGCATTTAACGCCCAGTGAAACGATTTTACGGCGGATTTCGTATAACCGCTTGGCTCCCGGTTTACGGGCCGTTTGTGTTGAAATTGAACCGACGGCTGTGAGCCCGGTATCTTTTTCGAAATACGGATACGCATCATGAAATACCAAAAACGGAACTTTTTTTACCGGGGCGAGATCCTGATTAATTGAGCTGTACGCTTTATTAATCCGTTCAATCGTTCGTTCACCATTCTTTTTATAACGGGATGCGTTTGTTTTATCTTTTTTGCTCAGTGTTTTAACGACGGTCCGTACCATAGCGATCGCATTAGCGCGGCCCAGCCACACATGCATATTGAATTCGCCGTGTGAATCTTCCCCTTTGTGTTTATCGTGACTGTTTTTTTGATCATTTTTGTCGTGATCATGGACATGGCCACCATGCCCGTGACTATCATGCCCGTGGCTATCATGCCTTCCTTCTTCGTGAAGGTGTTCTTCCCACATGCCGCCAAGTCGGGCTTTTAATAGCCTTACGCCAGGAGCTTTACTCAATGGAACAATCGCCGCTTTTTTATTTAAAGTATTGAGGGGTTTTATGAGGAACGTTTCCATTTCATCGCCGACCCAAAACACAATATCGGCTTTGCTTAAAAGCTTAGCCTTGGAGGGACGCATCGAAAAAGTATGCGGCGAAGCCCCGCCGGCAATAATGATGCCGGGCTTGCCGATGCCGGACATGACGTTGCTTACCAATGAGTGGATGGGTTTGATCGATGCGACGACCGATGGCGTCTTCGATTGAGCGTGAACGTTGAATGGCGATAATAAGCCGACGGCAAACAGACCGGTGGCGGCGCTAAGTAAAGCAAAAGTGCCTGCTTTTATTCTAAGGCAGCGGTGCCGCATATCCCCAATCCTCCATATTATTGTTATACTATATCATTACTTTACTGAGGGAAGACGATGATATAACGTAACAGTACTCAGTTTGTCAAACCGGTGGAAAAATGGCGAAAAACAAGGTTCTCGAACCGTTTCACGGCTCACGGCACGACCATGACCATTGTATCGATGAAGCGATGGCGGCAGCCGAAAAAATATGTGATGCGGCCGAGGCCCGGCTCACCCCGCTCCGCAGACGGGTACTGGAAATGGTCTGGCAAAGCCATGAGCCGGTCGGGGCGTACGACTTATTGAATCAATTGCAAAAAGAAAAAAGCCGGGCGGCACCGCCGACGGTTTACCGGGCGCTTGAATTTCTTTTAGAGCACGGTTTAGTTCACCGCATCGAAACTCTTAACGCCTATGTCGGTTGCGGTGAGCCGCATTCCCATCATGGCGCGCAATTCTTGATTTGCCGCGATTGCGGTGCTGTCGCTGAATTGGATGATTCCGATATTTCCCGCACGATCCTAAACAAAGCTAAGCATCAGGGGTTTCAGGTGCAGCGACAAACCATCGAAATCATGGGGCTGTGTCCTGATTGTACCAGCGACAGCGGGAACGGCCATGTTGCAACCTGAGCGTATTGCCGGCCTGCCGCTTGTCGAAGCCAAAGACATCTCCATGCGGTTTAGTGAGACCGATGTCATTGACCGTGTCTCGCTGTCCATTCACGAAAAGGAAATCGTGACCCTGATCGGCCCAAACGGATCGGGCAAAACGACGTTGGTGCGAATCATTCTCGGTTTACAGGCACCGAGCGCGGGCCGGGTCACCTGGCGCAAATATGCGCGTATCGGTTATGTGCCGCAAAATTTTCATGTTGATGAAACATTACCGTTGACGGTACGCCGGTTGTTAAGGCTGTCCGCATCGCACAGGAAAGACCATTCCATAACAGTGTTGGAAGAGGCCGGCGCCGCCCATACCATCGATCAGCCGGTACAAAGCTTATCGGGTGGTGAGCTGCGCCGGGTTTTGCTGGCGCGCGCGTTGCTGCGTGAACCCGATTTATTGGTTTTGGATGAGCCGACATCGGGTGTCGACGTCGCCGGTCAGGCGGAATTATATGATTTGATCAAAAACATCCGCGATCAGCATTCTTGTGGCGTTTTGCTGGTGTCGCATAATTTGCATTTGGTCATGGCGGCGACCGATCACGTGATGTGCATCAACCACCATGTTTGTTGTGAAGGCCATCCCGAAGCGGTCAGCCAAGCGCCGGAGTATTTGGCGTTGTTTGGCGCCCAGGCGGCGAAGACGCTGGCCGTTTATACCCATGAACATGACCACCATCACGATGTGACCGGCCATCCTGTTCAGGATCACAATCATGGCCATAATCATGATGGGGCATCTCATGGATGATTTTATTTGGCGCGCCCTGATTGCCGGCACCGGTGTTGCATTAATTGCGGGACCGATCGGCTGTTTCATCGTATGGCGGCGGATGGCCTATTTCGGTGCGACCTTGGCGCACGCCGCCTTACTGGGTGTCGCCTTGGGATTTTTGTTCGAATTTAACATTACCTTAGGCATCATCTTTGTCAGTGTCGCCATCTCTTTTTTATTATTCGGCCTGCAAAACCAACGGCAGCTCGCGACCGATACGCTGCTCGGTATTTTGGCCCATGGTTCACTTGCGACCGGGCTCGTGGTGCTGGCCTTCATGGACAATTTGCGCGTCGATCTGATGGCGTATCTGTTCGGCGATATTTTGGCGGTTACGATGCGTGATCTGATTTGGATTTACGCCGGCGGTATCGGCTGTTTGTTCGGCCTGTTCAGCATTTGGTCGCGCTTGCTGGCGATGACTGTTCATGAAGACCTGGCCAAGGTCGAAGGGGTGCAAGTAGCCCGCATCCGCCTGACTTATATGCTCTTGATCGCCATTATCGTCGCCGTCGGCATGAAGATTGTCGGAATCCTCCTGATTGTTTCGTTGCTGATTATTCCCGCCGCAACCGCCCGGCGCTGGGTCGCGACACCGGAGCAAATGGCCGTTTTCGCAAGTGTTTTCGGTGTGCTATCCGTCGCCGGCGGTGTGTTCGGCTCAATCCAGTGGGATACGCCGACCGGGCCCAGCATCGTTCTCGTCGCGACGATCTTCTTTTTTCTTTCGATCCTGCTGCCCGGCCGCCGTTTATCGCATTAAAAGCTATTAGGTTTCGCCTGCCGCCCAATCGGCGACCTTGTGCAGGAACTCGACGCACGCCTCGACTTGTGCGAGCTCGATGAACTCGTTGGGCTGATGGGCTTGCGCGGCACTGCCGGGCCCGCAGACCACGGCGGGAATGCCGGATTCCTGAAACTGCCCGGCTTCGGTCGCAAACGGTGCGGCAAAACATTGGTTTTGCCCGGTCAGCGCCAAGACGATTTCTTCCGCCGGCGAGCCCGATTGCGGCATCAGCGGTGGTACCCGGTGATGCTGTTCCGTGGTGATGGCAATCGCGGGGTCGGTTTCGCCGATGCCGGATTTCATCGCCGGCAGAATTTCATTTTGCACGAACGCGTTTAATTTTTCCGGCGCTTCTTCCGGGTCTTCTTCCGGCAGCGAGCGGCAGTCCCAATGAAACCGGCAATGCTCGGCAATGATGTTGGTTGCAGTACCGCCGGTGATCTGGCCGATGTTGATGGTCGTGTGCGCCGGGTTCTGCGGGTTCGGATCCGCGATGGGATTGCGTTGCTCCATCTCGGCGGCGAGATCGCGCAGAAAACCGATGCAAGCGGCGGCATGGGTGATGGCGTTCACGCCCAAGGCGGGCATCGATGAGTGCGCCGGCTTGCCGGTCACGTGCGTGATGTAGGAGCGGACCTCGCGGTGCTTGTTGACGACTTTCAATTCAGTCGGCTCGCCGATGATGGCCAAAAGCGGCTTTGGTAAATCTTTCAGTAGCCGGTCCAACAAGCGCGGCGCGCCGAGGCAGCCGACCTCTTCGTCGTAGGAAAAGGCGAAGTAAATCGGCACTCGTAAGTTTCGCTTGAGAAATTCAGGCACCAAGGCCAAGGCGATGGCGATAAAACTTTTCATGTCGGTCGTGCCGCGGCCGTACAGCTTGCCGTTTTTTTCGGCGAGTTCGAATGGGTCGGTGTCCCATACCTGATCCGTGACGGGTACCACGTCGGTGTGTCCCGACAAAACGACGCCGCCGGGCTTGTCGGGGCCGATGGCGGCGATGATGTTGGCCTTCGTTCCGTCATCGTTATGCACGCGCGTGGACGCAATACCGTAACTGTCTAAATAGCCGGCAATGTCGTCGATCAGCGCCAAATTGCTTTTCGATGATGTCGTGTCGAAGCCGATGAGGCGGCGAATGCTTTCAACGGGGGTCATCGGGCGGGCCGGTTGTTTCCCCATGACCGGTTTACCCGCGCCAGAACGAGCGGGTGAACAGGACGATCACGGTGAACAGTTCGAGGCGGCCTAACAACATGCCGCCCGCCATCATCCATTTGCCGAGATCGGGCAGGTCCTGAAACGTATGCGCCGGTCCGACCGATGTGCCAAGGGCGGGGCCGACATTTGCGATCGCCGTTGCCGCACTGGAAACGGCGGACAGATAATCGAGCCCGACCATGCCGAGGCCGATGGCGAGCAGGGCAAAACTGACGCCGAAGACGAAAAAGAAACTGAGTACGGAAACGATAACCTCTTCGGGGATCGGCCGGCGGTTGTAATACGGAATAAAGACGCCGCTCGGCTGCATTAAATGGTGGAGCTGTGTCCGTGCGGCGGCATAGAGAACCTGAAACCGGAAAATTTTAATCCCGCAGCTGGTCGAGCCCGCGCACCCGCCGATAAACATAATGAAGAAAAACACCGGTACGGCGAAACTGCCCCAGGTGCTGAAATCGGTTGTCGCGTAGCCGGTGCCGGTAATGATCGAAACGATGTTGAAGGCTGCGAACCGGATGGCGTCGAGCGGATCGAATTCTTTTTCATTCCAGAGCCACACGGTCGCCGCGAAGACGGCCAAGAGCACGATTGTGAGAAACCATTGTACTTGTGAATCGCCGATCAGGGCGCGGCCGTTGCCCTGCAGCATTTTCAAGAACAATAAAAACGGCAGCGAGCCCACGATCATGCCGACAATCGCGGTGATCTCGATGTTGACGTTGTCGAAGTGGCCAAGCGATGCATCGGATGTCGAAAAGCCGCCGGTCGCAATCGTCGTCATGGCGTGGGCCACGGCTTCAAAACCGTTCATGCCGAAGATCCAGTAGGCACCGGCGCAAAGTGCGGTGAGAACAAGATAGATGACACCGATGGCGGCGGCGACCTGCGCCGCGCGGGGTAGGGCTTTTTCCGATTGGTCGGATGATTCCATGCGGAACAGCTGCATGCCGCCGATCCGCAGCATGGGGAAGACCGCGATGGCGGTCACGATGATACCGATGCCGCCCATCCATTGCAGCAAGGCGCGCCATAGCAGGATGCCTCGGGGAGCGGCATCAAGGCCGATGATGACCGTGGAACCGGTCGTGGTGATACCCGACATTGCTTCGAAAAACGCATCCGTGAAACTCAGCTTTAATTCGGAAAACATAAACGGAATCGACGCGAACAGCGTCATCGCCAGCCAGCTGAACGTCGTCATCAAAAAGGCCTGGCGGGTCGAGAGCCGGGTATGCGACGTGCGCGACGTGAGCGCCATGGCGACGCCGACGAACAAAGTCGTGCTGGCCGCGATGATGAAGACCTGCCAATCTTTGTGGCCGTTGATGGCATCGACGATCGCCGGCAGAGTCATGATGACGGCCATCATGGCCAGCATGATGCCGATCACAACAAATGTGGGGCGGTAATCAGTCACCGGTAAACGGTCCCGTTAAACAAAATCGACGTTGCTGCCGGTTGGATTGCCGATCATGGCCAGAAACTCCCGCCGGGTGGACTCGTTGTCCCTAAAAGCGCCCAGCATCCGGCTGGTGACCATCGTCACCCCACGTTTGTGAATGCCGCGGGTGGTCATGCATTGATGGGCGGCTTCGATGATAACCGCGACACCGAACGGTTGCAGAACCTCCTCGAGCGCATTGGCAACTTGCGCCGTCATTTTTTCCTGAATCTGTAATCGTTTGGCATACGCTTCGACAAGACGGGCCAATTTGCTGATGCCGACGACCCGTTTGCGCGGCAGGTAGGCCACGTGCGCCTTGCCGATGATGGGCGCCATATGATGTTCGCAGTGGGATTCGAAACCGATATTGCGAAGCAACACAATTTCATCATACCCGTCGACCTCTTCAAACGTGCGTTTGAGAATGTCTTCCGGCTCCGCCTCGTAGCCTTTGAAAAATTCCTCATAGGAATTAACGACCCGTTTCGGCGTATCTTTTAAGCCTTCGCGGGCAGGGTCATCGCCGGCCCAAAGTATAAGCGTACGAATGGCTTCTTCGGCCTCTTCGCGGCTTGGCCGCTTTCTCGCCGGGCTTTTTTTATCTTCGACGATACTCAATGTTTTTTTGGTCGTCACGATTGGCTCCCAACCTGATTTCTAAATTCAGTCCGCAGTGTCGATGGTGTGTCCGGGCCTATTATGGACCAAAACCCGGAGCTCTGCCTATAAGGCCGTTTTAAGCAGAATCGTGCGGTGAAATCGATCCCTGCCCGGCAAGGCCGGTTAATTGTCGGTGTTGATCGATTAATGCAGCCGGCGTTTGTGATGCGGGCTGTCGAGCGAAAAAGCGGGGACGGCGGCATCGAACTCTTCGCCGTCTTCCGTCACCATCTGGTATGTTCCCAACATGAATCCCGACGGCGTCGGCAAGGGAGTGCCGCTCGTATACTCGAAGGATTCACCGGGCTTTAAAACCGGCTGTTCGCCGACGACCCCTTCGCCACGGACTTCCTGCACGTTGCCGGCCTCATCGGTAATCGACCAAAAGCGGTTCATGAGTTGTACCGGCTGGTTGCCGTTGTTCTCGATGCGGACGTGATAGGCCCAGACATAAAGGTCATCCATCGGCGAGGATTGATCGTCCAAAAAATACGCCTGGACCTGCACGGTAATCGCCCGCGTCGTTTCAGAATAAAGAGCCGGTTCCTGATTGGATTGATCTGGCACGATAGGCCTGCGCTTCAATGACTGTGAAATAAACGATGAAGCCGAAATGTGAGTTATTTTCGCGCCGGTTTCAAGATGTCTTGTAATGAATTTTGTGATGCCGGCGAACGCTAAATTTTCGGTGCCGGTCCGACGATGATTTCGACCCGGCGGTTGCGCGAATCAGGCGCTTCATCGGGCGTTGTGACGCGCAGGCGTTTTTCGCCGAACGCTTCGTTATCAATATTTTCGGCTAGGATACCCCGTTCGACAAAAGCCTTGAGAACCGTTTCAACCCGTTGGCGCGAGAGAAACTGATTATAGGATTCCGGCCCCGATGTATCGGTATGGCCCGTTGCAAATATCCTGATTTGCTGCCTGCTGTTGGCGATGGCGGCTACCGAATCCAAAATCTTTTTGGACTCTTCGCTGAGCCGGCTGCTGTCGAAGTCGAATAAAATCGTGAATGCCCGCGTTTCGGTCCGTTTCGCAGGCGCGGGCACGCTCGAATAATAAAATGTATCGCCCTTGATGATCGATTCGGTCTGCTCGAAGCGGGCGTGAAATTTCAAACGGGACTTTTCCTTAGCCAGCACGGGTAAGGCCGGCAACTCGATGCCCGGTTGCGGGCCCGGCGGATCGATCGGCGCCAATGATAGGGTGACGGCCGCTGATTCGATCAGCAGGAATCCAACCAATACGGCGATGCGGCAATGGGTCATGACGTGGCCTAATCGTGCCCCCTGGTGAGGCGAGTTCATGAAATATGATGGTGGCGAGACTAGGGCCGATTTGTGGCGAAATTACGACGAAAGTGGGCCTCACCGGCATTTTTTGGTGGCCGCGATAAGTGTGTTATTTCAGCAACACTCGGGTGAAATACTCGCGGCATACCGAGCTATCCGTTGAGAAGCCAAGCGAATCCTTTACATTGCCGGGTAATCCTGAATTTTCACCGAATGCTAGTACATCAATATGCTGAAAAATAAATATTTGCTTGCCGCCGCTTTTGTCGTGCCGATGCTGGCCGCCGTTCCGGCGCAAGCCAAAGACGGCCTTTATGTCGGCCTCGGTGCGGGCGTGAGCTTCGCCAATGATTCCGATGTCACCGGCACCGGCGTGAACGTCACGGCCGATTACGATACGGGCTATTCGATCATCGGCGCGATCGGTAATGCTTATAAAAACGGTCTGCGTGGTGAGTTCGAACTGGGCTATCGCGGTCTGGATGTCGGTTCCGTTTCCGGTGTCACCACAGGGTCCGGCGATGTCAATGTTTTCAGCTTCATGATTAACGGCTTGTACGACTTTAAAAACAAAACCAAATGGACGCCGTATATCGGTGTCGGTATCGGTGGCGCCAATATCAGCGCCGATGCCGTGTCGCCTGTCGGCGGTTCCGTGCTCGACGAATCAGACTTGGTGTTTGCCTATCAAGGCATCGCCGGTTTGACCTATCAAGTTAATTCGAACCTGGGTCTCTATGCCGACTACCGTTATTTTGCGACGGCGGACCCGAGCTTTGATTTAACGAACGGTACAGATGTCGATTCGGAATTTTCCGATCACCGTATCATGTTCGGTTTGCGTTGGCACTTCGGCGCACCGAAACCGGCGCCGATGCCGGTCAAGGAAGCCAAACCGATGCCGATGCCGATGCCGAAACCGGCGCCCGCGCCGAAGCCGAAATTGGACATTCCGCAAACGTTCATTGTCTTCTTTGACTGGGATAAATCCAATCTCACAAACGAAGCGCAAGGCATCGTTAATTCCGCGGCTAAATTCTCGAAAAAAGGCAATATCGCCCGCATTATCGCTACGGGCCATGCTGACCGCTCAGGCACGGATCAATACAATATGGGATTGTCCCAACGCCGTGCCGCGGCCGTGAAGGCGGAACTCGTCAGGCTCGGCATTCTGCCGACATCCATCGCCATTCGGTGGGAAGGTGAGCGTTCGCCGCTGGTTAGCACGAAGGACGGTGTGCGCGAGCCGCAAAACCGCCGCGTGGAAATCGTTCTGAAAAAATAAACCCGGCTAAGATTCAATAAAAAAGCCCCGGCAGTTTCGGCTGTCCGGGGCTTTTTATATGGAAATTTCTAATAACTACTGGCGGCGTTGAACGGCGCGAAAGTCATTTTTCTTGGCCGGGCAAGATGCGACGCCGTGCGATCCGGAGAACGGCATTTGATTGGCCAGGGCCGTCATGTATCCGTTGTTGGCGCTCAAAACCCGGGCGAATAACGCTTGGGCGTTTTGGCAATATTGGCTGCCTGACGAAACCCGCACGGCGGATTCATCGTTGGCCAATCGTGTAATGAATTTATTGAGGTGATAGCGGGCCCGTTTGCCGTAACTCCGGTGAAACAACCGGCGCAGATTTTTGCCGTGCGGTACGAGTTCCCGGTGGAACCGTTTCACGAACGAGTTGTATTTCGGTTTCGCGTTACAGGACAGCGCGCTGACCATCAGTTTGGTTTGCAGGACGCGAACGTTCAGGGCGTGCTGTTCGGCTGTTGAGGGGCAAACCAAGGAGAGTGCCGGCGATGCCTGCATAAAGATGGCGATCGCGGCCGTCGCGGCGATGGCTGCTTTTGCGGCCTTTGGCTTGCGGCGCGATTTGGATGATTTTTCCATCGGCTCCCCTGTCGTTTTGTCCTTCAAGATGGCGGCTATACTGCCAAAAACAGCCCGGAACGGCAAGGGGGGGGGTGGAAAATCGGCGGAAATGACTCAGTCCGGGCTGCACGAACCGCCGCCCAGCACGCAGAATTTCGCACAATGGGGGTGGTTGAGTTTCACGGTGTCCGCCGAATCGGCCAGTGCATGGCCGAGTTCAAACGCCGTATCGTACGGCAGCAGCGTGCACGGCATGACGACGGGCTTCTCGGCATTCTTGCGTTTGACGACCATGCGCGATGTCGCGCACATCATCATTTCCGGCGCGACACCGAGAATCTCCCAACAGGATGCCGTAATTTCCGGCACGTCTTCTTTTGAATCCATCTCAGGGAAAATCACCAGCGCCGAATGGCCATTGGCATCGATCGCGATATTTTCTCGCGTGAATAAGTCGGCATAGCCACGCCGGGCCGTGTCTTCGAATTCGTCCCAGCACGACCGGCCGGCAACGGCGAGGTCAAATTTATTGTCAGCGAGCCAACGCAAGCCGTCGATCATGGGCGCCCAGGTTTTGTCGCCGCGGATGTCTTCGTGTTTCTCAGGCGTGTGATGATCAATCGACACCCGAACGGTTAACTTGCCATCATAGGCTTGGTGCAAACGGAGCAGATCGGCACGCTTGTGGCTCATGGGTTTCATGGCATTGCTTAAAATCAATACGCGATATCCGCGCGCGAGTGAATCCTCAAGCATGCCGATGAGGTCCGAATTCATGAACGGCTCGCCGCCGGTAAAGGCAATTTCATCGACAGGCAGTTTTTCCTGCTCAATCTCATCGAGGTAGGCGCGGACTTCATCACGGGTGAGGTAGACCAGATCGTCGTTGGTCGGGCTCGATTCCATGTAGCAATTGCGGCAGGTGATGTTGCACAGGCTGCCCGTATTGAACCAGAGCGTCTTTAAATGGGTCAGCGCAACCACGGCCCGTTGCTGCCCGTCGGCGGTGACATCCGGGTCTTGAAACTTATTGGGATCAAGGGCCTTCGAAGCGGCGGAATTCCCTGGGGGCATATTGAAGCTCAATCGTCCGTTAACGGTTATAAATCTTTCAGTTTTGTTACCTGATCTGCCCTGTTCAAGCCAAATCATAATTTCGTGTGTGCCGTGAATGACGATGACCGGGGTGCCTTCGGTATCGTTTTTCTTGGCGCGGCGCGCGGCTTATAGGATACTGGACCGGCGGGTTCGCGGGCGTAGTTCAATGGTAGAACGAAAGCTTCCCAAGCTTTAGACGTGGGTTCGATTCCCATCGCCCGCTCCAATTCGCCCGCTCCGAAAAACTAGTTGATATTCTTTTCACTTTCGTCTGCGGACGGGGGATAAAATTCAGTATGCGGATCACCGCGCGGGTCCAACTCGCTGGCGAGCGGAGTCGTTCGGGTAACGGGTTGAAATGAGTCTTGCTCTTCCGTTGCCGGTGCTGCCCGTTGGGTGCTGCGCCAATAACCGTAAAAGCCAAGCGCCAAACCTATCGCCGCGATAAAACCAAACAACCCATGAGGGCCGGTAATGTTCATCACGCCGGCAGCGGCAACGGGACCGGCGGCGGCCCCGATACCATAGGAGAGGATTAGGCCAGCACTGGCGGGAACGAGTTCCGATTTCTCAATATGGTCGTTGGTGTGTGCGACACATAACGGATACAGGGTGAAGACCGCGCCGCCGAATAACGGCGCGATAAACACCAGCCCGCTGGCGGACCACATAGCCATTGCAATCACGCAGAGTGAAATGGCGCCGATGACAAACGATAAAACGATGATCACAGTGCGCCGGTCATAACGGTCCGACAATTTACCGATCGGCCATTGCAGCAACAATCCGCCGAAAATGGCCGCAGCCATGAATTGCGAGGCTGCCGCCGTATCCATGCCGATTTTCACGGCGAAAAATGGTGCCATGCCGTAAAACGCGCCCAGGATAACACCGGCAACGGCGGCGCCGCCGATGCCGAGCGGTGAAATTTCATAAAGTTCGGTCAGGCTGAACGGTTCGAATTCGGGTAACGGTGGCGGCACGGTTCGAGTTGCCGCCAGCGGGACGGCGGCAAGGGAGACGATGATCGCCGTTAAGGCGTAGAGGCCGAAACCGCTGGGGTCGGGAACATTGACGAACAACTGGCCGATAATAATACCGACATAAAGGGTAACCATATAAAGCGACATAATCTCGCCGCGTTGGGATTTTGTTGCCCGTTCGTTGAGCCAGCTTTCCGTGCAGAGATACAGTCCGGCCAGGCAAATTCCCTGGACAACGCGCAAAAAGAACCAGAATACGCCGTCCAGATAAAATGGATGACTGAGTATCGAAGCGGCAAATACGGCCATAAAAGCCGTAAAGGCGCGAATGTGACCGACACGGCTGATGAGAAATCGGCCGCCGTAAACGCCAAAAGCCAGGCCGCAAAAAAATCCGGCCATAACGGTGCCGACGACCAAGGAACCGGCACCGGCTTCCGCCAAACGCAAGGGCAGGATAATGCCGAGAAGGCCGTGACCGACCGACATCAAACCCATACCGATTAAAAGGGCGGCGACGGATATAAAGACCCGAGTCAAATTTCCACCACTCTATATTTGGCCTGAATTTATTAGAACGTTACGACGCTGCGGATCGATTCGCCTTCGTGCATGAGATCGAAGGCCTTGTTGATGTCGTTGAGCGGCATGGTGTGGGTGATGAGATCGTCGATATTGATTTTACCGTCCATGTACCAATCGACAATTTTCGGCACATCCGTACGCCCCTTGGCGCCCCCGAACGCGGTGCCGCGCCAAACCCGCCCGGTCACCAGCTGAAACGGCCGCGTGCTGATTTCCTGACCCGCACCCGCAACACCGATGATCACACTTTCGCCCCAGCCCTTATGACAGCACTCAAGCGCCTGTCGCATGGTGGTGACGTTGCCGATACATTCAAAACTGTAATCCGCACCGCCGTTCGTCAAATCGATGACGGCTTCGACGACGTTATCGGTTTTGGATGCATCAATGAAATCAGTCATGCCAAATTTTTCGGCAAGTGCTTTGCGTTTCGGATTGATGTCGATGCCGACGATTTGATTGGCGCCGACAAGCCGCGCGCCTTGCACTACGTTCAAGCCGATGCCGCCGAGACCGAACACGACGACATTCGATCCGGGTTTCACTTTGGCCGTGTTGATCACGGCCCCGATGCCGGTGGTAACACCGCAGCCGATGTAACAGACTTTATCGAACGGTGCGTCTTGGCGGATTTTCGCGAGCGCAATTTCCGGCACTACGGTGTAGTTGGAAAACGTCGATGTGCCCATGTAATGAAAGAGTTTGTCGCCGCCGAGCGAAAACCGGCTGGAGCCGTCGGGCATGAGACCCTGACCCTGAGTTTCGCGCACGGCTTGGCATAAATTGGTTTTGCCCGAAGTGCAGTAATCGCATTGGCGGCACTCGGGCACATAAAGCGGAATGACATGATCGCCTTTGTTCAACGACGTAACGCCGGGGCCGATGTCGACAACCACGCCGGCACCTTCATGGCCGAGAATGGCGGGAAACAAGCCTTCCGGATCGTCGCCTGAAAGTGTGAACGCATCGGTGTGACAAATGCCGGTGGCTTTAATTTCGACCAATACTTCGCCGGCCCGTGGGCCTTCAAGCTGAACGGTTTCAATCGAGAGCGGTTTCCCCGCAGCTGTGGCGACGGCGGCTTGGGCGTCCATGATGATTCTCCTTCAAGGATCAGTAACGTGATCTAATTTTTTGCATTTGCCGGCATTAAGAGCAAGCCTATTAGTCGGCCTTCAGGTTTCGTTCGGCAAGGATTTGGTCATAGGCTTCGAGTTGTTTCATGACACGGTCATAAAGCGTTTTCACCGGCATGCCGGTAAAGAGTGCCAATGCGTCCTCAACCGATTGCATGGCATAGATATGAAATTTTTTATCGCGAACCGCATTAGCAATGTCTTCGCGTAAAATGATTTGCGACGCGTTTGTGGCCGGGACGACGACACCTTGAGTACCGTTCAGGCCGCCGTGATCTTTGCAGGTGCGGTAAAACCCTTCGATTTTTTCCGTGACTCCGCCGATGGACTGGGCCTTGCCGAATTGATCGACGGAACCGGTGATGGCGAGATCTTGGCGCAGGGGGGCATCGGCCAGATCGGAAAGGATTGCAAGCAGTTCCGCCATGGAGGCGCTGTCGCCTTCGACGCCGCCGTAACTTTGCTCGAATGTGACCGAGCAGTCGAACGATACGGGCATGGATTGCGCGAATTGACCGGCGAGATAGCCCTGCAGGACCATCATGCCTTTTTGCTGGATCGGTCCGCCGAGTTCGACATCACGCTCGATGTTGATGGCGCCGCGACGCCCGACCGAGGCGCGCGCGGTAATGCGGGCGGGTGCGCCGAAGGCATGATCGCCGACGTCGCGGACCGTCAGCGCGTTGATTTGCCCGATGGCCGTTCCTGTCGTGACGATGTTGACCAAGCCCTCGGTGATCACTTCTTGAATACGGTCTTCGATGCGGGCATTGCGCCGCCGCCGGTTTGCTAAGGTCGTGGCGACGTCTTCACGTTTGAGTGTAATCCGTCCCGGGCCGGCGTTCAGGGGCAGAGATTCACGGACAATATCGGCGATGACTTCATAACGGGCGCTGAGCTTTTCACGATGACCGGCGATGCGCGCGGCTTCGCCCAACAGCAGCATCAAGGCGTCGGGCTTGATGTTCACGTCGCCGAACGTTAAGGCAATATTTTGGATGAGCGTGGCGTAGCAGGCTAAATTCGAAGGGCTGGCGTCCATCACGGAATCGATATCCGCTTTGATTTTGAAATAAGCCTTAAATTCCGGATCGGCAGTAAAAAACATGTAATACCACTGCGGAGATCCGACGATCACGACATTGACGTGCAAGGGGATGGGTTCGGGCTGCGGTGAGCCGGCGATGGGAACGCCCACGGAACGGTGGATTTCTTCGATGCGGATTTCCCGGTCGCGCAGGGCTCTTTTTAAGGCCATCCAGACATAACCGTCTGCTGCGAGCGCTTCGGCACGGACCACGAGAATGCCGCCGTTCGCCCGATGGAGCGATCCTGACTGCAGCATTCGGTAATCCGTATGCAAGGCGCCGTCGATGGGTTCGTACTCGATCCGGCCGAAAAGGTTTTCATAAGTCGGGTTGGCTTCGAGCACGATACCGGTTTGTTTGCCTTCATCGTGCTCGACAAAAAGGTTTACAGCATATCGCCGTTCGGGTGTGTTAACCGGGTTGATGCCTTCTTCGCCGGCTTCGGACGGTTCGGCAAAAAATAATTTCAAATGATCAAGCAGATCCGCCCTGAACTCGGTGAGCCAGCGGGCAAACCCTGTATACTTGCCATAGGTTTTATCAAGCGTATCAAGGTAGGGGCCGATCACCTGATCACCAAGGTTGCGGGTGTACTCATCGACCCAGGCAGTGAATTCGGTGTGGCGTTGGTTGGCCTCTTTCGCGATCTCTGCCATTTTTTCGCTGATCTCTTGACCGATTTGCACCAGCTGTTCGTCCGAGACGTCCGGCTTTGCCGAAGGCTGTGGCGCAATAATTTGCCGGTTGTTTTCCGGTTCCTGATCCGATTTGCGCATAATCGTCATTTGACCCTGCGGACTGCGTCCGAGTTCGAGGCCGTGCTGGTTGGCCTCTTCCTGCAAGGCGGAAAATTTTTGCGCGATGCCGCTTTGCGCTTGTTCACTTTTCGATTTGATTTGAGATTGAAACTCGTCGCTTTGAAATGCCTCTTTTAAAGCGTCCCGCAACTGAACGATGATGCGGTTAACGTCATTATAAAGAGCGCGTCCTTTGCCGGCCGGCAGGCGGAACGGCAGCGGTTCGTTCGGGCGGCGGAAATTATTGAGATAAACCCAATCGTCCGGCGCGGGTTTTTCGGCAATATAGGATTCGAGGAATTGCAGTGTCGAGGTCATGCGCCCGCTGCTTTCCTCGCCGAGGACGAAAATATTGAAGCCCGAGTCATCCAGGGACAGGCCGAAATTCAAGGCTTCGCGGGCTCGTTCGTGGCTCGACAGGGTGAAGGGGCTACAGTCGCCCGATTTGCTGCGCGCGGTGCTGAGTTTGAAACGAGGGTAACCGACGGCGGTGGCCGGTAATTTTTTGATTTTTGCGGCCTTCGGCAATTTCATTCCTCCGGGTGGTGATGGTGCGATCATCCAGCCTTGCCGGGATTAGGTCAAGAAAAGAGCGGTAATCTCGCCAAATTGTGACGGCGGCGGGATCGAGGCGTTGAAATTGCGGGCTTGGGGCGGTATAGCCCTGCTAAACCAATTCAAACCCGATTCAAGGGAATCCATCAATGAGTGAAAATAATGGCGCCCTCAGCGGCATTCGTGTTCTTGATTTAACCCGCATTCTCGCGGGCCCGTCGTGCACGCAAATTCTCGGCGATCTCGGCGCCGATGTAATCAAGATCGAACGGCCCGGCAGCGGCGACGATACCCGGCGCTGGGGACCGCCGTTCGCCAAAACCCCCGACGGCGAGGATACGCAGGAAAGCGCTTATTATTTATGTGCGAACCGCAACAAGCGTTCGGTCACCGTCGACATGGCGAAGCCTGAAGGGGTCAAAATCCTGAAAGAACTGTTGAAGGACTGTCAGATCCTGGTCGAGAACTTCAAAACCGGCGGATTGAAAAAATACGGCTTGGATTATGAAAGCCTGAAGGATGAATTTCCCGGGCTGATTTATTGTTCGATCACCGGCTTCGGGCAAACCGGTCCGTACGCGCCGCGTCCCGGTTACGATTATCTTGCCCAAGGCATGGGCGGATTTATGTCGATCACCGGCGAGCCCGACGGCCTACCGATGAAGGCAGGCATTTCCATCGCCGATATCATGACCGGCATGTATTCCACCGTGGCCGTGCTGGCCGCACTGCATCACCGCGATGTCACCGGCGAAGGCCAGCACCTGGATTTATGCCTGCTCGATTCGATGGTTGCGACGATGACGTTCGAAGCTTCGAACTATTTAAATTCGGGTAAGCTGCCGACCCGGCTCGGTAACGCGCACCCGAATGTGGTGCCCTATCAGGTGGTGCCGACCAAGGACGGGCATATCATTATCGCATCGGGCAACGAAGATCAGTTCAAACGGTTTTGCGAATACGCCGGCACCGAACGGTGGATGGACGATCCGCGCTTTAAAACCAATTCGCTGCGCATTCAGAACCGCAATGAGCTGGTGCCGGAGCTGTTTGAGGTCATGCAAACCAAGACCAGTCAGGAATGGCTTGAGGGCTTGGAAAGCGTCGGTGTGCCGTGCGGCCCGGTCAATACGCTCGATCAGGTGTTCGATGATCCGCAAATTCAGGCGCGCGGCATGAAGGCGACGATACCCCATCCCACGGCGGGGGAAGTGCACGTCCCCGGCAGCCCCATCAAAATGTCGAAAACGCCGGTTAAATACCGGATGGCACCGCCGCTGATCGGCCAGCACACGGACGAAGTGCTGGGCGAACTCTTGAATATGAGTGCCGATGAACGTGACGATCTGCGCAAGAAAGGTTTAATATAAAGTCATGCCTGATGAAACAGCCTCCATGCCGGCGATTGATCCAAATTCGCTGCCGAAACCGCGGCACGCGGCCGATCTGATTGCGCGGCGTCTCGCCGAAGCCGGCTGCAAGCACGCGTTCGGCATTCCCGGCGGTGAGGTGCTCGCGTTGCTCGATGCACTGGATCGTTACGGCATTCAATTCATTCTCACCAAACACGAAAACGGTGCGGGCTTTATGGCGCAAGGGACCTACATGGCAACCGGCGCGCCCGGCGTTTTAATCGCGACCGTCGGTCCCGGCATTTCCAATGCGCTCAATGTGGTGACGGACGCCTGGCAGGACCGCATCCCGCTCATTGTCCTCACCGGCTGCATGGACCCTGCCGATCGTGTCACCTACACCCATCAAGTGTTCGATCATGTGAAAACGTTCGAGCCGGTCACCAAGGCCGCGTTTGAAATGGTTGACGGTGCCATCGATGCGCAAATCGACAAGGCCGTTGCGATCGCGACCGACGGCCGCCCGGGCCCGGTGCTGATCGATCTGCCGGTCCGGGTCGCCACGCTTGAATACAATGAAACCGAACCGGTGCGGCGTGCCCGTGTTTCGCCGGCCGTCGCCACGGGGCTCGATTTCGACACCGCGCGCGGCTGGCTGATGGAAGCCGAACAACCACTGATCATCGCCGGCAACGACGTGCTTAGCCAGCAGGCATCCGAAATTGTGCGCGAGACCGCGTGGAACCTGCATATTCCGGTGTTGAATACGTATAACGCCAAGGGCGCGTTTCCCGAGGACGACCCTTTGAGTCTCGGCGCGTTCGGCTTATCGCCCAAGGCCGATGACATCATCCAGCCGTTCGTCAAGGAATCCGATCTGGTGATTCTCGCCGGGTACGATCCGATTGAAACGCGTATCGGCTGGCGCAACCCGTTCGCAAAAGGTCAGCGTGTCGTTGAAATCTCCGCCGAGCCCAATACCCATTACGTGCATCAAACCGCGCTGCAGTTCGTCGGCGATGTCGGCGCAACACTGGAAGCGCTCGCAACGGGCATGAAACCAAACAAGACCTGGGCCGAAGGCCGGGCCGCCGAGGTTCGCGATGCGTTACGCGATGCCTTTCGCGCCGATGAAGACTGGGGTGCCGCGGCCGTGATCGCGACCGCGCGTGAAACCTTGCCGCGCGAAACCGTAACGTCCGTCGATACCGGCGCGCATCGGATTTTGTTCGATCAGATGTGGCAGGCCTACGATCCGCGCGACGTGATGCAATCGACCGGCCTCGGCACCATGGGGTGCGCGCTGCCGCTTGCCATCGGGCGCAAGATGGCTGAGCCGGCAAAGCCCGTCGCCGCGTTTATCGGCGATGCCTGCATGGAGATGATTGTCGGCGAGCTGGCGACCGCGCGCGATCATAAACTGCCGGTCATTTTTATCGTGTTTGCCGACGAAAGTCTGGCCCTGATCGAGCTCAAACAGCGGGCCATGCAACTGCCGAATTTAGGCGTCGATTTCGCGACCACGGATTTCGCCGCCGTCGGCAAGGCGTTCGGCGGTAACGGTGTGACGGTCACCTCGCGCGCGGAATTGGCGGACGCCCTAAAAGAGGCCCTCGCCGAAGATGAAAAATTCACCGTGATTGCATGCCCGATCCCGCGCAAAAACTACGACGGCAAGATTTAAACTTTACGCCGCGGCGGTTTTCGTTTGCGGCAGGTCGTCGGTCAGTTTTTTCATGATCGCGAACAATTTTTTCTTATCCTCGAAACCGAAGCCGGGGGCGTCGGGCAGGCCGCAGACCCCGTCGGCGATGTCGAGCCCGTCGGTGAACCCGCCGACAGGCTGAAAGCTGGTCGGGTAGGCTTCCGTGCCGCCGAGCCCCAAGCCCGCGGTCACGTGCAAAGAGACTAAGTGCCCGCCGTGCGGATAAAGCCGCGTACGCGACCAGCCGTTCTCTTCCATCATGGTGACGATGCGCATGTATTCGCTCGGCCCGTACGTCCATGACGGATCGAACAGGAAGAAATCTTTTTCCGGGCGCATGCCGCCGTAGCGGACCAGATTGCGGCAATCGTCATGCGACATTTGGTTTTCGCCGGTCGCCATGCCGCCGTCATAGGCCGCGCACACCTCGGCCATTAATTCGTAATCCAGCGTCGGTCCCGGGTCTTCGAACCAGCGAAGCTTGTAGGGCGCCATCGCTTTGGCGTAATCAAGCGCAAGTTTCAAATCGAACCCGGAGTTGGCATCGACCATCAAGCAGTCGTTCGGCTGCACTTCAAGAACCGCTTCGATGCGCGCCATGTCTTCTTTCAAGGGCGCGCCGCCGATCTTGATTTTGATAAACGTAAAACCGTCGTCGTGATGGCCGTGGATTTCGTCCTGCAGTTCTTTTAAGCCTTTGCCGGGCACGTAATAACCGCCGCCGACATACACCGCGACCTTCTCGGGAACGGAATCGCGTCCGGCGGCGTCGGCAAACAGTTGCGCGGTCGGCTTGTCCGCGATCTTCGCGGCGGCATCCCACATGGCGATGTCTAAACCGGAAGCCGCGGCGGCGCGGTCGCCGTGCCCGCCGTCCTTTTCGTTTTTGATCATCACTTTGAGGATTTTACGCGGATCGAGATTATCGCCGGCCTCATTGAGGAGCGCTTCGGGGTCGGCCTTCATGATGCGCGGGATCATGCGTTCGCGCCAGATCGATTCCTGGCTGTAACGGCCCAAAGCGCCGTAGCCGTAGCCGACGACGGGTTTGCCGTTTTTGACCACATCGGTGACAACGGCGCATAAACCGAGGGTCATTTCCGAAAAATCCATGGTGGCATTGGAGCGGTTTTCCGTGAAACCGATGGTAGAAGCGCGTATCTCTGTGATGCGGGTCACTTGCCGGGTCCTCCCGTTTGGAATAGGATTCGAATGAATAAGGCAGGACTCTACATCCGGAACTCGGACATGAAAACGGTTTCTCCTAAAGAAAAATTCCGTCTCACGCGGCGTAAATGGCTGCTGGGCAGTAGCGCGGCGGCGGCCGTTGCGGTATCGGCACCTTTCGTTGCGCGTTTTGCCCACGCGTCTCCCGACATTGCGAAGGGCGAGACCATTTTCGGCCTTGGTATCGCGTCTGGCGATCCGTGGTCCGATAGTATTGTCCTCTGGACCCGCTTAGCGCCCAAACCGGTCGAGGAAAACGGCGGCATGCCGGATAAGCCGTTTGAGGTGACGTGGGAAATCGCGGCGGACGAAAGAATGACCCAGACCGTGCAAAAGGGAACGGCCGTGGCCGATCCGAATATGGGTCATTGCGTGCATGTGGATGTGCGCGGCCTTAACCCGGCGCGCGATTATTGGTATCGGTTTCGCATCGGCAACCAGCAAAGCGCCATCGGGCACACGAGAACCGCGCCGGCCCCGGGAACTGCGGTTGATCAGGTCAAATTCGCGTTTTCGTCGTGTCAGAAATACGAAGAGGGCCATTACACCGCGCACAAACATATGGCGGGCGAAGATCTCGATTTCGTGCTGTTCCTCGGCGATTACATTTATGAAAAACCGGCCAAGCTCGGCAAGCCGCGCGAGCACGACCTCGACCTTTGCGAATCGGTTGCGCAATACCGGCAGCGTTATGGCTTATATAAAAGCGATGTGAACCTGCAGGCGTGTCATGCCGCCCATCCGTGGATCAATACCTGGGATGATCATGAATTCGCCAACGACTATGCCAACGATTACGATACGCCAAACGCGGAAAAATCGCCGGAATTTCTGCAGCGCCGCGCCAACGCCTATAAAGTTTTTTACGAGCACATGCCCATGCGTAAAACGCAAATGCCACGAGGGCCGCATCTTCAACTATACCGGCGTTTCGTGTTTGGTGATTTAGTTTTGCTTAACGTGCTCGATACTCGCCAATATCGCACGCCCCAACCGTGTGGTAACAAAACAAAACCTCTTTGTGATGAAGTTTATGATCCGAAAGCGACCATGCTTGGTGCTCAACAAGAGCGTTGGTTATTTGATGGCTTAACGGCATCAAAAGCACGTTGGAATGCGCTTGGTCAACAGGTACCCATGATGCAGCGTTTGAATCCCAAGCGTGGCACCGATCGTTACAACCTCGATAAATGGGACGGTTACCGGGTCTCCAGATCACGACTTATTAATTTCTTGGATAAACAAAATATTTCAAATCCGGTGGTGTTGAGCGGCGATATTCATGAACATCATGTTGGCGACCTAAAACTCAACTTTGATGATCCAACCTCGAAAACCGTCGGTAGTGAATTCGTAACGACGTCCATTTCCTCGAAAGGTAATGGCCGAAACATGACGAAAAAGGGCAAGCGATATCTCAAGTACAACGATCATTTTAAATTCTTCAATCAAAAACGCGGTTATAATCTCACAACCGTTACCCGAAATGAGTGGCGCTCGGATCTAAAGACCTTGAAGCGTGTGACCGAGCCCGATATGCCGATCAAAACCAAAGCCAGTTTTGCTATCAATGCCGGTAAACCAGGTGTGGAAGAAATTTAAGGCCTGTATAGAATTCACATCCCTGCAATCGGTTTAGCGTGCTGTAAGCGGTGAAGCTTACGGAAGAGCCAATAGGCGAGGGCGACCTCGATGATCAGCGTCGCGAACGTGATCACAAAAACCCAATGCAGACTTGGATCGAAGTCCTTATCGAGCAGCATCAGCGGAAAATCGTATAGCGTGTGCGCGAGCATCGGCACAGCGAGCGCGAGGACGAGGTAACCCGTTTCGCCCCATCCGATTCGTTCGCCGCGCCGGTTGCGCCGCGAAAGTTCGAAGAGCGCGATGAAGTAGCCCATGATGATGCCGTTGGCGCAATGGGCGGGCACGGCGGTAATCGCGCGCATCAAGGCGACATCGAGGCCGCCTTCCAAGACATACAGCACATTTTCCATGGCGGCGAAGCCCATCGAGGCCGCCGCGCCATAAACGATACCGTCCATGGGCTCGTTGAAATGGGTGCGCCGGGCGCAATAAAAATACAACACCAAAAACTTGGCGAGATCTTCGGGCAGGGCGGCTTGAAAGAAGGCTTCGTAAACGGCGGCGCGCCAGGGGTCGGTTTGCGCGGCGACCAACGGTGCCATGAACTGGGCGAAGATGATGATCGGCGGAATGATCGCGATGCCGAGGAAGAACGTATTCCAGACCACGCGCGATGGTTCGGGAAAGCGGTCGTTTTTCCAAAAAAGACGCATTAAAAACAATGCCGGAATGACGGCGGCACTGACGGAAATAAACAAACCCGTCATGGTTTATTCGCCGGTGCCGTGAGAGATGCGTTTTTGACCGGATTTTTCATTGTTGAGAATGTCCTCAAGCCAACGGGCCGTCGCCGCCAATGGTTCGGTATTGAGGGGTTGGGTGTTCAGCGGTTCGGCATTGTAAACAATATTGCCGTTTCCGTCGATACGCGGGCGTCCCGTGTTTTGGTATTGTAAATACATGCCGAGATGCTTGGCGAGCATTCCCAGCGCCGGCAATTTGTTATGCAGCTTGACCATAAAATCACCGCGGGCGTTCCAGCCCCAGCCGGCGATGCAAGCGCGCGCGTGCTCCAGCAGGCGCTCGATATCGGCAGGGCTGTTCAGCGGCACCGCGGCAATGTCGGCCGGATCGCAAAATGCAATCGCGGCGAGTTCGGTGAGGACTCGATCCTGTTCGATGCGGGTGCGCTTCGAGCGGGCATCGATGGCGTCTTGCACGGCTTCCATGACGCCGGGGCGGCGCAAGATCATAAAAGCATTCACCCGTGCCGAGTTTTTGGCGTAACCGGCGCGGATGGCGGCTTGTACGGCGTTGAGGTCGATCAGGTACTCTTCGACGAAACGCCGTTGCCGGTCGCTCAGTTCGCGTGGCTTGCTGGGTTTGTGGTGTTGATGGGGCATATTGATGGTTCTTTCTTCCCACCCATAAAAAAAGCCGCTCCAAACGGAACGGCGTGTTTAAATTTTATCTGATGTAGTCCTACATGGTGCCGCCCATGAACATTTTCAAGAGCGCGGCATTTTTTCATCCTTCGAGACGCTTCGCTCCTCAGGATGAAGATAACTAAATTATCTCATGCTGAGGAGGACGCGGTGGCGCCCGTTTCGAAGCATGAAGAACTCAGATTGATCCCGTCACGTGCTGCTGTTTAGAACGTATCGACGGCTTCGTCACTTCTTTGGCAGCATGAAGGCGACGGCGTTGGCCATGAGCAGCAACGCGGCGCAGAAATAAAACACATAGACGACGCCGTAGACGTCGGCGATGGCCCCGGCGACGATCGGGCTTACCATCTGCAGCATCGATTGCGTGGTAAACATCAAATTGGTGCCGGAGCCCCGCATTTCACGGGGCACGATGTCCATCATCCAGCCGACCATGACGGGTCTGAGGGCGTAAATGGAAAAGCCGAGCAGGCTTATGCCGATGACGAGTGTCGCTTCATCGCGCAAGAACGACAGCGCAAAAATAAAAACAGTTGATAACGCGAGCGCCCACATGACAACGGGGCGGCGGCCGTAACGGTCGGATGCCATGCCCGCCGGGATCGCAGCGAAGGAACCGCCGAGATTAAGCGCGGTCAATGCGAGGCCGGCAAACCCGGCGGCCTCGGCGGCTGATAAATTCAAAACCTCGGCGACGTAAAACGGAAAAAATAGCCGTAAGGCGGCTTGCGCCGTCGAGCGAAACCCGGCCATCAAGGCAATGCCCAAAACGGCTTTGTTTTTGAGTAGGCTCAAGAGGCCGGCGATATATTCACCCAGGTTCAAGCCTTCCCCTTTTTTCTCTTCTTTCGCCGAACCGTTACGAAACAGAACGAAAAACAATAAGACCAAGGCGAGTAGGGCGGGGATGGCGTTAAAGTAAGCGGCTTCGCGCCAAGTAAACGAAACGAAAAACCAGCCGGAGATCATACCGCCGACGATGGTCGGGGCGATGGAATCGCCAAGGCTTGAGCACATGCTGTGAATCGACAGCACATAGCCGCGCCGGTCGTCAAAACGTGTTGCCAAGTACGGGATCGCCGCCGGGTGCCAAAGATGATTTCCGAGCGCGACCACGACGGCGGCGGCAACAAAGGTCGCGTAATTGGTCGAAGAGCCCATCGCGATCATGGAACAGGCCATGACGGCGAGGGAAATCATCATGAACCGGTCGCGGTGGCCAAAGACATCGGTGAGCGGCCCGCCGGCGACGTTCATGACAGTAGCGGCCGAAGCGTAAATCGTGCCGTACAAGCCGACGTCTGTATAACTGAGGCCGAACTCATCCTTCACGACCAGCAGTAAAACCGTCGGCACGATATGCAGCCAATGGGTGATGCCGTGGCCGATGCTCACGGTGAACACATTGACCTGGTCTTGCGTGCTCAGGGGTGCCGGTTTGCCGGAGGGGATGGTGGTACTAACCATGAAAATCGAAGTGTCGCCAGGGGAGAGGAACGTTTATGCACCCTAGCCGGATTCGCCGCGATTGGGAATCATTATCGGAAAACACTGGCTCCAACTTCACCCTTCGACAAGCATAGGATGAGGACGCTTCAATATCCTCATGCTGAGGAGGACGCGTGAGCGGCCGTCTCGAAGTATGAGGGGGGAATCGTAATGTTGCTGTGTTCCCCTCATGGTTCGACAGGCTCACCATGAGGGTTGCCGATTTCCTCAACCTGAGCTTGTCGAAGGATGAGATGAAACCAATACGTTACGGTTTGCCGGCGAGCAAAGTGCCGAGTTCCTCGAGGTCGGTGGCCTGATCGA
>Ga0181579_10000155_pt1 | contig 49058 bp, 50 predicted proteins | sample 071ome_24_FD_132996 | JGI IMG/M metagenome (GOLD analysis project Ga0181579, IMG submission 132996) | Coastal salt marsh microbial communities from the Groves Creek Marsh, Skidaway Island, Georgia - 071402CT metaG (megahit assembly) | ecosystem: Environmental > Aquatic > Marine > Intertidal...
ATATAATCACCGCTTACTAAGCGCCGAAAAGCGCCAAATGGGAAAAAATTGAATATTTTGACGATGCTTCGGACCCCCTTCGTGTTGCTCATATCGCTGTGTTTTGTCACGGCTTTGACGCTGCCGGCACCGTCGGCTCCATCGGCTATGGCCGATACGGCTGGTGAAGACACGCATGCAACATCGAAGCCCCTGCATGTGGCGGCCTTAGGGAAAATTGATCCACGCCACCATCTTGATTTCCCAAAAATTCTGAAAGAGGCGGATATCGAACGGTACGAAAAGATTTTTACCGTTCAAGAGGCGGGTCAGTGGAAAAAGGCCGATGCCCTGATTGCCAAACTCGATAATAAAGTTCTGCTCGGTCATGTTTTGGCCCAACGCTTCCTTCATCCCACGAAATACCGTTCAAAATATAAAGAATTAAAGGATTGGCTGGCGCAATACGGCGATCATCCGCAAGCATGGCGCCTCTATAAACTTGCCTTACGCCGCAAGCCGAAAAATTGGCGCGCGCCACAACGGCCCACGCTTGGCTCTTTGTACGGTAACGACGTCGTATCGACCCGCCTGAGGGTCCCGCGCAAAAAGCTCAGTAAATCGCAACACCGTCTTAAACGGAAAATTAAACGCCAACTTCGTTGGTGGACTCGTAAGGGCTGGACGAAAGCCGTTAAACGTTCGCTGAACAGCCAACAGACCAAAAGATTGTTGAGCCAAGCCGAATACGATCAGGCACAAGCCCGGTTGGGTAAATCATATTTTGTTGCCGGCCGTGATGATTGGGCCTATGCGAGAGCATCAAAAGCGGCGAAACGTTCGGGCCGGTATATCCCTGAAGCGCATTGGACGGCCGGTTTATCGGCATGGCGCATGAAGAAATTCGACATTGCGGCACAGCACTTTGAAGCGGTCGCCGATGCGGGGCAGTCTTCGCCCTGGATGCTGACCGCGGCGGCGTTTTGGGCGGCGCGCACGAATTTGGTGAACCGTAAACCGGAAAAAGTTTCGAAGTATCTTCGCGTTGCGGCGGCTCATCCGCGGACGTTTTACGGCCTGCTGGCCCGGCGCATTCTCGGCATCAACACCACGTATGACTGGGCCGTTCCCAAGCTTGAATCATCCGCCATGAAGGCCTTGGCCGGATCAAAAGCCGGACAACGCGCCCTCGCGCTCGTGCAATCCGGTGAGTATCGACGCTCGGAGCGGGAACTGCGGTATCTTGCCGTGCGTGCCGATAAGGATTTGGCGCAAGGTATTTTGGCATTTGCGAGCCGGACCGCCATGCCGGCCTTAGCCGTCCGGTTGGATAAGATGATGTTTCCAAAAGGCGGGGGTTACGATGGCGCAGCCTATCCGATCCCGCCGTGGAAGCCGAAAAAAGGCTTTCGTGTCGACCGGGCGCTGATTTATGCGCTGATCCGCCAAGAGTCCGGCTTTAATCCGCGCGCCAAAAGCTGGGCGGGTGCACGAGGCTTAATGCAAATCATGCCGCGAACGGCCAGTTTCGTTGCTCGCGATCGGCGGCTTCGTTGGGGTAAGCGCCGTAAGTTATTTAAACCGGCATACAATTTGGAATTGGGTCAAAAATATATCGAGATTTTGCTCAAGGACAAACAAATCAACGGCGATTTGTTTTTGCTGGCCGCGGCCTGGAACGGCGGTCCCGGTAACCTCAGCAAATGGCGGCGCACCACCAATCATATGAACGATCCGTTGTTCTTTATTGAGTCCATCCCGTCGCGCGAAACGCGAATTTTTATCGAACGCGTGCTGACCAATCTTTGGATTTACCGCAATCGCCTCGGCCAGCCGACTCCGTCGATGGACGCCATTGCCGCCGGCAAATGGCCGGTTTATGTCGCCTTAGGACAAGGCCCGATTCAGGTGGCCGAACATGACAAGCAGCAACAACAACGGCAATAACGAACCGGGTTTCGTTCCCGTTCAAATCGCGGTTCTAACCGTGTCCGATACCCGTACCATGGAAGACGATAAGTCCGGGCAAACGCTCGTCGATCGTCTCCAAGAGGCCGGCCATGTGCTAGCCGACCGGACGATTGTTCCTGACGATCAATTGATGATCGTGGCGCAACTCAAGGCTTGGATCGAAGATCCCAAAGTCGACGTGGTGCTGGCGACCGGCGGGACCGGCGTGACGGGCCGCGATGTAACCCCGGAAGCTTTTCATAGCGTGTACGAGAAAGAGATCCCCGGGTTCGGCGAAATATTTCGATGGGTCAGTTTCGAGAAGATCAAGACATCCACCATTCAATCGCGTGCAACCGCCGGTGTCGCAAACGGCACCTATTTGTTTGCGCTGCCCGGTTCACCGGGGGCATGCAAGGATGCGTGGGATGAAATCTTGATCCATCAACTCGATATTCGCCACAAGCCGTGCAACTTCGCCGAATTGATGCCAAGGCTGAAGGAAGTCTGATAAAGTTTTAAGAGTTTTTCAGCACGTGATCGATAGTGTTTTTATACCGGCGCTCGATATTCATACACCCAGCTTGGCGATTACATCAGATGGCGTCGTTCAAGCGATCTATCATCGTATCATCGAGCAAAACACTTTACTTTGGCCGGTCTGGCCGAAAGATATCATGTATAGCGAATCGAAGAATTGGGTGGACTGGACAGCGCCACAGCAAATCACGGAATCGCATCACGGTCAGTATGGCCCGCAAGTTTGGCCCAATCTTTATTGGCAACCGAACACACCCGCAAAAAAAGGATTTCTCGCCGTGTGGGACGGCAAAGAGGAAAAGTCAGATCTACAGGGGCAGCCATGGTTTGCGCGCTCATTTGCCTCATCTGATTTGACGTTTTGATGCGCTAAGCCGCGAATACGGTGGCCACGGCGCGGAAAAATTGAAATAAACAATTTAATATCAATGAGTTGCGGCCCTGTTGTGGAAAACCCTCATTTATCTGCGGGCCCCGAATTGCGTATATTTTCCCTCATAGGCAGGAGAAAAACATGCAATCCATAACACTCACCGACCGCGCACAGGTCGACACAATGGTTGATGAAGCATTGCACGATACCGACAAGTTCGTATCGCTGGTTGAGATTTTATCGGAAATCGTCGCTGAAAAATTACCGGAGAAAAAGTCGGAAAGACTTCTTTCGTAGAACGGCTCACCGATTTTAACGGTGATTATTTAAACACCGCCATGCATTTGTTGGCATTGAAACACCACGTGTCAGCCCAGCCAATCACGTTGGCTTTATAATCGAGCCGGTCCATCGCACCGATGAGGCAGTGCCAATTCAGGACTTCCTGTAAGCCGCCGTCCTCAATTTCATCCAATGTCATGTCGCGCCAGTACGCATAGTCACCGGCTTGCATGGTTGCCAACAGTTTCTGATCGGCTTCCTGATCCGGATAAAGATAGTCGTTCTTTTCCGTTAAGAACGCATGCGACCAGCTGGAAGAACCGATGATGGCGACGCGCCAGTCGTTCTCCATAATGGTATCGACGGTGGCTTGTCCGAGTTGAAAATATCGTGTCGGCGAAGCGGACGGCGGATCGGGCTCATCAGGATACTTGCGTTTCGATGATGCATCGGCCCCTTGAAAGCGGATGACGGAACTGCCATAGCAGTTCACCGCAATGGGTAAAATGGGATAATCGAGCCCGGTTTGATCTAAATCCAAATATAAAATCGTGTTGGCGAAGCCGTGGCCCAAGCCTTCCGAGTGCATCGGCTTATAGGCGTAGGACATATCGAAGCCGCGGTCGATTAGACCGCGGGTTAGGGCCCGGCCCTCCATGTGACAGCCTGGTGTTTTAATGGTCGCATCGTCGGGCAGGCCCCAGATGTTTTCGAATTTCCGTTTACCCATGCGCACAAAAGGTTGAAACGCGATATCCGGATACGCCATGACACAAAACGGCGGGATGATGGTGTCGGTAAAATTCTCGTATTGGTCGTCGGCGAAGATGATGATGAAATCGGGATTAAAATCGTCAATTTCTTTGCGGATTTTACGGAACGACGAAAACATAATTTCACGATGCCGGGCGTGTGCTTTTTCGCCCATATCGTCGCCCCATTCTTCCTGCATGGGTTCAGGCCAGGTTTTGGGATCGCGGCGGTGCTCCGGGATGACGGTACCGGCGCGCATATAACGCGCCAGTGGCCAGCCCCGGCAATGATCGGGCGCGAGACCTGCGGGATAATGAGTCATACCAATTCCGAGAATTTCTCCCATATCATTATTCTCCGCTGTTGTGGTGAAAATCCTAACAGGAAAGCGGTACGGAGTCTGTATCCCTTATTATTTGGCGTGCGCTTTATAATAAACTCAGAAACTCTTCGAGGATTTGGTTAAACCGTTCAGGCACTTCGGTTGCCGGGAAGTGGCCCGCACCTTTGAGTTTGATGTATTGCGAGCCGGGCACGGCCTCGTGAATATCTTTCTCATATTCCGGCGGCTCGCCCGGATCGTCCACGCCGCGCAGTAATAAAAGCTTCGGCGTCAGGCTGCCGATGCGATCCGACACGTCGAATGCGTCGATGGTTTTCAAATCATGATATTGCGACAAGGGGCCGACCTGGCGGTGCCGCTCGATCAGTTTTTCGCGTAAACCCGGTTCGACGAATTTCATGGCGTTGCGTTGAAAGGCGATCCATTCCTCGTAAACGTTTTCATCTTCGAGCGCATTCAAACGCAGCTCGTATGTGCCGGGTTTTCGGGTCTTCGGTTTCATGGCAACCGTCATGATGACGAGGCCTTTGACCTCGTTTGGGTAGTCGAGGGCGTATTGCAATGCGATGGAAGCACCAAGGGTATAGCCGACCAAAACGAGGTCCTTGTTTAAGTTTTGATCCAATAACCAGGCGCGGACCCATTCGGTGTACTCCGCGACATCCTTGCACCGTTTACCGGAGAGATGGCCTGGCAAGGTCGGCGCGACACTGCCCTTAAAGTGTTCAAGCTGATAGGTGTAAGCATCGGCGCACGCGCCTGCACCGGGGCCATGAAGAAAGACAAGCTGGGGCATAACGAACCGTTATTTCACCTTCCTGATTTACGTTAAAAGTGCAACGAGCATGGAGAATGTTACAACCGCTATGGCCGTTGAAAGCAAGATCGCCGTCGATGAACGCTCCGTGTAGAAACCATAGGTTTGCGCCAGGATAAAAACATTACCGGCGACAGGCAAACCGGCAACCAAAACGGCCGCCAAAGCCCACATGGGTTTCACATTAAAAACGTATGTCATGGCGAGCCACATGACGAGCGGATGAATAAATAACTTCATCCCGATCATAAACCCGGCTTCTTTGAAATCATCGCTTAAAGACCGCCCGGCCAAGGATGCACCTAGGGCAAACAGGGCGCACGGACTGGCGGCGGCCCCCAGCAAACCGGTAAAGGAATCGACCGGCACCGGCAGCGTAACATTGAAGGCGGATACCAGGACACCGCATCCGATCGACAACACAAAGGGGTTTAAGAACGTCCCCCGCAGAATTTTGAGTATTGTTTGGCTTTTGGGTTGGTGCGTTTGCACTTGTTTATTGTGCTTATCGATCTCCAGGATCGAAAGCGTGAGCGGCATAAAGACGATCAAATCCACCAACAGTGCCAGGGCGACCGCCAGGGCCGCATCTTTGCCTAAAAGGGCGGCGATCATGGGCAGGCCGAGAAACCCGACATTGCCGATGCTGCCCCCTTGACCTTGCAGCGCCATGACACCGGCCGGGGCGTGAAATAACAACCGGCTGCCCAGTGCTGCGAGGACAAATCCAAAAAGACTGACGGCGGCATAAGAACCCATAAATGAGAAATCGGTGATTTCGTTTAAAGGGCTGAGCGCCATATAGCGAAATAACATGCAGGGCAGGGCGAAATAGAAGACGAAGAAGATCATGCCGTCGATGGCTTCGGCGGTGAACAGCCGCGCCCGGCCCGCGATATAGCCGCCGCCCATAAGGGCAAAAAACGGGATGGTGACAGTTAGAATATTCTCCATGAATTTTTAGCCCCGTTTATCCAGCCAGCGCCGGTAGCCGTAGCCGTCATCGACGTCTTCAAGCTCTTCGAGGAGTGCGATGCGTTGTCCGTGTTTGAGATTCGCCAAGGTATCGGCGAGGGCGGTTTCGCTCGACCAGCGGACATTCCTGAAAATACTCGGCACGGTCGGCCGGCGCTTGAGGCCGACCAGCCAATACCCGCCGTCGGTTGCCGGGCCGAATACGGCATCGTCCGAGCCTAATCGTTTGAAGGCTTGAGCGATGTGGCGCGGTGTGATGGTGGGAATGTCGCTGCCGATGATGACGGCCGGGCCGGGCGGTAACGCGTTCATCACCCGGTTCATGCGTGCGCCCAAATCGCCGGTGCCTTGGTGAATGGTATGCCATAAACCGGTGTATAAAGGTTTCGGCCACGCTTCAAAATCGGGAGTCACGGCAATCCAGCGTTGCCAACGGCGATCACGGCCGAGGCGGTTTAACATCGTTCGGGACAATGTCCGATAAAAGCTGCAGGCGCGGACGTGGCCGATGTCGCGGGCGAGGCGCGTTTTCACCGTACCGAGACGGGGTACTTTCAAAAATATCACGAGATGGTTGGCCGGCCCGCTCATCGGTACATTATTTTCAGTTTTTCAGGGGAGACGCCGCAAAAAAACAATGTGAGCGTCAGGAGGTTGCGCAAGGGCCGTACAATATATCCCTCGCGCCGAAATTTTTCAGCCGACGTAACCGCCCGGCTGTTGAAGCGCGTGAGACGGAGCCGGCCGATGCGCCGGATGATATCGACGTCTTCCATGAGGGCTATGGGCTTAAAGCCACTGAGTTCGTTGTAAAATTTTTTCGAAATCAATAATCCCTGATCGCCGTAAGGGAGCGCAAACACGATCGTGCGAAGCCGCACGAAAAAAGTGAGCACGCGGGCCAGGAATCTTTCATCGTCTAAGGCAAAACGGAAAACCGCGGCACTATCGGACGGGAAATGCTTCATAAAGTCTTCGGCTTCGGATTCCCAGCCGGGTTCAAGCACCGTATCGGCGTGCAAAAATAACAGCCAATCCTGGCTCGCCGCTTCGGCCCCTGTTGCGAGCTGTTGTCCACGCCCGGGCTCGGAAAAACACAGTTTCGCGCCGACGTTTTCGGCGAGGCGTTGAGTGGCATCCCTGCTTTGCCCGTCGGCGACGATGATTTCGCCAACCAGCGGGCAACCGTTCAGCGATAACAACGTCTGTTCGAGGGTTGCTTCGGCATTGAGAGTTGGGATGACGGCGCTGATCACGGCATGACCTTATGGATTGGATGGGGCGCATCATACACGGCCCGTTGTTGCCGCCCAATGCACGGTTCCGCCTCAATGTTCTTGATTTGTTCTTTTTAGGGCGCTAAGCTCCCGGCATGGATGAACCTTTTTCCGCCCAGCCGAACAACGGCCCGATCAAAGGCCGCGGCTCGGTCAGCAACCCGACCGGCCGGTATGAGCCCACCGTGCGCCATGCCGTGGATGACGGCTGGGACCTCGAAGAAGATTTGCCGCCCTTGCGCACCACCGTGACGGCGGACAGCACGCGGAAAATCATCGCGTGGAACACCTCACCGGATGTCGGGTTCGAACAATCGATTAACCCTTATCGCGGGTGCGAGCATGGCTGTATTTATTGTTATGCCCGCCCACGCCATGCTTATCGGGGATTGTCGCCGGGACTCGATTTTGAAACTAAATTATTTCACAAACCCAACGCCGCCACATTGCTCGAAAACGAACTGCGTAAACCGACGTATGAATGTAAAACCATCGTGATCGGTGCCGATACCGACCCTTATCAGCCAATTGAAAAAACATACGCGATAACCCGCCAGGTGCTTGAGGTTCTATCGGCGTTTAATCATCCCGTCGGGATCATCACGAAGTCTCATATGGTCACCCGGGATTTGGATATTTTAGGCAGCATGGCGGCGCGCGGTCTTGCGACCGTGGCCGTTTCGGTCACGTCCTTGGACCGGCACTTGGCACGGATTATGGAGCCGCGCGCCTCGACACCGCCAAAAAGACTAGCGGCCATTCGAAAGTTATCGGATGCGGGTGTGCCGGTGCGAGTGATGGCGGCCCCAATGATCCCGCATCTTAACGATGCCGAATTGGAGTCCATTCTCGACGCCGCGCATACCGCAGGCGCGCGGTTTGCCGCCTATACTTTGGTGAGGCTTCCGCTCGAGTTAAAGGAGCTCTTTGAAGAGTGGCTCGATACCCACTTCCCCGACAAGAAAAACCATGTGCTGAATCAATTGCGTGAGACCCGGTATGGACAGCTTTATGTTGCTGAGTTTGGCAAGCGTATGCGCGGCACGGGGGTCTATGCCGACTTGTTGCGCGAACGGTTTATCAAAGCCTGCCGGCGCTTAGGCCTGAACAAAAACCGTCACGCCGATATCAAACAAGCGCGGTTTTGCCCACCGCCCCGGCCGGGCGATCAGTTGAAGCTTTTATAAAAAACACTCCTACCGTGATCGCGTTGCTGCGGACAGCGTGGTAAACTCCGGCTATGGAAGCGGCTGCCCATCATTCGAATATCATCGGCATCGCCAGCGTCGTGTTGGCGGCCCTGGTCTGCGGGCTCGTTCTTGAGCGCCTGCGCCAACCGGCCATCGTCGGCTATATCCTGGCCGGCGTTATCCTTGGTCCGTCCGCTTTCGGATTGGTTGATGACCGGGCACAAATTGACACCTTGGCCGAACTGGGCGTGTTGATGCTTCTGTTCATGATCGGCATGGAGCTTTCCCTGCGTGTGTTTAAGCGGGTGTGGCGCTTGGCCGTGATGACGACGCTGATTCAAATCGGCGCATCGGTCGGCGTCATGTTGTTGCTTTCGAATTTATTCGGTTTGCCGTTTGGCTTGTCTTTGTTGCTTGGTTTAGTGGTGGCTCTCTCGAGTACGGCGGTGGCGATTAAAGTGCTCGAAACCATTGACGAACTGCATACCCGTGCCGGGCGCATTACCATCGGTGTCTTGATCGCACAGGATATTGCTGTCGTACCGATGCTGTTGATCATCGGGAGTATGGCCGATAAGGCTTTCAGCGCGTGGGATGTGATTAAAATCGCCGGTTCCATTGTTTTTATGGCGCTGCTGATCTGGTATTTATCCCGGCGCAAACGCATTCGCCTGCCGTTTGACCGCATGGTCGCCGGGCATGTGGATTTAAAACCCCTCGGTGCTCTCGCGTTTTGTTTTGGTGCCGCCGCCCTTTCCGGTTTGCTCGGCTTGTCGGCGGCTTACGGCGCATTTCTGGCCGGTCTCGTCATTGGCAACAGTCAGGAACGCCAGGCCATGCAGGAAGCGACAAAACCGATCGAGAGCATTTTGATGATGGTGTTTTTCCTCTCGATCGGCTTGCTGATCGATCTGCAGTATATGTGGGCTAACCTCGGTATTGTGTTGACGCTATTCTTCCTCGTGACCGTGTTCAAGACGGTCATGAATGTCGGCGTGTTACGCATGCTGGGTCAGACCTGGAATACGGCCTTCTTGGGCGGGATTATGCTTGCGCAAATCGGCGAGTTTTCGTTCTTGTTGTCCATTGTCGGTGTGCAAAGCGGCGTGATCGGGACCGATGACAGCCGGCTTGTCGTAGCGGTGACAGTCCTAAGCCTTTCTTTAAGTCCTGTTTGGGTCATTACCGCGCGTCGTTTACGGGTCTTGGCAATGGATGGAATTACCTCGGGCCGGGAAATCATGCGCTTAGTGTATGAACCGGAAACTGAATTCATTAGCGCTACCTTGGGTAATGCGAAAAGCATCACGGTCAGAACGGCGCGCATCTTACGCATTGTGATTAAGCGCCGGCGCAACCGCCGCCAGCGCGAAAAAGAAGAAGCAAAAATAACGACGGAACAAAAGGAAACAACTCAAACCACAGCCGATCCTGTTGCCTTGGAACCTGCTCCTGTGGCGGACATGGAACCGATCGGCCCTGTTGAAAAACCGGTTATCGAGTCTGAAGCCGAAATCATCGAGCCGCCAAAAAGCAAAGGCTAAGTAATGCCGGATTTATCTTACGAGAGTAATTTTAATGGTGCCGTCGCTGGAATCGATGAAGCGGGCCGTGGGCCATGGGCCGGGCCGGTCGTGGCCGCCGCTGTTATTCTGAACACACAAACCCTGCCACGGGAATTGATCACGGGACTTGATGATTCGAAAAAACTTACAAAACTAAAAAGAGAAACGTTGCATGCCCTATTGCCTGAGCACGCCTCGATCGGTATCGGTATTGCGGAACCGGCGGAAATCGATTCGATCAATATCTTGCAGGCAACCTTAAGCGCCATGGCTCGCGCCTTGGGAGAGCTTGATCTTTTGCCGGTTCATGCGCTTGTCGATGGCAATCATGCGCCGGTATTGCCGTGCCCGGTGACGTGCGTCGTAAAAGGCGATTCAAAAAGCTTATCGATTGCGGCTGCTTCGATTGTTGCGAAGGTCGAGCGTGACAGATTAATGGGAGAACTGGCGCGGGCGCATCCGGGATATGGCTGGGAACGCAATGCTGGGTACGGCACGGCAGAACATCAAGCAGCCTTACAGCGGCTTGGTGTGACCCAGCATCATCGTCAAAGTTTCAAGCCCATACAAAAAATACTGCTTCAAGATATTGGGCATCATTAGCTGAAACCTGCTATATCTTGACTCGCCGATTCCCGCTAAGTTATTGAATCCATTTAGTTCTTGACCCGGACTCCCCCCTGAATCATGTTCGTTAAATAACTGGGCAATAAACCGGCGGACATCTACCTGGGGGCAGCATGGCGGGACGTCTCAAAGCGAAAACCAATCAAATTTATCAAGGCAATTGCGCCGAGGTTCTGGCCGGCTTACCGGAAGGCTCGGTCGATATGGTCTTTGCCGATCCGCCTTATAACCTGCAATTGAGTGGGGACTTACGGCGTCCAAATCATACAGAAGTCGATGGCGTTACCGATCAGTGGGATCAGTTCGATGGTTTTAAGGCCTATGATCGTTTCACCCGCGATTGGCTCGAAGCATCGCGCCGGGTGCTCAAACCCAATGGCACCCTGTGGGTAATCGGGTCGTACCATAATATTTTTCGTGTTGGCACGATTTTGCAGGATCTTGGGTTTTGGATACTCAACGACGTGATTTGGCGCAAAACCAATCCGATGCCGAATTTCCGTGGCCGCCGGTTTACGAATGCGCATGAAACATTACTGTGGTGCGCGCGCGACCCGGCGGCAAAGTACCGTTTTAATTATGAAGCGATGAAAAGCCTGAATGATGATTTGCAAATGCGCTCCGATTGGCTGTTGCCAATTTGCACGGGCTCAGAACGCCTTAAGGTGAATGGTAAAAAAGCACATCCGACACAAAAGCCAGAATCGTTGCTGCACCGGGTTATATTATCGTCGACCGAAGTTGGTGATGTTATCCTCGACCCGTTTTTTGGTAGCGGCACGACTGGTGCTGTCGCCAAAAAATTAAACCGCGATTACATCGGTATCGAACAAGATGCCGATTACATCAAAATCGCCAAGCAACGTATTGCCGATGTAAAGCCGGTCGACGATCCAGCCTTGGTGACGACGCCGAACAAACGCGCAGCACCGCGTATCCCGTTCGGTTGGCTGGTGGAGCGTGGTTTATTAAAGCCGGGCGAAGTGTTGGTTGATCAGCGCAAGCAGTATGCAGCAAAAGTCCGGGCTGATGGCACGGTTATATCCTCTGATTTTAAGGGCTCGATCCATCAAGTCGGCGCGCATGTGCAAAAGGCACCAGCTTGTAACGGTTGGCAGTTCTGGTACACCGAGAAAAAAGGCGATTTAATTTCGATTGATGTGTTGCGCGAAAAAGTTCGCGCGGAACTGAATTAAAGCGCTTAACGGGTCGGCACCGGTTTCTCGCCCGAATAATCGTAAAACCCGCGGCCGGTTTTCTTGCCAAGCCATCCGGCTTCGACATATTTGACGAGCAGGGGGCATGGCCGGTATTTCGAATCCGCCAAGCCCTCATGCAGCACATTCATGATGGCGAGGCATGTGTCTAAGCCAATAAAATCGGCGAGTTCCAGTGGACCCATGGGATGGTTGGTGCCGAGGCGCATGGCGATATCGATCGCCTCGACGGAGCCGACGCCTTCGTAAAGGGTGTAAACGGCTTCGTTTAGCATCGGCATCAGGATGCGGTTAACAATAAAGGCGGGAAAGTCTTCAGCATTTACGGGTGTTTTGCCGAGCTTTTTCGTGAGTTCGCGAATGGTTTCATAGGTTTCCGAATCCGTCGCGATGCCGCGAATCAACTCCACCAATTCCATCAGGGGTACCGGGTTCATAAAGTGCATGCCGACAAATTTGCCGGGCCGGTCCGTCGACGCGGCAAGCCGTGTGATCGAAATCGATGATGTATTGGTGGCGATGATGGTACTTTCTTTAAGGAGTGGGCAAAGTTCTTCGAAAATTTTGACCTTTAAGTCTTCATTTTCGGTTGCTGCCTCAATGGCAACATCACAATCCTTAAGCGCGTCCAATCCGGCCCCGGTGCTGATGTGTTCAAGTGCCGGTTTTACGAGGGCTTCATCGATACGCTTGCGCGAGGCAAGGCGGTTGAGATTTTTATCAACTGTTGCGATGGCGTTTTGCAGTGCTTCGGAATCGGTGTCCGTTAAGATGACATCGAGCCCGGCAAGGGCACAGACATGAGCAATGCCATGGCCCATTTGGCCTGCGCCGATGATACCGATCTTCTTAATGTCCGCCATTCAGGCCCTCATTTCGTACAGTGTTTTAAATTACGATAACGCCTTGTCCAATTCCGCGGAAAGTTCAGGGATGGCGTTAAATAAATCGTCGACGACACCGTAATCGGCAATTTGGAATATCGGTGCCTCGGCGTCTTTATTGATGGCGACGATCACTTTACTGTCTTTCATGCCGGCCAAGTGTTGGATGGCGCCGGAAATGCCGACGGCAATGTAAAGGTCCGGCGCGACGACTTTGCCGGTTTGTCCGACTTGGTAGTCATTCGAAACAAATCCTGCATCGACGGCGGCGCGCGACGCCCCAACGGCAGCCCCCAATTTGTCGGCGACTTCTTCGAGGATTTTAAAGTTATCGCCGTTTTGCATGCCGCGCCCACCTGAAATGATGATGCGCGCGCTGGTTAATTCCGGGCGTTCTGATTGTGTGAGTTCGTTGCCAATAAATGAAGACAAGCCGGCATCTTTTTCGATGTTGACGGCTTCGATGTCGGCACTGCCGCCTTTGGCGTCGGCGGCTTCAAATGCGGTGCCGCGCACGGTTATGATTTTGATCACATCCGCCGATTTAACGGTTGCCAGAGCGTTACCCGCATAAATCGGCCGCACGAAGGTGTCTTCAGATTCAATGGCGCTGATATCGGATATTTGCGCGACATCCAATAATGCAGCGACCCGGGGCATGATGTTTTTGCCCGATGTTGTTGCCGGTGCCAACAGGTGCGTGTAATCGCCGGAAAGTTCGACCAATAAGCCCGCAATGTTTTCGGCCAACGGATGGGCATAGGCATCTGAATCGGCATGGAGAACTTTTGAGACGCCGGAGATTTTTGCCGCCGCTTCGGCAATGCCTTGGCAATCTTTGCCGGCAACCAGGACACAAACGTCACCTAATTTTGCTGCCGCCGTGACCGCGTTCAACGTCGCTGTTTTTAACTCTTGGTTGTTATGTTCGGCTAATACAAGAACGCTCATCAGATGACCTTTGCTTCATTTTTGAGTTTATCAACGAGTTCGGCAACACTTTCGAGAACGGCACCGGCTTCACGCTTCGGTGGTTCTGTAACTTTCAAGGTTTGCAGGCGGGGTGTGGTATCGACACCGAGATCACCGGGGCTCATGACGTCGATTTGCTTCTTCTTCGCCTTCATGATGTTCGGCAAGGATGCATAGCGTGGCACATTCAGACGTAAATCCGTGGTGATGACGCATGGCATATTAATTTTGATGGTTTCTAGTCCACCGTCGACTTCGCGGGTGACGTTGGCGGTACCATCGGCAAGCTCGAGCTCGGATGCAAATGTGCCTTGTGACCAGCCGAGGAGGGCGGAAAGCATCTGACCGGTTTGGTTGGAATCGTCGTCAATTGCCTGCTTGCCGAGAATAACCAGGTCGGGACTTTCTTTTTCGATGATGCCCTTTAATAACTTTGCAACGGCCAGGGGCTGCAGTTCATCATCGGTTTCAACATGAATACCGCGGTCGCAACCCATGGCGAGGGCCGTGCGGATCGTTTCTTGCGATGCCTTTGGCCCTAAGGAAACGGCAATAATTTCATCAACGGTGCCGGCTTCTTTGAGGCTGACGGCTTCTTCGACGGCGATTTCGTCAAACGGGTTCATCGACATTTTAACATTGGCGGTTTCGACGCCCGTATTGTCGGGTTTGACCCGGATTTTGACGTTGTAATCTATGAGCCGTTTAACGGCGACAAGGATCTTCATGCCTGGGTTTCCTCCTGGCGTGTCTGTTACGTTTCACGATCGGTCTACGAGGAAAAAGCGAGTTACAGGGCATGTTTTCTGGAGAAAATCTCTCTGACGGCCCCGCTAAGCGCGCTCTTCGCAGTTGCGGAAATTAAGCGTATCGAAACCGCTCTGTCAACAAGCCCGGAGCTCAGCCGCTTATATCGGCATCGCCATGTTTGCCCGGCTGCCAAAGGATATCCGAGGCGCCGTTATCATTGACCGTCCTGGCGAGGACAAAAAGGTGATCGGAAAGGCGGTTGATGTATTCAAGCGCTGCGGCATTGACCGGCTCTTCCTGAGCCAATGCTGTCATAAAGCGTTCGGCCCGGCGCACCACGGTGCGGGCTAAATGTAAATAAGCGGCGCAGGATTTGCCGCCGGGCAGGATGAATGATGTTAACGGTTCAAGTTTCTCATTCAGGTGATCAATTTCATCTTCCAGGCGTTTAACCTGAGCCGGTGTTATGCGCAGCGCGCCTTTGGCCTTCGAGCCGCTTTGCGGCGTGCAAAGGTCGGCGCCGAGATCAAACAGATCGTTTTGGATACGGTCTAGAACTTCTCCGATGTCTTGACCGGCAACGGTGCGGGCTAATCCGATTGTAGCATTTGCTTCATCAACGGTTCCATAAGCGGCAACGCGGACGTTATGTTTTTCAAGCCGCGTGCCATCACCTAAGGATGTCTCGCCTTGATCACCGCCGCGGGTATAAATACGATTCAGTTTTACCATGACGTGTGCTCGTGCCGTTATTTACTTGAAACAAGCATAATGCCGCCAAGAAGCAAAACGGCCAGCAATTGCATGGCTACGCGTAAGCGCATCAGTTTATTACCGTACTTTTTGTTAAACTCGCCGCCTTTGGCCATGGCGATGACCCCTGTGATCAAAACGCCAAGAACCAAAGCCAACATAACGATCAAAACGACCATCATTACCGATTTATATTCTACCATGTGTCAGCCTTAGCACGAATGATAACGTTACGCTATTGCGGTTTACCGGTGCCGGTACCGGCATTTATCAGTTTCTATTGCCGATTAATCCTCGGGCGATGATTTGCGCTTGTATTTCGGCAGTGCCTTCAAAAATATTCAGGATACGGGCATCACAGAGCACTCGTGATATCGGCGTTTCCAAGGCGTATCCCATGCCGCCGAAAATTTGTACGGCCGAATCAGCATTGGTCCAGGCAATACGCGCAGCGAGTAATTTGGCCATGCCGGCTTCGATATCGCAGCGTTTGCCCGAATCCTTTTCCCGGGCGGCAAAATACGTTAGCTGCCGTGCCATCATGGTTTCGGCGGCCATAAAAGCGAGTTTGCCGGCAATCCGTGGATACGCCGTCAAGGGTTTGGAAAATTGTTTACGGTCCTCGGCATATTGAAAGGCCAGTTCGAGGGCCGATTGGGCAACCCCGACAGACCGTGCCGCTGTTTGAATGCGCGCGGTTTCAAACGTCGCCATCAATTGTTTGAAACCCTGACCCTCCTCGCCGCCGAGCAAGGCATCGACCGGCACTGTGAAACCGTCAAAGGCGATTTCAAATTCCTTCATGCCTCGATAACCGAGTACCTCGATTTCCTGTCCACTCATACCATTAGCGGGAAAGGGGTCTTGTTCCGTGCCGGGTGGCTTTTCCGCCAGGAACATACTTAATCCTTTGTAGCCGTCTTTTGGCGAGCCGGTGCGTACAAGCAAAGTCATTAAATCGGCACGAGCGCCATGGGTGATCCAGGTTTTATTGCCGGTGATGGCATAGGCATCACCGTTTCTGATAGCCCGCGTTTTAATCGATGCGAGATCGGAACCCACATCGGGTTCGGTAAAAACGGCCGTCGGCAATATTTCGCCGGCGGCAATCTTGGCGAGATACTTTTGTTGCTGTTGTTGTGTGCCGTGAGCCCGGATCAACTCGGCGGCAATTTCTGAGCGTGTGCTCAGTGATCCGACGGCAAGTGAGCCGCGTGATAGTTCTTCGGTGATCATGGCCATCGCGATTTTTCCAAGGCCTAAACCACCGTCATCTTCAGGCAGGGTTAAGCCGAATACACCCAGATCAGCCATGCGCTGGATGATTTCGCGTGGAATCAGGTCGTTGTTCAAATGCCAAGACTGTGCAGGTGGAATAACCTGCTCGTCAACAAAGCGGGAAAACTGCTGGCGTGCTAGAAGCAATGCTTCATCATGAATACCGTGTTCACCAAAAGACCCATGATGAGTTTGCACGATTAGATCACTGAGGGCTTGGCGGGCGGCCGCGCTGTTGGCCTGTTCGATCAGGGTTCGCACCGGCGGCGTTAAAAACGCTGCTGTATCTTCATCATCGAGGCCAAGATCATGGGGCCGCACTATTTCAGAGGCACTGATGGGGATCCCGCCCAAGAGCTGAGATGTATATTCGCCGAAGGATATTTGCAGGATCAGCTGTTCAAGCGGGCCCAATTGATTGTTGGCAGCGCACTGTTCGGCCCAATGTAAAATTTGCCGTAAGCCTTGCGCATAAGTGGCGAACCACGCAAAACCATGGGCGGCAAATTGATTCTTTTCCATTGCCGCCGGGTCAATTTTTTTATCTGCCGAGATGGCCGGGGCGACTTTGCTTTTTGCCCGGGCGACGAATTGATCGATTGCGGGGCACGCTTCTTGGCAAAGCGATATAAGGTCAGGCAGTAAAGCCGGTGACGATTGTGTATTTGGCACGGTACTTATAGCAAAGGTCCTCTGGCGCCCGGCGCGAATACGGGAATTGGTTCAATGGATGCATCCGGCGCGGTTTGATCTTGAATAAGCGGCTTCAATGTATCGAGCATATATCGAACAATGCCAGGTTGGTATTCTTTGCCGATCAAAGACCAACTAGCATACAGTCCGCCATGTGTTTCAAAATCCATAATGGCTGAATTGGCAATAACTCCCTCAAAGGCTTTCGCCAAATCATCGGTAAAGCTTACATAAACCCAATGGGGTTTCGCACCCGCATGCCAGATAACGATAACACCGGACAAGCCTTTAAGCGGCGCTAAATTAATCTTGATCAGACGGTAGAAATATCCCGAACTGGCGCGTACCCAATTCGGGTCTTGCGGGGTTTCTGCCGTGTTCGATACGTGTTGTGGCGTTGGAGGCGTCATATACGATTATTTGATCGGTTGAGTTGCGATTTTTAACCAACGTTTCGTTGCGGCGTCGACAAGTGGTGAGATCATTTGGCATACGCGGGCATGGTACGCATTGAGCCATTCTTTTTCATTTTTGTCTAATAACGCCGCATCAATCAAATTGAGGTCGATCGGCGCCAAGGTGAGGGTTTCGAACGTTAGATATTTTTTATCGCTTTGTTTTTGGTTTTTTTGCTCGATTACTGTCACGAGGTTTTCAATACGAATGCCGTAGGCGCCTGATTTGTAATAGCCAGGTTCGTTAGAAATCACCATGCCCGGTTGCAGCGGTACTGAGCTGGGTGCCTTTGAAATACGTTGTGGTCCTTCGTGAACATTTAGAAAGTGACCCACGCCGTGCCCGGTTCCATGATCGTAATCGAGACCGGCATGCCACAAGGGTTGGCGGGCGAGACCGTCAAGTTGGGCCCCTGTCGTGCCATAAGGGAACTGGGCACGGCCCAACGCGATATGGCCTTTCAGGACAAGGGTAAAATGTTTGCGCATTTCGGCTTTCGGCTCGCCGATGGCAATCGTTCGTGTGACATCCGTTGTGCCGTCAAGGTATTGAGCGCCGGAATCGACGAGATAAAGTGATCCGGGCTTTAACCGTTGATTTGTTCGCGGTGTAACCCGGTAGTGAACGATGGCGCCATTGGCGCCGGCACCGGAGATCGTCGGAAAACTCAAGCCTTGAAAATTCTCGTTTTCACGGCGGAACCCTTCCAATACGTCGGCGGCCTCAATTTCCGAGGTTGTGCCGCTTGAGCCGTGCTTGGCGAGCCAGGCCAGAAACCGCGTCAGCGCGGCACCGTCACGATGGTGGGCGGAGCGGATGCCTTTGAGCTCAATGGTATTTTTTTCCGATTTCAATGATTGGCAAGGGTCGTCGCCGTTCATGATTGTGGCACCGGCCTTATTGAGCCGGTCATAAATCCAAGAGGGCACGGAATTTTTATTGAGTTGGACGGCCTTTTTTTGTTTGCCGAGTTTGTCCAGCACATCACGAAGCTGGTCGGGGTCATGTATGCGAATACGATCACCGAGGAGCCGCATAACCGGTTTTGAAATTTTTCGCCGATCAATAAATAAATCCGCCGACGCGTCGTCGTGAAGTATGGCAAAACACAAAACGAGTGGGGAAAACGGCACATCGCCACCGCGGATGTTCAGAAGCCAGCAAATTGAATCCGGCGCTGTCAGGACGGCGGCCTTCGTGGATGTTTGCACCAGCAGATTAGCGATCAGTTTGCGTTTGTAAGACGAGCTTTTGCCGGCAAATGAAACCGGCAGCGCCTTAACAGGACTAATCGGCGCCGGTGGCTGGCGTGTCCATATGTGGTCAATCGGATTTGTTTGAAGGGCCACGAGATGGCCGCCGGCTTTATGACAGGCTTGTTGGAAGCGGGTCACTTGATGAGGGGTCAGCAGCCAGGGATCGTAGCCGAGGCGTGCTTTTTTCGGCAGGTTTTCAGCAATCCATTTTGTCGGCGGATGATCCGATAAGTGTGGAAATGCATACAGGCGGCGGTCCGTTTGAGTCCTGACTTGCAAGGTATAACGGCCGTCGACAAAAAGGGCTGCTTTTTTGGCCAGAATGACGGCAAAACCCGCCGAGCCGGTAAACCCCGTGAGCCAAGCCAACCGTTCGGCCCGTAACGGCAGATACTCGCCTTGGTGTTCATCACTATGCGGCACGATAAAGCCGTCGATTTTACGGCGTTTCATTTCACGGCGAAGGTCTTGAAGCCGCCCCTTGCCTAGAGCTTGCGCATTAAGCACGTCTTCTTGCATTGCTCGAGCTTCGGCGAGACATTCGCTCAAAGCCTGCCGAAGTTCGTGAGAAGGATTCGGCGTTAGCAGTTTTATCCATGCGTCGGGATCGACATACGGCTCGGGTGCGGCCGCTACGCCCCGGATGAAAGCTTCAACGTCGGCGGCTGCCGAATGCACCGTTTTGGAAGTGCGGAGCAACGTCCTCAGTTTCGATGATGAATTTTGTACGTCCATAAGCGGTGAATCTATCAGGCCGGACTCAGACTGTCAGGGCTTTATCATTGTGCCTTGACCTTTTGATAACCACTTTGCTGCATGCAGCTCTCGGTTAACCGGTCACGGCGTTTTAGGGCGCTAAATCTCGACATCTGGGCCCGGTAATCGGCATCACTGCTGCTGGGTTGGTGGCGGGTCGTGGCCTGCTCGAGTCCGTATTCTTTTTCTATTTCTTTCTCCGCCCAATGGCGGCACTGCGACAGTTCTTGCAGCATTTGTGCGTTGCTCACGCCGGGTTTCGACCAGTGCGTACTTTTGGTGCACGCCGAAAGGCTGAACACTATGGTGGTAACGGCAACAATCGTAAGGGGATTAAATGTCATGGCCTTAAGCTAGTGATTGGTTGCTTTGAATGCGAGTTATGCTTTCGCCGCTTCAAGATCGCGCTCGGTTGCGCGCAGCACGATACATAAGGGCAGGATAATCAACGGAAGAATTCCGACAACGGACATGGCAATTGTTGCACCGGAAAAATCATAAATGACACCAATCAGCACGGGCGCCAATATTCCGGCAACGGTTCCGAGGGTGTAGAAAAATCCAAAGGCCCGTGTTTGTTTATTGAGTTCGATATAATCACCGACAGTGCCGTACAAAACCGATGAAACGCCATTGAGTGTTATGCCGGTCAATGCCATCACCAAGAAGGCTATCCACACAGGCAGGTAAATGATTAAAAATATACCAACACCGGTCGTGATCGCGGCAGCAATAACGCTTTTAAATACGCCAAACTGCTCGGCGATGTAACCAAAGGCGAGTTTGCCAAGCATGCCGCCAATGAAAACAATCGGCAGTGCTTGCACGGCCCATTCTTTCGGAAGGCCTTTATCGATCATTAAAAATGCAATGAACGTTAAAAATCCGGATCGAGTCACGCTGTCCATGAATTTAATCATGCAGAGTGTTGTAAAGCCGAGCCGGTGTTTAACGCCCCACCCCTTTTCAATACGGGGTTTATCCTCTTTTTTTGTGGTCTTCAGATGTTCTGGCGGTCCGCCAAGTCCGATATTATTCAGGACAACGAGTATTGTTGCGGCACATAAGAGCGCAATAATCCCAAATGCGAGGCCAGGGGTCTGCCAGGGCAATTGAAAGCCCAGCCAAAGGCTGGTTGCGCCGGCAAAGATCAATTTTCCGGCATCGCCCCAAAAGTTGTAGTGACCGACGGCAACCCGGCGACCTTGTTCGGGAAATGCCCTTGAGACCAGTGCTTGTGCAAGCGGGTGCTGGACGGCTCCGCCGGTGCCCAGCAGAAAACAAAAAATTAATAATGGGATAAATTCGGGCGGCAACTCGATGCCTTGCCAGGCGGTTCCCGTTAATATCTGTCCGGTCCAAGTGATGCCGGCAAGGATCATATCCGTTATAGGGACCGCGTAGGGTGCAATACTGGCTGTTAAGCCGATGCCAATCCAAGAAAGGCCAGCGAGAACCGTTCCCGCTACGAGCAAGTTTCGTTCACCAATGCGTTCAGCCAAAATGCCGACAGGAATTTGAAAGATACTCATGCCGGCACGCTGTGCAGAACGAATAAGGCCGGCTTCGGCTTTGTCTAAACCAAAAAATTCAGCCAGTACCGGCAATAGTACATAGAGAATATCGCTCAGGCCGTCATGCACGGCATGGGCCCCGCTACTGGTCGCCAAGGCTTGTTTCGATTTTCGAGTCGAAATGGTTTGTTCAGCCATGAGTGGGTGCTTCTTCTGAAACGGTGTTTAAACGAACCGTCATCATACTGTAACAATTTGAATTCTGCTAATTGGCCATCCGGCCTCATTGCAGGGCATTATTTTGATTTGGGCGACAATAGCCGGCGGAGAAAGTCGACGGCTTTGGGGTGGTCCCATTCGGCAGGCCCGATGATACGGCCGACCTCAAGACCCTCAGCATTAATCAGAATGGTCGTCGGCAGGCCGCGCACGGCAAGGCGCCGCATCATTTTGCCTTTCGGGTCCCATGCTTCGGGTAAATGCTTGAGCCCGTTAATCTGGTAAAACTTTTTGATTAACGCGGCCCCGCTGCCTTGCTGGGGGCGGTCTTCCGAGACGGTAATGACGTCAATATTGTCACGGCGAATCATGGCGTTAAGGCGGTCGAGTTGGGGCATTTCGCGCACACAAGGCGCGCACCAGGTCGCCCAAAAGTTCAACACCACGCCACGGCCTCGATAATCGGCAAGGGCCCTTTTTTGGGTCTCACCAACGATAAATTCAGTCGCCGGAACGGTTTTAGGTGGATTTGCAGCTTTAAAGTTATGTAAGACCTTCGGCACAGACAGGCTATTTTGGGCCTCCAGGGTTGAATGAGGCCCTGATATCGCCAAAATCAGCAAGATTGCGAAGACGACACATAATGTTAGGCCGATCAAACGGGGCATTTTCTTATTCCTTTATCGAATGCCATGACGAGATGGGCTCTTGGTACCAAGTGATTGAGTGACATGACAAACAAAACGTCCAAAAGCGCCATGTGGGGCGGCCGGTTTAGCGAAGGGCCTTCTCAGGTGATGGAAGAAATCAATGCATCGATTGATTTTGATCGCCACCTGTATGCCCAGGATATTGCCGGGTCAAAAGCCCATTGCGCCATGCTCATGAAGCAAAACATTATAACGCAAGAAGACGGCAACGCCATTCTCGATGGCCTCGATACCATTCAACAAGAGATTGATGCGGGATCGTTTGCTTTCAACCGGTCACTGGAAGATATTCACATGAATATCGAAGCGCGGTTGACGGAATTGATCGGCGAAGCTGCCGGACGTCTTCACACGGCCCGGTCACGGAACGATCAAGTTGCAACGGATTTTAAAATTTGGGTCCGCGATGCCATCGACGACCTCGATGAATCTGTGAAAGCGTTGCAAAGCGTGCTGATCGATATTGCCGATCAGCATACGGAGACCATTCTGCCGGGCATGACTCACTTGCAGTTGGCGCAACCCATTACGCTTGGCCACCATATGTTGGCTTACGTTGAGATGTTCGGCCGTGACAGAAGCCGGTTATCGGATTGCCGGAAACGGCTAAATGAGTGTCCCTTGGGATCCGGTGCCTTAGCCGGGACAGCCTTTCCCATCGACCGGCAACAGACGGCGCAAGCTTTAGGATTTGACGGACCGACGGCGAATTCTCTCGATTCGGTTTCGGACCGGGACTTCGCCGTGGAATTTTTAGCCGCCGGGTCGCTGCTGGCCGTGCATTTGTCGCGGATGGCGGAAGAAATCGTTCTTTGGTGTACGGATCAATTTCAATTTGTCCGGTTGTCTGATTCATTTTCGACCGGCAGTTCGATGATGCCGCAAAAGCGAAATCCGGATGCGGCCGAGCTCGTTCGGGGTAAAACCGGCCGGGTTTTCAGCGCGTTGATGTCTCTAACGACAACGCTAAAAGGCCTGCCGCTCGCTTATTCAAAAGATATGCAGGAGGACAAGGAGCCTGTCTTCGATGCCGCACAAACACTAAAAGTTTGTTTGTTGGCCATGCAGGGGATGCTCGAGGGTGCCAAGTTCAATACGGCGGCGATGAAGGCGGCGGCTAATAAAGGTTTTGTGACCGCGACGGATTTTGCCGATTGGCTCGTTCGGGAAAAAGGCATGGCGTTTCGCGATGCGCATCACGTTGCCGGTGCATTGGTCAAAAAAGCCGAGGATAAGGGCTGTCAACTGGATCAGTTATCGCTTGAAGACATTCAAGCCATTGCTCCTGCGGCAACGGATGACGTGTTTTCGGTTCTTAGCGTTGAAAGCTCCGTAAACAGCCGGTCCAGTGAAGGCGGTACGGCCCCGGCGAACGTTAAAAAAGCCGTTGCCGATGCACGCCGGCGGTTTTTAAAGTAATATCGGTTTAGGAACGAAGATGACGCATAACCGTAAAAACCATAAGTCCAATTTTCAAAGATCAAAAATGAATCGCCGTGCCCTTACGGCGGCACTTGGTGCTTTGCTTGTGCTGCCACTTGCCTTGCCGCTCGGCGGATGTGGGCGTAAATCGCCTCCCGTTAAGCCGAAAGAGTCAAAATATCCGCGCGACTATCCGGCGCAATAACGGCGAGCCCGGGAGTAACACATGGATCATTTCCAGTATCGTGAGGGCCGTCTTCATGCCGAGGACGTCGACATCGAATATATAGCCGAAAGCGTTGGAACGCCGTTTTATTGTTATTCAACGGCAACGCTCGAACGTCACTTTAAAGCCTATGTCGATGCATTTGCTTCACTTGACGCGACAATTTGTTATGCGGTGAAGGCGAACTCAAACATCGCCGTGATATCGACTTTATCGCGGCTCGGCGCAGGTGCGGATGTCGTGTCATGCGGTGAGTTAACGCGTGCCCTTCGCGGTGGTGTGCCTGCCAATAAAATCGTTTTTTCCGGCGTGGGGAAATCGCGTGAAGAAATTGCAGCGGCATTGGAAGCCGGCGTGCTGCAGATCAATGTCGAGTCCGAGCCTGAGCTTGAATTGATCAATGACATCGCCGTCAGCCAAAACAAACGCGCACCAATCGCCATTCGGATCAACCCTGATGTCGATGCCAAAACCCATGAAAAGATCACGACAGGTTTGAGCGAAAATAAATTTGGTATCGAATGGACACAGGCGCATGCTGTATTTGCCAAAGCCGCTTCTTTGCCCGGGATCGAAGTTGTCGGCATCGCCGTCCATATTGGGTCTCAATTAACGGATCTTGAGCCCTACCGGCATGCGTATACGCGGTTGCGCGACCTTGTCGCCATGCTATGTGCCGACGGGCATAAAATCGCCCGCCTGGACCTTGGTGGCGGACTGGGTATTCCTTATGGCGATGGCGAAATTCCGGCGGATTTGCCGACTCCGCGAGATTATGCCGATGTCGTTCAATCAGCGGTTGGAGATTTGCAAATTCCCCTGATTTTTGAGCCGGGCCGATCAATTGCCGGAAATGCGGGTATTTTGGTGACACGCATCCTATATATCAAGGAAGGCGCGACGCGGACATTCGCCGTGGTCGATGCGGCGATGAATGATTTACTCCGCCCGACCCTCTATAATGCCTATCATGATATCGTGCCTGTAAAGCAAGCCTCTCCTGGGGCGGCGTTAAAGGAGATTGATGTCGTGGGTCCGATTTGTGAGACCGGTGATACCTTCGGTGTTCAACGCCAGTTGCCATCATTCGCAGCCGGTGATCTGTTGGCTATCCGTACGGCAGGGGCTTATGGCGCTGTCATGGCTTCAACCTATAATAGCCGTCCGTTGGTGCCGGAGGTTTTGGTGAACAAAAGTTCATTTGACGTTATTCGGAAGCGGTGGGACGTTGATCAAATGATTGGGCTTGAAGCCATCCCGGATTGGTTTGATAAGCCAAGCGAGGGGTAGCAAGGAGCTTTTTGATGTTGCGTATTAAAATGCGCCAACAAATTTTACTTTGGCTTGCACGGGCTGTTTTGGTGTGGGAACAGCTTTGGATTGCGTTATGGCCATTCGTCGCCATGGTGGGCATTTTTTCGGCAATCGTCTTATTCGATTTATTGCCGATGCTGCCGGTATGGTTTCATTTTCTGATCCTCATCGGATTTGTCGCTGCATTTGCGCTTTCTCTCAAGGAAGCGTGGTCACGAATTCATTATGTCAGTGAAGAAGCGGCGCGCCACCGCCTTGAAATTGACAGCGGCTTTAAACATCGCCCGTTAACGGCCCTAGAGGACCGGTTGCTTGGCGCTGAGAACGATGCCAATGCGCAAAGACTTTGGGCCTTGCACCTTGAACGCATGGCCGCCGCGACGCGTGCCTTGAAAGTGCGCATACCATCGCCAGGCCTGCCGAAACGCGATCCTTTGGCTTTGCGGGCGGTTGTTTTGTTTATGATCATTATTGCTTTTTCCGTAGGACACCGGGATGCCGCCGCCCGGTTTGAACGGGCCTTGCTGCCAAGTTTCGAACGGGTTTCGGATGTCGATTTGGACATTTCAGTTTGGCTGACGCCGCCGGCATATACTGGCAAGGCACCTGTTTTTGTAAAATGGCAACCGAATACAGAATCATCCGTTATTCGTATTCCTGAAGGGACCACTTTATTAGCTCAAGTCGCGGGTGTTCGATCGGCACCAAAATTAAAAATTGGCGATCAAATCAACGACTTTGCGTCGATTGATCCTAAGCAACCCAAAAAAGGTCATCGTGTTGAAGCGACGGTCGAATCGGGCGACCGCCTTGCCGTCGAAATTTCAGGCAGGGAACGGGCCGTTTGGCCATTGGATATTATTGCCGATCAAAAACCCATTATTAAATTTGATGGTAAACCGCAAGGAACAACAAGCTTTCAGCTTCAAGTGCCTTTTATTGCGGAAGATGATTACGGTATCTCCGAGATTAGGCTTCATGTGCGCCGTGCCGATGGAAAAACAGCTGGCGGTCCGCCACCGGGCGGCCTTGAAGGCGTTCTGTTGCCGACGGCGGGTATCGGTAAAAAGAATATCAAAAGCACAAACCTGCAGGATTTAACATCGCACCCTTGGGCCGGACTGCTTGTTAAGCTGCAGTTGTCGGCGCAAGACGGCCGTAAACAAGAAGGCCGTAGCAAATTTTTTGAAATGGAGCTGCCGGAACGGCTGTTTACGCATCCTGTTGCGAAAGAAATTATTGAGCAGCGCAAGAAGCTGGTTGAGGGAACGGATGACGTGCGCGGTGATGTATCGACAGCGTTGGATGTTATCTCGGGCCGGCCTTGGCGGTTTCGGGATGATACGACCGTGTATTTGGCTTTGCGCGTATCGTCGTCGCGGTTGCTGCATGATCAGAGTGCAGCATCGATTTTTTCCGTTCAAAAAATGCTCTGGGATATGGCCCTTCGGCTTGAAGACGGTAATTATTCATTAGCCGAAAAAGACCTGCAAAAAGCCCAGGAAGCACTGTTAAAAGCGTTGCAGCGCGGCGCGCCTAAGGAAGAGATCGAGCGCTTGATGGGTGAGCTTAAAAAAGCGTTGGAAAATTATCTCGCCGCCGTTCGCGATATGATCCGTCAGCATGGCGCCGCCAAGATTCCGTTGGATTCAGCTGTTAAAATGTTGGGCGGTGATGAATTGCGCCGCTTGCTGCGGGACGCCCAAGAATTGGCCAGAACTGGCGCAATGTCCGCCGCCCGCCAAATGCTCAGCCAATTGCAGCGGATGCTGCAAGGGTTGCGTTCGGGTTTGCGGTTTGGCAAGTCGGCGAAAAATGCCCGGCAGGCACAAAAGCTCATGAAGGGGCTAAATGAAATAACGAAAAAGCAACAACAATTGCTTGATCAGACGTTTCGCTTTTTGCGCGATGGTCCGGAACTGGGGCAGACCGGCAAGTGGAAAAAAGCAAAACAAAACGCGAAAGAACAAACAAGTGTGCGCCGTAAGCTTGGTGGCCTTATGTTAAAATTCGATAAGCTGATGGGTGGCATTCCGAAAAATTTCGGCCATGCGGAACAAGCCATGGGGCAGGCGGCGAAAGCCTTGAATTTGCAAAGGCCAGGGGCGGCATTTCCCTCGCAAACGCAGGCCGTTGAGCAACTACGCCGGGCTACAGACAGCATGACACAACGCGTCGCCCGTCAAATGGGCGTTCTTCTTGGGGTGCCGTTGGCGGGTATTCGCAAAGGCATGCCGGGTCCGAACGACGATCCGTTCGGCCGCTCCATGGGAGAAGGTTTTGGCAATGCTGATGAGGAAGAAGATATCATTCCCGATAAAGTCGAAACCCGCAAAGCTTATGAGATTCTTCGCGAGCTTCGCCGCCGTGCAGGGCAGCGTCAACGGCCTACTGAAGAACGTGAATACATTGAACGGTTATTGCGTCAATTTTAAGCCAGCTCACCGTTAACGCCCGGATTGTTTTGTTTGAATCCCGGTCTTGCTGAAAGAGAGCTGGTTATTTTTTATCGGTAGTTTTTGGTGCTTCTTTCGGCTTGTCAGGTTTTGCTGCCGGCCCACCTTTAGTGGGCTCCGAGAACGTCACCTCAATACGCCGGGCCGTTGCGGCCGGGTTTTCGAGTTTGATTGCAAATCCAAGACTTTTTTCACCAGCAAGAACAGGTGCACGGGGTTTCACGACTTTAGACTGCACTTCTTTGTTTTCCCCATTGAACAACGACAACTTAATCATGGGGATGGGGCGTTCTTCTTTCGTAATGTTTCTGATCACGCCGCGTACCGTCAAAATTTCCGTGTCCCCCTTATTGGTGCGGGACAGTTGTAATTTGTTTTCCGGTATTCTGAGGCCCTCTCCGAGCGTTGTTTGATTAAGCCCGATGGATTCATAAATGGAAGCTGTTCCGGGGAACCAGCTCGCGATTTGTTTGCTCATTAAGAAAAATACGGCAACTAGGACAAGGATCAATCCGGCCGCGACCATGGCAATGACGAGTCCTAGCTTGCTCGAACCTTCTTCGTCTTCGTCTTCGTCAACATCGTCATCATCCGGGCTGGTTAACGATTCGGGAATGGGATCGGGGTCGGGAATTTTATCCGGATCGATTTCGGCTTCATTGTTTTCAGTGGCCCGGTCCTCTGATGGCGCATCGGTCATTGATTCAATCGGATCGGGTTCATCCGATCCAAAGGCTTCTTCGATTTCCTCATCGGAAAGTTCAGGTTCTTCAGCCGCGGCCTCTTCTTCTTCGACTTCTTCCTCTTCAACCTCTTCCGGCTCTTCTTCTTCGTATTCTTCTTCCTCGTATTCTTCTTCTTCCGGTTCAGGTATGGGGGCCGGCGCAGGGGCTGCAACGGGCGCAGGGGCCGCAACGGGCGCAGGCGCAACTTGTGTTGGCGCCGCAGCTTGTGCAACGCTTTGCGCTTGAACGTGCTGAGGGGTCGGAGGGCTATGAGGGTGATGCCACCATGTGAAGGCGCACTGCGTACATCGCATCATTCGACCGGCGGCAGATAGCAAATTATCGGCAACTGCATATCGCGTGGCGCAGGATGGGCAAGTAACGTTCATCGCGGCCGGTGTTCCCCAAGGTCATGAGCCGTTAAGTTGCTGTCGTTTATAGGCTTTTGAGAACAGCAACGCAAGCCGTGCCAAGGCATACGATCAGGGGAACACCTCTAGACGACGGCGGATTCCCGTGCCATTGTGCGGTTGCCGGTCGGGAGCGAAGAGTGTCTAACAGCGATCACGCGTGGGTGGTTCGTTTTGAAAACGTAGGACTGAGGTATGGCCTCGGGCCTGAGGTGCTACAAGACGTTTCGTTCGGATTGTCACCGGGTTCATTCCATTTTCTGCTGGGTGCCAGCGGTGCCGGTAAATCCTCACTTTTAAGATTAATGTATTTGGCGCTAAAGCCGTCGCGTGGCCTGATTTCGCTTTTTGATCGGGATATTGCAACGACGCCACGCAGGCTGTTGCCTGAACTCAGACGGCGAATCGGTGTTGTCTTTCAGGATTTCCGGCTTCTCAATCATTTATCGGCATTTGACAATGTCGCGTTGCCATTGCGGGTTGCCGGCGTGCGCGAGCAGGAAGTCGAAAAGAATGTGACAGAACTTTTAAGCTGGGTCGGCCTAAAAGAACATTTGCAGGCTAAGCCGCCGACGCTGTCGGGCGGTCAGCAGCAGCGTGTCGCAATTGCCCGGGCCGTTATCGCCCGGCCGAAATTACTTCTTGCCGACGAGCCAACAGGCAATGTCGATGACAACATGGCATTGCGGCTCATGCATTTGTTTGCGCAACTGAATAAACTAGGGACGACAATCGTTATCGCGACCCACAATGAAGCCATGGTTGAGCGCATGGGTTTTCCGTGTTTGCAGCTAGAGGACGGTGCACTTCATATCAGCGGGGCCCAAGATCAACCGATGGAGGCAGATGATGATGGGTCCGAGTCTGAAGAGCCGTTCGTGTTAACGGCGATGCCCGGCAATGCGCGATATGGTTCGGAAGGGCGGTCATAATGTTTGCCCGCCGCTCAGACCTTGCATTGGAGCAGGATGGCCACAGCCGATTTTTACCGTGGCTCATAGCCTTCATGGTTTTTTTGGCCGTTTTGGCGCTTGCCGGTACTTTTATTTTGAACGGTTTGGTGGCGACCTGGGATCACAATATGAGCGGTACAATGACCGTTCAGTTGCCGGCAGCGGATCAACCGAAAAAAAATCAGGCGAATGTAAATAAAGTCCTGAAAATTTTACGCGACACACCCGGCATTCAATCAGCCCGTGCCGTCACATCGGGCGAAATGATGGGATTGCTGGAACCGTGGCTGGGACGGGCGGCCTCTTTGGCTGATTTGCCTTTACCGCAACTTATTGATGTCACATTGACTCCCGGTGGTGATGTTCAAGTCAAGGCGTTGGCAAAACGACTCGATGCCGCTGTCCCCCATGCCAACATCGATGATCATCGCGTTTGGCTGGCCAAATTTTTACGGCTTATCCGTACGGTTCAAATTATTGCCCTATCGGTGTTGATCCTTATCGGCTTGGCAACGGTCGGTACCGTCATCTTCACGACGCGGACTGGGCTCGCCGTGCATCAAGAAGCCATCGAGGTGCTGCATCTCATCGGTGCCCAAGATTCCTATATTGCCCGTCAATTCGCCACGCGGGCCATGGTGTTGGCATTGCGAGGTGGATTGTTTGGCCTTGCCATCGCTATTCCAACGTTAATAGCGCTCGGAATACTATCGGCGGCGATGAAGGCTGGAACAATGCCAGTCTTAACGATGGGGGTCGATGAGTGGATCATGATCGGTATTTTGCCGTTTATTACGGCGTTTTTAGCCATGATGACAGCCCGTTTCACGGTTCTTCGGTCGCTCGCAAAAATGTTATGACGGAATTCATCTAGCTATGGCTTTTATGGGATTGAATATGCGCCGCCGCCGCGCCCGTGGCCGTATGTTGTGGCGGTTGGCAATTCTTATCGCTCTTTCCCTGGTCTTATGGGCTGGAGGGTTGGTTTGGTTCGCTTCGACAATCCCGAATGGTGTATCGGATACGAAAACCAAAACCGATGCCATTGCGGTCTTAACGGGCGGGCGGGGCCGTCTCGGCGTCGGATTTCAATTGCTGTCAGAGAAGTTAGCAAAAAAATTATTTATTTCCGGTGTGTACCGGGGTGTTGATGTGAATCGTTTGCTGGAGTTGTTTCAGCAAAAGCCCGAGGGCTTGCGGTGCTGCCTCGAAATCGGTCATTCGGCCGATAATACGACCGGCAATGCGATCGAAACGGCATCGTGGATCAGAAAAAACGGTTTTAAAAGCCTTCGTGTCGTTACATCGGGCTATCATATGCCGCGCACGATGCTAGAATTTAGAACCGTTTTGTCCGATGTAACGTTAATTTCTCATCCGGTTTTTACGGATCATGTTAAACAAGAACGTTGGTGGGCCTGGCCCGGTACGTCGACGCTGATTGTCGGCGAATATAATAAGTATCTTCTTGCCTGGATTCGCCTTAAAGGCCAGGCGCTTCAAAAAACAATCTTAGAACGCTGATAATTGACATGCTCTATTTTCGTTCCGTCATTTTTTATGTCTGTTTTTACGCCTGGGCATTTCCGGTCTGTATAACAATATCGATTTTTCTGCTCGGGCCGCGAAAGATGATGAACTATGCCGTTTGTTTTTGGGCGCGAACATCGCATGTGATTTTGCGCTGGACCGTCGGCTTAAGACATGAATTTCGCGGGCTTGAAAATTTACCGTCGGGTCCTGTTATCTTGGCCTGCAAACATCAATCAGCCTGGGATACGTACGGTATTTATGCGCTCGATTGCGACCCGGCTTATGTTCTGAAAAAAGAACTGATTCTGATTCCTTTTTTCGGATGGTTTATGTTGAAAACGGGCATGATCGTCGTTGATCGCGATGCCAAGGCATCGGCGCTGAAAAAACTAGTCAGCGACACCCGGCGGGCGCTCGAAGAGGACCGAAAGGTGCTTATCTTTCCTGAAGGCACGCGCACCGCACCGGGAACGCGCCGCGATTATCACCCCGGCATTGCAGCACTTTATAAAATGCTTGATGTGCCCGTGGTGCCGGTCGCCTTAAATTCGGGCATGTTTTGGTCGCGCCGTAGTTTGTTGAAACGGCCGGGTGTGATCACTATGGAGTTTTTGCCGCCAATCGAACCGGGCCTAAAAAGACCGGAGTTTCTAAGTGAACTTAGAGCCCGTATTGAAACTGCGACTGATTCGCTGCAGCAAGAAGCGGTAAACCGGCATGGTGTGCCCATGGAAGTCATGACGGAAAATTCACGGTCTAAAACCGGACACGATATTTAAATCCATTTCGGCGTTTTCTATTGTCCTGACTTGACCGACGTCAAGCCGAAGTGCGTGATGGTTGCGTTATATATTGCAACGTCGATTTTACATTCAAATTGATCAAAATATTTAAGGAGAAGTCATGTCTTTAAGGCGCTTCCTGGGAAGAAATAGCTGCGGCTATGCTGTATTGGCCTGTGCCGCATTAATTGCTTGTTTGTTGTTTGCTCCCCCTGTTGCTTTGGCAAAAAGTAAGGGCGATCTCTTAGTGCGGCTGCGGACCATCGGGTTCATGCCGGATTCGGGCGGGGGGACAGATCAGCTCGGTGGCGATGCCGATGTCGGCAATGCTCTCGTGCCTGAGTTGGATTTTACATATTTCTTTACCGATAATATTGCGGCCGAGCTAATTTTGGCGACGACTCAGCATTCGGTGAACCTTCGCAATTCAACCTCCGGCGATCTTAGCCTGGGCCGGGTGCAATTGCTGCCGCCGCATCTGAATTTGCAGTATCACTTTTTCCCGAAAAAGAAATTCAGTCCTTATCTTGGGGCGGGCATTGGCTACGTCTTCTTTTTAAATGAAAAGGACGGCAGTTCGATCAGTTCTATCGATTACGAAAATTCGGTGAGTTGGTCTTTGCAGGCTGGACTCGACTATCAACTCAACGACCGTTGGTCATTGAATTTTGATGTCAAAAAAGCGTTCGTCGATACGAAGCTGCATATCAACGGCGGGGGCGTGACCGCTGGTGATGTTGACCTGGACCCCTGGGTTATCGGTTTTGGCGTCGGTTATCGCTTCTGATCGAGGCGGTTTATCCGGGTATACGGCCGGTTTTCTGTGAATCTGGCGTGTGGGCAGGTTTGTGGATAAACCTGGCCCCCGGTGCTGTGAATCCCGGGCATGAAATGAGCGATATTAGAGATTTCCTGACCCTGCAGGGGCTGAGTTTCGGGATAACTCAGTGGAAACATAACGTGAACGAATTTTCTTGACCGAACCCCGCCCTTTGCCTAGAGTAGCCCTCGAAAACTCCTGAATTTCTGCGATTTTTTGACTGTTTCTGGAAAGCAAACCGTCCCGTTACCGCCGAATTCCGGACATAAGAAAACAAACGAGGATTACGATGAGCCAGGTCGCTTCCATTTCCCAGCAAATCTGGGACATGAAATACCGTCTTAAGACCGGGAACGGCGAGGTTGTGGACAAAACCATCATTGATACCTGGCGCCGGGTTGCCCGTGCCCTAGCCGCGCCGGAGGCCGATCCAGGCCAATGGGAAGACCGCTTTTATAATGCCCTCGAAAATTTTCAGTTTCTACCGGCTGGCCGCATCGTGGCCGGCGCCGGCGCCGAGCGCAACGTCACCCTGTTCAACTGTTTCGTCATGGGTGAAATCCCCGATGATATGGCCGGTATCTTCGATGGCTTGAAAGAGGCCGCGCTGACCATGCAGCAGGGTGGGGGTATCGGTTACGATTTCTCGACCCTCCGGCCCAAGGGCGCGCCAGTCAAGGGAGTCGGGGCAGACGCCTCGGGGCCGCTCTCGTTTATGGACGTTTGGGACGCCATGTGCCGGACCATCATGAGTGCCGGCTCGCGCCGTGGCGCGATGATGGCGACCATGCGCTGCGATCATCCTGATATTGAAGATTTTATTGCCGCTAAGCGCGAACCAGGCCGGTTGCGTATGTTCAACCTCTCCGTGCTGGTGACGGATGCGTTTATGCAGGCGGTGAAGGAGGATGCGCCATGGGAGCTTCAATTCAACGGTACGGTTTATAAAAGCCTGCCGGCGCGCGAGTTGTGGGATGCGATTATGCACGCGACATACGATTACGCCGAGCCGGGTGTCATTTTTATCGATCGTATCAATCGCCTCAATAATTTGAATTACATTGAGGAAATTCATGCCACGAACCCGTGCGGTGAACAGCCGTTGCCGCCATATGGAGCCTGCCTGTTGGGATCGATCAATCTCGCGCGCTTGATCGAGGAGCCCTTTACCCATCAAGCGACGTTGAACCTTGATCGACTGTCGGACTTGGTCGAAACGGCCGTGCGTATGATGGATAACGTGGTCGATGCATCCCGTTTTCCGCTGCCCGCGCAGGAACACGAGGCCAAAGCCAAACGCCGGATCGGCCTCGGTGTAACCGGTCTTGCCGATGCCCTGATCATGTGCCGGGCCCGCTACGGCGGACGTGAAGCGGTGCGGTTAACGGAAGCCTGGCTGAAAGCCATTCAGCGGGCCGCTTATTTGGCCTCAAGCGAGCTAGCCGCCGAAAAGGGATCGTTCCCGCTTTACGATGCGGAGCAATACCTCGCCGGTGAAACGATCAAAGGGCTCGATGAAGACGTGCGCGACGCGATTGCGAAAAACGGCATGCGCAATGCCCTGCTAACATCCATTGCGCCGACCGGCACGATTTCGTTGTTTGCCGATAATGTTTCTTCAGGCCTCGAGCCGGTGTTCAGTTTCACTTATACCCGGCGCGTTCTGATGGCCGACGGCAGCCGGCGCGAAGAAGAGGTTTCGGATTACGCCTATCGTTTATATTTACGGAAATTCGGCGAAGATGCTGAACTGCCCGATTATTTTGTAAATGCGCAGAACCTCGGTCCCCATGATCATTTGGTGATGCAGGCCGCGGTGCAGAAATATATCGACAGTTCGATTTCCAAAACCATCAACTGTCCCGAAAACATCGCGTTCGAGGAATTCAAAGACGTTTACATGCAGGCGTTCGATCTCGGCTGTAAGGGGTGCACCACGTACCGGCCGAACGATATCACCGGAGCCGTGCTGGAAACCCAGGAACAGAAAAAAGAAAAAGACGAGCAACCGGAGTTACCGTTCGAGACCGCGGCGCGGATTTCGACCCATCCGGCCGACGAGGGTGATTCGGGCGCAATCGTTTATATGACCCAGCCGCTGGACCGGCCGGAGGTTTTACCGGGAGCCACGTATAAGGTGCGCTGGCCCGAGTCCGATCACGCGCTCTATATCACCTTGAACGATATCATTCAGGATGGGCGGCGCCGGCCGTTTGAGGTTTTTATCAATTCCAAGAACACGGAACACTACGCTTGGACGGTGGCACTGACGCGGATGATTTCCGCCGTGTTCCGCCGCGGCGGCGATGTGTCGTTCGTCGTCGAGGAGCTGAAGGCTGTGTTCGATCCGCGCGGCGGCTATTGGATGGCGGGACGCTATGTACCGTCGCTGCTGGCCGCGATCGGCGATGTGATTGAACAACACATGATTAACATCGGCTTTTTGCCTTCACCTGGCGGTATTAAGGATCAGGATAATGCTAAACACCGGAATGTCGTGAATTTAAATGCCGGATCCTCACAAATGGCGCCTGAGGCGCCTCAATCAACTCAAAATACGGCACAACAATCGGCACGCCCGGCCGCGCAACACACGGCGATGCGCCAATGTCCGAAATGCGGCCAAGCCGGGCTGATCCGCCAAGAAAATTGCGACTTGTGTACGGACTGCGGTTACTCCAAGTGCGGCTGATGCCTGCGTAATCGGGTTTTTATCGTTCTTTTTCGTGTTTCACGAGCGCGTGCGACAATACGGTGCGAAGGTTCTCGCATGGGATACTCATTTCATCGAGATGCGCGACCATACTTTTCAGGTAATCGAGTCCGGTGCCGCTCCGGCCCTGTCCTTGCAAGACAAGCTCGACCTGGCGCTGAAGTGGCAATTTGCCCGTGTACAACGGGCTCGTTCTGCAAACGGCAAACGTGAGGGCCGATTGTTTGCGGCCGTTGTCCAGGTTGATCGTAATGCGCCGGGGCTCGTAAACCCCGCTTTTCATTTCCCGGCCTCTTAGATAGGCACGCACTTCTTCGGCATGTTCCGAGGCAACGTGATAGGCGAGACCAAGGCAGGCACCGCCACGATCGAGGCCGACAATCAGACTGGGTCGGTTCTTGGTGCCCCGGTGCCCCGTTGAAAGTGCGCAGAGCGCCCGGTGATAGCCGTATACAAGCGCACGTTCTGCGTTTTGGTGAGGAAAATCCGGCCGCCACATCAGCGAGCCGTAACCAAATACCCAAAAATTTTCACGGTCTATTTCGTCAATATACATGGCCGGCCACGCTAGTCTCTCGATCCTCGTTCCGCAACGAACTATAACAGAACCATGGATATTGAAAGTACGCCTGAGAAATCACAAGCCATCAAATGGTTGCTGGTCGCCATGGCGGTTTTAGCCGCGCTATATTCTGGGGGCTGGTTTTTCCTCAGCTATCATTTGCATGCCAATATTGAAGTTTGGATCGAGCAGCAAAAACAAAATGGCACGCAGATTCAATTTTCGGCGATGAACCGTAGCGGTTTCCCCCTGGCTGTGAATGTTCAACTTATTCAGCCGAATATCACGGCAAACCGAAAACAAGCGACATACATTTGGCGGGGTGAGCAGGCCGTCGTCACGATGGTGCCCTGGCAGCTTCGAAACATTCATGTCGATCTTAGCGGACCACAATTCGTTCTAATCAACAAAAACAGCGTATCTACAGTTTGGAAAGGGATGGCGAAAACGTTGTCTGCGGATATGCGGCTCATGTCTACAAAAAAGAAAGTTGTGGCGCTGAATATAGAAAATATCATCATGAATAGCGGCTCAACCCAATCGAATCAAAAGTCCCAAACCGTCAAACTTCACCGTGGTCAACTTGTCCTGACTCAAAGCCGTCCCCAAAAACCATCTGAAAAAACACCAACGCTTTCCCTTGCCGCTGATTTGAATGAATTCGAGGTCCCGAAATCTTTACCAATGCCGCTCGGACATCGGTTTTCGAAATTAACATTGAGAGCAAGTGTGTTAGGACCGCTGCCGAAACGGATTAACGCCCGTTCTTTGCTGGCCTGGCGGGATGCCGGCGGCACGATTGAAGTCGAACGTTTGAGGATGGAACACGGCCCGCTGCAACTCTATTCCAACGGTGCGGTGGCAGTTGATGAAAACCTGCAACCGGTTGGCGCGTTTACGGCAAAAATTTTTGGATTTTTCGACGTAGTCGACGCCTTAAGGAATCGCGGTTTGATCAAACCCAATATCGCCATGACGGCCCATCTGGTTCTCGGTGTGCTGGCAAAACGGGACAATCCGCAAAGTAAACCGCGCTTGGATGTATCGGTCTCAGTTCAAAACCGAAAGCTTTATGTCGGGCCATTGGCCATTGCAAAAATGCCGTATATTCGCTGGGGCGGGACCGAGTAAAATCGGGTCATGAAAAAAATTCGATTAAAATTTTTAATTCTGATGATCGCCGTTGTTGGATTGATTTTGATTCCATCGCTTGCCGGACGGGCATCGGAAGCACCTAAAAATACACTTTTCCTTAAAGGCCAGTTTCTCGTCGCAGCGAAAAAAATGCCGGACCCGCGTTTTGCTAAAACAGTCATTCTCATGGTGCACCATGACCGGACGGGCGCTCAGGGGTTTGTCATCAACAAAGTTATCGGCAAAGGGGCGCTCGCAAAATTTTTGCAGGGATTCGGTGTGAAATCGCAAGCGAAACCGGAGACGGTCGGTTTGTATTACGGCGGCCCCGTCGAATTTGATCGTGTGGCCGTTTTGCACAGTCCTGATTATCGCGATGCCAGTACAAAAAAGATCAGCAAAAACCTCGCCTGGTCTGATCGTAAAGATGTTTTAACCGCCATTGCCAACGGGAAGGGCCCTCAAAAACGCATGTTTATTTTTGGCTATTCGGGGTGGGCGCCCGGACAACTTGAGCACGAAATGGCGCAAGAGACATGGCTGACGGCACCGGCCGATGCAGATCTGATCTTCGATAAAGATCCAAAAACGCTATGGGACCGGATTTTGGCTAAGGCTGGCCTAAAGCTGTAGTTGTTGCTGTAACGTTACTTATCCTGCTTCGCATCGATAATTTTACGCCGCACGTCGCGTGTGCGTGTAAAAGTCTCCGACAACGTTTCGCCTTCGCCGTGACGAATGGCCCGGCGTAACGCCGTTAGGTCTTCACTGAAGCGACCGAGGATGTCGAGCACGGCTTCGCGATTATTGAGAAAGATATCCCGCCACATGATGGGATCGGACGCGGCAATGCGGGTGAAATCGCGAAATCCGCTGGCAGAGTATTTGACAACTTCTTGTTTCAGGTCATCGGCGAGATCAGTTGCGGTGCCGACAATGGTGTAAGCAATCAAATGCGGTAAATGAGAAGTAATCGCCAGCACATGATCATGGTGTTTGGCCTCCATGATCTCGATTTTCATACCAGCGGTTTGCCAAAGGGCTGCAATGCGTTCGACGGCATTGGCATTCGTGCCCGGTGTCGGTGTCAGGATGCACCAGCGGTCCTGAAACAATTCGGGAAAGCCGGCTTCGGGACCCGAGTGTTCTGTGCCGGCAATGGGGTGGCCCGGCACCAAATGAACACCATCGGGTATATGAGGCGAAAGGGTTTCAATCACCATTTCCTTCACAGAGCCGACGTCCGTGACGATGCAACCGGCTTCGAGATGCGGCGCAATGGTTTGAATGACCGTCTCATAAGCGCCGAGCGGCGTGCAAATGACGACAAGGTCCGAGCCCTTGACGGCTTCTGCTGGATCGAGTGTCGTTGAGTCCGCCAAGCCCAGTTTGGTTGCGGTATCTAGACTTTGCTGCGAACGGGCATTAATGGCGATGTGGTCGGCTAATTGATCCCGGCGCAAGACATGCGCGAAAGATGAGCCGATCAAGCCAATCCCGATGAGGGTCACACGCTTAAAGTGAACTGGTTTCGCGGTCATGATTGTTCCATAAATTGCGATAGAGCATCGGTTAAAGCCTCAATTTCGTCTTCAAGGCCAATGGAGATGCGTAGGGAATCGGGTAAACCATAAGCGGCCATCCGCCGGACGATAATGCCTTGCTTCCGTAAGAAGGCATCGGCGGCTTCTGCCTTATTTTCATGGCCGAAGCGAACCAATAAAAAATTTCCCATACTATCGGGGACATCGAGGCCCATCCCGCGCAAGCGCTGGGTCAGGCTGGCGCGCCATTTGGTATTGTGTTCGCGGGCCTGGCCGACAAAAACGAAATCATCCAAAGCGGCAAGACCAGCGGCTTGGGTTGGTGCGCTAACATTAAACGGCATACGTACGCGGTTAAGCACGTCGATTACGGATGGCGGGCCGTACGCCCAACCGAGTCGGGCGCCGCCCATGCCAAATATTTTTGAAAAGCTCCGGGTCACGATGACGTTTTCGGCTTCTGTCACCATATCGAATCCCGGCGTGTAGTCCGTCGCTGTTACGTACTCGGCGTACGCCGCATCGATGACGAATAGAATGTCGTCGCGCAGTTCCGCGCGTAAGGCTTTCAGCTCATCGGCGTTTAAGTACGAGCCCGTCGGATTGTTAGGATTGGCGAGAAATAAAATGCGTGTGTTGTCGCTAACCGCGCTTAGCAAGGCATCGACGTCTGCTTTTAAATTCGTTTCCGGAGCTTTCACAGGCGTTGCGCCGCACGCTTGCGCCGCAATCGGGAAGATCAGAAACCCGTGTTCGTTATAGAGAACTTCATCGCCGGGACCCGTGTAGGCGCGGCATAGCAAGCCGAAAATTTCGTCCGAGCCGGCGCCGCAAACAATGTTCGCCGGATCGAGAGCGTGGATACCGGCAAGGGCTTCACGTAAAGCGGTGCAGCCGCCGTCGGGGTAGCGGTGAATATCCTTGGCGGATTCTTCCAAGGCGGCTTTCGCTTTCGGGCTCGGGCCAAACGGACTTTCGTTCGAAGCGAGCTTGATCACCCGTTTTTTGCCGGGCAATGCGGAATCGCCGCCTTTATAAGGCGCGATGTTGCTGATACCGGGACGCGGCGTTGGAGCCGTCATGACGCACCACCTTGTTTATCGGTCATCAAGCCGGCCATCGGCAGCGGCATGCCATAACCGCCAAGAGGAATGATCCGCCGGACGGAACTGCCTAACGCTTCGATAATGCGCTCAAATCGGCGATCATCTTCTCCGAAGAACCCGTTAAGTTCGACCAAATTCAACCAGGTTTCAGGGCGTTGGTCATCGCGCCAAGCTTGGATGTCGACGGATTCCAGCGTTAATGCTTTAAACGCATCGTTGAGTTGACGTGCACTGATTGATTCATTGGCTTCAATGGCGATCATGGTCCGGTCATGTTCCGTCTGTTCTTGGGGGACCGGACAAATCGCTAAAGCCTCGATATTTTGTTCGCGCGAATTACCCGGCCCGGCAAAAGGCAGGCGGGCAATCACCCGGGGTCGGGCTTCGTTGCTGTTAACGAGATGCGGCCACCATGGCGTTTTATCGTCGCGCGTGGGCAGCGGTAATATGCCGACCGTTGCATTTTGCGACTGAACAGATTCGATTATCCGATGTGCCGAACCGAAACCGGTCATGTTGGTGAACGTGCCGTATTGGTCGCGTGCTAAATCCCAAAGACCGCTATCGGCCTGGGGCATGTAAACAGCAATCGAAAATGGGCCCTCGATCGATAGGGTCGCCATGATGATGACGCGCCAAATATGGCTCAGGTCACGCAAGGGGAATACACCCGAATGGCGGGCAGCCAGCCGGTACAAAATTTCAGCCTCACGCGCCGGGCGAATTTTTATCGCCTGGTCGTGCTTAAAGTCTCGAACCTGTTCCACGACCTTGGTCCGCGCCATGAGAAGGTCGTGAATCTGCGTGTCGATGGCATCGATTTCCTGCCTCAACGCATTTAAGTCTTTTTGCCCGCTCATGCCCTAATTCGGCCCTTTTCCGTTCTCTTGAGGGTGTTAACGCGCCGCAGTGATACTGCCATGTCCTTGCAAAATCAAAGAAAACGTTGACAGTATTCCCTCAGATTCCTAGCAATGACGCCTTCATTTGACCATATCGCATGGGAAAGGCACCAGGATGAGCGGTCCAACAGGCGGTAAATCCGGCGAAAATTCAACAATCTCCCTGCCGGGCCATCAGGCCCAGCTGGGTGTTCAGGCTCCCTTGCGCCTGGATAGCGGTGCTGAATTAAGCAATTTCACTGTCGCCTATCAAACCTATGGCCAGCTGAATGCCGATAAATCCAATGCCATTTTGGTTTGTCATGCCTTAACTGGGGATCAGTTTATTGCCGAATCCCACCCGATGACCGGTAAGCCTGGTTGGTGGGAAATCATGGTCGGTCCCGGCAAGCCGTTGGACACGGACCGGTATTTTATTATTTGCGTCAATATTATCGGCGGGTGCATGGGGACTATTGGTCCGAAAGAAATCAATCCCGCCAACGGCAAACCTTGGGCCCTTGATTTTCCGGTGATTACCGTTGGCGATATGGTGCGCGCGCAAACATTGCTGCTGGACCAACTTGAAATCGAACAGTTGTTTTGTGTCGTCGGTGGATCAATGGGCGGTATGCAGGTCCTCGAATGGGCGGCTAAGTACCCCGAACGTGTGTTTTCGGCGGTACCGATTGCTACGACGGCAAAACACTCGGCGCAAAACATAGCTTTTCATGAAGTCGGGCGCCAGGCGATCATGGCCGATCCGGATTGGTGCGATGGTCAGTATCTTTCATTTGGAAAAGTACCGAGTCGCGGTTTATCGATAGCGCGCATGGCAGCACATATCACGTATTTATCTGATATGGCCTTGCTGAGAAAATTCGGCCGCCGTTTGCAAGACCGTGACAGCGTTTCCTACGGCTTCGATGCCGATTTTCAAGTGGAAAGTTATTTGCGTCACCAAGGCAGTACGTTTGTCGACCGCTTCGATGCGAATTCATATCTCTACATTACGCGGGCGATGGATTATTTTGATCTTGTGAGTGAGTATAACGGCGTATTGGCTAATGCGTTTAAGGATACAAAAACACGATTTTGTGTGTTCTCTTTTACAAGTGACTGGCTTTATCCGACAGAAGAAAGCCGACTGATCGTCCGCGCGCTGAATGCTGTGGCGGCCAATGTGAGTTTTGTCGAAATTGATTCGGATGCGGGCCATGATGCTTTTTTGGTGGATGAGCCCGAATTTGAAAAGTTGTTGGCCGGTTTTTTAGAAGGCGCCGCTGAACATCGGGGATTGCCGCGGGTGGTTAAACAATGACTCCTTCGGAACAAAAAGCCATTCGTATCGACCTGCAGATCATTGCCGATATGATCGAACCCGATACACGGTTGCTTGATGTCGGTTGCGGCAATGGCGACCTGCTCGATTATTTGGTTCATTTTAAACAGGTTGATGGCCGCGGTATTGAAATCAGTACTGAAGGCGTGCGCTCTTGTGTGAATGCGGGTTTGTCCGTGATACAGGGTGATGCAGATACTGATCTTGAGACTTATCCCGATCAGGCGTTTGATTATGTCGTTTTGAGCCAAACATTGCAGACGGTAACTGCGCCGCGTGTTGTTCTTGAAAACATGCTGCGGATTGGCCGTCGGGCGATTGTTTCTTTTCCGAATTTCGCCTATTGGCGGCTGCGCTTGTATTTAGCTCTGACCGGAAGAATGCCGGTTAGTAAATCACTACCGTATCAGTGGCATAACACGCCGAATATTCATCTTTGCACGATCAAGGATTTTTTAGCCACATGCGACGAATTGGGTTTTGTTGTTGAACGCAGCGTCGCTTTGAATAAGGAAGGTCATGTGCGGCGTATTCGCTCAAGCCCGTTCTTATCAAATTTACTCGGTGTCCAAGCAGTCTTTATGCTTAAAAAATAAATTATCTGCTTCTTTGGCTGGAGGATGAATTGCCCGGCGTTACGGTCGCATAAGCCCGCTGTTGTGCCGGTGCTGGTTGTATATTGCCGGCGTAAAGCTGCTTTGATGCCTCTATCAGTACGATGCCTGAAAATGTCGAAAAAACTTTCTCGCCGACTTTTTCCCACGCTGGTGCCGCCGCAAGGATCATACGCGAATGAACCGGCGGAATGTAGAGCGCTGAATAGGATTGAAGCGGCGTGAATAAATTTTCACGCAAAAGCCGTGAAATTTGAAACGGCGAGTAAGGTTGTCCATGGCCGAAAGGTGTTCGCTCAATTCGTGACCAAATACCGCTTCTGTTGGGGACAACAACAAGGAGCCGCCCGCTGCCGGTTAGGATCCGCCAAACTTCGCGCAACAATGGCCGGATTTGTTCCGTACATTCAAGCGCATGAACGAGAAGGACACGATCCATGGACAAGTCCGCCAGCGGAAGATCGCATTCATCACAAAGGGCCGTCAGTCCTTTCCCTTCATGAGGCCAGTGTAATACGCCTTGCCGCGCCGGCATGGCAGCAGTCACGCGCGCCGCTTCGGCACGAAACGAATTTAAGAAGGGTGTTGCATACCCAAGGCCAAGGACGTTCATGCCCTTCGTATCCACCCAAATATCGCGAATGCGCCGGCTGATCACCCGCTGGGCGGCTGCGCCCAGGCTGCTTGCATAAAAGTCCCTTAAATCGACAACGTCGGTCCACATAGGCCGAGTTTAGCACGGACTGGCCGCGCGGTCGCTTATTGGAATGGGGCCCGGTATGCTAAGCCATGTATTGGCCGCCGTTTGCCGATAATGTCGATCCGGTGATAAATCCGGCATCATCCGCGGCAAGAAAGACGACGCAGCGGGCGACTTCCTCGGGCTCGCCCAAACGGCCGACGGGTATAAAGGGCAGAATTTTTTCGTTCAGAACCTTTTCCGGCACGGCCTGGACCATCTCGGTGCCGATATAACCAGGCGCGATGGCATTAACGGTTACGTTTTTAAATGCGCCTTCCTGGGCGAGTGCTTTGGTAAAGCCGATCATGCCGGCCTTGGCCGTCGAATAGTTGGTCTGCCCCATTTGTCCCTTTTGGCCGTTCACGGAACTGATGCTGATAATCCGGCCAAAGCCGCGTTCGCGCATCCCGGGGAAAACTTGATTGCTGACATTGAAGACGCTGTTCAAGTTGGTGTTGATGACGGCGTTCCAGGATTCGGCATCCATGCGGTGAAACATCGCATCCCGCGTAATGCCGGCATTGTTGACAAGAACGTCAATGGGGCCGATCGCGCCTTCAATTTCTTTAACGCCTTTTTCACAGGCCGCAAAATCACTGACATCGAATTTAAAAATATCGATGCCGGTTTTTTCTTTGAAGTTTTCCGCCTCTTCGTCATTACCGTGATAGTTAGCCGCAACCGTATATCCCGCGTCTCTTAAGGCGATGCAAACGGCGCGGCCGATACCGCGGGTTCCGCCGGTTACAAGTGCTACGCGTGCCATTCGAAGTTCTCCTTTATTGAATTGAAATATTGCAGGTGTTTGTTGGAATCATTAATCGCGTTCTACGCACATGGCGATGCCCATGCCGCCGCCGATGCAAAGTGTCGCCAATCCTTTTTTGGCGTCGCGCTTCTGCATTTCATGGAGCAGTGTCACCATGACACGTGTGCCGGATGCACCGACAGGATGGCCGAGAGCGATGGCGCCGCCGTTGACGTTAACTTTAGCCGGGTCCCAACCGAGGTCTTTGTTTACGGCCAAAGCTTGCGCGGCAAAAGCTTCATTGGCTTCAATCAGGTCGAGATCATCGATGTTCCATCCGGCTTTTTCCAAAGCGGCCCGGCTGGCCGGTATGGGCCCGGTGCCCATGACATCGGGTTCGACACCGGCCGTCGCCCAACTGGCGATGCGAGCTAGAGGTTTTATGCCGCGTTGCTTGGCTTCTTCCGAGCTCATCAGCACGACGGCGGCGGCACCATCATTGATACCTGAAGCGTTACCGGCGGTTACGGTGCCCTCTTTATCGAAAGCAGGGCGCAATTTTGAAAGCGATTCGCTGGTCGTGCCGGCACGGGGGTATTCATCGTCTTCCATAACCGTATCGCCTTTACGGCCCTTGATGGTGATGGGCACGATTTCGTCTTTGAATTTTCCGTCTTTTTGTGCGGCTTCCGCTTTTTGCTGGGATGCGGCGGCGAATTCGTCCTGCTCGTCACGAGTCAGCTGCCAACGCTTGGCGACATTTTCGGCGGTTGTTCCCATGTGATAACCGTTGATGGCGCACCACAAGCCGTCCTTGATCATGGTGTCGACAAGCTGGGCGTCACCCATTTTGACGCCGTTTCGCATATGAATGTAATGCGGTGCGTTGCTCATGCTTTCTTGACCGCCGGCGACAACGACATCGCTTTCCCCGAGTTGTATGGCCTGCATGCCGAGGGCAATTGAGCGGAGACCTGAACCGCAAACCTGGTTGACCATGTACGCTGTCCGTTCGGCCGGGACACCCACGGCGAGCGCGGCCTGCCGGGCCGGGTTCATGCCGGCGCCGGCAGTCAGGATTTGTCCCATAATAACTTCCGAGACATCGCCGGGTTCTACCGTGGCCCGTTTGAGGGCTTCGCGGATGGCGTTTTCACCGAGCACATGGGCCGGGAGGGGGCTGAGGGTACCGCTGAAGGCACCAATGGGCGTTCGGGCGGCGCTGGCGATGATGATGTCGGTCATGGGTGATCTCCTTGCATTGGTCGCCGCGGTTGAAAGCACGTGCAGCATTATGTTTAAGCGGCTGAATATCGCCTCCGAATATAAGCCTTCGGATCAATCGGACAAGAGAAAATGTTGCAATGCAAAATAAATTCGCGTACACCGTGCCCGGGCGATTGATTCTCCTTTAACTCCATATAGTTAAACGTTTTTTGGTGATTTGATCAGTCAAATCATAGGAAGACTTGCAGACCAAATCGGTCTGGGATTTGTGCGGAGCCGTTTATTGCATTGCAATAATTTTACGAATTCCGCTATATAGGCGCTCACCCGCCTTCATGAAACTGATCGAGACAGAGCGCGATGAGTGCAGAAAACGGCGTCGATAAAGACGTTGTCACCATTAAAAAATACGCCAACCGGCGGCTCTATAACACGGCGACGAGCAGCTATGTCACGCTCGATTATCTGTCGCAAATGGTGAAGGACGGCATCGACTTCGTTGTTGTCGATGCAAAATCCGGTGAGGATTTAACCCGTTCGGTTCTCACTCAAATCATCGTCGAAGAAGAGGCTAAAGGCCAAAACCTACTGCCTATCACTTTTTTACGGCATTTAATCAGTTTTTACGGCGATAGCCTGCAAGGGTTGGTGCCTCGGTATTTGGAACATACGATGCATTCATTTGCCCGGAACCAAGAGCAAATGCGGCAATATATGCGTGATACGCTGCAAGGCATTTCGCCGTTTTCTCATTTTGAAGAAGTCGGCAAGCAAAATATGGCGGTTTTTGAAAACGCCATGGAAATGTTTTCCCCGTTTTATGATAATCAACAGGGTGATGCATCATCAGCATCGGGCGACAAAAGGGATGATAAAAAACAAGGCAAGCAAGAGGATCGTGCGCAGCCGAAAGAATCCGCAACATCGTCAGCCGAGCAAGCTCAGGAGCTCAATCAATTGCGTGAACAGCTCAATCAAATGCAACGGCAGCTTGAAAACATGATCGACCCCGCCAACAAGACTAAATAAACGGTCTAAAAGCTTATTTTTCGGCAGCAATTTTTCGTTTTAGTCCACGTCCCAGTGGTAACAAAAAGTTGAATTCCCCGGCACTTCCGGACGCTTTAGGTTTTTTGGACCAAACGAATTTGGACCCATTGCAACCAATCGCAATCCCGAATGGTTGAAACGATTAAGGCCAAAGGGTTTATGTCGAAAGGAATTCTGCTGTGCCTAGAAAGAGTAAAAATTCGGCGGACAAAGCCGACAAGCTAAACGCAGGCAGCCGGGCAACCATGACGGATTGCTATGTCGGTTCGCGAATCAGAGCCCGCCGGATTATGTTGGGATTGAGTCAGCAGCAAATGGCCGATTTGATCGGTGTGACCTATCAACAAACGCATAAATACGAACGCGGCATCAACCGGATTTCAGCCGGCCGGCTGTACGAAATTGCACAAGTCTTAAAAGTGCCGGTTAGCTTTTTCTTTGATGGTCTTAATGATCAAGTTGACGAATCGTCCTTGCCAGATCGCCAACGGATGTGCCTTGAACTGGCGCGAAACTTTTCTAAAATTTCGAATGAACGCCATCAAGATGCGCTCAGTCATCTGGCCCGGGCCATGGCGATGGAATAATAAAGTCCGATGAGCCGGCTATTTGATTTCCCGCAAAACCCGAAAGCCGATGCCGTAACTTTTAACCCGGTAATCGTTTTTAAATCGCCAAGCAGGCCGCATATTCTTTGAAATGTAGTACCAAGAACCGCCACGCATGACCCGTTCCCGGCATTTGTCGAGGATCCGCGGACTGCCATCGACAGGGGCACCTTTATAATGGGGGACCCAGCAATCGAGCACCCATTCCCATACATTGCCGCTGGTATCATAGAGGCCGAAAGGATTGGCTTTAAACGACCCGACAGGTGCTGAGCCTTTCTTGCTCCATTTACTTTTACAATCCCGGCAATTGGCTAAATTCACGCCTTTTTCGTCGCCCCACCAAAACTCCGTTGTGGTGCCGCCGCGGGCGGCGTATTCCCATTCGGCCTCGGAGGGCATTCGGTAGGTGTGGCCGGTTTTTTTCGATAGCCAACGGGGGAAGAACTGCATTTCAAGCCAAGTTAAGTTGATCACCGGTCGCGGTCCGCGCCCCCATTTGTGATCATCCGGCATGCGCGGGCAGCCTTTATCCTTTATGCAAGCCGCCCAATTGTCGAACGTAACCTCGAAACGACCGATGGCGTAGGGTTTTGATATCGACACTTTATGGGGTGGCTTTTCGTATTTGTGGCGGCTGTCCGTGCCCATCGTAAATGATCCCGATGGGATGACGACCATTTCAGGGCATTCTTTACAGTCTTTAAAAACCGTTCCCGGCAGTAATTTTTCCGCCGTTGCAGGCGCCGTCGTCCCCAAGCCCGATAGCAAGCTGCCGATAAGAAATAAGAACGGTTTTATAAAATGATTGCGGTTCATAAGCATTACCTTGAGACTAGACAGAGGTAACGGCAAGGTCTCAGGCCGTCAAGTGGGGTAAAGCCCTACATTTTTTCCAATTGAGATACGGCCCAGGCCGCGGCCTCCTGAACCAGCGGCGAAACATCCCCTGTTGCGTGCTCGGCACAGTCTTTCAGTTTTTGGTCACCACTATTGCCGATTGCGATCATCACATTACGCACAAACCGGTCCCGTCCAGTCCGTTTGATGGGAGAGCCAGCAAATATTTTGCGAAACGTCGAATCATCGAGAGCGGCGAGATCTGAAAGGCGCGGTGATTGTAATTCGGCCCGTGGAAAAAAATCTTTTTCTTTTGTCGGTTCGGCAAACTTGTTCCAAGGGCAGACGGCAAGGCAATCATCACAGCCATAAACATGATTGCCCATCAAAGCCATCAAATCTGAACCGATTGACCCTTTATGCTCAATCGTAAGGTAAGAAATGCACAATGTCGGATTTAACCGGTTGGGCGCGATAATGGCATCGGTTGGACAGATTTGCATACAGGCATCGCATGATCCGCAATGATCGGTTTCCGGTGAGTCGGGCGGCAACTCAAGACTGGTGAAAACTTCGCCAAGAAACATCCATGAGCCGAACTCACGGGACACTAAATTTGTATGCTTGCCTTGCCAGCCCACCCCGGCCCGGGCGGCGATGGGTCTTTCCATCACTGGAGCGGTATCGACAAAGACTTTGATGTCGCAAGCCCAGGTTTCGCCCATCCAACGGCCCAATTGCTTCAGGCGTTTTTTAAAGACAGTGTGGTAGTCGCGGCCTTGCGCATAAACACTGATCGCCGCGCGGTCTTTTTGATCAAGTGCAGCAAGCGGATTGTTCGGCGGGGCGTAGTTCATGCCCAAAACGATAATCGAACGGGCATCGGGCATAATTTTTTGTGGATCGGATCGTCGCTCGGTATGGCGGGCAAGCCAGTCCATATCTCCGTGGTATTCTTTTGCAAGAAACCGGGAAAGAGCTTCCGCATCCTTGGCATCAGCCGTTGCTGGGGCGAAGCCTACGACGTCAAATCCGATTTCAAGGGCCTTATTGCGGATAGATTGCTTGGTGTTTGCCATGAATCTCGATTGCTATTAAAGAATACGCCGCTCGCTCGTATCTTTTAGAATGCTATGGTAACAGAATTATTCGCATAAATTTCAACCATTAGGTTATC